>ENA-OQEX01000112-OQEX01000112.1-human-gut-metagenome-genome-assembly--contig:-NODE-112-length-47792-cov-12.210951_pt1 | contig 47792 bp, 54 predicted proteins | sample MGYA00242802_ERZ504649 | MGnify/ENA primary metagenome ERZ504649 (study PRJEB26092, sample SAMD00036194) | human gut metagenome | host: Homo sapiens | study: EMG produced TPA metagenomics assembly of...
CAATATTGGTGTTTGGATACAGATGACCATAAGTTCCTAGTGTCGTCTGTATTTTTTCATGTCCAAGACGCTCTTTAATCAGCAGTGGATTTTCGCCCATGCTGATAAGCAGGGAAGCATGCGAATGCCGTTACGGTATAATAACGACAAACAGAAAAAGCCTTTATTTTCAAGGGGTTTGAGCGTTTGTCGTCTTTTATTCAATTCCTTTTCCAAGTTGAAAATTGACGAAAACTATAAAGAAAAAAGGAGGCTGTTTTATTAACGACAAAATTTAATAGTGCCAGCGGTCCGGCTTTATGTCTGACCGCTGGTTGCCGTGGGCGTTTCACTTTTATAGGTGGACGCCCTTTTTTCATACTCATTTTCGAGAGAAAGGAGATCCACATGGAATTAAACGAAATGGAAAAAAAGCTGCTCTTTCAAGTGGAGGGCGATTATCAGACAAAGATCCTGAATGAACTTTATATGACCGTGCGGTATTCAAATAATTCCGAACAGCGGGAGGCGGCAGAAGGTCTTATGGCAAAACTTCGTGTTCTGTCAAATGCAGAGTGCATGGACTTGGTAAAAGATATTCAGAAGAATTACCGTCTGCCCTATCCAGCCCGGACGATTGGAGAAAAGATCGCCGAGGCCAGACAACAATCAGGGGCAGAAAAATTGAAGGGGCATGACATCATGGCACTTGAACGCTTTGATCCAGAAGTAAAGCACATGATCGTCTTTGATGTATTGTCTTACGATTCCCCTGTTGGCGACAAAGGCGATAAGATGCGCTTGTTCCTTACAGATGCCGGCTATCAGAAATTTTTAGAGAGCCAGGAACGGGGCGAAGTGAAACTGAAAAACCATGCGAAGGTCTCTGACGGTCATCTCCATTATGACCGCAGGATCATGCCTTGTAACGGAATAGTCGAAGAAAGGAGGCGGTACAATGGCAGTATTCCGTGTAGAGAAAACAAAGGACTTTACGATAATGAGCAATCACCATCTGCGCAATACGGAGTTGTCCTTAAAGGCAAAGGGGCTTTTATCACTTATGTTGTCGCTGCCGGAAGATTGGGATTATACCACAAAGGGACTCGCCCATATCTGCAAGGATGGTGTGGATTCTATCACTACTGCCTGAAGGAACTGGAGCGGCATGGTTATCTCACCAGACAGCGCCTCCGCTATGATAACGGGCAGTTGGGAGACATTGAATATACGATCCATGAGCAGCCTGTAAGTACCGAAAACACAGGGCTTTCACCTAAACGGGAAAATCCAAGACAGGTAAAACCAGAACAGGCAAAACCTAAACAGGCGGAACCTGAACAGGAAAATCCGGCACAATTAAATACTAATCCATTAAAAACAAAAAAATCAAAAAAAGATAAATCAATAACTTATCCATCAATCTATCCGGCAGAGCCGGAAGCGGCGAGCCGCACGGATGGGATGGATCGGATAGAGCTGATAGAAGCCTATCGTGAAATCATCAAAGAAAATATCGAATATGACTTACTGGTCTTACGGTATGGCAGGGAACGTCTGGACGAAGCCCTTGAACTTATGCTTGAAGTGATTTTGTCGAAACGCCCTTACATACGCATCGCCGGAGATGATTTTCCGAGGGAGATCGTCAAGAGCCGGTTCCTGAAGATCAATTCCGGTCATTTAGAGTATGTCTTTGACTGTATCGACAAGAACACGACGAAGGTCGGAAATATCAAAGCATATCTGCTGGCGGCGCTGTATAATGCCCCGGCTACAATGGACAGCTATTACCGTGCCGAGGTCAATCACGACCTGTACGGCTGTTAGACACCTTTGGGTGTCTTTTTTCATTTCATCACAGAAAGGAGGCAAAGCACAATGAAAAGAAACACTGTGCCGGTACTATGCCCGGCGTAACCAAAGAACAGATTCAGGCAGCGCGGGAAGCTGACTTGTTTACTTACCTGCAATTCCATGAACCCGGCGTGCTGAAACGGGATGGACCTAATTTCCGGCATAAGGAGCATGACAGTCTGGTATATGTGACCGGGAAAAGGTACTGGTACTGGAACAGCCGTGGACGGAGTATCAATGCGCTGGACTACCTGATCCAGATTCGGGGATATGTCTTGTGGATGCGGTTCATGCTCTGGTAGGTGGCGAAATCCGACATACACCGACTTACCGAAGTACGGCAGAAATACAGGTATCAAAGGAACTGGAAAAGAAAGCATTCTCTCTCCCCTGGGCCAGACGTTGCGCGACCGCTGCGGTCTCCTATTTGCAGAAGCGGGGGATCAGCTCAGAAGTCATTCGCCAGTGTTTACAAGCCGGGATTTTTTACGAAGCTCGGTATCATGGAGAACCGGTTTGTGTATTTGTAGGGAAAGATGATTCCGGGAAAGCGAAGTTTGCCTGTATGCGCAGTATCAGTGGCAATCTCAAAAAGGATGTCTATGGCAGCGACAAAGGATATAACTTTTGCTATCCTCCGCAAAGTCCGGGCAGCCGGCATGTAGCAGTCTTTGAAGCTCCTATTGATGCGCTTTCCCATGCAACGCTTCAAGAGCTGGAGGGATGGAAATGGAATGGTTACCGCTTGTCTTTGGGAGGTACTTCCCATGTGGCACTGACTTCTTTCCTGGAACGCCACCCGGAGATCCGGCGTGTTACCCTTTATATGGACCACGACCTTGCCGGATTTGTCAATGCCCGGAAAATCAAGACCATGCTCCACGAGGATAAACGTTTCCGTCATATCCGGGTAAGTGTCAACCCTCCCCGGATGGGAAAAGATTGCAATGAGAAATTGCTGCAGGTTCGGGAACAACTGCAAACCAGCCAGCACCAATGCCGCCCAAAAGAGGCGGCTGTTTCAATTTAGGGAGGATTTCAACATGAATGGATCTCAACAGATCTGCTTTACAGACAGCGCCGGAAAAGCGCTGTTTTCTATTCCTGAAAATGGTTTACTTTGCCTGTTCTATGGAAACGGGGACAGGCACTTTGCTGTTTGCCATCGTCTGGATGATACCCATGCAGAAATTGACGGGGTAAATTATTCGCTGCCGGACTTTGCCAAAAGGATGAAACACAACCAGATCGGCTTCGCCCCGGCATAAGGCTGGAAAACAAATAACAGGAGGATTTGAAAATGAAAAAAATTGAAAATACCGCTTTGCAGATGATTGCCGAGGCTTCCCGGTGTCCAGACTACGGCCCCGATATGGTTAAATCGCTGATGAAAAAGCTGGACATGAACGAAAAGGGCTTTGCGCTTTTGATGAATGTTGCCTCATCCACAGTGCGTCTTTGGACCAGCGGAGCTGCACAGCCCTGCGGCACAGCAAAACGCCTCATGCAGATTTATGAAACCGGTCCGGAGATTGTTGGCAAGATTGCCGGAGGGCAGCTACCGGCAGATGGGAGGGATTGATGAATGACGGAGACAGATAGCCAGCCGATTGCGGAAAATGAGCAGGTCAAAGAGCTGCTTCACATGAAAGGAGGAATTTGATTGGATCAGGAACCACTACCGCAGATTCATTTGATCCGCGATACAGACTTATCCGTCTTTGCGTATGAGCTCCATATTTTTGCCGGAGATTTTCTCAGGGAATGCGAATTCAATATGCGTTCTCTGGCGACAAATGCCGGGGCTGATTCCATTGCCATCATGGGGAAAAATCACATGTGGCTTTCCGACGCTTTGTTTGCTTATTGTTCTACGGCAGACCTTCATCAAATGATCTTCACAACGGAGTTCATCGGAGCGAGGGCTTTCCTGTTTCATACGAATCGCAGCGAGGGCGGTCACTTGTACGGGGATGTCCTGATGATGGATTTAGACACGCTACGGCAGGATATAAAAAGAAATATCCTCTATCCTTGCGGCGTCAATATCGAACGCAAAGATGGTTCAGCGGCCACGGTCAGCCTGAAAGAATGGACTGAAATGGAGCTTTACGAAAAAGATGCTCTGAAAAGCTGGGGATTTTCTTATGCCCCGAATCAAGTTACGGAATGGCAGTACCACTATTCCACGATGTTCAGACAGTGGATGGATCAGGCATTTCGTTATATGCCCCAGGATTTAGAAGAACGCCTGAATATGCAATATATGGAGGCAGCCCAGAACCCGGATATGGATAAGTACCGCATACCACAGGGAACGGCAAAGCAGATGCTTCTTTATGACGAAGCCCCTGTGTATCGCCTTCTTCCATCCGGTTCGGAGAAAATTGCGCCCATCGCAGCAGTCTCTACGGGCCTGTGGTATGAAAATTACCGGGAGTTTGCCATTGCACCGGAGGATTTAGGCGCTCTGGACAAACTGATCCGCAGGGAAACCGACCAGATCACAGGAAACCTCCCACAACTTCACAAAAACGAAGAACGTCGCCCTGCCCCGGAGCGATAAGAATTTTACACTGACTGGAGGTGATGAAGATTGGCAGGAGTGCATGAAGATTTCGGTGAAAAGATCGGCGGTGCGAAAAAAGACCTGTGGAAAGACCGCGGGCTGTATGCAGATGATCTGGAAGCCATGAATGAGCGCGAAGCCGAAAAATTTGTGAAAAAGGATAATGTCTGGAAAAAGCCGGACTATGCAGCCATGCTGGAGGAAGGGATTCCTCTTGGCGTGGTCTATTTTATCAAAAAAGCAAGGGACGGCTTAAACGCCTCTCCTCAGTATTACCGCACGGATGACACCCCGGAAAAACGGACTGCGAGGCAAAAGGAGTATATAAAAACAGTCCGGGAATTGCAGACAGTGCTTTCAGATGTCCGTACTGTGGAGGATGCCATGAGAGCCTATGACCGCTTTTCGTTGACAATGGATATTTAGAAAAGGTACAGGGCTGGGTAAGCGGAATCCATTACCGGGCAACGAAAAAGGGTCAGGACAATCCCGTGATTACAAACAAATTATCCAATACTATGCTGATCCGCTCGGCTGAATATTTTGAGCGCAACTTTACTCAGAAAGCAAAAAAGGAACAGTTTTGTGTTTCCAAAGAGCAGAAAATACCGAAAGGTTATGCGATCCACTTCAACGACGGGAAACATACCTATTCTAAAAATGAGGACTGGAAACCCGGTACCTACTATGTGACAAAAGGCTATTCGATCCTGCGGACCAATTTTGAGACCAAAGAAGCTGCCCTGAAATGGGTGCAGGAACTTGCCAAAGGCAGGAACAAAAATGGGAAGATCCGGTTTGTCCCTCCCCAGCTCGCCCATGTCAAACGTACCGGCCCGGATTATCGGAATGGCGTGGAGATCACCGGACAGCATTATCTTGATACATTTGGATTCCGCGGCGGCGAGTTTGGAAACTGGATGAACCAGAACGACCGTCAGACCTCCCTTAACATGGGATTTGAAGCACTAAAGGATCTGGCGTCAGCCCTTAAGATCAGCGATAAAGATATTGCTTATCAGGGAACGCTTGCTATCGCTTTTGGTGCAAGAGGCAGCGGCAATGCTGCGGCTCATTATGAACCTTTGCGTACAGTCATCAATCTTACGAAAATGCACGGGGCCGGTTCGCTGGCACATGAATGGTGGCATGGACTTGACGATTATCTTGGTACAAAGATGGGCGCAAAAGGAATGCTGTCAGAACAGCCCCGCCTCTATGCGCCGTTCCAAAAACTCATTGACACCATGAAGTATAAACCGGAAACACCGGAACAGGCAGCAAAGCGCACGGAAGCACAAACAGAACGCACCCGGAAAAATGCGGCAAGCTGGCTGGATTCCTCGGTTCTTGCCTCCCTGAAACGGTATGGCAATGAGGAACAGATGGAAACCTACGCAGTCTTACGGGAAGCATTTTTGTCCGGCGAACCCGGCTCTGTGGAACAGATCAGCGCATTTAAGAAGAATGTTACCGGCCGGGTAATTCCCAAAAGTGAACGGGAACGGCTGGAAATTTTTGAGCGTATGCTTTCCGGGATGCAGGCGCAGGAAGCTCCGCAGATTGGACGGACGGAAACTGATTTTTACCGTAATTCGGTACGCATGGGAAAAGAATGTGAAAAAGACGGCGGTTATTGGGACAGCAATGTGGAAATGACAGCAAGAGCCTTTGCCTGTTATATCAAGGACAAACTGCCCTACACATCGGATTATCTGGCAGGCCATGCCGACTGTGCCCTTACCCTGGTTTCCGGTAAAGGTGGAGAAATGGAGGTATTGAAAGCCTTCCCTGTGGGGGAAGAACGCCGTGCGATCAACGCTGTTTTTGACGAGATCATTCAGGATTTGAAACGGGAACAGCTATTGACCCATGCCGATGTAACGCTTCCCCTCTCTGTTTCTGAACTTCGTGAGGCAGCGGACGGTCAGCTATCCATGTTCGGCGTCGGCCGTCCTTCCGTGATGGATCAGCTTGCGGCAAACAGACCGGCAGATAAAAAATCACCGGCACAGACGGTTTCCAGAAAAAACCATGAGCCGGAAATATAGCAGGAGGTGAACAGCATTTTGGAAGAAAACAGGGATTACCATGCCTACCGGTATGGCGACCACTTGACGCCGGGATCAGAGCTTAAAATCGAACACAGCGTAGTTTGTGAAAATGTGGATATTTCTACTCTGATCACAATGGGAACAGATAGCCTGGAAGCCATGCGCCAGGGAAGTATCGACGGGGAGCAGAAAGCCTATGAAATCGTGGTGGCTGCCGCAAAACAGTGGGAACAGCAGGCAGCGGCAACACAGAGGATCAACCGGGCTTTGGAATATCTTCGTACACCGGAGATCGAACATACCGGCAACCAGTGGAAAGATACCGATAACTGGAGGGCGGATCAGAAGATCAGCAACCGGGTCTATCAGATGACCTGCAGTATTTGGGAAGATACGAAATATGACCGGGAAACCAAACAAAGTGTTCCGATTGCCTGGTATGTGACATGGGAAGTCCGCATTCATTCCCCGGAGCAGGGATATGGAGCAAAGATTGCCGGACAAAACCAGAAACGATATACAGATAAGAATGCGGCCATAAAATACCTGGACGGGCGAAAGAAAGCCTATTCCCATTTATTCACGGAAATTTCCCCGCCGATTCCGAAAGAATATGAGCACAATTTTATGGTTCACGGTACTCTTTTACCTGGCTATACGGTTGAAGGACTGGAACAGGCCAAAACGGAACATGCCGCCGCCGAGGTTTCGGAGGGCGGTATTTTTACACCCAAAAACCGGGAGAAGCCTTCCGTCCTGGGGAAGCTCTCTGTGGCAAAAACTCAGGAAAAAACGCCAACCGCTCCCGGTACGACAATGAAAAAGAAGGAGGATATACAATTATGAAAGTGTTAATGGTAGAGCCGGGCAAGTCCCCTTATGCTGCGGAGATCGAAAGTGGTCTGAAATCCTTGCAGGCGGCAGTGGGCGGAGATATTCAGGCGGTCTATCCGTATGAGGACCCGGTGGCTCTGATCTGTAATGAAGAAGGCAAGCTGATGGGGCTGCCTCTGAACCGGGCTCTCTTTGATGATGACGGCCACATCTATGATATTGTGTCCGGGAATTTTCTGATTGTTGGTCTTGGCGAGGAAGATTTTACAGACCTTTCCCCGGATCTGATGGAGAAATACGGGGAGCAGTTCAAGTACCCTGAAAAATTTGCAAGGATTGCCGGCGAGATCATTGCAGTCAAGCAGCCTGCAACCAATGAACACCGGGAAAAACCGATGATGCACCATTCCGGCCCGGATTTGTAGAAAGAAAGGAGCCAATTATGTTAATGGCAGTAAATGAACCTTATGCCTTATGGTGCAGCCGGACGATATTCTGATCTCTCCCCGTGAGGTAGATGAACATTTTGGGACGATGGTATGCTTTCATCCCCGCTATGCGCTGGGCGACCATCACAACCATATGGACAAAGATGACTTCCTGCGGGAAATGTATTTAGATACCGTAGGACATGATGAAGCCGGCATGAAACGCTATGAACGGATGGTAAACATTGTAAGCAGCCGTTTCCGGCATGGACCAAAGACAGAGGAACGGGCGATCGATGAAGCAATGCAGAAAGTAATTTCGGAAAAGTATCTGATGCTCCCCCTCTATCTCTACGACCACTCCGGTCTTGCCATGAGTACAGAAAGTTTCTCAGGCAGGGCTCCTCATGCAGAATGGGACAGCGGACAGGTTGGCTGGATCTATGTTTCCAAAGAAGATGCCCTAAAGGAATTTGACGCTGACAAGATGACCGGTGCCATCCGGCAGAAAGCGGACGCACTGATGCGCAGTGAAGTCGCCGCTTATGATTCCTATCTGCGTGGCGAATGTTATGGGTTTGAGCTTTATAAAAACGGGGAGCTGTCGGATAGCTGCTGGGGCTTTATGGGTAACTTTTCCGATGTGTTGAAAGATATGGCGGAATACCTCCCGGATGAGTGCAAAGGGATGGTCGATCATCTGGAGGAACAGGAACGCCCGGCTACGATCATCAAGACGCTTTTGAAACATGCTAAAATTCAGGTCGATCAGGCAGCAAAAGCCTTTGAACACGCTTCCCGACAGCAGGTTCTTGGGGAAAGCCGGTAAAAAGTTATTTCCATATTATAAATACCGATTTTATCAGAAAGGAGGATGCTCTTGCAGGAAGATCTCGAACAACGAACGGTTTCTGTTTCTATACAGGCAGCAAAACTGTCAGGGCGGGTACTGCGTGCGGCTATTGCTGCGGTACTCCAAAAGATGGAACAGGAACGCACAATGCCAAAAGTCGGGCGCAACAGCATGAAGCGGCTGACTTATAAGACCCCGGAGCCAATACCATTGAAGTTTCAGGGCGAATCCGCTCTTTTGAACGGTATGCCAGAAAACATCAGGTACGCTACCATATAGAAAAGGAACTTGGGACCGATCCCCCAAAATGGACGGTATATTTCAAGGCAAACCAGGCGGATGCACTGACGGCAGCTTTTAAGGAATATACAAAGAAAGACCTTACACGCAGCAGCAGACCGTCGCTGCTTACACAGCTTCATAAGTTCAAAGAACTGGCACAGTCGCTTGGTCGTGACCGTGTAAAGAACAAAGAACACGGAGGACCGGAACGATGAAGATCGATGCAGAAACACTGAAAAACAGGTCATTCTCCATCTTCCGTATCTTCTGTTTCTTCTGGTATTTGCCAAGCTGGGCGAGGCGGTGCGTCTGGCTCCTGGAGCAGACGCTTCCCAAAAGCTGTTAGGACTGTCCGAAGGCTTTGCCCTTGCGTTTCAGAATATGTGGCCGGGGGCGGCAATGGACTGGCTGATCGGTTTATGCGGTGCAGCATTATGCGGCTGGCAGTCTATCTTAGAGGGAAAGACGCTAAGAAATACCGCAAAAATGTGGAATACGGTTCAGCCCGTTGGGGAAATAAAGCCGATATTGCCCCGTTTATGGACCCAAAGCCGGAAAACAATATCATTCTTACCCAAAGTGAAGGACTGATGTTAAACGGAAGGCCCAAAAATCCGGCCAATGCAAGAAATAAAAATGTACTGGTAGTCGGAGGATCAGGTTCGGGAAAAACGCGCTTTTTCATCAAGCCCAATCTGATGCAAATGCACAGTTCCTACGTCGTCACCGATCCGAAAGGTACAGTTCTTGTGGAATGCGGAAAGATGTTGCAGCGAGGCACGCCAAAGCTGGACAAGGACGGAAAGCCTGTGCGTAATGAAAAAGGAAAGATCATCTATGAGCCCTATAAAATACGGGTATTCAATACGATCAATTTTCAGAAAAGTATGCACTTTAACCCATTCGCCTACATTCACTCCGAGAAAGATATTTTGAAGATCGTCACGACTCTGATCGCCAATACCAAAGGCGAAGGAAAAGCCGGAGACGATTTCTGGGTCAAGGCAGAAACCCTGCTCTATACGGCACTGATCGGATATATCTATTATGAGGCTCCGGCAAACGAACAGAACTTTGCCACACTGGTAGAAATGCTGAACGCAATGGAAGTCCGTGAGGATGATGAGTCTTTCAAAAATGCCGTTGACCTTCTCTTTGACGCGCTGGAACAGAAAGACCCGGATCATTTTGCCCTGCGTCAATATAAGAAATATAAGCTCGCTGCCGGAAAAACAGCGAAGTCGATCCTTATTTCCTGTGCTTCCAGGCTGGCTCCTTTTGACATTAAAGAAGTCAGGGAAATTACCATGTATGACGAACTGGGTCTGGATATGCTGGGGGATGAACGGACTGCTCTTTTCCTTATTATGAGTGATACGGACGGAACCTTTGCATTTTTGATCAGTCTGATCTATTCCATTTTGTTTAACCGCTTGTGCGAGCGGGCGGATGATGTATATGGCGGAAGGCTTCCCATCCATGTACGCTGCCTGATCGACGAGGCGGCAAATATCGGGCAGATCCCGAACCTAGAGCGTCTTATGGCGACCATCCGAAGCGTGAGATCTCTGCCTGCCTGGTGCTGCAGGCGCAAAGCCAGCTCAAAGCCCTGTATAAAGACAACATGGACACCATCATCGGTAACTGTGACGCCTCTCTTTTCTTAGGAGGCAAAGAAGAAACCACCTTAAAAAGTTGGAACTCCCTATTGGGGAAAGAGACCATCGACCTGTATAACACCAGTGTCACAAAGGGCAATCAGGAATCCCACGGACAAAATTTTCAAAAGCTGGGAAAGGATCTGATGTCGGTGGATGAACTGGCAGTCATGGACGGGGATAAATGTCTGCTGCAGATCAGGGGTGTGCGGCCGTTCCTCTCCCGGAAATATGATATAACCAAACACCCAAATTACAAACTGCTTTCCGATTTTAATGAGAAGAACGCTTTTAATATCGAAAAGTTTCTTTCTACCCGGATGCCGATGCGTCCCGGTGAACGATACCGCAATTATGAAGTCACAGCCGAAGATCTGGCTTCCCAGACTTTATAGAGTTGTTCCTGCCTGTCAAAGCATGATGCCCCGGCAGGCTTTGTTTTTGTCACGATGAAAGGAGGATTTTTTGAGGATTCGTGATTCTCCCTGAAAAGTAAATAACCGCAGGATTCTTCCTGCCCCATGCCGCCGTGCTGTTTGAAACAGATTTTTTTCTAAAAACAGTGCGGCGACTTTTTTTGTTTCCGGCCTGATACGGCCATATCACAAATTAAAATTTCTGAAATTAAAGGAGGAACATTATGGCATTTTTTGCAAGCGCGATTGATACTTTGAAGATCCTTGTGATCGCCCTGGGCGCAGGTCTGGGCGCATGGGGTGTTGTAAACCTTCTCGAAGGTTACGGAAATGATAACCCAGGTGCAAAATCCCAGGGGATCAAGCAGCTTATGGCAGGCGGAGGTATCGCTCTGGTTGGTGCAACGCTGATTCCGCTGCTTTCCGGCCTGTTCGGTTAAGGGCTGATTTATGGGCAGTCTGTTTGAACGGATAACAGACTGGATTAAAGAGGGCTTGATCGATGCGATCACCGGACAGTACACCAGCATTTTCAACTCCGTCAACAATCAGGTTGCGGATGTGGCAAATCAAGTAGGACAGACCCCGCAGGGCTGGAATGGCGGCGTATTTTCCATGATCCAAAATCTTTCGGAAACTGTCGTCATTCCCATTGCGGGCATGATCCTGACCTTTGTTCTGGTGTATGAACTGATCCAGATGATTCTCGAAAAGAACAACATGCACGAATTCGATACATTCAACATCTTCAAGTGGATTTTCAAGACTTTTGTTGCCACTTACCTGCTCACCAACTGTTTTACGATTGTGATGGCGGTCTTTGATGTGGCCCAAAATGTGGTGTCGCAAAGTGCCGGTGTCATAAACGGGAACCTGGATGTGCAGGCGGCGTTGTCTGATCTGGAAACCAGCTTGAAGCAATGGGAATGTGGGAACTGATTGGATTGTGGCTGGAAACCAACATCATCAATCTGTGTATGTGGGTACTGTCCATCGTGATCTTTGTCATTGTATATGGCCGTATGATCGAGATTTATTTAACCGTGAGCCTTGCACCGATCCCGTTTTCCACAATGGCAAACCGGGAATGGGGACAAATGGGAACCGGGTATCTGCGTTCCCTTTTTGCCCTGGGTTTTCAGGGTTTTTTGATCCTGATCTGTGTTGCCATTTATGCAGTGCTGGTCCAGTCTATCCCATCGTCCGGCGACGTGCACGGCGCGATCTGGGGAACGGCGGGTTATACGGTACTGCTGGCTTTTGCCCTGTTTAAGACAGGTTCGTTATCCAAATCCATATTTAATGCAAGATAGCATGAACAAAACCAATTCTAAAAAGGAGGATTTTATATATGAGTAAAACCAATACAGAAAAAATGGCGCCGGAAACACAGACGCCGGAAATGGCAAACGGCATGAAGCTGGATGTCCGCGTGCGTCCGATTGCTCCAATGGGAAACCTGCTGGCGTTTGCCAATGTTACGATTGGCGGATGCTTTAAGATTGACGGTTTCCGTATCTGTTCCAGTGAAAAGGGGCTGTATGTCAATATGCCCGCAACCCAGGATAAGGGCGGCAACTGGAAAGATGTCTGCTGGCCGGTTACGGCAGAGTTCCGCAAGCAGCTCAACGATGCTCTCATTGATGGGTACGGCCAGGCTATTGAAAATTTGCAGGCGACTCTTGAAGCGACAAAGGGAGCTGCGGAAAAACCTTCCCTGACCGGTACATTGAAGGAAAATGCCGGTAAGGTCAAAGAACAGCCGGCCAAATCTGCCCCATCTAAGAATGAGCAGGTTCGCTAATGCCGGAAACGAAACAGTACGGCATTATCTATGCCGATCCGCCCTGGCGTTATGACAGAAAACATGGAAGCGGCGTTGCGGAAAACCATTACCCCACGATGAGCATTGAAGAAATCTGTGCCCTGCCGGTATCGGAACTTGCCGCAAAAGACAGCGCCCTCTTTCTGTGGGCAACCTTTCCGCAGCTTAATGAAGCCTTCCGGGTGATCGATGCCTGGGGGTTCAAATATAAAACGCTGGCTTTTCTATGGCTCAAACAGAACCGGAAAGCGGATAGCTGGTTTTATGGTATGGGCTTTTGGACCCGCTCAAACGCGGAGGTCTGCCTACTGGCAACCAGAGGCCGACCGAAACGCCAGTGTGCGGGAATCCATCAGTTTGTGATCTCCCATATTGAGCAGCACAGCAAGAAACCTGACGAGGTGCGGGATAAGATCGTAAAACTCATGGGCGATCAGCCAGAGTGGAACTATTCGCAAGACAAAAGACACCCGGTTGGGATGTATGGGGCAATGAAGTGAACTGTACGCTAACTATGCCGGAGCGAAAGGGGTGATTTTAAGTGCCTTATGTACCTGTACCAAAGGATTTAACCAAAGTTAAGACCAAGCTGGCCTTCAATCTGACGAAGCGCCAGCTTATTTGTTTCAGCCTTGCCGGACTTGTCGGCCTTCCGGTGTATTTCTTTACCCGCGGGGCGATCGGCAATTCGGCGGCTGTACTTTTGATGATCGGGCTGATGATGCCCTTTTTCTTCTTCGCCATGTATGAGCGTGACGGGCAGCCGGCAGAAAAGATCTTGAAGAACCGGCTCCGTTATAAGCTCTGGCCGAAGGACCGTCCATACAGGACGGATAACCTGTATAAATCTATGTCAAAGAAGGAGGTTACAAAGATTGCCAAAAAACAAGCAGCAGGAAGCTCAGGAAAAGCGTCTGCAAAAAAACATCAGGCAGGCCAAAAAGACCGGAGCCGATGCAAAGCAGGGCAAAACTAAGTCTGCCCGTTCCAAGCCGTCTAAAAAAGGCGGCTTTTTTGCCGGGCTGAAAGCAGATGCCCCGCAGACGGTCCAGCAGAGCATTCCCTACCGTGAAATGTACCGGGATGGGATCTGCCGGCTGACCGATACCCTTTACACCAAAACGGTGCAGTTTTTTGATATTAACTATCAGCTTGCACAGGCAGATGATAAAGCACAGATCTTCGAGGGTTACTGCGATTTCTTAAATTACTTCGACGCCTCGATCCATGTGCAGCTTACCTTTATCAACCAGCGAGCCAATATGCAGGATTTTACCAAAAGCATTGACATCCCTCCCCGCGGCGACGAGTATGACGGAATCCGCAAGGAATACGGGGATATGTTAAAGAACCAGTTGCAGAAAGGAAATAACGGTCTCACCAAACGCAAATACATTACCTTTGGGATCGAGGCAGATGACCTGCGTACTGCGAAAATGCGTCTGGAACGCATTGAAACGGATGTGCTGGCAAATTTCAAGACTCTGGGAGTTCAGGCGAGATCCTTAAACGGACTGGAACGTCTGGAACTTCTTCACAGCCAGCTTCACCCGGACGGCCAGGAAAAGTTTCATTTCCAGTGGTCGGATCTGCCTAAGACCGGTCTTTCTACCAAAGACTTCGTTTCCCCATCCGGGCTGTCTTTTTCAAAGGATGGAAAGACATTTCGGGTAGGCGACCATTCCGGTGCTGTCTCCTTTTTGCAGATTCTAGCGCCGGAGCTTACTGACCGGCTTTTAGCGGATCTTCTTGACTTAAACGACGCCGTGACCGTCAACCTGCATATCCAGTCTATCGACCAGGCGCAGGCGATCCGAAACATCAAGCGCAAAATGTCGGACCTGCAGAAAATGACCATTGAGGAACAAAAGAAAGCGGTCCGATCCGGGTATGACATGGACATCATTCCCACCGACCTTGCCACCTATGGAGAGGAAGCCAAAAATCTTTTGCAGGATTTGCAGAGCCGCAATGAGCGCATGTTCCTTGTGACGGTACTGGTGGAAAATATCACTGCCAAACGCCAAAAGCTGTTCAATGATATTTTTGCCGCTTCGGGTGTGGCACAGAAATACAACTGTGCCTTAAAACGGCTGGATTACCAGCAGGAACAGGGGCTTATGTCCTCGCTTGCTCTTGGTACGAACCAGATTGAAATTGAGCGCGGGCTTACGACCAGCAGCACAGCGATTTTTGTACCGTTTACGACCTGCGAACTGTTCCAGGAGGGCGAGGCGTTGTATTACGGCCTGAACGCCCTTTCCAATAACCTGATCATGGCGAACAGAAAAACGCTGAAAAACCCCAATGGGCTGTTTCTCGGTACCCCAGGAAGCGGTAAATCTTTCTCTGCCAAACGTGAGATCGTCAATGTGTTCCTTCTGACGGAGGACGACATCATTATCGCTGACCCGGAAAATGAGTATGGGCCGCTGGTACAGCAGTTCGGTTCCCAGGGGCAGGTCATTGATATTTCCCCTACTTCCACGAACTACATCAACCCGATGGACATCAATCTGGACTATTCCGATGATGAAAACCCGATCACTTTGAAAAGTGATTTTATCCTGTCGCTGTGTGACTTATCATCGGCGGCAAAGAAGGACTTTCCCCCATTGAAAGGACGATCATCGACCGTTGTACCAGACTGGTGTACCGGGAATACCTGCAGGACCCGTGCCCGGAAAATATGCCGATCTTAGGTGATCTTTACGAGCTGCTTTTGAAACAGTCTGAACCGGAGGCACAGAATATCGCAACGGCGCTGGAAATCTATGTCAATGGTTCCCTTAACGTGTTCAACCACCGTTCCAATATCCAGATGGATAAACACCGGGTACTGTGTTTCCAGCTTAAATCACTGGGAAAAGCCTTAAAGGAAATCGGGCTTTTGATCATGCAGGATGCGGTGTGGAACCGTGTCACGGCCAATCGCTCCAAACATAAAACAACCTGGTTCTATATCGACGAATTCCATCTTCTTTTGAAAGGGCAGACAGGAAGTTTCAGCGTGGAGATCTGGAAACGCTTCCGTAAATGGGGCGGAATCCCATCAGGTTTAACGCAGAATGTCAAGGACCTTCTGGCTTCCCGTGAGATCGAAAATATTTTTGAGAACTCGGACTTTATCTATATGCTCAACCAGGCCCAGGGAGACCGTCAGATTTTGGCAAAGCAGTTGGGAATCTCCCCGCACCAGCTTTCGTATGTGACCCATTCCGGTCCCGGCGAGGGGCTTTTGTTCTTTGGAAATGTGATCATCCCCTTTGTGGACCACTTCCCGAAGGACACACTCTTGTACAGCGTGCTTACCACAAGACCGGATGAAGTAGCGGGGACCAAAGCGTGAGACAAAAATTAAAATGGATTGGAGGTGAGAACAATGGCACACGACAGGGAATTTCAAAGGAAGCGCAAAGATACCCGGATGCCGGTGCGTGATTCCCACGGGGAAGATCAACCGGCAGCCAGGCAGACCGAACAGGATTTTGACCTGCGCAGGGCACGGGATACCCCTTCTTCTGTCACCGGCAAGACACACAGGCAGGACATCCCTGTACAGACGGAATTTTCCCAGCTATCACCGGAAACACCGGCGTCCTTGCTGGAACAGGGCGATGCTTATGCAGCCGTTGGGGATGTTTTTTCGGATCGCTTTGAGATACCGGATGCTGCCGGAACAGAGTCCCCGACACAGGACAACGGACGAAGCAATTTCCGGCAGGAGGTTTCCAGGCGTTCTCTTGTAACAGAGGATGTGACAGACCATGATACCGGACAATATGCACCTTCTTCCGAAGGATCAGCCCCACCGAGCGGCACAGACAGATCCGGTCAGGAACATCGTTACCGGACACATCAGCATGGGAACAAATATCAGCAGCGTTTTCAGGAAGCGGCACAGGCGGAGGAACAGGCAGCACAAAAGGAAAAGGGTGTGGATAGCGAACCGCCGAAAACATCCAAGCTGGAATTTACTGCGGATGAACTGCCACCGGAGACAAAGGATAAAAAGCTCACCCATACAAGACGGAAGGCGGAACGGACTGCACAAAAAGCAGAGCAGGCGCAAAATCGTCTGCCGGCCCGGAAGAAACTGTGCATGGAGACGGTTTCCGCCCCAGAGACCGGAAAAGCCAAAAAACACTTAAAATTTGAAAAGGAGGTTAAATCCCAAAAGGCCCATGTAAAAGGACCTGTACCCCTGCGTCCGGTCAAGGCAGGTGCAAATACCGCCATTGGTTACGCCCATAAAAAGATTTATGAGGCAGAGGATGAAAATGTGGGGATCAAGGCAGCCCACCGCTCTGAACTTGTGGGCGAGGCGGGGCTTCGCACAGCATATCACCGGCATAAAACCGCCCCCTACCGAAAGGCAGCGAAATTACAGCAAAAATCAGCAAAGGCAAACGCAAGACTTGCTTACCGGCAGGCTCTTAGCGACCACCCGGAGCTAAAAAAACATGCGATTGCCCGGATATGGCAGAAACAAAAACTGAAAAGGCAGTATGCCAAGCTGCCCGTGAAGCCGGGAAACAGGCCAAAAATGCTGCAGTCGCAACAGAGAGGGTCAGCGTCGGTATTGTCCATGCGGTCAAACGGCACCCTGTGATCTGCCTTGTCCTCCTGCTTCTCCTTTTGGTAATTTTCCTGATCACATCCCTGTTTTCCACGTTCTCCAATATCGGGACCGGCGGTTTGGGAAGTCTGGCTGCTTCTACCTATCTTGCAGATGATCAGGACATCAACCAGGTGGAGCTTACCTATACCGAATGGGAAACGGATCTGCAAATGGAAATAGACCGGGTGGAATCAGACCGCCCCGGCTATGACGAATACCGGTATAACCTGGGCGCAATCGAGCATGACCCGTATGTGCTGATGGGGTATCTGACTTCTGCTTATCAGGGATTTACTTACGATGAAGTGGAAAGCGTGCTGCGGCAGCTTTTCCAGGAACAATATACCCTGTCCTTTTCAGAAGAAACCGAGATCCGTTACCGCACCGAAACTTCCGTTGATCCGGAAACCGGGGAAGAAACCCAGGAGGAAGTGCCTTATGAATGGCGCATCTTAAATGTCAAGCTCACAGTCACACCTCTAGAAAACCTGGTCGTTTCCTGGATGAACGCAGACCAGAAAGAGATCTGCGAGATCCTGCTGCAGACAAAAGGAAACCGCCAGTATGTCAAAAATGTCTTTGGCACCAACTGGCTCCCTTATGTGACCAGTTATTACGGCTACCGGGTACATCCCATCAGTGGGGAAAAGAACTATCACACCGGTGTGGACATCGGGATGCCGGAGGGCACAGAGATCCTTGCCGGGCATGACGGAACGGTCACCCTTGCGGGAAATGCCGGCGGTTATGGCTTGTGTGTCGCTATTGAAGGCGAGGCATACGAAGGACATACCCTGACGACCAAATACGGGCACTGTTCTCAGATCCTTGTTTCTGCCGGGCAGGAGGTCAAAGCCGGGGATGTGATCGCAAAGGTCGGGAATACCGGAAATTCTACCGGGCCCACCTGCACTTAGAAGTCCTGGTTGACGGCCAGTATTTGAATCCCCTGTATTTTGCCGATACCGGCGATACCAGCGAACGGCACCTGCCGGAAGTTGGTTCAGGCGGCACAGGAAACTACTTCGATTATGACATTCCACCGGAAGCCCTTGCGGATGAACAGTTTGCCGCAATGATGGCCGAGGCGGAAAAATATCTTGGCTATCCGTATGTATGGGGAGGCGCAAGCCTTCCACTTCCTTTGACTGTTCCGGCTATGTGTCCTGGGTGATCAACAACTGCGGCGTTGGCTGGAATTTCGGAAGGCTGACCGCGGATGGTCTTTTAGGTGTATGTACGCCGGTATCAAGTGCGGATGCAAAACCGGGCGACCTGATCTTCTTCCAGGGGACCTACAACACCAGCGGCGCAAGCCATGTAGGGATCTATGTGGGAAATGGAATGATGATCCACTGTGGAGACCCGATTTCTTATGCAAACATCAATACAAGCTACTGGCAGCAGCATTTTTATACATTTGGGCGTCTGCCTTAACAGATTGGAGGTAATAAATTGAATCCTAAAATTGAAAAACTGGAAAAGGAAATTGAAAAGACCAAAACAAAGATTGCGGAAATGCAGGCAAAGCTCCATAAGCTGGAGGAACAGAAAACAGAGCTGGAAAATACCGATTATGTAGCGGTGGCGCGCAGTTTCAAACTGACGCCCCAGCAGCTTGCGGATTTTTTGAAATCACAGCAGGCAGCTCCTTCGGAAACTGTTTTACCGCAGGAGAAGGAGGATGTGCATGAGGCTTAAAAAACTTTCCCTGCTGCTGGCGCTTACGCTTCTTGTAAGTGTCAGCGCATTACCTGTAACGGCTCATGCCGGCGGTTCCAAAGACACCACACCGCCAACGCTGACTGCTTCCATGGAGGGCGATGCCCTGAAAATAGAAAGCAGTGACGATCTATCCGGCGTGGAGGCGGTCTTTGTTGATGAAAACCGTATCAACTCCCTCACCGACGGGAAAGCGTCGGTCGCACTGAAAGATTATGCCGGAACAGAAAAACAGGTAAGCATATACGCAAAAGATTATGCCGGCAACCGTTCTGATGTGGTAAAGCTGGATAATCCGTATTACAAAGAACCGGCTCCTGAAAAGAAACCTGCTACGGCAGCACCCCAGAGTCCGTCCGGTACACAGACAAAACCGCCTAAGGAAGAAAAACCTTCCGGCTCAAACGCTGCAACCCCTTCCGGCGGCGGAAATTCTTCCGGTTCAGATAACAGTACCGGACAGCAGGAAAATACTTCTGCGATCCCGGAAGGTGCATTTACCCCGGAAGGCACCGGAACGGTACAGGACAACATCAGCGGTACGGATGGGGAAAAGCAGTTTTACACCATCACTACGGACGCGGGCAATGTCTTTTATCTGGTGATCGACGGGAAACGGGAAGATAACAATGTCTACTTCTTAAACGGCGTCACAGAGTCCGACCTGATGGCGCTTGCAGAAAAGAACAATGGCAGCATGAGCATGATTCCCCAGGAAGAAAGCTGCAACTGCACCGAAAAATGTGAGGCAGGAAAAGTCAATACCGGCTGTCCGGTCTGCAAAAATGACTTGAGTGGCTGCAAAGGAAAAGAAAAGCCGACGGAAACCGAAAAACCGGCTGAACCGGAAAAGCCGAAGAAAGAGACCGGCAGTGTCGGCACGATCCTGTTTATCCTTGCTGCCTTACTTGCGGTCGGCGGGATCGGTTACTATGTAAAAATCGTGCGTCCGAAACAGCAGGCCGAGGACGATGCGGAATTTGAGGATGACGGTTATGGAGAAGGCTTTGACCCGGATGAGGCATACGGGGAACCGGAATATCTTTCCGAGGATGATTTTGACGACAAGGACAGCAAATAAGGCTGTCCTTTTAGATTTTATGAAAGTGAGGATTTTTTCATGGAACATATCATAACCAGGCGCCGCGGCTTTCGCAGGCTGTTGGCGTTTTTGCTTTGTATGGCAAGCATTTTGGGGCTTCTTCCGGCTCAGGCTTTTGCCATGTCTGTCGGACAAACGGCAAGCTCCTGGCTGGGCGACCAGTATGTGGGCTCTGATGGAAACCACTACCGCGCCCCGGCACCTTACACCTATCTTGCCTACCATGCAGACGGAACCATCGACGTACACACCAGTTCCGGGGGCAATGCTTACCGGCATTATATGCTGACGGATTCTGACGGGATCAGCCACCAGGTTTACTGTGTGGAGAGTGGGATTCCTTACCATACTTCGGAAAACACCTATGTTTCGGAAAGCGGGACCAACAGCCAATACCTGAACCTGCTTCCTGCCGAGGCAAGGAGGGGGATCACCCTGACTGCGATCTATGGCTGGAAACCCGGTGCGGCGCTCCCTGTTTCCGGGATCAACGAGGATGACTATAAGATGGCGACCCAGATCATCCTCTGGGAATACCAGCAGCAGCTTAGAAGCGATCCGTACAGCCGCCACGGAAACGGCCACGCAGACGCCGACCAGTATTTCAGCGTGATCGCCGGACGACCGGCAGAAAAAGCCTATGACTGGATTCTTGCACAGGTCGCTTCCCATTCCACAGTCCCTTCCTTTACTTCTTCTAAGAAAAGCGAAGCACCGGAACTGGAACTGAAATGGGATGTAGAAAAAAAGGTCTATACCCTGACGGTCACAGATACCAACAACTTGAAGATCGACCTGGAGGCTTTGAAAGGCAGCGGTGTTTCTGTGACAAGAAACGGAAATGAATACACCTTTACCAGCAGGCAGATGATGATGGACCCGGTGCTGTTTGAATTCCGAAAGAATATCCCGGTGGCAAACGACATGCTGATCTGGGGCAGACCCGGCTACCAGACCATGATGACCGGCGCCAGCGATCCGGTTTCCTTCTTTGTAAAAATCAAAACGGAAACTTACGGTACCGCAAAACTTGTCAAGACCAGTGAGGACGGCATTGTTTCCGGTATCACCTTCCATATCTCCGGTACGGACATTTTGGGAAATGAAGTCAATGAGGAAGTTACGACCGGAGAAAACGGCCAGATTGAAAAGAAGCTCCTGCCGGGAACCTATCTGGTAAAAGAGCTGCCGGTGGATCGCTATGTGACCCCTTCCGCACAGTACGTGACCATTGAAAGCGGGCAGACTTCTTCGGTACATTTCAGCAATATCCTGAAGAAGTTCCGTGTCCATGTGGTAAAGAGTGATGCTGACACCGGAAATGCCCAGGGGGATGCCACGCTTGCAGGAGCGACCTATGGGATCTTCCGTGATGGCGAACTGATCGACACTTATACTACCGGGCCGATGGCAGCTTTATGACCCGCTATTATGTATGCGGGGATGGCTGGACGATCCGGGAAATCGAACCGAGCACCGGGTATCTTCTGAATGAAACCATTTATGAAGTGGGTGCATCCCCTTCCCTGTATGAAGTGGAACTCAATACCACAGAAAATCAGGTGACGGAAACGGTTATTTACGGAAATATCCAGCTTGTCAAGCACACCGATGACCTGGACCGGATGTGCCTGAGGGCGAAAATACCGACGATCCCAATGCCGGTATCATCGAACGCCCGGAAGCAGGCGCAGTCTTTGAAGTTTACTTAAAGGCAGCCGGAAGCTATGACGCGGCAAAGGAAAGTGAACGTGACCTTCTTACCACGGATGCGGATGGTTTTGCTTCCAGTAAACCGCTTCCTTATGGGCATTATACGGTCCATCAGATCGCAGGCGAGGAAGGCAAAGCCTTTGTCCCGGACTTTACGGTATTCATTTCCTCTGACGGAAAGACTTACAGCTATATCCTGAACAACCGCACCATCACAGCCCGTCTGAAAGTTGAAAAATGTGACGCAGAGACCGGAAAGATTATCCCTGTGACCGGAACCGGTTTTCAGATCAAGGATCTTTCCACCGGAGAATTTATCACCCAAACCGTCTACTATCCGAACCCGGAAACACTGGATACCTTCTATGTTTCTGACGAGGGCTGGCTGATGCTGCCGGAGCCTTTGGCCGCCGGGGATTATGAACTTTATGAGGTGGCTGCCCCTTATGGCTATGTGCTTTCCGATCAGCCGGTACCGTTTACCATTGACGGCAGCGAGGCGGTTGTGACGGTCACTCAGTACAATATGCCGCAGAAAGGCCAGCTTACCATCAAAAAGACCGGAGAAGTATTTGCTTCTGTCCAGGAAAACGACGGACTGTACCAGCCGGTGTATGAGGCTGCCGGGCTTCCCGGAGCGGTCTATGACGTGATCGCAGATGAAGATATTTATACCGGTGACGGTACTTTGCGGGCAGAAAAAGATACGGTTGTGGAAACCCTTACGACCGGCGAGGACGGCACAGCGAAAAGCGGGCTTCTCTATCTTGGCCGTTACCGTCTGGAGGAACGTCAGGCTCCTTCCGGTTGTGTGCTGAATCCTCAACCGGAATATGTGGAACTGACCTATGCGGGTGAGACCGTAGAGGTTACACAGACAGCGGCCGGTCTTTATGACGAACGCCAGAAAGTGGATGTCACACTTTTCAAGGCAATGGAGACCGATGACCTGTTCGGTCTTGGCATGAACGAGGAATATAAGGATATTTCCTTTGGACTTTATGCTTCCGCAGACCTGACGGCGACAGATGGCAGCGTGATCCCGGCAGGTGGACTTCTGGAAGTGGTCTCTGTTTCGTCTGTGGAATCCGGCGGTTACAGCGCTTCCTTCGCTTCCGACCTGCCTTTTGGCAGCTATTATGTCAAGGAACGCACAACCAACGGCGCCTATATCCTTTCGGATCAGGAATATCCGGTTGTCTTTGAGTATGCTGGTCAGGAAACCGCCCTGGTACAGATCCTTGTCAATGAAGGCGAGGCTGTTTCCAATGAACTTCTCCGTGGGCGTGTAGACGGTGTAAAAGTCGGGGAAAACCCGGAAGGCGGCGAGGATGTCACGCTTGCCGGTGCGCTCATGGGTCTGTTTAGACCTGATACCGAAGAATTTACTGAAGAAAATGCGCTGCTTACTGCTATTACCGGAAAAGACGGCAGTTTTTCCTTTGAGAACATTCCTTACGGACACTGGATCGTCAAGGAGATCTCTGCCCCTGACCTTTATACGGTAAGCCCGCAGCAGCACCATGTATATATCGGTGCAGACGGACAGCATATCGAGATCCGTGTGGAAAACACCCTGATCCGCGGCAGTGTTCAGGTAACCAAAACCGAAGCTGTGGAGGAACCTTCCCCTGTGGAAAAGGAGGATAAGAAAGACAAGAATTCTTTCCTGCGCTTCCTGTCCGGTGCAGTGTTTGACCTGTATGCGGATTCCAACGCCAACCAGGAATATGATCCTGACGATCAAAAGATCGGTACGCTGAAAGAAACCGATGCAGGCTATCATACGGCGGAAAACCTTCTGGCTGGCGGCTACTTTATCAAAGAAAGCAAAGCGCCGGAGGGCTATCAGCCTGACTCAAACGCTTACTATTTTTCCATCACAGAAGATGGACAGGTCGCAGTTGTGGAAAATGGAGAAGCCGGGCACGGATTTACCAATGAGGCTTACCGCGGCAACTTAAAGATCACAAAGGATTCCAGCGACGGGCGCAAAGATGGTTTTGCCATCGAGGTTAAGAGTGCGGACGGCTCCTACTGCGAGACATTCACCACTCCAAAATCCGGCGTGATTGAAGTTAAGGGCCTTCGTGTCGGTATTTATACCGTAACAGAAGTTGCAAACCGGGCAAGCAAGGATTACATCATTCCTGATGCCGCTACGGTGGAGATCAAGGCAGATCAGACATCTACGGTCCAGTTCTTTAATGAAAAACCGGAAAAGCCGGATAACCCAAAGAACCCGGAAAAGCCGGATAACCCAAAGAACCCGGAAAAGCCTTCTGTTCCCTCCAATCCTTCCACCCCTCAAAAGCCGGTACCGCAGACCGGGATGATCCGTATATTTTCCTGTATGGCGGACTGCTGGCAGCCGCACTGATCGGCGGCAGCGTATTTGCTGTGTATTATTTCAAAAAGGGAAAATACAGCAGGACTTCCCTGAAAAGAACGGCTGTCGGGGTTTCTGTCCTTTCACTCTGCGTTCTGGTGGCTCTTGGCAGCGGTTTTTTGGTGTTCCGTGACTTGAACCAGTATGCTGAGAGTAAAGATGCCTATCGAGATCTTGCCGGATATGTGGAAGTACCGGAGCAGACAGCTTCCCCGGAGTCGGCACCCGATCCGACAGAACCAAAACGGGACGATACCGATATTGTCCTGCCTTCGGTAGACTTTGAAACGCTCCGTGAAAATGGACCGGACATCATCGGATGGCTTTCCCTTCCTGATACGGTGCTCAATTATCCGGTAACGCAGACCGACAACAACGAATATTACCTGAACCATCTTTATGACGGAACCTATAACAAGGTTGGCTGCCTGTTTGCCGATTATGAAAACCGGGCAGATTTTTCAGACCGCAATACGATCATTTATGGTCATAATATGCGGGATGGTTCCATGTTTGCGCTGCTGAACCGGTACGATGAACAAAGTTACTTTGATGCTCACAGGCAGATGTATCTCGTTACTCCGAAGGGTGGTTATGTCATGGAGATCTTTGCGGCTTTTGCAGCAAAGCCGGAAGAATCCGGCAGTGAAACTTCTCCCTGGCAGCTTTCCTGGAAGGATGACGGTGCTTATACTACCTGGCTTACAGCTATGAAGGAACGTTCTGCGGTGGAAAGTGATGTGACTGTGACCTGCAGCGATAAGGTACTGACCCTTTCTACCTGTACGCCGGGCGGCACAGGACGCTTCCTTGTCATGGGAAAACTCGTGAAAGTAGATAACGAAATATAGATTTTAGACGGTGCGGGGGCAAAAGCTCCCGCACTTGCTGTTTACAAGGAGGATTTTATTTTATGGTAAATACCATTATTTCCATTCCCGGCTATGTCCATCTTTACCGCTCACTTTTGCGGTTTTACGACATGCCGGAAAATGAAGTCCGGGAAATGCTCTATCTTCTGAATACGGCAAACCTGGACTGCTACGAGTATTATCACCCGGACCGCAGTGTGATCCAGAGCGGACCGGTCGCTTTTTGCGGATGGCTGGAAACGAAAGACTGCCGCCCTTACCGCACAGAGGTACAGCTTTACAAGTCGTTGCTGTTTTTGAAGCGCAGCATTGACCGTGACCTGATCGTATCAGCTCAGAGGGAGGCTCTGCAAACCCTGCGCTGTATCATCTCCAATCTGGAATACCGCTTTTATAAAGCCTATGGCATGGAGATCGAGGACAAACGCACGGTCTATGGGGAATGTACCTACCGTCTGGTTCCAAGGGAGGACGAACCCAGCGTGTGCCTGATGCACGACTGGATCTACCTGCCGAGTGCTTAAAATGTCCCGAATAATACACAATATTCGGGACAAAATAAGAATACGATAGTTCCTATCTCCTGATATAAAATTTGAAACTGATGTATAAATTCTGTTCTATGTGGAATACTATTGCTAAAACTCTTGAAGCCTATTGAAAATTTGTCCCGAATAATATATAATATTCGGGACAAAAGGAGGGGAGCAATATGGCAAATGGCTATTCCAAACAGATTCAGGAGCAGATAAAAGCAGCGGCGGAAGGAACTATTTTCATCAGTTCTGATTTTGCGGATATTGCCGATACGGAAACCATAAGACGGAACTTAAACCGGCTTACACAGGCAGGTATGCTTCGCCGCATTTTGAAAGGTGTTTATGAAAAACCAAAATATAGCAAACTTCTGGATGAATATGTGGCGGCAGACCCGGAAGCGGTGGCGAACGCATTGGCACGAAGTTATCACTGGACGATTGCCCCATGTGGGAATACAGCATTGAACCTGTTAGGTCTTTCAACACAGGTAACAGCAGTATGGTCCTATATCAGCGATGGTCCATATAAGACCTACGAGTGGAACTCTACAAAGCTGGAATTTAAGCACCGAACCAATAAGGAGATTACCGGATTGTCCTATATGACAAGTTTGGTTATACAGGCATTAAAAACGCTTGGCAAATCGAATGTTACGCCAGAAGTCATACAGATGCTTTCCGAAAAACTGACAGACAAGGATAAACAGGCTTGTTTGAAGGAAGCAACAGAGTCTACGGATTGGGTTTACGATACGATACGACAGATTTGTGGAGGTGAAAAGGTACAATGAGAAATATAGCAAGACTTTCAGATAACGACCGCAGGGAGCTGTTCAGAAATACAGCAGATAAAATGGGACTGAATGATGCCATCGTAGAAAAAGACTTTTGGGTATGTTTTACGCTGGATTATTTATTTCACCGCTCACCATGGAAAGAGTCCATCACCTTTAAGGGAGGTACCAGCCTTTCAAAAGCCTTTCACCTGATCAGCCGGTTTTCAGAAGATATTGATTTGATTCTGGACTGGCGTGTATTGGGATATGGCAAAGATGAACCATGGGAGAAACGTTCCAATACAAAACAGGATGCTTTTAACAAAGAAGCCAATGCGCGTGCGGAGGTATTTCTGTCCGAAACATTCTGCCCGGCAGTCAAAGCCGGCTTATCCCAGGAAATCGGTTGTGAAGCAAATGTCTACATAGATGAAAAGGATAAACAGACGGTCATTTTCGCCTATCCGCACCTTTTTACAAATACGGCGACCTTACAGGTGATCCGTTTAGAGATTGGTGCGCTGGCAGCGTGGACTCCTGCAAAAACAGCGCAGATCGAACCTTACGCGGCAAAATATTATCCGAAGATTTTTGAGCAAAAAGAAACTGCAATCCTTACCGTTGCCCCGGAACGGACCTTCTGGGAAAAAGCCACAATCCTGCACCATGAAGCGAACAGACCGGAACATTTGGAAATGCCGCAGCGGTATTCCAGACATTATTATGATCTCTACCGCATGGCTGCAACACCGGTTAAAGAAGCTGCTTTTTCCAGGCTTGACCTCCTGAAGAAAGTTGTAGATTTCAAAATGAAATTCTATCCCAGATCATGGGCGAAGTACCCGGAGGCTGTGCCGGGCACATTAAAATTACTCCCGCCGGAATATCGGTTTGCAGCATTGGAAGCGGACTATAACTCTATGCAGGATATGTTGTATGGGGATGTTCCGACATTTGAGACAGTCATAGCAGCGGTCCAGGAACTGGAAAAAGAGATCAATACACTATAAACAATTACATATCCATTTATTTGCCGGCTATTCTAAGATGCTTTAGAATAGCCGGTTTCTTGTTTTCAAAGGAGGGATGCTATATTACGCAAAATGAAGTCAATGCCGTTTTTGACGAACAGGTGCGGCTCTGTGCTGATACCTTGAAACGGAAAACCAAAGAATACACCGGGGATGACCCGGACCGGCTGGGTGCATTTAAGGCAGCGGCAGCTTTACAGCACACAACGCCCCAGCGTGCCCTTGCCGGTATGCTGGCAAAGCATATTGTTTCTCTATACGATATGTGCTTTGCCGAAGAAGTGGTTTATCCGATGGACACATGGGACGAAAAGATCACAGACAGTCTTAACTATCTGTTCTTACTGAAAGCGATTGTAAAGGAGGGACATACCAATTAAACAGATTGAAGTAAAAATTTTGAACTGCCAGGCGGTAGCGGAAGCAGAAAAAAACATGGTCTTTGCGGCAAGGCTTACCCAGCAGGGACATAAGATTGCCTCAATGGACGACCTGATGGAGCTCTACGAAAAATCATTCAGCGTTCAGACAGTAGCAGCTATGGGGGCGCTTCCCCATCCTACCATCCAGAAATTTGCGGTGATCACGGTAGCCATTGTCGGCGCCAGCAGGCGTTTTCTGGCGCAGATCACCCGCCACCAGAACGAAGTAAAATTTATGAGCGCATCGCTGCAGTACAGCAACTATACGGGACAGGCGGATTTCGCTGTCCCGTATTCTATTATGACGGCTCCGGCAGTGGTACGGGAACTGTACTTAAAAAGCTGTAATGAAAGCATGAAATGTTATGAAGCCCTGTGCACTGCCGGAAGCGGGCACGATGCGGCCGGCTATGCCACGCCCCAGGGATTGCGGAATGTACTGCTCATCAGCGCCAGCCTTATCAGTGGAAACATATCATCAGCCAGCGGGTATGCCGGAGAAATACAGATGAAACAAGGATCGTGCTGCTAAAGGTCTGGAAAGAACTTTATGAACTAAGCCCTACTTTGTTTGCCCCATCACTGACCGGACCTTTTTGTCAGATGGATCGATGTCTGGAAGGGAAAATGACCTGCGGACGAAAACTGCAGGCAAATATGACGCCAGAGGATATTTTGGAAAAAGATTATCCTGCTCTTTGGGAAGGAGACTGCCGATGAAAATAAAACTGATCGACTTTGGCGTACCGGAGCACCAGCGTCCTTACCGTCCGCATGGCAATGATGCCGGAGCGGATGTTTATCTGCCCTATGACTGTACCTTACAGCCCGGAGAAATCGCCAAAATTCCTTTGGGTTTTGGACTGGAAATACCGGATGGATATGCGGGATATATCTTTCCCCGTACCAGCATGGCGGTAAAAGGTCTGGTCTGTGAACTGCCGCCTGTGGATTCCGGCTACCGTGGAGAGATCCATGCGATCATCAGCAATGTAAGCAATCAGGCGCAGTCTCTTTTTAAGGGAGCCCGTATCGGGCAGCTTGTGATCACGCCGATCGTCATTGCGGATTTTGTAACCGATCTGGGAACAGAACGAGGAACCGGCAGCTTTGGCAGTACCGGCGAATAGAAAAAGGCTGTTTGGAGAACAGTTTTTGAATACTTATCGGTATAGGGAGCGGACATTTCGAGAACATTATAAAATATAATAAAGAAAGTCACGAAAAAAGCGGCCATTACCGTGACCGCTTACTTTCTGCTATTGAGTTCTTTCATAATACCGAGGATATATTGCATGGATTGAGGATCAAGCTGTCTTGCCTCTGCAATGAATTCCTTTAAGGTTTCCGGGTAGGTATTTCCTTCATCAAAGAATTCCTGCGGTGTCACACCCAGATATTCGCAGATGTAGAAAAAAGACTGCATAGCGGGAAGTGACTTTTTATTCTCAATATTATTGATGTAGTTGTTTGCCTGACCTAACGATAAAGACATATCGCGTGCGGAAACTCCTTTTTGTGTCCGCAGCTTCGCTAATCGTTCCGGGACAAAATCTTCATACATCGCCTTCACCTCCCATTCTGTAATAGATTGTACCTCACGCCCCTTTATTATCCGCAAAAGGAAAAAGGGTATTATCGTTGACTTGCTAAATTAAATCTATTACTATATGAAAAGTGAAGAATTTTACCTATCAGATGGAGGGATGACCGATGAAAGGAAAAACTTGCTGTGTTACCGGACACAGGGATTTACCGCAGAATGAGATCAACAAAATAAAAACAGCCTTGGCACATGAGATCGATGCTGCTGTTACAGATGGGTTCACCTGTTTTATGAGCGGTTTTGCAGATGGCGTAGACCAGTATTTTGTGGAGCTGGTGCTGGAAAGAAAGCAGACCACCCCGGCACTGGAGCTGATCGCAGTGATCCCTTACCGCAAGCGTCTGGACAGCCTAAATAAGAAAACAAGAACCCGTGAACTGCTGGAGGCTTGTGCGGATGTTGTTGTGATACAGGAAAAATATCTCCCAAGCGTCTACTCCCACAGAAATCGTTATATGGTGGAACACTCCGACCGAGTGATCGCTGTATATGACGGACGGGAAACCGGAGGTACAGCAAAGACGATCCGCTTTACCCATCGGATGAAGAAGGAACTGCGGGAAATCCCAGTTGGAGAAATCGTCCTGCCGGATCACTTGAAACCAAAAACAAAATAGATACCTGTTGATGCGCTCACTTTGAAGTGGGCGTTTTTCTTTACCCATTTTTAGGAGGAATGCTTATGTGGAACCTGATCTTACATTTCCTTACCTTTGCCGGAGGGATAGTTTCCGGCGTTATGCTGATGTGTCTTATGCAGGTTGGAAAAGAGAACACGGAACATTCCGAACCCAAACACAACGCAAATCTGACGGACAAAAAGGAGGACAACGATTGAATCAGAATTTTGTAGAATATGTAAAAAGCCATATCAAGGAATACCTGCCTATGGAATACCAGAACGCAGTAGTTTCCATCAATGAAGTAACAAAAAGCAACGACCGGCTGCTGACCGGATTGACGATTCTTTCTCCCGGAGAACGATCTGCACCAACAATCTATCTGGAAGCGCTCGCCGAGCAGGTGGAACAAGGGCTGTCCTTAGATGCGGCGATGAAACAGATCGCACAGATTCAGGTGGAAAATCACAACCGGGTTCCGCTGGACATCTCTGTTCTGGAAAACTATGAGGCCATCCGTCCTATGCTGGCGGTACAGATGTGCGATCCTGAAACAAATCAGGAATATCTGAAAGGAAAACCTTATACTTCCTGCGGGGATCTGGCAGCTTATTACAGGATTCAGGTTGCAGCAAATGAGGAAGGGACTGCTTCTGTTGCCATTACTGAAAGCATGATTCAGATGTGGGGTATCACAAAAGAACAGCTTCATAAAGATGCGGTGCAGGCAGCAAACGCAAGGAGTCCTGTCTGCCTTTATGACATGGAAGAAGTCATGGCAGAAAGTATCTTCTCTGTAAAACCTGAAAACCTCTTTAACCGTGAAGAACCATTGGATATAGGAATGATACCCATTTATATCTTGACAAATCAGGAAAAATTAAACGGTGCATCTGTATCGGTGCAGGACGGCGTTCTGGAAAAAGTCGCTGAATTACTCGGTACCAATTTTTATGTCCTTCCGTCATCAATCCACGAGCTGCTGATTTTGCCGGATAATGGTTCCATGCAGCTTTCCGAATTGGAAGCTATGGTACGAGAGGTCAATGCTACCCAGGTAGCCCCGGAGGACCGCCTTTCGGATAAGGTCCAGTATTATGACCGTGAGGCAAAGCTGCTGCAGCGTGGACAGGAAAAAAGCGTTTTAGGACGGCTCTCGGATAAAAAAGCACAGATTCAGCAGGCAGATCACACAGCACCAAAGCAGCCCCACCGCAGTGAAGTAAGTCTGTAAGAAATGGAGGTTACAAAAATATGAAACTTGTGATTGCAGAAAAGCCCTCTGTTGCTATGTCACTGGCAGCAGTATTAGGCGCAACGGAAAGAAAAGACGGTTATCTCGAGGGTTCCGGCTATCTGGTGAGCTGGTGCGTGGGACATCTTTTGGAACTGGCACAGCCGGAGGCTTACAAAGAACAGTACGCCAAATGGCGGTATGAGGATCTTCCGATCCTACCGGAAAACTGGAAATATGAAGTGCCAAAGGATAAGAAAACGCAGCTTGCCCTTTTGTGCCGATTGATGAAGGACAAACGGGTGGATTCCGTGGTATGCGCTACGGATGCCGGACGAGAAGGAGAACTGATCTTCCGTCTGGTCTATGAATATGCCGGATGTAAAAAGCCTATGGAGCGCCTTTGGATTTCCAGTATGGAGGATGCGGCGATCCGTGAGGGCTTTGACCATCTCCACCCCGGCAGTGATTACGATAAGCTCTATGATGCGGCGGTCTGCCGGGCAGGAGCCGACTGGCTGATCGGGATCAATGCACCCGGCTTTTTTCTGTCCTGTATGGTGTCACCCTAAATGTCGGCCGTGTTATGTCACCGACACTGGCACTTTTGGTACAGCGTGAGTCGGATATTGAATCCTTCATCAGTAAGCCTTTTTATGTGCCGGAAATCACCTGCGGAGGTTTTACTGCTTCCGGCGAAAAAATGACGGAACGATCCGAGGCTGAAAAAATCCGTATGGACTGTGACCACAACTCCGCTTTTGTGCGTTCTGTGGAAAAGCAGGTAAAAACTATACAGCCTCCCCGCCTTTATGACCTTACAACTCTGCAAAGGGAATGTAACCGTATTTATGGCTATACGGCTCAACAGACCCTTGATTATGTGCAATCTCTCTATGAAAAGAAGCTGGCAACCTATCCGAGAACGGACTGCCAGTATTTGACGAAGGACATGCAGGCAACTGCCGCTTCCCTGATCCTGTGGCTGCGTGACAATATGACCTTTGGAAAAGGCTACGCCGGAGAGCCGGACATTGACCGGGTAACAGATGACAGCAAAGTGACTGACCACCATGCCATTATCCCAACTGTGGAAATCGCACGGACAGACCTGTCAGAGCTTCCTTCCGGGGAGCGGGATGTGCTTACCCTGCTTGCCGTCAGACTGCTTTGTGCCACAACGCAGGTACACCGATTTGAAGCGGTCACCGCTATATTGGACTGCCAGGGATATACTTTTACGGCAAAAGGAAAGACTATTTTACAGTCCGGCTGGAAAGAGGTGGAACGGATTCACCGTATGAGTATCAGGCAGAGTGAAACGGAACACAAAGAAAATGAAGCTGTCGCTCTCCCTGTGCTGCAGGAAGGACAGACTTTTGAAGCTGTATCAGCAAGTCTCCGTGAAGGGAAAACTTCACCGCCGAAACACTATACGGAGGACACACTGCTGTCCGCTATGGAGACTGCCGGTGCGGAAGATATGCCGGAAGATGCCGAGCGTAAAGGATTGGGTACTCCGGCTACCCGTGCGGCAACACTGGAAAAGCTGGTTTCTGCCGGATTTGTACAGCGAAAGAAAAAGCAGCTCATTCCTACGGAAAAAGGAAAGAACCTGATCGCAGTCCTGCCGGACAATATCAAATCTCCCATCTTAACTGCAGAATGGGAATCCATGCTGAAACAAGTGGAACATGGCGAACTGTCGGCAACATCTTTTATGGATCAGATTGCAGATATGAGCCGGACGCTGGTAAAAGAACATACTACCCCGGAAGAACGTTTTGCGGATCTGTTTCCTTCTTCCAAAGGAACTGCACACGAAGCCGTGGGGGTATGTCCCCGCTGCGGTGCCCCGGTATTTGAAGGAAAGAAAGGTTTTTTCTGCGGCAACAGGGAATGTTCTTTTGCTCTTTGGAAAGATAACCGTTTCTTTTCCAGCAAGAAAAAATCTATCACAAAGTCTGTGGCAGCGGCTCTTTTGAAAGAGGGCCGCATTTCTATGTCCGGGCTTTACAGTGAAAAAACAGGAAGGACCTATGATGCGGAAGTGATCCTGGATGATACCGGCGGTAAATATGTGAATTTCAAGCTGGAATTTCCCGTAAAGAAAGGCAGGCGCAAATGATTGATCGAAAAACCTTTGAATATGGAGGTTATCACTTCACGCCCATACGAAAATTTTACAAAAAAGAAGGCGACTTTTTCGCCATATCGAAACGGCTGGCAAGTGACCCCAACTTAGGGCTGTGTACCTATCAGGAGCGGCAAAAGGTACCCTTTGATTATAGAGGGTTTTATGCTGTTTCAACTGACAAAGAATGTGATATTTTCCGCTGCGAAGAAAATGGCTTGTTGTATGTACCGGGAAAAAACGAACTTTTTATTTACCATGAACCAAAACAGAAAAAGCGGAACTCTATCGCCGATGCCCTTTCACAGTCCAGGAATGTTACTGATGCAACCGGAATTTCCGGCGGCAGACAAAGCAGTGACCCGGAAAGGTAGGCATTATGGCAGAGAGGGAATTAAAACGCTCGGAGCAGTCTGCAATCCGAAAGCTGGTTACAGAGCTTTGCGCCAACTATGACTCTCAGGATAAGATCTGCCTTCCCCTGGACAGCCCTTGCTACATGCTGAATAAATGGTGGACCGGTGCTTATTGCCGGTACTTTGAAAAAGCGGTGTTGCCGGTGGATGCAGCACTGGAATCAGCCATTACCGGCGAGGACACCTCCATGAGACAGAAAATATGCTCTGTGTGTGGAAAATCATATCTTCCTATAACCAGCCAGGCATATTGCTCCGATGCCTGCCGGGTCTATGCAAGACGGAAATCCGAGCGGAAACGCAAACGCCGGCAGCGGCAAAACCAACCATGATATGTCCGCAACTTAGCCCCAAAAGTCCTTGATTTTCAATGGCTATTCGCATCTGTTTTTAAGGGAGCTGTATAAGAATACTCCGGTGCTTTGAAATGAGGTTAAGTTGCGGACAAAACTTATATTTTAACAAAAACGATAGGAGGCGATTTTTTGAATATCAACACGATTACTGCAGAGGATCTTCGCCGTATGCCGGATAAGGAAGGACTGATTTTACAGGGCTGCGGCGGAGATCTGACAGAATGGGTGGACGGGATCAACGAAATGCTGACAAATGCAGGCATATTGAAAGATGGCAGCCAGTTTGAAAATGTGTTTGCTTTTCAGCACGGAGAACTGACCTGTCTGCTTTACCCTTTTGATGATGTGAAACTGGATATAGGGAAACTTGCCCTGTGGCGTTTACAGACCCATGAAGTCTATGGCGGCACATGGCTGTCGGACTTTGTGCCGAATTATTTAGGCGGATTTATAGAAACACCGGAACCATTGGCAGATAAACCGGACTGCCCTCTGATCGGAGCAGATGGGAACATTTTTAATCTGCTTGGTATTGCTTCCCGTACTTTGCGGGAGCATGGTCTAAAAGAACAGGCAAAAGAAATGTCTGACCGGGTATTTGCTTCCGGCAGTTATGGAGAAGCGCTCTGTATCATTGGCGAATATGTCAACATCACAGATTCCGAACCGGAGCATAAGAATTCTCTCCGTCAGCAGCTAAAGGCAACAAAACCGGCAGACCCAGTAAAAAAGCAACAAACTTCCAAACAGCAGGAACGATAAGGAGGGATGCGAAATGGAAAGGAAACGGACCTATGGTGTATGGGCAGTACGAAGCAGCACTTCTATTTTCGGACCGGCACAAAGCTGGTGCAAGGAAAATGGAAAACCGTTGGAGTTTGATAGCAAAGCCGACGCTGAAAACTATGCAAAGGAAGCCAACGAGCATACGACAGCAAATGTCCGATACTATGTGAAAGAAAAAGAACCGGAACCCGGCGCTGTTCGGAAAGGAACATCTCAACCGGAACTGGATGCGCGCAGCCATGAAGAAGTAATACCAAGAAATGATGCAGCGGAAAAACAAAACGAGATTCCGGGCCGACAGATTCCTTCTCAAACAGATCCGCTGGTAGAAATCCGCTCTGCGGTCCATAGTAATTACGCGGGTATGGTCGCTATGCTGGGTGCGGACAACCGTGTGTATTTGGGGCGTGAGGAACGTTGCCATTACCAGGATATGCAGCCATCTTACTATGACAATCAGGACGGTTCCCTGTGTTTTGTCTGTGAGCAGCCCGATATGTATTATTTTCTTTATGGAGAAGGCTGGGCGCATACCCAGACGGAAATGTTGGAACGAGGGCTTACCTTGCGCCAGTATGAAGAATTTGCGAGACTGCAAAATGGGGTCCTTGCACAGTTTACCACCCAAAGAGAAATTCTGTTTGCCGGACAGCCGTTTCAGGCGCCGGAAAGTTATCTTCGCAATGCGGAACTTTATGAGGAAGGACAAACCGGGAACTACAATATGCTGGATGGCAGGCTGAACAACGAACCTCCTGTGCGCCCGGATCTGACAGACGGACAGACGGATGAAGAAATCCGGGAGCTGGTGCCGGAAGCAAAGCCGTCTTTGATGGACCGTTTGAAAGCAGACAAACCGGAGCATGAAGCAAGGCAGATGATCCCTCCTGTGCCGGAAAGGGAACGCTGATGGCCGGGGTAAGATTTGAGGATGTAGATCTTTTGGGTGCTCTTTCCCGTATCGTAGATCTTCATACCCAACATTATAAAGAGGACTTTGACCTGGATAAGGAACTGATTTCAAAACTGGCTGTGTCAGACCGTTCAGAGGATAAACAGCTTCTTTGGATGTCACGCCCTTGCGGAACCTATACCCTGCGCGAACGGGAAGTTTATCTGGAGGGCAGCCATGAAAACAAAGTGTGGCGGTTTTACCAGGAACAGACAAATGATCCCATTTTGGCTTATGCCATTTCTTTGAAAGAAGTCAGGAACGGAAAAATATTTGGCGATCTCTATCCGCTAAATTACAGAGAACATGTGGAACGGATGAAAAAACTGACCTGTCCAATCAGAAATGTAGCCGTTGCATTTGAGAATGGAAATGTTATCACGATTCCCTATCAGAAACGGAGACAGCTTATGAACCGGCTTATGCCAGAACATGGAGCTCCTAAAACAATGACTTATCTGCCGGAAAATGAGCCGGAGTTGATGATGATCCTAAAACGGGAACGCCTCAAACGCAGCTATCATGCGACAGCCGGAAATCTGGAGGAATATCTTGATAAGCTAGAAAAGACCACCTGCGGGAAAAACTCAAAAAAGCAAAGACGGCGGTTTCGACGCAGGAGGTCTCATCTCATAAAAGAGGGTTGGAACGATGAAGGGCGGGCATAACAAAAAATCCGTCCGTGTCGAATTTGTCATGTCCGAAGCGGAGGCCGAACTGGTAAAAGAACGCATGGCGGAACTTGGCATTACCAACCTGTCGGCATATCTGCGAAAGATGGCCGTAGACGGTTACATCATTCACCTTGATATGGGAGACATTCAGGAAATGATCCGGCTTCTCCGCATTTGTTCCAATAACTTAAACCAATATACCAGACGGGCCAATGAGACCGGCAGTATTTATGCCGCAGATATAGAGGACATCCGCACCCGTCTGGACAGCCTTTGGGATGGCATGGATAAACTGATCCGGGGATTTGCAAATCTTTCATAATATTAAACTAATTTTGAAATGGCATCTTGATATGGGTTCATTTATTCTTAACAGTTTTTATCGACGATATTATTATGTGGATAACGATAAGTCCTATGATAAAATAATTTGGCATGGAGGTAAATAAAAATGTGTAAAATTGTTATTATTGAAGATGATATAGATATTTGCAATATGATTAAAAAATTCTTGGAAAATAATAAATATAGTGTTCAATATGCTTTAAATGGTATAGAAGGAATAAATTTGTGCAAATCTTTTGTTCCGGACTTGATAATACTTGACATTATGTTGCCAGGGCTGAATGGGGATGATGTATTACAGAAATTGCGAAAATTTACAAACGCTCCTGTTATTGTTGTATCAGCAAAAACAATGGTTCAGACCAAAATAGAATTATTAAAAATAGGGCAGATGACTACATGACAAAACCATTTGATTTGTATGAGCTTCTTGCACGTATTGAGGCAAATTTAAAACGGACTGTCGATAATCCTTATCAAAATAATAATACTTTGATATACAAAAATATAAAGATCAATAACTCTTTGGTTTATATAAACGGAGTATTAGTACCATTTACATCAACAGAATTGAGCATTTTAGAATTGCTATTGCAATACCCACAGAAAATATTTTCAAAACAAAATTTATATGAATCCATTTGGAATGAACCTTATGCGTATGATGACGATACAATCAATACTCATATTAGTCATATTCGTAAGAAAATTAAATCAATTACAAATGAAGATTATATACAAACTATTTGGGGGATTGGATATAAAATGAAATAATCTTTAGATTTTCTTTAGAGTTATCATATATAGTGGCATGGAAAGGAGTTGTTTAGGATGACAAAATTTATATGCGAAACAAAAAACCTGAGCAAAAAATATAAAGATTTCTATGCTTTAAAAAATGTAAACTTAACTATTCCAAAAGGCGAAATATATGGACTTGTGGGCGAAAATGGAGCAGGAAAAACAACGCTAATCAGATTATTGACAGGTCTTAATTTTAAAAGTGAAGGAGAAATTATTCTATTTGGGCATAATGATAATCTGCAATATGAACGATCAAAAATCGGGTGTACGATTGAAATGCCGGCACTATATAAAGATATGACTGCTTCACAAAATCTGGAAGTGCAAAGAATACAGAGAGGTATTCCGAATAAAAGCTGCATTGCTGATACTTTAGAATTGATTGGCTTATCGAACGCAGGTAAAAAAAGAGTAGCGAATTTTTCATTAGGGATGAAACAGCGGCTTGCACTGGGCGTTGCATTATTAGGTGAGCCAGAATTTTTAATATTGGATGAACCTGTCAATGGACTTGATCCTACGGGAATTATCGAATTACGGGAACTTCTTAAAAAATTAGTGAAAGAACGGGAAACCACCATTTTAATATCCAGCCATATATTAAGCGAATTGCACCAGCTCGCCACTTGTTATGGCTTTCTTCATAAGGGAGAACTTTTAAAACAAATTTCTGCTGAAAAATTGAATGAAGAATGTAAACGGCATATTTGTTTGAAAACAGATAATATACAGAAAACCACTCTCATATTAGAACAAAAAGCTAATATTAAAAACTATTCCGTTTATCCAGACAATTCTATTCGGATTTATGATTGTTTAGATAATGTAAGAATGATTTCCAAATTACTAACCGACAATGAAATCATCATTGATGAAATCTCTGTTCAGGGAGAAGATTTGGAAACATACTTTGAAAATCTAATAGGGGGTAGAAAAAATGTATAATCAAATACGGGCAGAATTTTATAAATTATTTCATACAAAGGCGTTATATCTAACATTTGCATTGATTTTAGCTGTTTTTGGTATCTTTTCCATAGGAGGTCAGCAACAATTTGTAGTATCTAGTTCCAGCGTAGATGAAACATGGAAGATAGGAGAAACCGTAGGATTTCTTGCTCGTGCATATAGTGATCAGGTACATCCAATGATTGAAGAAATTATAAGACTGCCACGTCTTATACGGTATTTTTCTGGCTGATTGTTCTTATATTTTCTGTTGTTTTCTTTTCCAGAGAATATACAGATTCAACGATTAAAATTGCGATTGCAAGTGGACAAAGCCGACTAAAATTCTTTATTGCAAAGTATATCGTGATTACTGTTACCAGCATCATTTTATATTTTTCATTTATTATGGTTGCATTTATAATTGAATGTACAAAATACAATGTGCCGATACAATTACTTCCAATGTTGAAAATTGCAGGGCTAAATTGCATGGTTATGGGAGCCTTTATCGGTATTACACTCATGCTGTGTGTGATATTTAAGCATACAGCTATTGTGGTAGGAACTATGTCATTATTTACTTTTAGCGGACCTCTTATTTATATGATGACATGGGATAATATGTCTGCTCAATCGTGGCGAGTTCTAACGTACTTAAAAATCAATCCGATGTATTATTGGATGAATACGTGTTCTTATAATATGGTAAATCATTTGGAAATCAATATCTTACTTTATTTTGTAGGAACTGTAATTATTACATTCCTGGTGTCAGCATTGATATTGAGAAAACAAGAAATACACTAATTACAACAGAAAGGGGAAATGCGGATATGTTCTATTTTTTATTGATATGTTCTATATTCATATTAGCATGTTCCCTTTTTTCTATTACTAGAACAATTCGCAATATAAATAAGCAGATAAAGGAAAAACGAAAAATAAGAGTATCTTTATCAAATAGAGATATTGAAGAGTTAGCTTATGCGATCAATCAAAAAGATACCCTGCATAAGAAACTGCAAGTTCAAATTAAGCAAGAAGAAGATCAGTTAAAGCAATCTATATCTAATATAAGCCATGATCTAAGAACCCCATTAACATCTATACAGGGTTATCTAACACTTTTACAAGAATGTGAAGATAAACAGGAGCAAGACCAATATATTGAAATCATTAAAGCAAAAACAGATTATCTCACAGATCTGGTGCAAGAATTTTATGATTTATCTGTGGTGGAAAATGAGCAGTTTGATGTTGAATGTGAGAAGGTTGATATAAATAGAATTGTTACAGATTGCTTAATTGAAAAGTATTATGAATTTGGGGAAATCCAGCCGATTATTCAAACAGAAAAATCTCCGGTGTGGATATATGGCAATAACCTTATTTGTAAACGTATTATTGAAAATCTAATTACAAATGCAATCCGTTATTCTGATAACTATATTGAAGTGTCCATTAACCAGGAAGGCGTGTTCATGATTAAAAATTCAACGCAATCCCTTGATGAGATGGATATAAATTTATTATTCAGCAAGTTTTACACCGTTGATAAATCACGCACCAAAGGTGGTTCCGGTTTGGGATTGTATATTGTAAAAGAATTACTAAAGAAAATAGATGGAAAAATCGGAAATATAGAATATAATAAGCCAATTTTATCTATAACACTTTTTTTTCGATTGTTTAAATAGCCTTTAAGATGGCATGGATAAACTGATCCGGGGATTTGCAAACATTTCATAAACAGCCGGAAAGCCGTTGCTTTCTTTTTGCCGTCACGGTAAAATTTTTATAAGGCAGATGCCCTTCTGAAAGGAGGCAAAGCGTATGCGTTTGATAGGTAAATTACTGGCACTTCCCTTTATGCTGGTTACGGGGATTCTTTATCTGGTATGTAAATTTTTAGTGGTTCTTTCCGGTGCGGTACTTGGGATTCTTTCCGGGATCATCTTTCTGGCGGCATTGGTGCTGTTCTTTGTCGCAGGATTTTTGCCGGGTCTTGCATGGCTTATGATCGCCTTTCTTATCAGTCCATACGGTCTGCCTCTGGCGGCTGCATGGCTGGTAGGAATCATTGGTGGGGCAAACAGTGCCTTAAAGGATTTTATATTTGGTTAAGCAGATTTGGCGGGGCGCATAGGAAGCCCCGCTCTTTTTCTGCAATTATAACTTCTTTGATTGGAATTAAGTTAAGGGGGGTGACGAAAATAGCGACCACAAGACTGATGCCTCTGCATGTAGGAAAAGGTCGGAATATCTCTACTGCGATTGCAGATATTATTGATTATGTAGAAAATCCGCAGAAAACCGATTTTGGAAAATTCATTTATGGCTATGAGTGTGATACCCGGCTTGCTGATGCAGAGTTTCTTCTTTCCAAACGACAGTATGCAAATCTGACCGGCAGAAACCAGGGTGCGGACGATGTGATCGCCTACCATCTCCGTCAGGCATTTAAGCCCGGCGAAGTTACGCCGGAAGAAGCTAATCAGATCGGCAGGGAGCTGGCACTGAAGCTCACAAAAGGAAACCATGCCTTTGTTGTCTGCACCCATGTGGATAAGCACCATGTCCATAATCACATCATTATCAACTCTACTACACTGGACTGTCAGAAAAAATTTCGCAACTTCTGGGGCTCTACCTGGGCAATCCGGCGAATGAATGACAAGCTGTGTTTGGAGCATGGACTTTCGATTGTAGAAAATCCGAAACCCAGCCGGGAGCATTATGGCACATGGCTGGGAAATAAAAAGCAGCCTTCCTTTCAGGAGCAGATACGCATTGCTATTGATGCTGCATTAGAGGAAAAGCCAAAAGATTTTGAGGAACTTCTACAGAAGCTGGAAACTGCTGGGCTGGAAGTCAACCGTGAAAGAAAACATCTTCGGTTCCGAGTTCCGGGACAAGAAAATTATACCCGATGCGATACGCTCAAAGGCGATTATACAGAACAGGCCATCAAAGAACGGATTGCCGGTACACGGACAGTAAAACCCCGCCATGCCTTTTCTAAAAAAACGGTTTCCAAAGTTGGATTGCTGGTTGATATTGAAGCTGCAATCCGTTCCGGCAAGGGCCCTGGTTATGAGCGCTGGGCAAAAGTGTTCAATCTAAAGCAGCTTTCTCAGGCAGTGCTCTACTTAAAAGAACATGGCGATATGGGTTATGAGGATCTTCTGGAAAAAGCCAACGCCACTACCACTAATTTCAATACCTTATCCGTTCAGATCAAAGATCTGGAGTCAAAAATGAACGCCAATGCCGAGCTGCAAAAACAGATCGTAAACTATGCGAAAACGCGGGCTGTCTATGTAGAATATCGCAAAGCCGGGTACAGCAAAAAATTCCGAACAGAACATGAAGCTGAAATTCTGCTGCACCAGGCGGCAAAGAATCATTTTGACGAGCTGGGAATCAAAAAGCTCCCCTCTGTCAAATCTCTCCGGGAGGAATACACCGATCTTCTGGAACAAAAACGGAAAGCCTATTCTGCCTATAAGCAGGCCAAAAATGATATGAAAGAACTTCATAATGTTCGGGCCAATGTGGAATACCTATTAGAGATTCCTTCCCCACCACAACCGCAGCGCAGCACAGAAAAATCCCGTCAATAAGGTTTGCTAACTTGAATTCTATAGACCTTGACTTTCCGGGACTTCTTAACTATAATAATACTCAAGCAGGGGGACTACCTTGTAGTTGAGAAGGTTAAAACCTGACCCTTTGAACCTGTTGGCTAATACCAACGCAGGGAGCTAAAGAATACAGATTCGTATTTTTTGGACATTCTCTGTTTTGGGAATGTCCTTTTTAATTGAATAAGATATGATATGTGTTTGCGAGGGAACTGAACAAAGTTGAAAAAGGTAAGACCTGACCTCTGGACCTGTCGGCTAATACCGGCGTAGGGAAGCAATTTCTTACGCTCGTATTGCGTCTGAAAGAGCTTCTAATTGTTTTAGAGGCTCTATTTTTTATTTTAGGAGGAACAAACATGGCATTTATGAAAGACATTTTAACCCGCAACATCCCCATTTGAAGAATGTGCAGCTACCCCATTTGTGCAGGAAGTGCAAACTGGAAAGCTACCTCTTGAAAAGTTCAAGAGATATATGATTCAGGATAGTATCTATCTGAAAAACTATGCCCGTATATACGGCAAGGCAATTTTTCATGCTGATACATTAAGAGAAATTCAGCTTTACTATTCCATGCTGAATTTTGTAAATGATACGGAATCAGAAGTGCGTCTGGATTATCTAAAGCAGTTTTGCATGACGGATAATGATATTGAACTGATCGCTCCTCTGCCTGAAAATCAAAATTACATTGATTTCATGTTTGAGATTGCGTCACATGGAAAGAATGAAGAAATTTTAATGGCGGTTCTTCCCTGTATGCTAAGTTACAGCTATATATTCCGCAAATTGGCGGCTGTTCCTACAAGCAGACAGTCAAGATATTGGGACTTTATCAAAGATTATGCGGATGAACAATATGCAGAAAGCTGCAAAGAATGGTCTGCTTTTGCAGAGCATAAATGTGCCGGGTTATCAGTAGCAAATAAAAAGTATCTGGCTGATATTTTTGAAAAAGCAAGTTTGTTAGAGCTTGCTTTTTGGAAGATGGCCTATCGGAACGAGAGAATGGAGGAAAATGCAAAATGAAAAAAGTATTGTCCATTGCCGGATCAGATTGCAGCGGAGGTGCAGGTATTCAGGCTGATTTGAAAACTTTTTCTGCTCACGGTGTATTTGGAATGAGTGTTATTGTTTCTGTTGTTGCAGAGAACACCAGCCGTGTTATCGACATCCAAGATATTACCCCGGATATGATTGAAAAACAGATTGACGCCGTATTTGAAGATATTGAAGTGGACGCAGTAAAAATCGGTATGCTTTCTACACCAGAATGTATGAAAGCGGTGGCAAAGAAACTATTACAATATAAGCCCCAAAATGTCGTAATCGACCCGGTTATGTATGCCAAAAATGGCTGCCCATTGATGAATCCTACGGCGGTTTCCACCTTGATAGACACAGTAATTCCACTGGCCGATGTACTTACTCCGAATATTCCAGAGGCAGAGAAAATAGCAGATATGCAGATTTCCACAGTTTCAGATATGGAGGCTGCCGCAAGAAAAATATATGCCATGGGTTGTAAGGCGATTGTTGTCAAGGGTGGACATCATATAGGAAATGCTGTTGATGTCCTATTTAATGGAGAAAATTTCTACCATTTTGAAACATCCCGCATTGATACGAAAAATACTCATGGGACAGGCTGTACCTTTTCTTCTGCAATCGCTTCCCAGCTTGCAAAGGGAAAAAGTGTTCCGCTTGCAGTCGAATCTGCAAAGGCATATGTCACAATGGCAATCGAACACTCTCTTGCGATTGGGAAAGGCTGTGGCCCGACGCACCATTTCTACGAATTGTATCAGCATGGTTTATCTAAAGAATAGGCAGGTGCAAAATGAACTTTGATTATACACTTTATCTTGTTACTGATCGTCAACTAATGAGCTGCGATAGCCTGACAGAAGCGGTGGAACAGGCAATTTTAGGAGGCTGCACAATGATACAACTCCGAGAAAAAGAATTGTCCTCATTAGAATTTTACAATCAGGCTGTTGCCGTGAAACAGGTTACGGATAAATACCATATTCCCCTTATCATAAACGACCGGATAGATATTGCAATGGCTGTGCAGGCTACGGGGGTACATATTGGACAGCATGATTTACCTGCGGCTGCCGTCCGCAAAGTAATTGGGGAAAATATGCTGTTGGGAGTATCCGCATCTTCCATTGCAGAAGCAATACAGGCACAACAGATGGTGCAGATTATTTGGGAGTTGGCGCAATGTTCCCTACTGGAACTAAAACCGACGCTGATTCTGTATCAATGGAAGAATTACAGAAAATCCGCGCAGCCGTTTCTTTGCCGATAGTTGTTATTGGCGGTATCAATAAGGGAAATGCAGGGCGTTTCAAGCCCATGGGAATTGACGGGCTGGCTGTTGTATCTGCCATTATAGCGCAGTCTGATATAAAGCTGCTGCTGCGGAACTGAAAGATTTATTTTGCGGAAAGGAAAAGAAAAATGGATTTTAATGCGGCAATCTTTGATTTAGATGGAACAATTCTGGATTCAATGGATGTATGGGAGCATATAGATATTCAGTTTTTGAAAAAGAGAAAGCTTCCCGTCCCGGAAAATTATGTAACTGAAATATGTGCAAGGAGTTTTGAGGAAGCCGCACAATACACCATTGATCTTTTTGGATTGCAGGAAACGGTAGAGGGAATTATTGAGGAATGGAATAATATGGCGGTCGAGGAATACAGCAACCATGTCGGTCTGCTGCCCCATGCCCTTGATTATCTTCTGCGCTTAAAAGAACATGGAATAAAACTTGCAGTTGCTACGGGGTTGCCGGAAAAGCTCTATATGCCATGCTTAAAGAACAATTCGATTTTAGAATTATTTGACGCCTTATGTTCAACAGATGAGGTGCAGCGGGGAAAAGAATATTCGGATGTCTTTGAATTGGCTGCAAAAAAATTAGGGGTCGCACCTGAACACTGCATTGTGTTTGATGATGTACTTCCAGCAATTAAAAGCGCAAAGGCAGCCCGTATGTTAGCAGGTGGGATTTATGATAAGTATTCCGCAGATCAGCGTGCAGAGATAGAAAGGATTGCTGATATTTACTTACTTGATTTTCGGCAAGCACCGATCCCACACAAAGAGGCATGAAAATGGAAAAATGGGATTTATATAATGCAAAACGGGAAAAGTCTGGAATAACAGTGTGCCGTGGAGAAATCATACCCAAAGGGCTGTATCATTTATCTGTGAGTGCATGGATCGTCAATCAGCAGGGGCAGTATCTTTTATCACAGCGGCATCCGAAAAAGCAATACCCTCTTTATTGGGAATGTACGGGTGGTTCTGTACTTTCCGGGGAAACCAGCTTGCAAGGAGCAATCCGAGAGGTAAAAGAAGAATTAGGAATACTGCTTACTCCCGGAAGTGAAAAATTGATTTATCAGACCAGACGGGAAAATGTGCAGGATTTTTACGATGTTTGGCTGTTTCATAGGGATATAAAGATTGAAGAAATGCGTTTACAGGAAACAGAAGTTGTAGATGTTCAATGGGTAAGTTCAGATAAGTTATTTGAGATGTTTCGCCTGAAACATCTGCACCCTCTAATTACCTATGTAGATCAGCTAATAGGCTGAAAAACCCTTGATTTCCGTGGACTTTTAACGCCCTAAATGCGTAGACAGGAGGTATCTTTTCCGCTGGCGCTCAGCCTTTTAATTCCGTGTTGCACATGAGGCGGAAATCTTACTGCACCAGACAGCGAAGAATCATTTTGACGAACTGGGAATCAAAAAGCTCCCCTCTGTCAAATCTCTCCGAGAGGAATACACCGATCTTCTGGAACAAAAACGGAAAGCCTATTCTGCCTATAAGCAGGCCAAAAATGATATGAAAGAACTTCATAATGTTCGGGCCAATGTGGAATATCTATTAGAGATTTCTTCCCCACCACAACCGCAGCGCAGCACAGAAAAATCCCGTCAATAAGATTTGTCTGCTTTTGGTTTTCAGCGTTCCAACGGAACGCGCAGCCATTGCCACCGGCAATGATCTCAGGGGTTTGGGGATATGTCACCAACAAGCATTAGCAGGAATTCCGGAAACGGGATTTCTGCTAAATACGCAATCTTACGTAAGATTGCATTGCTTGCCAGTAGTTTACCAGTAGTTTAGCCCCATGTATTGACATCTTATCCTCACTTGTGTTATACTGTTATACACAACAGCATAACAGTTAAAACACACGGAGGATGCAGCAATGAAACTGATTATTTCAAATGTATCTGGCGTCCCCATATACGAGCAGATTAAACAGCAGATCAAGGCGGCTATTTTATCTGGCGAGCTTCAAGCCGAAGAAACTTTGCCCTCCCTTAGAACACTTGCCAAAGACTTAAAGATCAGCGTCTTAACAGTGACAAAGGCATACACAGAATTAGAGCAAGAGGGCTTTGTTAAAAATGTGCAGGGGCGCGGATGTTTCGTAATGGGGTCTGGTTCAGAACTGATTAAGGAGCAGCTTATTTGCAAAGTAGAAAACAATCTCACCGAAGCAATAAAAGCTGCAAGAATGGCAAATCTATCCACAGAGGAATTACATCGCCTTTTGGACATTTTAACGGAGGTAAAAACAGATGACTAATTATTTAGAGGTAACGAATCTTTCAAAATCTTTTGATTCTTTTCAGCTTCACAATATCAGCTTTACTTTGCCAAAGGGATATATTATGGGCTTGATTGGCCCGAATGGTTCTGGCAAAACAACGACAATCAAACTGATTTTGAATATGCTCAAGCGCACCGGTGCACAGTCAAAGTGATGGAGCTGGATAATATCGCAGAAGAACAAAAAGTAAAATCAGAGCTGGGCGTTGTTTTCGATACAAATTATTTCAGTGATGATTGGAAAGTGTCGCAGGTTGAAAAATCCATTTCGGTATTTTATCCAAATTGGGACAGCCAGAAATTTGCGGATATGTTACGGAAATTTCACATTGCACCAACCAAAAAGGTAAAAGAACTTTCCAAAGGTATGCAGATGAAGTTAATGCTTGCCTGTGCGTTTTCATACGACGCCAAACTGCTGATCCTCGACGAGCCGACCAGTGGACTTGATCCGGTTTCCAGAGATGAACTTTTGAAAATTCTTTCAGAGTATATTGAAGATGGCGAGCATAGTGTTTTGTTCTCCACCCATATCACAGGCGATTTGGAGCGTGCAGCCGATTATATTACCTACATCAGTTATGGCGAGTTGTTCTTTACTGGCAGCAAAGATGATTTTGTAGATATGTTCCGCATTGTAAAAGGTGGAATTGAGGAACTGTCCGATGATCTGAAAAATAA
>ENA-OQEX01000113-OQEX01000113.1-human-gut-metagenome-genome-assembly--contig:-NODE-113-length-47770-cov-3.638100_pt1 | contig 47770 bp, 62 predicted proteins | sample MGYA00242802_ERZ504649 | MGnify/ENA primary metagenome ERZ504649 (study PRJEB26092, sample SAMD00036194) | human gut metagenome | host: Homo sapiens | study: EMG produced TPA metagenomics assembly of...
TGCCCAGCTGGATGAACACTACCAGCATATTTGCTTCATGGCGATGCCCATGCCGCCGGTGGCGAGAACGTCGATGTTATTCAGCAGCCGGTTCAGCACCAGGTTGGACAGGCTCATCAGCACATTAGTGAAAACATGGGGACGCCGATGGAGAACACGCCGCTGAAAATGCCGCCTTTCATGGTGAAGTGCTTCGGATTCGGGGAGAGCATGGTGCGGCTGACTTTCAGATAGATGAGGTAGAACAGCGTTGCCACCGTGTTGCCGATGCTGGTGGCGATGGCTGCACCCTTGACGCCCATGCCCATGGCAAGGATCATGATGGGTCCAGGATGATGTTGGTCACAGCGCCGATCATCATGCCGAACATGGAGACTTTCGCCGCACCCTCGCCCTTGACCAGGTTGCTCATGGCGCTGCTCAGCACCGTGGGGATTGCACCCACGCCGATGTAGAACAGATAGTCCCTGGTGTACTGTTCCAGATTCTGATAGTTCTGCACCAGCTTGTCATAGGCGTCGCCGGAAATATCCTTGGAAATATTGGCGATGTTGGCGGACGCATCTGCACCCACCAGCGGCAGGATCCAGCTCACGCCCAGGGTCAGCGCCAGGGTGGCGAGCAGTCCCACAAAGACAGCGCCCCAGAAACTGAAGCTGCTGATTTTTTTCACCCGTTCATATTCCCGTGCGCCCAGAGAACGGGAGATAAAGGCGCAGCCGCCGATGCCGAACAGGTTGCCGAATGCCATGAGGATCATAAACACCGGGGTCGCCATGGAAACGGCATTCATCTGATAGGGGTCGTGGGTCTGTCCTACAAAGACTGTGTCCACCATGTTGTACAGCACGGTGACCAGCATACTCAGCACCGACGGGATCGCCAGTACTGCCACAGCTTTGGGGATAGACTCGATCTCAAAAACGGAGGTTTTCTTTTCTTTCATTTGCATATAGGCATAACTTCCTTTCTGTTACGGCGAAAAACGAGGCAGAAATGCGGTGACATTCTGCCTCGTTTGCATTTGTTCGGTTGAGGTACTCTTATACGTTAAAGCGGAACAGCACGATGTCGCCGTCCTGCATCACATATTCCTTGCCTTCCAGACGCACCAGTCCCTTTTCCTTGGCAGCCGCCATAGAGCCGCACGCCATCAGATCGTCATAGGAGACAACTTCGGCACGGATGAATCCCTTTTCGAAATCGGTGTGGATCTTTCCGGCAGCTGGGGCGCTTTCGTTCCCCTGGTGATGGTCCATGCACGGACTTCCTGCTTGCCGGCGGTCAGATAGGAGATGAGACCCAGCAGAGAATAGCCCTCCCGGATGATGCGGTTCAGACCGGATTCCTCCAGTCCCAGATCTTCCAGGAACATTGCCTTGTCGTCTGCCTCCATGTCTGCGATATCCTCTTCGATCTTCGCACAGATGGGCAGTACTGCGGCGTGTTCTGCCTCAGCAATCTGCTTGACTTCCTGGTAGTGTTCATTTTTGTCCACGCCGTTGCGGAAGTCCTCTTCGCTCATGTTTGCGGCATAGATCACCGGCTTTGCGGACAGCAGCGGCATATCGTGGATCCAGCTCAGCTCGTCCTCGGTGAAGTCAAAGCCACGGGCAGACTTGCCCTCTTCCAGGTGCGCCTGGAGACGTTCCAGAAAGTCCACCTGTGCCTGGAGCTTTTTGTCGCCCTTCAGCGCCTTTTTGGTGCGGTCGATGCGGCGTGCCACCATCTCCATATCGGAGAAGATCAGCTCCAGGTTGATGGTCTCGATGTCCGATGCCGGATTGATTCTGCCGTCTACATGGATGATGTTATCGTCCTCAAAGCAGCGTACCACGTGGACGATGCGTCCACTTCCCGGATGTCGCCCAGGAACTTGTTGCCCAGACCTTCGCCCTTGGATGCGCCTTTTACCAGTCCGGCGATGTCCACGAACTCCAGGGTAGCCGGGGTGAACTTGTCCGGCTCGTACATTTCAGCCAGCTTGTCCAGACGTGCGTCCGGCACAGAGACGATGCCTACATTTTTTTCAATGGTGCAGAACGGATAGTTTGCCGACTCTGCGCCTGCATTTGTCAGGGCGTTGAACAGGGTGCTTTTGCCCACGTTGGGCAGCCCAACCATACCTAATTTCATTGTAACAGCTCCACCTTTTTGAAGAGCGTGCGCAGCATCCGGCATATGCAGAGAGATGCGCCGCAGGCTCTGAGATTATCCGGCATTGCGCCGGGGATTGACATATCATTGACACATACATTATAGTTTAGCACAGAAAGCCGGATTTGTCAAGATTTTTGCGAAAATGCGCTCGAGAATACTCTGCACAAAAGTGTAAACCATCCGTCCAATCGTAGGGGCGAACATTGTTCGCTCGTTCCGGTATCAGAGATTGTCTATTATGTCCCCCTTGAAAAGCGCCCGTAGGGTGTGCCTTGTGCTGGGATGTCCCGAAGACAGGGGGATTAAGTTTGCGGTTCACTATTTCAGCACAAATCGCATCCCCAAAAAACCCCCTTGCAATCTCTTCCGAAATTTGCTATACTATTATAACAGCGATACATTCAAGCAAAATCGAAACGGAGTGAATCTATATTGAATATCCCACAGAAACTGGCTGACGAGTTCCAGCTGCGGCAGGAACAGATCGACAACACCATCGCCCTGCTGGATGACGGCAAGACCATCCCCTTTATTGCACGCTACCGGAAAGAGCGGACCGGCTCGCTGGATGACCAGGTGCTGCGTGCCATCGACAACCGGCTGCAATACCTGCGCAAGCTGGAACAGCGCAAGAGCGAGATCCTTTCCGCCATCGAGTCCCAGGGCAAGCTGACCCCGGAACTGACGGAAAAGATACAGAAAGCGGAGACTCTGGTGGAGACGGAGGATCTGTACCTGCCGTATCGTCCCAAGCGAAAGACCCGTGCGTCTATGGCGATCGCCCGTGGCTTGGAGCCGCTGGCACGGACGCTGATGGCGCAGGATGCCGGAACAGACCCGGTGCAGGCGGCACAGGCGTTCCTCACGGAAGAAGTGCCGGATACGGATGCGGCGCTCCAGGGCGCAATGGACATCCTGGCAGAGGAGATGGCGAACGACGCGACCTGCGCAAACAGATGCGCCGTCTGGTGATGCTCACCGGCACGATACAGTCCCACGCCGTGGATGCGGATGCGGAAACACCCTATCAGAACTACTACGACTATGCCGAACCGGTAAAGCGCATCGTGGGTCACCGTGTCCTCGCCATCGACCGTGGCGAACGGGAGGGCGCACTGAAAGTGGCAGTTACGCTGCCGGAGGGACACGGGGCATCCATGCTGATCCAGAAGTTTGTGAAGAACCAGAGTCCCTGCGGAAAGCTGGTGCAGACTGCCGCAGAGGATGCGTTCCAGCGGCTGCTGTTCCCGGCGGTGGAACGGGAGATCCGTAAGGCGCTGACCGAACAGGCGGCAACGGCTGCCATCGGTGTGTTTGCGTCCAACCTGCGGCAGCTGCTCATGGCGGCACCGCTGAAAAACCGAACCGTCCTGGGCGTAGACCCCGGCTACCGCACCGGCTGTAAGCTGGCTGTGGTGGACGAGACGGGAAAGGTGCTGGATACCGGCGTGGCGCACATCACCCTGGGAAAGGGCGCATCCCTGGAAAAGGGCAAGGATACCATCCGGAAGATGCTGCGGCAGCACCATGTGACCGCCGTCGCCATCGGAAACGGCACGGCGTCCCGGGAATCCGAGGCTGTGGTGGCAGAACTGCTGAAAGAGCTGCCCTATTCTGTAGCGTATATGGTGGTCTCTGAGGCTGGGGCATCGGTGTACTCTGCGTCCAAGCTGGCGGCAGAGGAGTTCCCGGAGTATGACGTTTCACTCCGGAGCGCCGTGTCCATTGCCCGGCGGTTACAGGACCCGCTGGCGGAACTGGTGAAGATCGACCTCAGGCGATCGGCGTGGGACAGTATCAGCACGATATGCCCAAGGCGGAGCTGTCGGCGGCGCTGGACGCGTGGTGGAGGACTGCGTGAACCACGTAGCGTAGACCTGAACACCGCCTCGTTCTCCCTGCTGTCCCACATCGCCGGCATCAACCAGACCATCGCCAAGAACATCGTGGCGTACCGGACGGAAAACGGCGCATTCACTGACCGGAAACAGCTGAAAAAGGTGGCAAAGCTGGGACCCAAGGCGTATGAACAGTGCGCCGGATTCCTCCGTGTTCCGGGCGCAAAGAATCCTCTGGACAACACCGCCGTGCATCCGGAAAGCTATGGCGCAGCGGAGCAGATTCTCCGGGAATGCGGCTTTCAGCTGGCGGACATTGCCGGACAGGACCGCAGCGAGATCACATCCATTGCCAAGCAGCACGGTATCGCAGCCATTGCGAAAAAAGCTGGCGTGGGTGAGCCGACGGTAAAGGATATCATCAAGGAGCTGGCAAAGCCGGGACGTGACCCTCGTGACGAACTGCCGCCGCCGCTGCTTCGGAGCGGTGACATCATGGAGCTGAAAGATCTGAAACCGGGCATGGAACTGGTGGGAACGGTGCGGAATGTCATCGACTTCGGCTGTTTTGTGGACATCGGCGTCCATGAGGACGGGCTGGTGCATATTTCCCAGATCTGCGACCGGTTTATCAAGCATCCGCTGGAGGCAGTCAAGGTCGGCGAAGTGGTAAAGGTCTGGGTGCTGGATGTGGACTTGAAACGCAAGCGCATTGCACTGACCATGAAACCGCCGAAGAAAGGATAAAGGAGAACATATGGGATTTGGAAAGAAACTGACTGCCCTGGTATTGGCGGCGGCAATGACAGCTGCGGCGTGCAGCTGCGGCACGGAAAGCGGCAAAAGCACCGCCGGAGAAGAGAGCAGCCAGGCAGAGGAAAAGCCGGACTTCCGCACGGAAATGCGGGACGATATGACCACAGGCGACATCGTGGCGGAAATGGGGCTGGGCATCAACCTGGGGAACACCCTGGAGGCGTGCGGCGACTGGATCGACAGCAGCGGCGGCGTGAACAGCTATGAGACCGCCTGGGGCAGCCCTACGGTGACTGAGGAAATGATCGCAGGCTATGCTGCCGCCGGGTTCGACTCGGTGCGCATCCCGGTGGCGTGGTCGAACTGATGGGAGACGACTACACCATTGCGCCGGAACTGCTGGATCGTGTGGAGACCGTGGCGCAGTATGTGCTGGACAACGGGATGTACGCCGTGGTGAATCTCCACTGGGACAACGGCTGGATCGCCGGATTTTCTACCGACTATGACACCTGCATGGAGAAATACACCCGCATCTGGGAGCAGGTATCGGAGCGCTTTTCCGGTTACGGCGACCATCTCATTCTGGAATCCATGAACGAAGAGGGATGTTTCGACGACCTGTGGAATCACTACAGCGGTTCGGAGGACGGCAAGGCGGAGGCATACAGCATCGTCAACCGCATCAACCAGAAGTTCGTCGATCTGGTGCGCAGCTCCGGCGGCAACAACCCGGAGCGCCATCTGCTCATTGCCGGCTATGCCACCGACGTGGACATGACCTGTGACGAAATGTTCCAGATGCCGGAGGACAGCGCCGGACGGTGCGCCGTGTCGGTACATTATTATACGCCGTCTACGTTCTGCATCCTGGAAGAGGACGCCGACTGGGGCAAGGCAAAGACCACCTGGGGTTCGCCCAGAGACCAGCGGATACTGGAAAAGGACATGGAAAAGCTCCAGACCCGTTTCCTGGACAACGGCATCCCGGTCATCATCGGCGAATACGGCTGTTCCACCGGGAACAAGACCGAGGACGCGTCCGGACATTTCTCACGGCGGTGGCACGTGCGGCGTATTCCCGTGGGATGTGTCCCATGCTGTGGGACATCACCGGGGTGTTCTATGACCGCAGCAGCTGTAAAATGATCGACAGCCAGCTGGAGCAGGAACTCCGGGATATTGCAGAGACGGCGAGAAACTGAAAAAATTGGTAAAGATGCGCTCTGAAAACTGCCGGAAAAAGGCGTCAGAGCGCATCAAAATAGCAAGTTGTTTTTCACGCAATTTTTCAGATTTAGAAGAATTGCACAAAAACAGAGGTTGCTTTTATTCGTGCTGTATAAAAATGTGTGGAAAATGAAAAAAACGCTTGCAAAAAATCTACAAATATGCTATGCTGGTATATGGAGAAGTAGGGTGCAGGAAAGCACTGGTATGCTTCATGAAGATGTGCGCCGGCTGTGCAATTGGAAAGCGGAAAGCACGCAAATCAATTTTAAGAATGTCCCCCTTGAAAAGGGGGATGTCAGCGTAAGCTGACAGGGGGATAATCCCGACCCTTGCTCTTTACGGAGCATTCACCTCAGCACAAGGCACACTCTATGGGTGTCTTTGCAAGGGAAGTAATTAGAAAATTGATTTGTGTGAGCGGAAAGGGGGCAGCAGACGACTGGCACGGCGGAGGTACGGAAACCAAGGGGCAGAAAAGCTTCTCTGCACACAACCAAGGCGGCGCTATGCCGCAGAAAATCAAGAAAGGAAGAATGATAAACATGAAGATGAAGAAGTTTCTTTCATCTCTGACTGCTGGTGTAATGGCGGCAACCACCGTATTCACCAGTGCGCTGGTAACACCGGTTATGTCGTTTATTGCGACTGCGGCTGATGCTGACGCAATCGGTACAGCAACTTTAGTAGGTGTAGTCGGTGCCAATACGAATTGGGAAGCTGATGTAAATGCAACAAGTATCACTGGCGACGGCGAATACACCGTTTCCTGGAATCTGGATAGTGCATCAGATTCCATTAGTTTCCTGACAGTTCAGATCAGTAAGGCAGGAGACACCGAAAACTTTACTACTGATACATTTAAGGACCTGAAGGTATCTCTGAGTTCCGTTTCCATCAACGGCGAAGAGGTAGCAGATGCGGTAAAGGACGATAAGATTGTAGATACTGCTTTTTATGAAGGCGGTAATGCTGGTACGACTCGTATCTATCTGAACGGCAGCTGGGCAGGTAATCATGCTGGTGCGCTGGATAACTTCGATACTTCCAAGGTAGAGAACGGTATCTCTAAGATTTCCGTTACCTTTACTGTAGAAGGCACCGGCAAGACCACCACAACCACTACCAGCGAGACCACTGCGGAAACCACAGAGACCACCGTTTCTTCCGCAGTTTCTTCTGATGTTTCCAGCGAGACATCTGAATCTGTTGTAACCACTGCATCTGCATCCTCTGCCGAGACTGTGACAACCACAACTGCTCCGGCGATTAAGGACGTAGAGGCAAAGATCACCACCGGCACCCAGAAGGGTAAAGACGGTGATATCCAGGCATATGCAGAATTTGACCCGAACGGCGCAAAGTCTGCAACACTGTATTATACCATAACTTCCAAGGATACCGAGTCCAGCGGTGCTTTCGGCACATACAACGGCGATTGGTTCCAGGAAGAATTTAAGGCAAGCGTTGGCGCAAATGGTGCCTGCACAGCAGATTACACCATCCCGTCCAATGTTGGCAAGACCGTAAAGGCAATGATCTTTTATCCGGATGCAAGCAGCGTCAAGATCGACAAGGTGGTTCTCCACTATGATTCCGCTGTTACCACATCCGCAACAACCACCAGTGTCACCACAACCACTGAGGCAGCAAAGTACACCAAGGTACTGACTCCGAAGGCTGAGGAAGACAAGGTACTGACGGCAAGGCAAGCAACACCAAGGTTGAGTTCGACCCGATGGGCGCTTACAAGGCAATCGCTTACTACACCGTAAAGACAAATGACACCAACACCAGCGGCGCTTTCGGCACATGGAACGACAGCCTGCCGGAGGGTGAAGAGTGGCAGAGCGAGGAATTCAAGGATCTGGCCGTTCCGGCAAACAAGCAGGTCGTTGTTTCCTACAACATTCCGAAGACTGTTGGCGACACCGTACAGTTCATGGTTTATTACCCGAAGTTCGGTGATGTGACCATCGACAAGATCGTTCTGTGCTTTGACGAAGATCCGGATGCAACAACAACCTCCGTTTCTTCCACCACAGAGATCAAGACCACTGCATCCAGCGTGTCCTCTGAGACAGAGACCACTGCATCTGCAACCACCAAGGAACAGAGTCCAGTGCATCTGAGACAACAAAGGCAACAGAGACCAGCGCAACCTCTGCAACTACCGAGACTGACAAGCAACAGAGACCAGCGCATCTGCAACCACAAAGGATACAGAATCCAGCGCAACCTCTGCAACCACCAAGACTGACAAGGCAACAGAGACCAGCGCTACCGAAAAGGCAACCACTGTTACAAGCACCACCAAGCAGTCTGTAACAACAACTGCAACAGATGCACCGAAGGGCAAGGGCATTGTCATCGACATCGGCGAGGCTAACGCAGAGCCGGGCGAAGAGGGCGTTGAACTGCCGTTCTATCTGCAGAAGTATATCCCGTCTGAGGGCTTCAGCTTTGCAATTGATGTCCCGATGGTAACTGCAAAGATCCTGAGCATCAACAAGACCGAAGTTTCCAAGGACGGCGTGGATGAATATGTATCCGGTTCTGTCCGCAGAACTTCCAACACCGCAGGCTTTGAGGCATTCGGCGCTGACGAATCCGCAGCTCCGGAAGATCGCTGGATGTACTTCATGTGGACTGTTTCCGCCGGCACTGCAACCATCCCGGATGAAGAAAACGGCGCAAGCAACTTCATGAATATGTACTTCGACATCGCTGACAACGCAGCAGATGTTGCAGCAGAATACGGTCTGGAACTCCAGACAGATGATGACGGCAATACCTACTACTTCTTCCCGGTCAACTTTGCACAGTACCAGAAGGTAAACTGGGACTTCTCCGGCACAGCAGGCAGCGCATACATCATGCCGAACCAGCAGTTCCTGGACGACAGCAGCAATGACCTGGCTACCACAGACGTTACTTACTACAACGGCGGTTTCCGTGTATACACCGACAAGAAGGATGTCACCACATCTTCTACCGCTGATACAACCACATCCATCACAACCACAAAGACAACCGCAACCGACGAAAAGGATATGCCGATCAATCTGGATATCGATGAGGTTTATGTATATCCGCAGCCGGCTGGCGAAAACCCGGATTATGTTGGCATTGAAGAAGAACTGGGCGTAAAGGTTATTGCCAAGGAAGGCGTAGACACCAAGAGCTATGGTATCAGCGGTGCAGTCGCATTCCCGGATGCAACCGCAAAGCTGTTCACCATTCCGGACGGCATGGAGAGCAAATTCGCAGTCAACGACTTCGGCTCCAGCGGCAGACCGAACATGATCGACTTTGCTGCTTATAAGAACGGCACATCCACCATCACCGACGGCAGCGACCGCTGGATCCGCTTCATCGAAGCATTCTCCAACGACGGTCCGCAGGATCCGGCTGAGCTGGATCGTATCTTCCACCTGGTATTCGATGTACCGGATGCAGATACCGTACAGGCAATCGCAGACGAATATGGTCTGACACTTCAGACCGGCGAGTATGACGGCAAGACTGTTCAGTACTACGAGTTCCCGGTAACCTGGGCTCCGGACGGCATTGACCAGATGCCCAGCGGCGGCACCATCGTTGATGTTGAGCGCTTTAAGTATCTGAACGGCGAGGGCGTGACCGGTGAGGACATCTTCGACGACCAGGTTGGTCTGAAGGATGGTGCGATCCGTGTTATCATGAAGGAAGTGGAAGATACCACAACCACAACCACAACTGTAACAACTACCACTACTACAAAGGCATCCACAACCACAACAAAGGCATCTGCTACAACAACCACAAAGGCATCCACAACTTCTACAACAAAGGCATCTGTTACAACAACGACAAAGGAATCCACTACGACAACAAAGGCGTCTGCTACAACAACTACAAAGGCATCTACGACAACAACAGAAGAAGCGACTTCTACAACAACAACCGAAAAGACAACCGTTTCCGAGACTTCCGGAACAACAACTACAAAGGCAACGGAATCCGAGGCTCCGGTAAGCACAACTACTGTAGAATCGACTACCACAGAGAGAGGCACCTTCACCAAGAAGACTACAACTGTGACAACGACTACAGAAGATGCAAACTACACCAAGGGCTCCAGACCGACCGGAACAACCACAACAGAAACCACAACTTCTGCTGAGAATACCACAACTTCCAGCGAGACAACCACAAGCACTGGTTCTTCCAGCGATACTGTTACTTCTACCACAACAACCGAGACTCAGCCTGCCGGCAAGCCGGATGTTAAGGTAAAGGAAGATGCAAACTTCTACCTGTCTGAGGACACTCGTGCATTCGACCCGGCAGATCTGGTAGAGAGCGCAACTCTGGACGGCGAGGACATTCTGAGCCAGCTGACCTTCGAGTACGCTTCTCCGAAGGAAATGTACGATGCACTGCACGGCGATATCGCTTATGTTGCATCTGACTTGAAGGTTCTGTACAACGGCGAAGAAGTCGGCACTGCTAAGGTTTACATCGGCATCAAGGGTGATACGGACTTGAACGGTAAGGTTGAGGCAACTGATATGTTCTACAATATGTACTATCAGGCAAGACTGGGTGCCGGCATCAAGGAAGGCGTAACTCTGTTGGAGAACAACCAGGATGAGAATCTGGAGAAACTATCTTACTTCTTGACCGATATCGACACCGAGAGCAAGGAAGGCAAGAACACTGCTGACAAGTCCATCACTCCGACCGACCTGTTCTATCAGATGTACTACATCGCTCTGAAGGGCGCAGGCTACAAGGATACTGTTTGGACCGATGTTTGCCCGGATCTGAAGAACCTGCAGGGTTCCTGCTGGTATGAGGCAAAGTAAGCCAAACCGAAACAGAACGTGAAAACGTTTTTGACAGCCTGGATATGACATCATAAGAAAACCCGATGCGGGAGCAATCCCGTGTCGGGTTTTTGTTTTCAAGCGGAGGGTTGTATCTGTTTTGTTTTTCGGCGGTGATACTTTCCTTTTTTCAAATTCTGTTTTGTTGTGTAAAAAATCGCAAACAAAGCTTGCAAATTTGAGGAAAATCGGCTATACTGAATAGTGGAGTATTGTATGAGCGTGTTCTGCATCCGGCGGATTTTCCGGGAGGACAGAACAGGCTCCGGGAACAGCAGTTCGGGACGGTGCAGAAATGCAGCGCCGGACTGCCGTAGAAAGGGGCATGACATTGAAAGCGATTGACGAAGCACGCCGGCTGCTCAGCTCTGAGGCGTTTACAGAAACCGCAGTGCTGCTGAGCGGCGGCACAGATCTGGCAGAAGCATATCGGACACGTCTGCTGCGTGCCATTGATACATTTACACAGCATTTCGGCAGCGACCGGGAGATCGCCGTTTTTTCTGCGCCGGGACGGACAGAACTGGGCGGTAACCACACCGACCACCAGCGTGGTCATGTGCTGGCGGCAAGCATCAACCTGGATGTGATCGCCGTTGTGGCACGCCGCACCGACCGGACTATCTGCGTGAAGTCCGAGGGCTTTCCGGCAGATGTGATCTCTCTGGATGAGCTGGAGCCGGTGACAGACCAGAAACCCACCGCAGCCGAGCTTATCCGTGGTGCAGCTGCCTGGTTCCAGCAGTACGGATGTCCGTTGGATACCGGCTTTGATGCGTATACCACATCCCAGGTCATGCCGGGTTCGGGGCTGTCCTCTTCTGCGGCATTTGAGGTGCTGCTGGGGAATATCTGCAACGCCCTGTACGCCGACAACCGGTTCACTCCGGTGGAGCTGGCGCAAATGGGACAGTATGCGGAAAACGTCTATTTCCATAAGCCTGCGGTCTGATGGATCAGATGGCGTCGTCTGTGGGCGGCGCAGTTGCCATCGACTTTGCGAATCCGGTAAAGCCGGTGGTGCATCCGGTGAAGTTCGACTTTTCTTCCACCGGTTATGCGCTGTGCATCGTGGACACCGGCGGGAATCACGCAGACCTCACAGAGGAATATGCGGCGATCCCCAGGGAAATGGGCGCTGTGGCGAAGTATTTCGGCAAAGATGTGCTTTCTGAGGTGAAGTCGGAACAAGTGCTGCGCTCGATTCCCGAACTGCGAAAGGCGTGCGGCGACCGTGCGGTGCTGCGTGCCATGCACTTCTACCGGGAGGACGGCAGAGCCCAGGGCGAATCGGATGCCCTGGAGCGTGGGGACTTCGAGGCGTTCCTGCACCTGGTGCAGAACTCCGGCGAATCCTCCTACTGCCTGCTGCAAAATGTTTACCCATCCTCTGTGCCTGCGGAACAGCCGGTCTCCATCGCCATTGCAGTTGGCTCGGCAGTGCTGGGCGGACGTGGCGCCATCCGGGTACACGGCGGCGGTTTCGGCGGAACAGTGCAGGCATTTGTACCGTCTGTGCTGCTGACCCAGTTCCGGGACGGCATGGAGGCTGTGCTGGGCGAGGGCTGCTGCCACGTGCTGCAGATTCGCCCCATCGGCGGCATGACAATTTTGATCTGACGAAGATAGAATTTGACAGAATTCGAAAGGAAGCGTAAGAAAACATGGGAAAAATTCTGGTCACAGGCGGTACGGGCTTTATCGGCAGCCATACCTGTGTGGCACTGACCAACGCCGGCTATCCGGTGGTGGTCATGGACAATCTGAGCAATTCAAAGGTCGAGGCAATCGCTCGCATCGAGATGATTACCGGAAAACACGTGCGGTTTTACCGGACGGATATGCGGGACGAGGCAGACCTGGAACAGATCTTTGAGGACAACAAGATCGACGCGTGATACACTTCGCCGGAATGAAGGCAGTGGGCGAATCGGTGGAAAAGCCGCTGGAATACTACGAGAACAACGTGAGCGGCACACTGACGCTGCTGCGTGTGATGCGGAAGTACGGCTGCCGCACCATGATCTTTTCCTCCAGCGCCACGGTCTACGGCAGCCAGAACCCGGTGCCGTACCGGGAGGAGATGCCCACCTCTGCGACCAATCCCTATGGCTATACCAAGGTGATGATCGAACAGATCCTGCGGGATGTCTGTGCGGCTGACCCCAACTTCACGGCGGTGGCGCTGCGGTATTTCAACCCCATCGGCGCACACATGAGCGGTCTGCTGGGCGAGAACCCCAACGGCATCCCCAACAACCTGGTGCCGTATGTGCACAGGTGGCATCCGGTAAGCTAGATCATGTCCAGGTCTACGGCGACGATTACGACACCCCGGACGGCACAGGTGTCCGGGATTACATCCACGTTATGGATCTGGCAGTGGGTCACGTGGCTGCGCTGGCATACGGTGCAAACCATCACGGATTTGAGGCGGTGAACCTGGGGACAGGTCACGGCAGCAGCGTGCTGGAAGTGATACACGCCTATGAGAAAGCCTGCGGCAGAAAGATTCCCGTGGAGATCACCGACCGCCGTGCCGGAGACGTTGCCGTTTCTTATGCGGATGTCTCCAAGGCGAAGGAACTGCTGGGCTGGGAGGCATCGGCAGACCTGCAGCAGATGTGCAGTGACAGCTGGCGCTTTACGCTGCAAAATCCAAACGGCTTATAATCGCTTGTGTCGGGAATCTGCGGAAACAGGTTCCCACAGAAAGGAATACATATGACAGGAAGATTTGGAAATGCGATCGACAATTTTCTGATTATCATGGTCGCAGTTGCCATTGTGCTGCTGCTGGTGGTGATGCTGGGTTCCCGGCAGAGTCCGTTCCGGCAGAAACTCAGCAAGCTCCTGGTGCAGAATCCCAATGCCGCAGACCGGCGGCAGCCGCTGGAATTCAACCGGGAATATTATATCACAGGAGAGAGACCTATGCGTAAACCAAATCGTGGAAAGAATCCGCCACGCACCGTGATCGCTGTGCTGGTGCAGAAGGTGGACGAACGCCGCCGCACCATGGATCCCAGCGGCACGATGAAGTTGTATAACGAGTACTACGAGCTGATCTTCAAGACGAGAAAGGGTGATGTCCTGCACATCGTGACCAGCAAGAAGGCGTACATCGAGACACCGTTCCACCAGCAGGGACAGCTGACGTTCCAGGGCGACCGTCTGATCCGGTTCCAGTATCCGGGCGGCGAGGTCAACGAGGATCAGGACGCTTTCACCAGCGCTATGCCGGCAGCACGCCGGGCGTAACAGGTACGCAGTACGTTGAGACAAAAGAAAAGGCATACCGTTTCCGAGCGAGACGGTATGCCTTTTGTGCGTTATGGAATTTTTACGGAATAATCATCACCGGTGTGTTGATGGTTACTTCGTCGTAGATCTTTTTGGCAACGTCCAGCGGCAGGTTGATGCAGCCGTGGGAGCCGTTGTTGATGTAGATGTCACCGCCGTATGCGCTGCGGTTCAGGTCGTGCAGACCAATGCCGGTATAGGTGACAGGCATCCAGTAGTTGACCCAGGTCTCATAGCCCTGTACGGCGTAGGTACCCAGCTTTCGGGGCGATTCTCTGGACCATACCTTGTATGCGCCCGGCGGTGTGGCACGTTCCGGATCGGATTCCTTACCGGTTACCACGTCGGACTCCAGGAAGAGTTCGCCGTTCACATAATACCACAGATGCTGGTGGCAGATGTCTACTTCAATGTAGGTGTTTCCGGTGTATTTCACGCCGGCGTTGGAGTTCATGCGGAATCCTTCTACCTTATAGACCGGTTCGATGGTGACCGCATCGCCTGCTTGATGTAATCCACCAGCTTTTCCACCGTGGCAGTCACGTTGGTTTTCCAGCCGTAGATGCCGTCCACGCCGATGGGCAGGGTAATTTCGCCGTCCTCGGTTGCCTTGAACTTGAAGTTGTAGCCGGTCACCAGGGTGTCGTACTTGTCGGCGATATTTTCCTGTACCCAGGCAGTCGCCTTGTCCGTGTCTACGGTGATGTCGCCGCCGTCCGTGGTGATCCAGTCCATGATGGTGGCGTGATCCAGCTTTTCCGTGCCGACCGGATCGAAGATCTCTTCCCGGTCTGTCATGTCATAGGTAATTTCCACGGCGCCGATCTTGTTGTACAGCTCCAGAGTGGGTTTCAGACTCTCTGCGGTGACGGCTGCCTTTTTGTAGCAGTCGCTTTCCGCCATGTTGATGGTGTTGTTGCCCTCACGCATCTGCGCAATCGTGTAGTCGGACAATTTCTGGGTGTCCACCATGTTGCCGTCATCTTCCGGCTGGATGGTGAAAGAGCCGTCTTCGTTCTGGACAACCTTTGCGTCCGTAGGCGGCACATTGCCCCAGTCGTAGGCAGCAATCAGGCTGACCAGTGCGTCCTCGGAATAGGAGTCCTGGACTTTTACGGTGTACTCCGTCTTGGAGAATAGCTTTTTGAACCATGCGGCGTGGCTTTCGTCCGCCGGCGCTGCCAGGGCGTTGTCCGGCAGGGTGACGGTGCAGCCGAAGGAAGAACCCTTGAAGGTGATGGGGTCGCCGCTCTTCGGGATGAAGGTCAGCCCCATGTCCTGGGCTGTGCCGAGGACGGCGTTCTGGGCATCCTCGACGTTCATGCCGCCGATGTCCACGCCGTTCACATAGGTTTTCGGCAGGAACTTTCCGTGATAGATCGCCAGCCCGGCGATGTAGCTCAGCAGCAGGACTGCCAGAACTGCAATGCCGGCAATGACGGCGATACGGCCGCCGTGGCGCTCTTCCCGGACCTCTTCATAGTGCCGGGGCGGAACAGGGCGGGGGCGCTCTGCCACAGCCACATTGCTCTGCCGGGGCTGCTGCCGCCGCTGGGGAATTTCACGGGATTCGTTGTTCCGGGGCTGTCCGGAGCGGCTGGGCGGCGTCTGGGGTTCGCTGCGGTGTGAGGAAGAAACGGCATCCCGGATCTGCCGGGCTTTTTCGGAGCGGCTGCGCTCTGCGGCGGAATTGCCGGATGCGCTGCGGTACGCCTGTCCGGAAAAGCGCTGGGAAGTGCTTTTCGGCGTTTCGGGATGAAACTCGGATGCCTCTTTTGCCGCCAGGGATGCCTTGATCTTTTCCCGCATCTCGTCCTTGGTGAGATGCCTGGGGTCGTTCCCGGTGCCGCCGTGGGAATTCTGGTCTCTGTTGTTCACTGTTATCTGTCCTTTCTTCCATTTTACGAGGGCTGCCCCCGAAGAGCAGCGATCCCCGAACTTGCCGGATGCCTCTTGTTCCATGCAGCGTTGATGAACGTCTCTTGATACCGGCAAATTCGAAAACAGCAGAACCTCTTTTATTGGAAAAATAAAATGTGTTGCAATTCAGAAAGGCGGCAGCTTTGCAGCGCATCAAGCGCCAAAGCACGATCTTGCCGCCGAAGTATTTTCATACCTTATTTATTATACCCACTGTATTTGGGTTTGTCAACACTTTTCGACATGAAATATAAATTGTAAACACCTTTTACCGATTTGTTTCCAAATCGAAGTGGGAATTTGCACGGATTGTTGTAGTAATGTATGCAGAAAAACAGCCATATATTCCGTGAAAAAAGCTGATTAAAATAAACAAAACGATAAAATGTATTGTGCGTTATGCACAGAAAAATTCTTGGGAAATTTGGTGAAAAAGTACATTGACATAGACCGGAAAAAGGTGTAAAATAGGGGCGAAATCTGAGCTTGGACACCGGCTGTTCCGCACTTTCTGTGCGGTGCAGCGCAGCGTGAACACCGGAAAAAGAAAAGCGGTACAAAAGCGTACCGTATCGTTTCGGCACATGGGGAATATTGGAAAAGCCAATGTGTCCGTGCGGCGTTTGTCTATGCCGGAAAACGGGAGGAATCATTATCATGAAGAGTAAGAAAATTGGGGCAGGGCTGCTGGCATTTCTGATGGCAGCGACCACAGCGGCAGCGAGTGCGCAGACGGCGTTTGCCGCAGATCTGGGGACGGTGACGGACAATGTTCCGGCAATCACGGCGGCGAGTGCGTCTGTGTCAGTTCTCACAGCCAGCGGCGACCTGGAGGCGGCGTATGCAGAATGGGGCGCTGTCTCCGGTGCAACGGGCTATAACGTCTATATCAAGTCCGCAGGCGGCAGCTATACCCAGCTGGACACCATGCTGGTGCGCCAGTATCCGGATCGTTTCCGGGCAGACGCTGTGGGTCTGAAAGCCGGCAGCTATACCATGAAGATCGTGCCGGTGATCGGCGGCAAGGAAGATGCCTCCAAGGCGGCGGAGACCTCGGAGTTGAACGTAGAGGCGCATGACAGAAGCGGTTTTGGCTTTGTAAACGGTACTTCTTCCGGCGCATACAACGAGGACGGCACGCTGAAAGCGGATGCTATCGTGGTATACGTCACCGATGCCAACAAGGACACTGTGACTGCCAGCATCGACTCCACCGGCAAGGTGCGGCAGATGTGACCGGCGTGCAGAACATCATCACGGCATACAAGAAGAACAAGGAGAAGCGTCCGCTGTGCCTGCGCTTTATCGGCAATATCACGGACCCGGCAGATATGCCCAAGGGTGATCTGATGATCGACACCGCCAAGGCTGGCATCACCATCGAGGGCATCGGCACAGACACCGTGTTCAACGGCTTTGGTCTGGTCATGAAGAACTGCTCCAACGTGGAAGTGCGCAACATCGGCTTTATGAACTGCGACAGCAGCGAGGGCGATGACTGCGGCCTGCAGCAGGGCAACGACCATATCTGGGTGCATAACTGCGACTTCTTCTATGGCCACGCAGGTTCAGATGCAGACCAGGTAAAGGGCGACGGCGCTCTGGACACCAAGACCTCCACCTATGTCACACATTCCTATAACCATTTCTGGGACAACGGCAAGTGCAACCTCCAGGGCATGAAGTCCGAGAAGGAGACCAACTATGTGACCTATCACCACAACTGGTACGATCACTCTGACTCCCGTCACCCGAGAATCCGCACCTGCTCCGTCCACAGCTATAACAACTACTTCGACGGCAACGCCAAGTACGGCATCGGCGTGACCATGGGTGCATCTGCCTTTGCGGAGAACAACTACTTCCGCAACTGCAAGAACCCCATGATGAGTTCCGGACAGGGTACAGACGCACTGGGCGAAGGTACATTCTCCGGCGAGACCGGCGGCATCATCAAGGCGTGCGGCAACTACATCGAGGTGCATCCAGCTATATCCCGTATTCCCAGGACAGCACCTCTTTCGATGCCTATGAAGTCTCCAGCCCGACGGAAAAAGTTCCGGACAGCGTCAAGACCGTTTCCGGCGGCACAGGCTATAACAACTTCGATACCGATTCCAGCATCATGTACAGCTACCAGGCTGACGACGCAAAGGATGTGCCGGCGATCGTCACAGCAAGGCAGGTCGTGTCCAGGGCGGCGACTTCCAGTGGAAGTTCAACAATTCCGTGGACGATGCCAGCTATGCAGTCAACCAGCCGCTGAAAGATGCGCTGATGAATTATACGCCCACTGTCGTTGCGATCGGCAGCGGCTTTACGGACACCACCACCGACCCGGTCGTGACCACAGAGACCACCAAGCAGACCACGGTGACAACGACAACCACCACCGTCAGCGTGTCCCAGGACACCTCTGCAACGGCAACGACTGTGACCACCAGAGATACCACACCCACCACACCGGATGTGCCGGTGGAAGGCGACATTTTCTGCTCGCCGGACGGCAAGGGCAGCGGTACTTCGGAAAAGGATCCGGCATCGGTGACCGACGCCATCTCCAAGCTGACCCCAGGTCACACCATCTACCTGCTGGGCGGCACGTATAACTTCTCGGAGATGATCCTCATTGACGACAAGAACAACGGTACGGCAGATGCCATGAAGACCATCAAGCCTATAACGGCGCAGACGTTACCTTCGACTTCTCCGGACAGGGTGACGCAGACGCATCCAAGCGTGGCATCGTGCTGGACGGCGATTACTGGCACTTCTACGGCTTTGAGATCACAAAGGCTGCCGATAACGGTATGCTTCTCTCCGGCAGCAACAACAGGCTGGAGCGCATGGTATTCAACGACAACCAGGATACCGGTTTACAGCTGTCCCGGTATAAAACCAGTGCAGCTACCATTGCAGACTGGCCCAGCAACAACTTGATTCTGAACTGCACCTCCAAGAACAACTGCGACAACGCCACCATGGAAAATGCGGACGGCTTCGCAGCAAAGCTGACCTGCGGCGAGGGCAACGTATTTGACGGCTGTATGTCCTACAACAACAGCGACGACGGCTGGGATCTGTTCGCAAAGTCTGAGACCGGTCCGATCGGCGTTGTTACCATCCAGAACTGCGTGGCATTCCGCAACGGCTATACCGAGTTCGGCGAGGGCTACGGCAAATGTGACGGCAATGGTTTCAAGCTGGGCGGTTCCGGTGTCGGCTCTGCCCATGTGGTCAAGAACTGCCTGGCGTTCGAGAATCTGAACTGCGGCTTCACCGACAACAACAACCCGAAACTGGACAGTCTGACCAACTGCACCGCCTATAACAACGGTGTCGGCTCTAACGGCAAGCCCAATGTCAGCTGCTATCGCTGCACAGACGACGGCGCAGACTTCTCCAACCTCATCTCCTACTACAGCAAGGAGAATCTCACCGGCAACCTGGGCGTAAGCGGTCTGAAGATCACCAACGACAAGATGGTCGGCACGATCCAGAACACCATCTACTATAACTCCGGTTATTACCAGGTCGGCGCCAAGACTGCCATCAGCAACGGCGATAAGCTGGGAACAAAGGGCGCAGCCATTTCGGACGATGACTTCATTCTGGTGACCGCACCGGAAATGGGAACTGATTTCGACACCGCATGGCGCAACTCCAACGGTTCTATCAATACCCACGGCTTTATGCAGGTCAAGGAAAACAGCAGCCTGTACAGCATTCTGGCGCTGCCTTCCAGGATATCGACACACCGCAGCCGCCGATCACAACGACAACCACCAGTGCAACGACTGCTACAACGGAAACTGCCACAAAGACAGAGACCAATCCGGCACAGTCCAGTGAGACTGCTTCTGCAACAGAGACAAAGCCGGCAGAGTCCAGCGTGACCGCATCTGCAACGGAGACAAAACCGGCAGAATCCAGCGAGACCGCAACGGCAACAGAGACAAAACCGGCAGAGTCCAGTGCGACTGCAACGGCAACGGAAACCAAGCCGGGCGAAAGCACTACGGAAAGTGCAACAGAGTCCAAGCCCACAGAGACCCAGACCACCGCAAGCGAGATCGCAACGGAGCTGCTCTACGGGGATGTGAACCTGGACGGCAGAGTGGATATCACGGACGCTGTCCTCATCAATAAGGCGATCGCCGGCGCAGTGGAACTGAGCGCAAACCAGCGCCACAACAGCGATGTCTATGCAGACGGCGAACTGACACAAGCGACGCAACGACACTGCTCCAGTTCCTGGTAAGCATGATCAAGATTCTGCCTGTGACGGAATAAATCAAAACAGGCTCTGAAAACTGAATCAGAAGAAAGGCGGCTGTATTTCGGTACAGCCGCTTTTTTCGACAAAATATGACTCCAAAAATTTTTTGAATATGCCAAAAGCAAGACTGATTTTTTATGCAATCTGCCAAAAAAACAGCTTTTTCCGTTTAGTACAGCGCAAAGATCGGTATTGCTCTTGCAATTTTTGCCGGGATGTGCTATACTATAAAAAGCAATGCTGTTGATTTGTGAATGACGGCATCTGCACTATTTCTATCCCTGTAACTTCCTGCGTGACTGCGCAGTGCCGTTTTCGGGCGATAAATCTTGGATGAGGTGAACCAAATTGGCACAACTGAAAAAACCCACAATCAAAAACCCCGCTCTGGTATCCGCAATGGCAGAGTTCAAGGCAAAGCAGAATCCGCAGACTGAAAAAGAAATGCTGGACGCAATTGCTGAGGCATCCTTTATTGCCCCGATCGCTTTGCAGAAACAGCTGGATGAGGTAGAGCCGGACGAAAACGGCCAGCGCCAGATGCAGGCGTCTCTCATGGCAGTTTCCAACAAGGACGGCTCGAAGTTTTTCCCGGCGTTCACGGACTGGCTGGAATTCCTGAAGTGGAAGAACGACCCGGAGGCAGACACCATGGTCATCACATTTGACCAGTATTGCGGCATTCTGCTGAAACAGGGCGTGGATATCAACGGTATCGTTATCAATCCGTCAGAGACCAACATCGTGATCCGCAAGGAAAAGATGGCAGAGATGAAGGCGTGTCTGTTCCCGCAGATGCACCGAAGAATCACCGCATCATGCCGCTGTTCGGCACCGAGAAGATCACCAACTCTGAGGTCATCATCGCCGCAGACCGTCTGCGCCGGGAGAACAACGAGGACGCAAAGAACAATCTGTTCAACGTAATGCGCAAGGCTCGTTTTGTCGCTCCGGTTCTGATGGAGATGCCGAAGGAAGTCAAGGCTGGCGAGAAGATCAATGCCCAGGCGGAATTCATTATGCTGAACCACGACGGCGGAAAGTTCATGCCGCTGTTCACCAGTCTGCCGGAGCTGCAGAAGTGGACAGGCGCACCGGACTGCAAGGCAGTTCCCATGAGCATGGCGAACTATACCGCAATGCTGTCCGACCCGAAGAGTACGGCTGCCGGCATCGTGATCGACCCGTTCTCCATGGGTCTGGCATTCAGCAAGGAACAGGCGCTGAACATCCAGCCCCGTCTGGAACTGCGTGACATCGAGGGCGTTCCGGAGGGAATGCAGGAGGCGCTGAGAGACCACCTGGCAACCCTGCCGGCAGTCAAGAAGGCGTACCTGGACGGCATCAAGGCAAACGGCGCAGACGGCTATGTGATCGTCATGGATCTGGAAAAGGATGCAGATATCCCGACCATCGCAGACAGCACCGCACAGATCGCAAAGCAGTACGGTTCCTGTGTCGTTGCACCGGTAGATTCTCCGCTGGGCAAAAAGGTGCTGGAACGGAGAGAGACCTTCTACGAGGCGTAAGGGAAATATAGCGTAACCATACTACAGTATATAACAATCACCCCTGTTCTGCGGCAAGTGAAATGCCGTGAGAGCAGGGGTGTTTTTGTTTTTGGATTTATGCTTGAAAAAACTGCCGGAACGCCGTGGGCAGGGAAATCTCTGCGGCAATTTCTGCGGCGGTTTTCCAGACGAACTGCTCGTCCTGTCTGCCACAGGTGAGATAGACGCCGTACAGCTCCCATTCCACGTGGGTGAAGATGTGCTTTCGCTCTGCCGTCTGGGTCAGATCCAGCGGCTTGCACTGCCACCGGCTCACCTGGCGATTGCCTCTTCCGTGGTGCAGATGCCGGACACATTGGGGTATTCCCACAGCCCGTGGAGCAGCCCTTTTGCGGTGCGTTTCCGGACGGCGTATTTTCCGTCGCAGCAAAGCACGAACACGGTGTATTGTTCCTTGCGCCGGGGCTTTTTCTCGGTGCGCTGTGGGAGACGCATGGTGTCGCCGTACTGTTTTCCCAGACAAAGTTCCGCCAGGGGACAGACCTCGCACCGGGGCTGTCCGTTGGGCAGACAGACCGTAGCGCCCAGCTCCATCAGCGCCTGTGTCATCGTGCCGCACTGTCCGGGAATGTTCCGGTACACCTGTTCCAGCGACCGAGTGACGGCTGCCTTTTGTTCCGGGCGGTCGATCTCGCAGAAACTGTCCTGGATGCGTGCCGCCACACGCAGCACATTGCCGTCCACCGCCGGCGTGGGCAGGTCATAGCAGATGGAACAGACTGCACCGGCGGTGTAGTCGCCTACGCCGGGCAGCTGCCGGACTTCTTCCCACGTTTCCGGGAATGCGCCGCCGTATTGTTCCACAATGACCTGCGCCGCCTTGCGTAAGTTGGCAGCCCGGCTGTAATAGCCCAGACCTTCCCAGCACTTGTTCACCTGGTCCTGTTTGGCGTTTGCCAGAGCAGGAATGTCGGGGAAGGTCTCCAGAAAGCGCTGGTAATAGCCCTTGACTGCCTCAACCCGTGTCTGCTGGAGCATGATCTCCGACAGCCATACCCGGTAGCTGCCGGTTCTTTCGCCAGGGCAGGTCTCTGGCGTGACCGGGATACCACGACAAAAGCGGCTGTGTCAGCTGTGCCATGACCTGTTCCTGCATGGCTTTCCACCGGCGCATCCGGGCGATGACCTTTTCATACACCGGGAGCATATGAGGTTCTTTGCAGATCTCCGGCAGCTTTTCCACGGGGATCCAGTCCACGGCGGTGTTTTCGTCCGGGGCGATGCGCAGCGTCTCTCTGGTATCTGCAATCAGCCCGTAGGTCACGTTGTAGTGCTGGTGTTCCGGAACGGGTGTGCCGTTTTTCTGGTGCGCTGACCGGGAGAATGTCCAGGGACAGAATAGCGCCGGTGAGGGGATAGGGCTTTCGGATGCCGGTCTCTTCCTTTGCCTCCCGGACGGCAGTCCAGAGAAAATCGTTGGAACCGTCTGCGTGACCGCCCGTCCAGGCGAAGGAGTCGTAGATGCGGTGATAGACCATCAGCACCTTTTCCAGCCTGGTGTCCATGACGAATCCGGAACAGGTAAAGTGGCTTTCTGCGTGGCTGCGCCAAAGCAGCTGTGTGCCGTATTGTTCCGCCGCAAGGAGTATCTCGTTCCGGTCACGGCGTTCCTGTTCGGTTTCGGGAACATAGGCGGCGAGACGGGCTTTCCAGTCGGTCACATCCTGTTCCTGCATGACATTTCTCATGTTGTCTGTCCTTTCTGTGAGAGCCTGTTTCGACCGTCAGATACGAAACAGGCTCTTGCAATTGTTTTTCATTTTTCCGGCAGCAAAATCGTGATCTCCGTGCCGTGTCCCAGTTCGCTGCGCAGGGAGATGGTGCCGTTGTGGCAGTCTACGATGTGCTTGACGATGGACAGCCCCAGCCCGGTGCCGCCACGCTGTTTCGACCGGCTTTTGTCCACCCGGTAGAACCGTTCGAAGATGCGGCTCTGCGCCTGGAGCGGAATGCCGATGCCGTTGTCCGCAATGACGATCTTTGCCTGTGTACCCACGTGTTCGATGGTGATGGAGACTGTGCCGCCGGGATTGTTGTACTTGATGGCGTTGTCGATGAGGTTGATGAAAAGCTCCCGCATATAGCCTTCGTTGCTGTGCAGCAGGAGACATCTGCCTCCAGATGTACCTGTATCCTGTTCCGCTGGATCTGGGGTTCCAGAATTTGCAGGGCGTTCCCGGCAGCCGCCGCCAGGTCTACCGGCGTGTTCAGCATCTCGGTGTGTTCCTCGATCTCCGAGAGCCGGATGATGTCGTTGATGAGAAAGAGCAGGCGTTCGCTTTCCCGTTCGATCATGGCGCCGTATTTCGCCACGTCGTCCTCTTTGGTAATCATGCCGCTGCCGAACATCTCGCCGAATCCCTTGATGGTGGTCAGCGGTGTTTTCAGCTCGTGGGAGACGTTTGCGGTAAATTCCTGGCGCATCTTTTCCGCCTTGACGTTATAGGTCACGTCCACCAGCAGCACGATCGTCCCGAAGATGCCGCCCATTTCCACACGGGTGATGTACGCCCGGATGTAGCTGCCGTCGATCTTCAGCAGCTGGCGCACGGTGCAGCCTTGTGAAGATCATCGTCAGCCGGCGGCATATCGTGCTGCGGCTCTGTTTTGGACTTCCGCAGCGCATCCAGAAATGCCTGGTTGTCGGTGAGGATGAAGATGGATTTGTTGTCCCAGTTTTCCTTTTCGATGCTGAGCAGTGCCGTTGCGGTGCGGTTCGCCAGCTGGATCTTGTCAGAATCGTCCAGGATGAGGATGCCCTCTACCATATGCTCCTGGATGAGTCCGATGATGTCCCGTTCGTGGTACAGTTCCTTCTGCATCCGGCTCATCTCCGTCTGGAGCTTTGCCTGGGCTTTCTGGTCTTTTTTGTGCTGGTGCTGTGCCTGCTGTTTCTGGTGCAGGTACAGAAAGATAAATACCGTCAGCAGCACCGCCGCCACCGCAGCGAATGCCCATCCGATCCATTCCATGATTAGCCTCCGATCTTATAGCCGTAACCCCGTACTGTGTGAATGAGATTGGAACATCCTGCGGCATCCAGCTTTTGCCGGAGCGTTTTCACGTGTGCATCCACGGTGCGTGTCTCGCCCTCATAGGAGAATCCCCAGACCTGTTCCAAAAGGCGGTCCCGGGAAATGGCAGTGCCACGGTTGCGCACCAGATAGGACAGCAGTTCGAATTCCTTATAGGTGAGGACGATCTCTGTTTCCAGATAGACCACCGTCCGCTGATCCAGGTCGATGGTCAGATCGTGGGCAGACAGCACGTGGCTCTCCGCTTTCTGTACCGTGTGGCTGCGCCGCAGCACCGCCTTGATCCGTGACAGCAGTTCCATGATGCCGAACGGCTTTGTGATGTAGTCGTCTGCGCCGTTTTCCAACCCGGTCACCTTGTCGATCTCGCTGGACTTCGCCGACAGCATAATGACCGGTATCTCTGCGGTAGCGTCGTTGCCCTTGAGCCGCTTTAAGATGGAGATGCCGTCCTCATCGGGGAGCATGATGTCCAGCAGGATCAGCGCCGGCTTGTCGTCCCGGAGCCGGTGAAAAAGCTTTTTCCGTCCGGGAATCCCTCGGCGGTATAGCCGCCGGACTGCAAAGCGCAGGTGATAAGCTCCCGGATCCCCGTATCATCCTCTACACAAAATATATTTGCCAACTTACATTTCCTCTTTCTTTCCCTGTCGGATCTCCCGGCGCATTGCCGAAACAGCAACTTCGATGGCGTGCGTCATGTCGCCGCGGCGTGTGCATTGTCCCGCACCACCGCCTGGCGCTCCTGGTTCCACAGCATTTGCAGGATAGTGGCACACTTCACCCGGCGTGTCGCCGCCACGATGAACAGCGCCGCCGATTCCATCTCCGATGCCAGCGCTCCGGCGGCTTTCCACGCCTGCCAGTTCTGGAGCAGGGTCTGTGCGGCAGGCATGGTCTCCGGGGAATGCTGCCCGTAGAAAGAGTCCTTGCACTGCACCACGCCGGTACGATAATCATATGCAAGCTCCTGTGCGGCGCAGACCAGATGCTGTGTCAGACCGAAGTCCGGGACAGCCGGAAATGCCAGGGGAACGTATTCCTGCGATGTTCCCTCCATGCGGATAGCACCGGTGGGGATGATGAGCGTTCCCGGAATCAGTTCCGGCTGCATTCCGCCGCAGGTGCCGATGCGCAGAAAGGTGTGTGCGCCCAGCGCCGCCAATTCTTCCATGGCGATGGCAGCAGACGGGCCGCCGATGCCGGTGGAGGTGACGCTCACTTTCGTGCCGTCCAGTGTGCCGGTCCATGTGGTGAACTCCCGGTTCTGCGCCGTCTTTACGGGATGTTCCAGATAAGAGGCGATCCACTCGGTGCGTCCGGGGTCGCCGGGGAGAAAGACATACTTTCCGATGTCCTCCGCTGTGCATTGAATGTGAAACTGACGTTCTGACATAAGCGGTTCCTTTCTGCGTGTGAAACAGGTTCTGGCGGGCGGGGGTTGTCTTTGTTGTGCAAATGTGTTCCCTTGAAAAGGCGCCCATAGGCTTGACTGAGGCGTAACACACCAACGGGCGAACACTGTTTGCATCTACAGAAGTATCACAAAACGGAAACCGTAGATGTGCAGAATCCCTGTCTCACCGTAGGGGCGAACATCGTTCGCCCGGGTCGACTCCTCTGCCCTGCCGGGCATCTCCTCTAAAAGAGGAGACATATTAAAAAGCCTTCCTTGAAAAGGGAGGTGGCACGAAGTGCCAGAGGGATTATCTACATTTACACTTCTTGACAAATTTCCAGAATTCTGTTATGATATACCCATGAACAACATTTTCAGCACCACCGCCTAAAATCTGTGCGGTGGCATCTTGATTCTGGAGGAAAGATCATGCAGCAATACCGCAACTGGCAGCCGCAGGAGCCGGAGCATCATTATGATATGAGAGCGCTGGTCTTTGGCGTAGTGTCGTTTCTGTTCTGTCAGCTGCCGGTCCTGTCCATTGTGACGGGAATCATCGCCCTGGTCTATGCGGCAAGGGCGAAAAAACGGCAGCGCTGTTACAGCCACGGCATGGTAACGGCAGGCATGATATTGGGTATTATCGGGATCTGTATGGGTGTATTGTCCAGTATTTACTGGGGCTTTAATTTTCTGCGGATTCTCTGGATGCTTTCAGAGAACAACCGGATGGTGCCTGCGCCGTCCAACCCGGAGTTTTTCAACGGTCCGGGAACGCCGGCGGCATTTTTCCCGTTATTCTGAGTCCAGGTAATCCAGGTCGGAATCTTCTGTTTCAGCGCCGTGATCGGGCTGCGTCTCAATGCCTTCCGGGTGTGCATCTTCCAGGAGCGGCTTTACGACAGCAAACCCGCTCTCGGCGTTTTCTTCTGCCTGTTCCCGGCAGACCGGATCTACGTGGAATGTGACCGCCTGCTTACGGTTTGCGATCTCGTTGACACGCTCTGTGCCGCCGTATTCCCCGTCGATCGTCCAGGACACCGGCTCGTCGTCCAGCGCAGTGACTTTCAGATGTGAGGTGCGGAAATAGTGGAGATACTGTTTCGCCAGCCCCAGCTGGATCTTGGAGAACGCCATGACCAGCTTGTGGAATTCCACCAGGTTGGAGGGCTTGTGGATCAGTGTGACCTCGAACAAGCCGTCGTCCCACCGCACATCGGACAGCGCCAGGAACTTCGCCACAGAGGAAGAGTTGGTTACCATGCCGTAGAGGAACTCGTCCTCGATCACGCCGCCGTCGTACTCAATGCGCATCCGGTACGCCCGGATCTTCAGCAGCTTGGAAATGGCGTTGAGCAGGTAAGCAGAGTGTCCCAGCAGGTTCTTGAACTGCTGCGGCGTTTCATAGGAGATCTCCGTGAATGCGCCGAATGCAGCTACATAGGTGAAGTATTTGTCGTTGAAGCTGCCCACATCGCAGCGGAGATCTTCGCCGTGGATGATGCAGTCTACGGCTGCCTCCGGTTCTTTGGGAATGCCCAGTCCACGGGCAAAATCGTTGGTTGAGCCGAAGGGAATATAGCCGATGGGGCATTGGGTCTCGCTTTGCATACAGCCCTGGATGACTTCGTTCAGTGTGCCGTCTCCGCCGGAGCAGACCAGGATGTCATAACAGCCGGCATCACACGCCTGTTTTGCGCACACAGTGGCATCGCCACGATCTTGTGTGGGATGTACTGTCACCTGAAATCCGGCAGCGGTGAACTTGTCGATAATCATTGCAAGATGCGACCCGACTGATGCTCTGCCGGAATGCAGATTGCAGATAAAATAGATCTGTTTCAACTGTGATACCTCCTTTTTTCAAAAAAAGATGTTGCCTTTAGTATACCACAAATTTTACAAAAATGCAAGCATTTTGATTTGTGAACGCCTTTGAAAAATACTGTAAAAAATAACGTGTTTCCTGCGTTTTTCGGTGCTTTTTGAATTTTTTTTGCTTGCAATTTTATGTGCACTATAGTATAATGAGAAAACGGTACACAGATCGTTGAAAGTGGAAAAAGGTATAAGGCAGCGCCGCACAACATTTTATTCATTGTTTCCCTTGTGCAGTGATGCCGCTAAAAGGAGCGTGGCAGTTGTTATGAGTAAAGCTCAGAATAAAGTAAAAGGATTTACGCTTGTTGAACTTTTGATTGCCTCTGTGATTATGGGGATTCTTGCTGCAATTTTGGTGCCCACTCTGCTGCAATATATTGAACGAAGCCATGAAACCATTGACATCACCAATGTGCGTGAGGCATATCTCGAAGTCAGAACGGCATCGATGATCGATGGAGCAGCAGGTGTGTCCAGAACGGTAAAGCTTGAGCAAAAACGAGATGACTGGCAGTCGTTCAATCCTGTAACGATTGCGGGGATCAAACACTATACCTGGGAAGGGGATACAGATCACTGGAAGGGTATTCCCACGGCGAACGGAGAGTGTGAGATCACCTATACGCCTTCGACCGGCATCGTTTTCTACTGGAAAGGGAAGAGCGAAACCAGTACAGTTACTGGTATTGACTTTAACGAAGATCTGCATAGTGCACTGAATAACACGAGTATATTGTCAGATTTGATCGCAAATAAATCTAATCGCTTTGAGATCGATTCTCAGTGTCCCAATTCTACAATGGTACCGAAAGTACAGGAGCAGATCGGAGAAAGCAGTCTGCTGAATTATGGTACATGGGCATATTTGGGAAGCCCGAAAGATGATTCCGGAAGGTATCTGTTCTGGACTTCGGTAGATACTGAAGCAGTTGGTGCGGGGAAAAAGATCCCTGTGATCATCAGCAGGGCAGATGGTGGATTTTATATCTCTGAAACAACAACGGCAGAACGATCGAATAAGGGTAAAAATTATGTCGCGGTCGTAGATCATATTTATAATTCTGCCGGATTCAGACCATACACCAAAGGTGAACGGTATAATAGTCTGACGGAAGCGTATGCGGCATATGAAAAACTGGTTGCAGAAAAATATCCGGATTATAAGGATGCACTGCCGAAATAAAACAGATCGTTAGAGAATTGAACGGTATAAAAATCCGGACTTGACAAAACGGCAAAAATCCGGTATAATAAAAGTCCATGAGCAGACTGTGTGATAGCGCAGCAGGAATGCTGTGAGGAAAGTCCGAGCATCGCAGGACGGGATAGCTGCTAACGGCAGCCGGGGGCGACCCTAGAGCCAGTGCAACAGAGAGATACCGCCGCAGGTTTCCTGCGGTAAGGGTGGAAAGGTGCGGTAAGAGCGCACCAGAGTGCAGGAGACTGTACTGCTATGTAAACCTTATCCGATGCAACGTCTATTGGTACACGCTGCCGCAACATTGGTCCGGTGGGCAGCGGCGTAATGGCGGCTTGAGCTGTGAGGTGACTCACAGACCAGATAAATTATCACACACGACAGAACTCGGCTTACAGGTCTGGTCATGGAGACAGCGCAGCGTTAATACTGCGCTTTCTTTGTATTTGCAATACTTTTTCGAAAATCAATTTATCAAAAACAGCTGCATAGACTGTTCCGGGAGGGAGAGCCGATGCAGAAACCAAAAACGACAGAATGTCCGTATCCGGTGCGTGTGACCGCTCCGGAGAAAAATGCGGCGAGAGCGGAAAGCGACCGGGTGCGGTGCGGAAAAATGCTGCGCCGGCTGATGCAGCTTTCTGAGGAGAAAACGGGACGGGACTGTCCGGAAAAACGGAGGATTTGACATGGATGCAGAAACGATGCTCTGGTATGAAAAGCCAGCGGAAAATTTTGACCAGGCGCTTCCCATCGGAAACGGCAGGATCGGGGCAATGGTTTTCGGCGGCGCAGCAGACGAGGTGCTGAAACTGAATGAAGATTCCGTCTGGTCCGGCGGAAAGCGGAACCGGAACAACCCGGATGCCCGTGAGGGTCTGGAAGAGGTGCGAAAGCTGCTCCGGGAAGAGCGCATCCCCGAGGCGGAAAAGATCGCTTTCGAAAAATTACAGGGCGTGACACCCAATTCCCGGCACTATATGCCGCTGGGTGACCTGAACCTGCACATGGATTTCGCCGGAAAGGCAAAGCAGTATCAGCGCAGCCTGGATCTGGAACACGCTCTGGCGACCGTGCGTTTTACGGCAAACGATATCACCTATGTCCGTGAGGCGTTCGTCTCCGAGCCGGATCGAGTGCTGGTGCTGCATATTGCCGCAAGCGAACCCGGCATGGTGAACCTGCGTGCCACTCTGGACGGCAGAGACGACTACTACGACGACTGCCGCCCGTGTACCGACTATCCCAATATGCTGGTCTATGACGGCGGCACCGGCAGCCGAAACGGCATCTTCTTTGCGGCGGCGCTGACCGGATTTTCCGAAGGCGGCACCATCCGCACCGTAGGCGGTGCGCTGGAAGTGCAGGGTGCGAACGAAGTGACCCTGCTGCTGAGCGTCGGCACAAGCTTTTACCACGGGGAACAGTATGAGGATGCGGCAAAGCTGGATGCCTCCTATGCGGCAGACTGCAGTTATGAGGAACTGCTGTACCGCCATCTGACGGAATACCAGGAAAAGTTCCGCCGGGTGCGCTTTACCCTGCCGGACAACAGCGAAGGCGGCAGCGAACTGCCCACAGATGAACGGCTCATGCGGCTGCGTGGGGACGAGGGCGACCACAAGGAGTGCAAGCTCCAGATCCACGACAGCAAGCTGGCAGTGCTGTACTTCAACTACGGCAGATATCTGATGCTGTCCGCCAGCCGTCCGGGAACGCAGCCCATGAATCTCCAGGGCATCTGGAACCAGGATATGTGGCCGGCTTGGGGCTGCCGCTATACCATCAACATCAACACCCAGATGAACTACTGGCCGGCAGAGGTCTGCAATTTGTCGGAATGCCACCTGCCGCTGTTCGATCTGATTGAGCGGATGCGTGCGCCGGGACGGGAGACTGCCCAGGCGATGTACGGCTGCCGTGGCTTTGTCTGCCACCACAACACAGACATCTGGGGCGACACAGCACCCCAGGATCTGTGGATGCCGGCGACCATCTGGCCCATGGGTGCGGCTTGGCTGTGTCTGCACATTTTCGAACACTACCAGTTCACTCAAGACCTGGACTTCCTGGATCAGCACTATGAGGCAATGCGTGAGGCTGCCCTGTTCTTCGTGGACTATCTGACGGAGAACGAGGACGGCGAACTGGTGACCTGTCCGTCCGTCTCGCCGGAGAACACCTATAAAACCGAGAGCGGCGCAAAGGGCTGTCTGTGCAGCGGTCCGTTTATGGATACGGAAATTCTGACGGTGCTGTTCCGGAACGTGATCGAGAGCAGCAGGCTGCTGAACCGGGACGGGGACTTCGCCGCAGAGCTGGAAGGTCTGCTGAAAAAGCTGCCGCCGCTGAAGATCGGCAAGTACGGTCAGATCCAGGAGTGGGCGAAGGATTATGAAGAGGTGGAGATCGGTCACCGCCATATCTCGCACCTGTTTGCCCTCTATCCGGCAGACCTCATCACGCCGTATCACACGCCGGAACTGGGCAAGGCTGCCCGTGCCACACTGATCCGCCGGCTCATCCACGGCGGCGGTCATACGGGCTGGAGCCGTGCATGGATCATCAATCTGTGGGCGAGACTCCTGGACAGCCGGATGGCATACGAGAATTTGCAGCAGCTGCTGGCGTGGTCTACCAACCCGAATCTGCTGGACTCTCATCCGCCGTTCCAGATCGACGGCAACTTCGGCGGCACGGCTGCCATCGCAGAGTGCCTGCTGCAAAGTCATTCCGGCGAGATCAATCTGCTGCCGGCGCTGCCGGAATCCTGGCCGGAGGCAGCATCAGCGGTCTGCGTGCAAGAGGCGGCTTTGAGGTGGATATGACCTGGCACGAGGGCAAGCTGGAATCCGCAGTGATCCGTTCGCTGAGCGGCAATGTCTGCACCGTCCGTGCCAACACGGTGACCAGCGTGTCCAGCGATGCCGGCGCAGTGGATGCCAAGATGGACGGGGCTTTGCTCACATTCCCCACGGAAAAGGGCATGGCGTACCGTCTGAAAGCGTAAGCGCACAGAGAAAGCAAGCTCGAAACATTCATAGGAGAAACGCAAATCAATTTTATAACTGCCTCTCTTGAAAAGGCATTCGTAGGGTGTGTATTGTGCTGAGGATGCACAAAGTGCAGTCGGGATAATCCCCCTGTCAGCTAACGCTGACATCCTCCTTTTCAAGGGGGACTTTCTTAAAAATTGATTTGTATTCATAGGAGATGGAGCAATTTTGAGAAAAGAGCAGGCGTTTGCTCTGGCGGCAGCCGGTTTGCTGCTGACAGGGTGCGCAAAAATTGAACAGGAATCCCCGAAACTTCCACGGACGTTGCCACCGGTACCACGGAGCTGGCAACGGAAGAGACCTCGGCTGCGGCGCAGCACCCGTCTGTTGCCCTGCAGGTGCCGGAGATCACCCGGCAGGATGTTTCCATGAAACTGGAGGCGGAGGATGCCGCTGTTCCCACAGGCTGTTCGGTGGCGATGATGCCCCGGCTGGGCTATTCCGGGACAGGCTACCTCAGCGGTCTGGATGCCAAAAACCAGAACAGCCTGGTGCTGGATGCCGACATCCCGGCGACCCAGCACTACGATATCACCGTGGTAGTGGGTGCAAGCGCAGCCTCTACCTGTAAGATCCTGGTGAACGGCGAGTCGGTCTATACCATGAAAACAGATGCCACGGATAATTTTATGCGTGTCAAGATACAGGGCATCTTCCTCAGCGCCGGCGCCTGTGAACTGTCCGTGGTTCCGGTGGACGGCATCGTGGATATCGACTGCGTGGAACTGGTGAACAACACCAGCCTGTATGACGGCACATCCGAGATCGCCGCAGCGCCGATGAATGCCGCCGCCACGGAAAAGACGAAACAGCTATACCAGTTCTTACAGCAGAACTACGGGCAGAAGATCGTGACCGGGCAGTATGTCTCCGACAGCAGCGGCAAGGAGTTGGACGAGATCTACAACATCACCGGAAGTATCCGCTGATTCGCTTTGCCGATATGAACGCCTATTCGCCAAACGGCGGCGATGAGACAAAAGCCACCGCTGTGGCAGACAGCCTGGCGTGGGCGGAAGAAGGCGGCGTAGTGGGACTGTCCTGGCTCTGGAACGCACCCACCGGAACGGCGACCTTCTATGAAAAGGACACCTCTTTTGACCTGAAAAATGCGGTAACGGATGCGGATGTTGCCAGCAAGTCGGAGGAGGAACTGTCAAAGATGTTCTCCAACGGCGAGATCACCCAGAACTGCTATGCGCTGATCTCAGACATCGACCGCATTTCTGCGGCGCTGAAACCTCTGGCAGATGCCGATGTGCCGGTGTTGTGGCGTCCGCTCCCGGAGGCTGGCGGCGGCTGGTACTGGTGGGGCGCAGACGGAGCAGAGACCTATCAGTGGCTCTGGAATCTGATGTACACCCGGATGACGGAATATCACCATCTGAACAATCTGCTCTGGGTGTGGAACGGACAGAGCAGCAGCTTTCTGGTGGACAGCAGCCAGTATGACATTGCGTCCCTGGACTTGTACGTGGAAAAGGAGGAGACCTACGGCAGCCGCTATGAGCAGTACGTGGCGCTGCGGAACATGGTTTCCTCCGGCAAGCTGCTCGCTATCAGCGAATGCAGCAATCTCCCGGATATGAACGCCATGTTCCGGGACAATGCGGTGTGGTCGTTCTTCGGGCTTTGGTATGCGCCGTATCTGGGCGAGTATACCGACAACAACGCCCTGGTGGAATTCTACAATTCCGAGGCGGCGCTTACCCGGGAGGACTACACGCCTGCCGGATGACCCTCGATTTCATAACAGAATACTTGCAGAACAGAGCGTATCGGATGCAGATGCGCTCTTTTTTTATGCGAAGTCGTGGGAAAACTTTCGTTTCTTTGAAGATGGGCTGGAATTCGCTTTTTTTGCGGAAAAGGGTTGACAACGGCAGTGTAATTGTATATAATGAACATATGAACAATCGTTCAAACGAAATTGCATGGAGGAAACGAAAATGAAAAAGGTATTTAAGCTGAATGATCTGGACTGCGCAAACTGCGCCGCAAAGATGGAGGCTGCAATTCAGAAACTGGACGGCGTAAAGTCTGCAACCATCAGTTTCATGACCCAGAAACTGACTCTGGAGGCCGACGATGCGGATTTCGACAAGGTATTGAAGGCTGCACAGAAGTGCATCAGCAAGGTTGAGCCGGACTGCGAGATCATCGTAAAATAAAGGCAATACCGCACAAAGCCCGCCTGGCGGCTTTGCACGCAATCTGCTTGCTGATTTTCCGTCATATTGCACAGAAATCCCTTGACATACGACAGTATGCCTGCGAAATTTCTGCGCAATCTGCCAAAAAATCTGGCTGCGCATCTTACGCACAAGCTTTGTGCGGTGTTGCCTAAACCGGTTCGCATGACACGAGCAACAGGAGGCGGTCTGTATGACAAAACAACAGCGTAAAATTCTGATCAAGATCATCATTGGTGCGGTATTGTTTGCCGTGGCAATGGCAGTCACCCATCTGCTGACGCTGCCCTGGTGGGCAGAGCTGCTGATCTTCCTGGCAGTGTATCTGGTGCCGGGATTCAGTGTGCTGGAAAAGGCTGTGCGGAACATTGCGCACGGGCAGGTGTTTGATGAGAATTTTCTGATGACGATCGCCTCCATTGCGGCGTTTGCCATCGGGCAGTATCCGGAGGCGGTGGAAGTCATCCTGTTCTACCAGGTGGGTGAGCTTTTCGAGAAGATCGCCGTAGGACGTTCCCGCCAGGCAGTGTCCGATCTGCTGGATCTCTGCCCGGATGAGGCGACAGTACTCCGGGACGCAAGCCGGAAACGGTGCTGGTGGACGAAGTGGAAGTGGGCGAACACATTCTGGTGCGCCCCGGCGAAAAGATCCCGCTGGATGCGGAGGTCTTTGAGGGACACACCACCATCGACACCGCTGCGCTGACAGGCGAATCCATGCCGGTGACAGCCGGTGTGGGCGATGCGGTTTGCAGCGGCTGTGTGAATCTGTCCGGTGCGGTGGAACTGGTCGTTACCAAGCCGGCGTCGGAATCCACTGCCTCCAAAATCATGGAGCTGGTGGAAGAATCCGCCTCCAGCAAGGCAAAGACGGAGCAGTTTATCACTAAGTTTGCCCGGTTCTATACGCCCTGCGTGGTCATTGCCGCTGTAATTCTGGCAGTGCTGCCGCCGCTCATTACGGGGCAGGCGTTCTCCGGCTGGATCTATCGTGCGCTGACGTTCCTCATTATCTCCTGCCCATGTGCACTGGTCATCTCTGTGCCGCTGAGCTTTTTCGGCGGTATCGGCTGTGCGTCCAAAAACGGCGTCCTGGTAAAGGGCAGCAACTATCTGGAGGCGCTCTCTCATGCGCAGACGGTAGTCATGGATAAGACTGGTACGCTGACCGAGGGAAAGTTCCATGTGACGGAACAGAACCGGTGGGCGTGACGGCAGAGGAACAGCTGGAGTTGGCGGCGCTGGCAGAATCGGCGTCCAACCATCCCATTGCGCAGTCGCTGAAGGATGCCTACGGCAAAGCCATTGACGCAGAGCGTGTCACGGATATCCAGGAGATCGCCGGTCACGGCGTGGCTGCCAGGGTGGACGGCAGACAGGTGCTGGCAGGCAATGCGGCTTATCTGGAAGATGCCGGACTCCAGCCGGAAACACCCCACGCCATCGGCACGGCAGTGCATCTGGCAGTGGACGGCGTATATGCCGGATATATCCTCATTGCGGATGCAGTGAAACCGGATGCGGCACAGGCAGTGCAGGCGTTCCGGAAGGCTGGCGTTTCCACGGTGGCGATGCTCACCGGCGACAGCGAATCTGCGGCGAAGGCTGTGGGCGATGCCCTGCAGCTGGACGAAGTACACGCCAAGTGCCTGCCGGCTGACAAGGTGAAGTTCATGCAGGAATACCGCACCAAGCTGTCCAAGGGCAGAACGCTGGTGTTTGTGGGCGACGGCATGAACGATGCGCCGGTTTTGGCACAGTCGGATGTGGGCGTTGCATGGGCGGTCTGGGTTCGGATGCAGCCATTGCGGCGGCGGATCTGGTCATCCTGGACGACAAGCCCTCGAAACTGGGGCTGGCGATCCACATTGCCAAGAAAACCATGGGCATTGCACGGCAGAACATCGTGTTTGCACTGGGTGTCAAGGCAATCGTTCTGGTGCTGGGTGCGCTGGGTCTGGCACATATCGGGGCTGCGGTCTTTGCAGACGTGGGCGTTTCGGTAATTGCCATTCTCAACTCCACACGGGCAATGCGGACAAAAGTGAAATAAGCGCTTGTGAAAAGCTTTTCGGGCAGATCTCCGGTCGGGGGTCTGCCTTTTTGTAAAATGTGCAAAAAAGTGGAAAAAAATCTTGACACGGCTTGTCTGATTGTAGTATAATAAAAGTAATCACCATTCTTTCCAAAGGGTGGCGTGCAGGAAAAATGCGGCGCAGCAGGATTGCAGCTCCATTTTGAAATGCAGAAAAATCTGAACAGAAAAGGAGCATTTGCATATGCTGCTCGACAAATATTTACCACGCATCGAGTTTGACAGCTACGAGGACTTCAAAGAGAACTATCGTGTAAACATTCCCGATGACTTTAACTTCGGCTTTGACATTGTGGACGAATGGGCGAAACAGGAACCGGAAAAGAAAGCGCTGGTGTGGTGCAATGACCACGGCGAGGAAAAGACGTTCACCTTTACGGACATCTCCCGTCTGTCGAACCAGACCGCAAACTATTTCCAGAGTCTGGGCATCCGGAAAGGCACAGTGGTCATGCTCATCCTGCGCCGCCGCTGGGAATACTGGGTATGCGCTGTGGCATTGCACAAGATCGGCGCCATTTTGATCCCCGGCTCGTTGCAGCTGGCGAAAAAGGACCTGATCTATCGTGGAAACAGCGCACAGATCCACACCATGGTATGTCTGGACGACAAGTATGTCCTGGAGCAGGTGGATAAGGCACAGCCTCTGTCCCCAGCATCCAGCACAAGATCGTGGTGGGCGGCTCTCACGAGGGCTGGCGCAATTTCCACGAGGAAGTGGAGAAGTTCTCCACAGAGTTTGCACGTCCCACCGGAGACGCCGGCACAAAGGCACACGATCTGATGCTGGTTTATTTCACCTCCGGCACTACTGGTGATCCGAAGATGGTAGAACACGACTACACTCATCCGCTGGGGCATATCGTTACGGCAAAGTACTGGCAGCAGGTGCAGGAAAACAAGCTGCACATGAGCGTTTCGGATTCCGGCTGGGCAAAGTTCGGCTGGGGCAAGATCTACGGGCAGTGGATCTGCGGCGCAGTGATCTTCGCCTATGATATGGACAAGTTTGTGCCGACCCATCTGCTCCAGAAGATGCAGGACTATAAGCTGACCACCTTCTGCGCTCCGCCGACCATGTACCGTTTCATGCTCCAGGAGGATGTGGCATCCTATGACCTGTCCAGCATCCAGAACTTTTCCACCGCCGGCGAACCGCTGAACCCGGAGGTATACAACCGTTGGCAGGAACTCACCGGCAAGGAGATCCGGGAGGGCTTCGGACAGACAGAGGTTCTGTTCTGCTGGCAAACTTCCCGTGGATCACACCCAAGCCCGGCTCGACCGGCAAGCCGTCTCCGCTGTATGATATTGTATTGCAGCACGATGACGGTACGCTTGCCAAGGACGGCGAGCAGGGCGCTCTGGTGATGCAGAATCTGAAAAAGGCATATCCCACCGGTCTGTTTGTGGGATACTACAAGAACCCGGAAATGACACAAGAGATCCTGGGCGGCGGCAGCTATTGTCCGCACGATGTGTTCATGCGGGATAAGGACGGCTACTACTGGTTCGTGGGCAGAAATGACGACGTTATCAAGTGTTCCGGCTATCGTATCGGACCGTTTGAGGTAGAAAGCGCCCTCATCGAACACCCGGCTGTGCTGGAATGCGCTATCACAGCGGCACCGGATCCCATCCGTGGACAGGTGGTCAAGGCGACCGTTGTCCTCACCAAGGGCTATACACCCAGCCCGGAGCTGACAAAGGAACTCCAGAACCACGTGAAGCATACCACAGCGCCGTATAAATATCCCCGTATCATCGAGTACGTGGACGAACTGCCGAAAACACTGGGCGGCAAGATCAAGCGTGCGCAGATCCGTAAGGAAGACCAGGCAGCCAGCGAAAAGTAAGAATTTTTTTGATTTGTATAGAGAAAGCGTCGTGCAGAGGTTTCTGTACGGCGCTTTTTGCGTATTCACGCCAAAAATCACAAAAACAGATTGAAAATTCCAGGCAAATATGCTATAATAGAATCAGAGATTTTTTCGGATGCGAAATGCAAAATCAAAAAAGGAGGTTCGGGAGATGCGCAAAAGAGGATGTGCTTTTCTTTGCAGCGCAGTGCTGCTGACCGGGGTATTTCTGCGGCTGCCTGGGGAAACGTGGCAGGTGCAGGCGGAGACCATAGACACGGCGGCATTTGCGGAGGAGACTGCCCGGCTGACCAACCAGTTCCGGCAGGAAAACGGCTTGCGCCGCTGAAAATGGCGCCGGTATTGCTGGAACTGTCTGCCCGGCGTGCGGAGGAACTGAAAGACGCATACGGTCACACCCGTCCGGACGGGCGGGACTGGTTTACCATCGTGGAGGAGTCCTCGCTGGATGCCAACTGCTATGCGGCGGAAAATGTGGCAGCCGGCTATGATACGCCAGAGAGCGTGATCGCAGCGTGGATCGATTCCGATGCGCACCGCAAGGCGATGCTGGGAGAAAACTATCAGTATATCGGCATCGGGGTGAGCCAGCTGGAGGATGACCCGAATCATTACTACACCTACTGGGAGATGCTGCTCATCTCATCGGAACAGCCTCTGGAAGGGGAATATGAGCCGGGCGAAACGGCGAATCCCACGGTTTCGGAAAAAGGCGTTTCCCTTTTGGGGGACGTAGACCTGGACGGCACAGTGGAACTGGCAGATGCTGTGCTTTTGCAGAAGATACTGCTGGGACAGGTGAACGGAAATGCGGCGCAGCTGGAAAACGGAGACTGCTGCGTAGACGGCGTGCTGGACTGCGGGATGTGACGGCGCTGATGCAGATGCTGGTACGCTAAGACGGGAGAGAGGGGACAGATATGTCACGAATTCTTTATGTGCTGGATTATCTCAGCCGCAATACGGATGCAGAAAAGGGTGCAACGCTGAAGGATATCCAGGCATATTTGCTGAATCAGACCAACGCAGGCTCGGTGTCTACGCTGAGCATTCAGCGGGATATCGACCAGATCGACGCCATGGGGTATACGGTGGACATCCGGAAGGGGGCGCACAACACGTCCTATTATCATATGCGTGACCGTGGGTTCACCTTCAATGAGATCCGCTTTCTGGTGGATTCGGTGTCCATCAACAAGTTCCTCAGCAACGCCCAGAAACAGCGCCTGTTCCGGAAATTCGAGGTGCTGCGCTCAGAGTCGGAGGTGCGAAAGCTGGTGGGACGCATTACCCTCAGCGAGGTTGCGCCGCCGTCACTGGACCTGCTGGACAATCTGGAATGCGTACATCAGATCATTGCGGAAAAGCGGAAAATTCATTTTCAGTACGGCAAGTATAACATCCACCGGGAAATCGAATACTATGACAAAAAGCGGAATCTGATCCCGTGCCAGGTGGTGTATACCAGTGAACGCTTTTATCTGAAAGCGGTCTCGGAGGACACGGGAGAGGTGCGGAACTATCGCATTGACCGGATGCGGAAGATCTTGCCGGGAGAGAAGATCGCTCATTTGCCAAAGCTGCCTAAACCGGAGGGCTTTTCGGCAGATATCTTTGTGTCGGAGGTGTATGAGGATGTTCAGCTGCGTGTTCGCCGGGTGCTGCTGGACGATATGATCGAACAGCTGGGGAACTATGCCCATGTGCGTCTGGACGAGAAAGACCCGGAGCATTACATCCTGGTGCGTGCCAGAATGGGCATTAGCTACGGGCTGTACCGCTGGATTATGAAGTACGGCGCCAGCATGGAAGTGCTTGCACCGGAGAGCCTGCGGAAAGAGGTGGCACAGCGCATCCGGGCGGCTGCTGCACTGTACAGCGACACAGACAGAGAGTAGTACACTGCACAACAAAAAACGGACAGCATTTCTGCTGTCCGCTGTGGGATTCTGTGGAATGATTACGCCTGTCCACGTTCCTTTGCCAGGGTGTCGTAGCGGTCCATCATTTCCTTGATCTCCGGGTCGTTGGTCAGTCCGTGCTGCATATGCAGATAGAACCGGATCGCCGGCAGGTCCTTGTTCTCGACTGCCTCTTTCGCCAGGGCAGTGATGACGCCGACAACGTCCTCGTTTGCGCCGCACTTCATGCCGTAGTGTGCAAACGCCTCGTTGACCTCGTCCCGTGTGGGCGGTACAATTTTCTTCTTGGTGATGGTGTGGATGTGGTGCAGTTCTGCCGGAACCATGGGGTGGTCGGCATAGATCAGGCTTTCGTAGTAGAAGCAGACTGCACGGTCATAGTCCTTGACCTCGACGCAGTAAAAGCCCAGGTTGCAGTAGCACCGGGAAAGCTGTACCGGTGTCACAGCCACTTCCAGTGTCTCCTTGATAACGGAGAGCAGCTGGTCGTGGTCACGCAGGGACTTGTAGCATTCTGCCAGCTCGAAGTATGCGTCCGTGTTCATGGGGTTATAGCGGATGGCATCGTTGATGACACGGGCAGCCTCTTCTGCACGTCCCAGCTCCAGCAAGTTGTAGCCGTGGAGCAGCACCATCTGGGACAGGTCAAATACCGGACGCACCAGCTTTTTGGACGGGCGGTAGAAGTACAGATAGAGCTGATGCTCCAGGGTGTTGCGGAAGCTGAGGTATACCTCAGACTCCGTTTCCCGGTAGTTCATGCGGATCTTGGTGTACAGCGCCTCAGTCAGCTTGAAGGACTCGTCGATCTTCTTTTCCTGGATGAGTTTGTTTGCCTCTGCAAAGACAACGTCCAGGCGCTTGCCGTCAATGTACATCATCTTGTTGAGAACTTCCCGCTTGTCGTCGGGCAGGATCTCATATGCCAGGTCGGCAATGGCGCTTTCGATCTCTTTGGCGTTTTTTGCAGAACGGTACTTGTCTGCCTGGGATTCCAGATAGACCATGTCTACGCTGTATTCTCCGGTCAGACCCTCCCGGATTTTTTCCATAATTTCATTGATTGTCATAGTATAGCTCCTTTGTTGCCGGTAATTCCGGACGGTATAGTTTTATTATACAAGATTTCTGGGATAAATGCAAGTCTTTTTTGTGGATTTTTTCAAAGCAGTACCACACAGAGGAGAGAAAGGATACACAGGTATGCAGGAAATTCTTACAGCATTGGAACAGCGGCACGATCTGCCGGACGAGGCGCTCTGCGCTCTGCTGGAAACGGATGCCATGGATGGGGCGCTGTTTCAGGCGGCGGACCGCATCCGCCGGGAACGATACGGCACGGAGGTATTTGTCCGGGGACTGATCGAGTTCACCAACTACTGCCGGAACGACTGCTATTACTGCGGCATCCGCCGGAGCAACGGAAAGGTACAGCGGTATCGGCTGAGCCGGGAGGATATCCTCGCCTGCTGTACAGAGGGCTATGCGCTGGGATTCCGGACGTTTGTTTTGCAGGGCGGCGAGGACGCATATTTCACGGAACAGCGTGTATGTGAGATTGTCTCGGAGATACGGGAACGCTTTCCGGACTGCGCCATCACCCTTTCCATTGGTGAGTGGGAAAAATCCAGCTATGCGGCGTTTTTCCGTGCCGGCGCAAACCGCTATCTGCTGCGCCACGAGACCGCAGACCCGGCGCACTACCGCCGTCTCCATCCCGGCGCAATGTCGCCGGAACACCGGAAACGCTGCCTTTTTGATCTGAAAGAGATCGGCTACCAGGTGGGTTCCGGCTTTATGGTGGGTTCGCCGTTCTTCGACGACCGCGGCATCTCTGTGCCGACCTTCGCTTTTTGCAGGAACTGCAGCCGGATATGATCGGTATTGGACCGTATCTCACCCACGGCGACACACCATTCCGGACACAGCCTAACGGCAGTCTGGAACTGACGCTGCGGCTCATTGCAGTGCTGCGGCTCATGTTCCCGTATGCGCTGATCCCGGCGACCACTGCCCTGGGTACCATTCATCCGCAGGGCAGGGAAATGGGGCTGAAAGCCGGGGCAAATGTGGTGATGCCGAATCTTTCTCCGGTGTCGGTGCGAAAGCTGTATTCGCTCTATGCGGACAAGATCTGCACCGGGGAAGAATCTGCCCAGTGCCGGAGCTGTCTGGAACGGCGTGTGGCGGCGGCAGGCTATGCCATCGTGACGGATATCGGCGATGTGCGCAGGAACTAAGGCAACACCGCACAAAGCGTCAGGCGGGCTTTGTGCGGTGTTGCCCTAACAGCAGGATGAGGTGTTCGAAAAAAATTTGCATAAAAAGTATTTGCATTTTTCGGAAAATATGATATAATAAGAAAGAACTGTGGCAGCATGGTACAAAGCCAGTGCGGTGCTGCCGGATGAGATTGCGTGGGGCTTTCTGCTGAAATGACGTGTTTTCGGTGATTTTGGCGGAGAGTGCCTGGTGTTTGGAGGGCTTTATATGAGTCAGGAACAACAAAAGAAAACCCGGTCTGCAAAAAATGCGCCGCAGAAAAAACAGATGCAGAAGCATCCGAATCCCCGCCGCCCGAGAGGTTCCGGCGGAAAGACGGCGGCACAGGTCATCGTCTCCCTGGTTCTGGTGGCGCTTGTGGGATATGAGGGATTTCATATGTACCGTTCTTTCACACCCATCTCACAGGGGTCGGAGAGCATGGATCTGGTGGGCGGCGGCAGCGAGTCTGAGGCTGCGACAGAACCGAAAACGGTCTATGAGAACGTCTCCGTTTCCAACGAAGATGTTCACGCCGGTGATCTGATCCTGGTCAACACGGATACCGCATATGTGGAGGAGAACCCCACGGAGATCGTGAGCATCTACGACCACAAGACGGACAACTACCATGTCAGCGGTACAGAGACCAGCCTGCGTCAGCCGGCGCTGGATGCGCTGAACCAGATGCTGGACGCCTTTTATGTGGCGACCGGACACCAGGACATGATCGTCATCAGCGGCTACCGCACCACACAGCAGCAGCAGGAGCTGTATGATGCAGACCTGGCGGAGACCGGCGAGCAGACCTCGACCCGTGTGGCACTGCCCGGACACAGCGAACACGAAAGCGGCTATGCCTGGACTTCTCCCTGTACACCGACGGGGTGCAGTACGACTATGACGGCACCGGGGAATATGCCTGGATCAACGAGAATTGTGCGCACTACGGCTATGTACTGCGCTATGCAGAGGACAAGCAGGAGACCACCGGCATCCAGGCAGAGCCGTGGCACTACCGTTATGTGGGACAGCCCCACGCCACCTATATGATGGAAAACAACGTGTGCCTGGAGGAATACCTCACACTGCTGAAAAATTACACCGCAGATGAGCCGCTCTCCATCACCAACTGGGACGGCGAGATCTATCAGGTATACTATGTGGCTGCGGACACTTCCACGGACTCCACCTATGTGATGGTGCCGCCGGATGCGAAGTACACCATCTCCGGCAACAACAGCGATGGATTTATCGTAACAGTGGACACTGGCGAGATCCAGAGCGGAGACGCCGCAGCGGCAGCTGCGACAACGCCGGAGGACAGCGCAGCAGCAGATACGGAAACAGCAACAGAAACCAGTGCTGCCGAATAAATAGGAAAAGGTGATCTATCATGGAAAATGAAAAGAAACCAACGGAAGAGACTTTGCAGAAAGCCGGAAAGGGCTTGAAAAGCGTAGTCGGTGAGTTCAAGGAGTTTATTTCCAAGGGAAATGTACTGGACATGGCGGTCGGCTTGATCGTTGGCTCGGCATTCACAGCTATCGTGAACTCGCTGGTAGACGACATTCTGATGCCGATTATCGGCACAGTGCTTGCCGGCATCAACTTCTCGTCTCTGGGAATCACGATCCCATGGGGCAATCATCCGTTTATTGCCATCGGCAGCTTTTTGAATACAGTTATCACATTCCTGCTGACGGCGCTCTGCGTATTTCTGATTGTAAAGGTCATGAATATGTTCCGCCGGAAACAGGAAGAAAAGCCTGCACCGCCCAAGCCCAGCAAGGAAGAGATCCTGCTGACGGAGATCCGGGATCTGCTGGCGGCACAGCAGGGAAAAGAAACGACTGAGACCGAGGAAAAGAAAGATTAAATCTGACATCTTCTTACTATTCTACATATAGAAAAAACGCTGTTCCACGTGCAGGAACGGCGTTTCGTGGGGATTGTGGTTATTATGAAACCTGTTTTCGTTCTTTCAATTCTTGTTCTAGTTCTTGTATTGCCTTTTTCAATTCTTCGGCTGACATTTTTTTGATTTCATCTGGGATAATTACATTGTCATCAATAAACATTTTCATATTATTTCGCCTCCCAAAAATCAATTTGGTAATTTTGTTTGAGTCTTTTTGATTATATCATCATTGCAATGAAAAGTCAATGATGTTTTATTGAGAGCTTATCATAAAACAAAAAGCAGGAGCAGCCATATTCCAGGCTGCTCCTGCTTTCCTTTATGGAGAGGTTTCGTTATTTTGAGGATTTCTGTCTGTGTTTTTGTGTGCCGCTGTGACAGTTGCAGGCGTTCGGACAGCCGCCGCAGGTACCGCCGCAGGAATGTTTTCCCTTTTTGCGGTCACTCCGCATGGACAGAACGATCGCAGCAATGATTGCCACAACAATGATTCCGACAATGACACTTCCCATAGAAATGCCTCCTTTTGAAACATCAGGTCAATTTGAGTTTATGCCTTTACCTTAACGCCCAGCTTGTTGCTTTCCTTATACGGACGAACCAGCAGGTAGATCATTGCAATAATCAGAGCGAATGCAACGATCAGGCTGATGATGTTTACAACACCGTTGCCGGCAGTCATCAGCTGACCGGTGAACAGGTTGCCCAGCTGGTTTACGATCAGAGCGATCACATAAGCGAAACCGCACTCGTAACCAATTGCGAACCAGAACCACTTGGTGTTGTTCATCTCACGCTTGATCGCACCCATTGCTGCGAAGCACGGTGCGCACAGCAGGTTGAAGATCAGGAAGGACATACCAGCTACGCCGGTGAATGCTGCTGCCAGGTTGCTGTATACGCCGTCGCCGCCGCCATACAGGATACCCATGGTTGCTACGATGTTTTCCTTTGCAACCAGACCGGTTACGGCTGCAACAGTTGCCTGCCAGTCGCCCCAGCCCAGCGGAGCGAAGATCCAGCAGATACCCTTACCGATATAAGCCAGGATGCTGTGGCTCATCTGGTCCTCAGTCAGCATACCGAAGGAACCGTCTACCCAGCCGAAGAAGGAAGTGAACCAAACGAAGATGGTGGACAGGGTGATGATGGTACCAGCTTCTTAATGAAGGACCAGCCACGTTCCCACATGGAGCGGAGAACATTGCCCACAGTCGCATATGGTATGCCGGCAGCTCCATAACGAACGGAGCCGGGTCGCCGGCGAACATCTTTGTCTTTTTCAGAATGATACCGGAAACAACGATCGCTGCCATGCCCAGGAAGTATGCGCCGGTTGCGATCCATGCAGAACCGCCGAAGATTGCGCCGGCGATCATTGCGATAAACGGCTGCTTAGCGCCGCAGGGATAAAGGTGGTTGTCATAACGGTCATACGGCGGTCACGTTCGTTCTCGATGGTTCTGGATGCCATAATGCCTGGGATGCCGCAGCCTGTGCCGACCAGGATCGGGATGAAGGACTTACCGGACAGACCGAACTTACGGAAGATACGGTCCATAACGAATGCGATACGAGCCATGTAGCCGCAGTTCCAGGATTGACCAGCAGGATGAACAGTACCAGCATCTAGCCGGTACGAAAGCCAGAACCATGCACCAACACCGGCAACGATACCGTCCAGAACCAGACCCTTCAGCCAGTCTACGCAGTTAACAGCGTCCAGTCCCTTTTCAATCAGTACCGGAATACCCGGAACCCATACGCCGTAGTCAGCCGGATCCGGCTCACCCTTTGCGAACTCTTCTGCTGCTGTGGTCAGATCATCCATAGAGGCAGTCTCTGTGGTGACTTCCAGTGTTTCTTCATCCTCAATGTCATAGGAGAAGTCAGCATTGTATTCGTTCTCATAGTTCATGATGAGATCCTTTGCAGCCTCGCCGTCAAAGGTATCTGCTTCTACGTCAATGTAGCTTTCCAGCTCTGCGGTGTCCACACCCTGTTCGTCCAGGTATGCCACATAGCCGTCGATGATAGCGTTTGTGTCGCCGTATTCATCTGCTGCATCATTATAAGAGCTTGTGCCGATGCCCAGCAGGTGCCAGCCATCGCCGAACAGTCCGTCGTTTGCCCAGTTTGTTGCGGCAGAACCAACGGTAACCATGGAGATGTAGTAAACCAGGAACATGATAACTGCGAAGATCGGCAGACCCAGCCAACGGTTGGTAACGATCTTGTCGATCTTATCCGATGTTGTCATGCCGGTCTTCTTCTTCTTCAGGCAGTCCTTGATGATGGATGCGATGTACAGATAACGCTCGTTGGTGATGATGCTCTCTGCGTCGTCGTCCATTTCCTTTTCGGCAGCCTCGATATCCTGTTCAACGTGCTTTTTGGTAGCCTCCGGAATGTTCAGCTGTTCCAGAACCTTGTCATCACGCTCGAAGATCTTGATGGCATACCATCTCTGCTGCTCTTCCGGCTGGTCGTGCAAGCAAGCCTCTTCGATATGTGCAATAGCGTGTTCCACACAGCCGCCGAACTTGTGCTGCGGTACCATGGGAACCTTGCTCTCAGCAGCCTTCATTGCCTCCTTGGCAGCCTCGTCAATGCCGGTGCCTTTCAGTGCGGAGATCTCAACAACCTTGCAGCCCAGTTCCTTTGCCAGCTGGTCGATGCGGATCTGGTCGCCGTTCTTGCGGACAATGTCCATCATGTTGATGGCTACCACTACCGGAATGCCCAGCTCCACCAGCTGTGTGGTGAGGTACAGGTTACGTTCCAGGTTGGTACCGTCGATGATGTTCAGAATGGCATCCGGACGTTCCTGGATCAGATAGTTTCTGGCAACAACCTCTTCCAGGGTGTACGGAGAAAGGGAGTAGATACCCGGCAGGTCCGTGATGATAACATCTTTATGACCTTTCAGCTTACCTTCCTTTTTTCTACGGTTACACCAGGCCAGTTACCAACGAACTGGTTCGAACCTGTCAATGCGTTG
>ENA-OQEX01000114-OQEX01000114.1-human-gut-metagenome-genome-assembly--contig:-NODE-114-length-47640-cov-8.300655_pt1 | contig 47640 bp, 61 predicted proteins | sample MGYA00242802_ERZ504649 | MGnify/ENA primary metagenome ERZ504649 (study PRJEB26092, sample SAMD00036194) | human gut metagenome | host: Homo sapiens | study: EMG produced TPA metagenomics assembly of...
CGCGGGAGGGGATGACACCCTCGGTCTTGTAGCCGATGTCGAGCAGGACCTCGTCATGATCGACCTTGACGACGGTACCTTCGACCAGATCACCATCATCGAAGTTCTTGATGGTGGAATCGACTGCCTTGATGAAGTCCTCTTCGGTGCCGATGTCGTTGATGGCGACCTTGGCGACTTCGTTATTGTTCTCTGCCATTAATGTGGTTTCTTACAAAATAGTGGATGGATAAAATCGTTCTTCAGTTATACGTGCGTGCAAATACACACAAGGCGAAAGTCTACAAGAAGCCATGCACAAAAATCGGGCGTGTCGCATGTCACGACACGCCCGAAAGCACTATCGCGAAACTCACAACTGACGTTCGGCCATCTCCACGACATTCTGCAACAGCATGGCACGCGTCATCGGCCCTACGCCTCCAGGATTCGGCGTATATGCCAAAGCCTTCTCGTAACAGGCTTTATCGACATCACCCTTGACCTTGTATCGGCCGGATTCCTCGTCGAACACGCGGGATACTCCGACGTCGACGAGAATCGACTTCCTTGATGTCTTCCGGTTTGACGAAACCAGCCACTCCCATGGCTGCGACGATCACATCGGCCCGTCGCATGTGTTCACGCACATCCTTGGTTCCCGTATGGCACAGCGTGACAGTGGCGTTGACCGCCTTACGAGTCAACAACAGACCAATGGTACGGCCGATGGTGATGCCACGGCCCAGCACGCACACCTCCTTGCCATCCAAATCGATGTCGTAGGCGCGCAACAGCTCGATCACGCCGCGAGGCGTGCATGGCAACGGCGTGGCGATGTCTCCTCGGGCATGCAGCACAAGTTCGCCGAGATTATACGGATGCATCCCGTCGGCGTCCTTCTTGGGATCGATCAGATCGATGATGGCGTTCTCGTCGATTCCCCTTGGCAAGGGCAACTGCACGATATATCCGGTACAGGCGGGATCCGCATTGAGCTGGCGGACCGCATCGGCGACCTGATCGAACGTCGCATTCTCAGGCAGCTCGCGCTTGATGGAATTCACGCCGATTTCGGCGCAATCGGCATGTTTGCCGGCGACATATTTCACGGAGCCGGGGTCTGATCCGACCAAAATGGTACCCAACCCAGGTTGGATTCCCCTCGCCTTCAGCAGTTCCACGCGTTTGGCGAGGTCCGCCTTGGTCCGTGCCGCCACCTTTTTGCCATCAATCCTTGTTCCCATGTGGTCCACTTCCTCGCTAAGTCGCTTGTCGTATTGGCATTTGCAAGTATCGTAAGCTATCTTGGTTTCAGTCGTAAGTCGCGCATGTGCTATATGAGATGGACGCGACCGAAACGACGGACGACCCAAGAGGAAGGCAATCGACATGCGCTCTCACCAGCGTCCATTTTTCCGCATCCTTGCCGCGGGAATCACATTGTGCACGGTGCTGGGCACCGCTTCCTGCTTTGGCGCTTCTTCGGAGCCCGATCAACCAACGGCACCCGACACACCAAAGGAGCAGACCACCCCGATCAACGTGGTGGCGTCGGTCAACCAGTGGGGGGCTTTGGCGGAGCAGATCGGCGGCGTGCACGTCAAAGTCACCTCGATTCTGTCCTCCACAACAGAGGACGCCCACACGTTCGAACCGAAGACCACTGCTGTCGACACCCTGCAGAAGGCACAGGTCGTCGTGTCCAACGGAGCGGGATACGACTCCTGGGCCACAAAAAACCTGGAAAGAGACACCGTTTCCGTTTCGGCCGCGCAAATGGTCGGAGCCGTTGAGGGAGACAATCCCCATCTCTGGTTCTCCAGCGACGCACGCAACGCCATGGCGAAGGAGCTTGCCGACACCTACAGCCGCATCATGCCCAAGCAAAAGAAATACTTCACAAACAAACTCAAGGCGTGGAACAGACGCGAGACGGTAATCGAGAGAAGCATGAAAGAGTTCTCCGATACACATAGGAACGTCTCCTACGCAGCCACCGAGCCGGTCGCATATTATCTGCTCAGCGACATGGGCCTATCCGATAAGACTCCCGAAAGCTACACGCAGTCCATCTCGGAAGGCTCGCAACCCTCGTCCAAGGAACTCCAGGACTTCCAGAAGATTCTGGAGGGGCATCAAGTGGATATGCTGATCAACAATGTTCAGAAGGCGGATGATGCCACAAATATTCTGACCGGCACCGCACACAAATCCGATGTGCCGGTCATCGACGTCACGGAACAGATGCCGGCCGACAGCAAAAGCCTGATTTCATGGATCGCGCAGCTCATCAAGCAAATGAATGAGGCGGTTTCCTCCAAAGATGATGCGACATCATCAGATTCGGACGTCTCTCCCTCTGAATCGAATGGCGAGCAGCCGTCGAACGACAATCCCGACTCCGATTCCGACGCCGCAACGCCGGACAACACAGGGCAGACGGACCCCGGTAAATAAAGCCACGGTCATCCTCCCTCCCCCGATTCGCCGATGTCGAGTAATTCCCCGACATCGGCGGACTCTTTTTTCCAGCAACGGTTACGATCCAGGCGGATTCATCACGAGACTTTTCATCGTCCATGCATGCTTCTTATTGAGAATGATTGTCAACACCGTTTGTGAGAATACTATCGTTGACTTATCAAGGGAGCGAGCCATGCACGACAAGGCATCATTCTGTATCGAATTCGACGACGCAGGGGTCTCACGCGGCGGACACATCATCTGGCAGCATGGCACCTTCCGTATCCCGCAAGGCTCGGTGACAGCCATCGTCGGCACCAACGGAGCCGGGAAAACCACCATGATGAAGGCCGAACTCGGATTGATTCCCATCGCCCACGGCGGCATAACCGTGCTCGGCAAGCCGGCCGGCGCATGAATCACCGTATAGGGTATGTGCCGCAGAGCTACGCATCCGACATCGAATCGAACATCACCGCCGAACAGTCGGTGCTGCTTGGCCTGACCGGGGCAAGGTTCGGCATTCATCCCATCACCCGCCTGCAAAAAGACAAAGTACGCAATGCGCTGGAATTCGTCGGCATGCAGGACAAGGCGAGATACCGGCTGTCGGAACTCTCAGGAGGCCTGCGGCAACGCGTCGCCATCGCCCAAGCGCTGGTGTCGGACCCCCAACTACTCATGTTGGATGAACCGCTCGCCAATCTTGATCTGGCCAGCCAACGCGCCACAGTGCACGTGCTCGCCAAACTCAACCGAGAACTCGGCATGTCCATTCAAGTAGTGGCGCACGATTTGAACATGCTTCTGCCGATTCTCACCGGAGCCGTATATCTGCTCGACGGGCATCCGCATTATGCGAAGATGAACGAGGTGCTGGATTCGAAGCTGCTCACCCATCTATATGGCACCACGGTGCAGGTGGTCACCACTCCCCAAGGAGATATGTTCGTCACTCCAAGCGAGGATGAGCCCGATGACATTGACGTCGACGCCCACGCGCCGGAGGAAATCGCAAGATTCCACCAACACAACCGCATTTCGCAGGAGGCATGATCATGAACGAAACCGCTTTCTCCTTCGATCCGGATTGGATGGGCACGCTGACCGCGCCATTCATGACAAACGCTTTCCTCGCCGGCCTGTGCATCGCCTTGGCTGCTGGAGTGATGGGTTACTTCACCATCGCCCGTCATTCCACGTTCGCCGCGCATGCGCTGGCGCACATCGGACTGCCAGGAGCGACCGGAGCCGTGCTGTTGGGTCTGCCGGTCAGTGCCGGTCTCGGCGTGTTCGCTCTCGGCGGAGCATTGGTGATCGGCGCACTGGGCAAAAAGGCATCGCAACGCGAAATCGCCACAGGAACCGTATTGGCGTTCGCCACAGGCATGGGTCTGTTTTTCGCACGCTTGTCCAGTTCCGCCTCGCAGCAGATGCAATCGATTCTTTTCGGCTCCATCCTGACGATCACGGACGGCAGATCGTCGGATTTGCGGTTTTCGACGTGTTGTTGCTGGCCGTTTTGGCCGTTATCTATCGACCGCTGCTGTTCAGCTCGCTTGATGAACAGGTGGCGCAGGCAAAAGGCGTGCCGGTGAATCTCATGAACATCTGCTTCATGGCCATTATGGCCGGTGTGATCACCATCGCGGTGCCCGCCGTGGGCACATTGCTGATATTCGCTCTTGTGGTCACGCCCGCCGCGACTGCGAACATCATCTCACGGTCCCCATTCGCCGCGATGGTCGTCTCCACCGTGATCTGTTTGATCTCCATTTGGGGTGGACTGTTGGTTTCCGCCATGTTCCCCGCTCCCCCAAGCTTCATCATCGTGACGATTTCCACACTGTTCTGGATTGTCGCCAAAATAATCGAATCGGCACGCCGCAGGTAGCGAAAGTATCAGCCGATCGGTTCCACCAAGCGCTGGCGATGGCCGCGATGCCCTCGCCCGAACCGGTGAATCCCATGCCGTCGGTAGTGGTGGCCGTCAGCGACACTTCACAGCCGATGGCATGGCTCAACGCCTGTTGCGCCTCGTCACGACGCTTGCCGATTTTCGGACGATTGGCCACGACGACCACGCTTGCGCTCACCGGCCTCATGCCATGCGCACGCAAATACGCAACCGTCGCGCGGAGCATCTCGTCGCCGTGCTTGCCGGCACCGGCGGAATCGGAACCGACTCCGAAAAGCATGCCTATATCACCCAATCCGGCTGCGGAAAGCAACGCGTCAATCAACGCATGGGCTGCGACATCACCGTCCGAATCACCTTCGATGCCGTCACCATCCCAACGCAAACAGGCAAGCCATAACGGCTTGCCTGCATCATGGGACGCGAATCGATGGGCGTCAAATCCCTGACCGATACGCATGGAAATTCCCTTACTTCTTCTTGGACTTCTTGTTCTCCGCCTCGACGCGCGCCAAAGTGTCCATGGCCGCCTCTTCAGGAGCTTCGGTGTGATGATCCTCGTCGCCAGGGCGCGGCGGTTCATAACCAAGGTTCACGTCAAGCAGACGCTGGGCCTCATTCTCATCAAGATGCTCCGACAACGCGATCTCGGAAGTCAGGATGCTGCGAGCCTTGGTGAGCATGCGCTTCTCACCGGCGGACAGCCCATGCTCGTCGACATCACGCTGGGCGAGGTCTCGCACGACTTCGGCGATTTTATTCACATCGCCGGTGGCGATCTTCTCAACGTTCAGCTTGTACCGGCGGGACCAGTTCATTTCCTTTTCGATGATCGGAGTACGCAGAATCTCGAAGACCTTCGCGACCTCCTTGGCGCCGACGATGTCTCGGACGCCCACTTTCTTGGCGTTCTCCACCGGAACATTGATGACCAGCCCGTCGGACGACAGCACCGACAGCTGCAGATATTCTCGGGTCACACCCTTGACCGTTCGCTCGGTGATGGCCTCCACCTTCGCTGCGCCGTGACGCGGATAGACGACCATGTCGCCGACCTTGTAACCCATGAATCCTCCGTGAAAAGCTTACACAAAACCCGAATTATTGTGCCATCAGGGTTGGACTTGCCTAAAAATCCGCCAAAAAACAAAAAAAGACGCGACACGGGCCAATTTTCAAGCATTTCATGCTTACACTTTTCCCATGGCTACAGAATCCAAGATCAAAGAAGATAGCGTTGCCGTTCCTGTTGCACAGGGCGACCTGGATGCAGTAAGCAACGGTACGTTCTACAATCCACACGAGGTGCTCGGCGGGCATCTCGGTCCCGACGAGCATGAGGATGTCGTCACGATCCGCGTGCTTCGTCCGTTGGCGAAATCCGTGACGATCATCACCGAAAATGCCCGAACCCAGGCGGTGCATGAACACAATGGCGTTTTCATGGCACTCATTCCGGCCATCAAGACCGATGACGGCTTCGACGTGCCCGATTATCGCATCAGCACCGAATATGAAGACGGTTCCACCGTGGTGTCCGACGACCCGTACCGTTATCTGCCCACCATCGGCGATTTGGACATGTACCTGTTTGGCGAGGGACGCCATGAGCGCCTTTGGGAGGCTTTGGGAGCGCGCGTGCTGCGCTATGACGATCCGTTGGGCTCCAATGACGGCGTCAAGGGCGAACAGCTGGCGGGCACCGCATTCACCGTGTGGGCTCCGAATGCCCATGCGGTACGTGTGGTGGGAGATTTCAACGGCTGGAACGGACGCACCCACGCCATGCGTGAACTGGGCTCCTCTGGAGTCTGGGAGCTATTCATTCCTGGTGTCGAAGCGGGAACGATTTACAAGTATGAGATCCTCAACGCCAACAACGAATGGGTCATGAAGGCCGATCCGATGGAGCGTTCGCATGAGATTCCGCCGCGCACCGGTTCCATCGTCGTCGACTCCGTCCATGCGTGGCATGACGAGAACTGGATGGACCAGCGAGCCAAGACCGACCCGCACAACGGTCCGGTCAGCATCTACGAGGTCCATGCCTCTAGCTGGCGCAAGGATGTGAAGAACTATCGCGAACTGGCCGACAAGCTGGTCCCCTACGTCCAGAAGGAAGGTTTCACCCATGTGGAATTCATGCCGCTGGCCGAGCATCCCTTCTCCGGCTCGTGGGGTTATCAGGTAACCGGCTATTACGCGATTGATTCGCGCCTTGGCGGCCCTGACGACTTCAAGTATCTCGTCGAGAAGATGCACGAGGCCGGCATCGGCGTAATCATGGACTGGGTTCCGGCGCATTTCCCGAAGGACGCGTTCGCCCTTGGCAGATTCGATGGCACGCCTCTGTACGAGGATCCGGACCCGACCCGTGGCGAGCATCCGGATTGGGGCACCTACGTGTTCAATTTCGGACGCCGCGAAGTGCGCAACTTCCTGGTGGCCAACGCCTGCTTCTGGCTGGACGAGTACCATATCGACGCGCTGCGCGTGGACGCGGTCTCCTCGATGCTGTACTTGGATTACAGCCGCAAGCCGGGCCAGTGGCATCCGAACATCTACGGTGGACGAGAGAACCTCGAGGCCATCGACTTCCTCAAGGAAGCCACGGCGACCGCGTACAAGAACAATCCGGGCATCATGATGATCGCCGAGGAATCCACCGCGTATCCCGGCATCACCGCACCGACCGATGCCGGCGGTTTGGGCTTCGGCCTCAAGTGGAACATGGGTTGGATGCACGACACCCTGCAGTATCTGCACGAGGAGCCGATCAACCGTAAGTGGCACCACAACGAGATCACCTTCTCCATGGTGTACGCATACTCGGAGCATTATGTGCTGCCGATCAGCCACGACGAGGTCGTGTACGGCAAGGGCTCGCTGTTCGGCAAGATGCCGGGCGATGACTGGCAGCGCTATGCCGGCGTGCGCGCGCTGTTCGCCTACCAGTGGGCCCATCCGGGCAAAAAGCTCTCCTTCATGGGCAATGAGGTGGCGCAGTACGGCGAATGGGATCATGACGGTTCGGTGGATTGGGATGCTCTCAATTGGCCTGACCACCGTGGCGTACAGAAGCTCGTCGCCGACCTGAACACCCTGTACAAGGCGTCTCCCGCATTGTGGAGCCAGGACTTCGATCCTGCCGGATTCCAATGGCTGACCAGCGATGACGCCGACCATAACACGCTCAGCTTCGTGCGTATCGGCAAGGATGGCGAGCAGATGGTCGTTGTCGTGAACTTCTCGGGCGAGGCATGGGAGGATTACCAGGTTCCGCTCACCAAGGGCGGCAAGTGGACCGAAGTGCTGACCACGGACGATAAGAAGTACGGCGGTTCCGATATTCACAACGGCACCTTCAAGGCGGTCAAGGGTGAGTATCATTCCCGTGATTGGTCCGCGAAAATCACCGTTCCGGCACTGGGAGCAGTATTCTTGAAGCCGGAACTCTGAGAAAGGCGGAACGCTATGCTCAATTCATCAGCACAATCCACAGTAATTCCACGTACCGTTCTGGTGGTCGAAGATGAACCGACCTTGGCCACCGCCATCGCGCAGCGCATCACTGCGGAGGGTTGGACCGCGCGCGTGGCTTCCGACGGCGCCAGCGCCGTCCAGGCCGCTTCCACGCTCCGTCCGGATCTGGTCATCATGGATATCATGCTGCCCGTGATGGATGGTCTTGAGGCCACCAAGCGCATCGTGGCTGAACGTCCTGTGCCTGTGCTGATTCTGACGGCGCGAGACGACGAGGCCGACAAGGTCATCGGTCTTGGTGCCGGAGCCGACGATTACATGACCAAGCCGTTCTCCATGCGCGAGCTCATCGCCCGGTGCAAGGCGCTACTTCGTCGTGTGGACAGGGCGAAGGTCATCGCCAAGAACTCCGAAAACGAGAAACTGCTTGATTTCGGCTCTCTGGTCATCGATCCGGCCCAGCGTATCGTCACCGTCAATGGGGAGCAGGTGCATTTGACCCCAACGGAATTTGATTTGCTGGCCACTTTGGCCCGCAAGCCGAAGTCCGTGCTCACTCGCGAGAAGCTGCTCGAGGAAGTGTGGGATTGGGTGGATGCGTCCGGCACCCGTACTGTGGATTCGCATGTCAAGGCGCTACGTCACAAGCTGGGTTCGAAGACCATTCGAACCGTGCATGGCGTAGGCTACGCGTTCGAACCGCCGGAAGAATAGTATGATGCGCTAAGATTTGGTGGTATGCGTACCACTGATTCAAAACCAGGGCGTTCGGTCAATCCGTTGGATACCGACGCCCTATTGGTTTGTTCTCTTCGCTCAAAATGGAATTGAGCGTGCTGATCACCATTTCCACCATCATCGCATTCATCATGGCTTGGTTCCTGCTCAAAGTCGGATTGAGCCTGTGGATAGCCATGCCGATCACACTTGCCGTGGCTTTGGGCATCACCTATTTCTTCTCTAGAGGACTCACCTCTCCCCTGCGCGAGATGCGGGATGCCGCGGAGGCTATGGCGGACGGCGACTACACCGTCCGGGTGCATGTCGATGCCAACAGCCGCGACGAAGTCGGACAGCTGGCTTTGTCTTTCAATGAGATGGCGGAGGAACTGCAGCATGCCGACCAGATGAGACGGGACATGGTAGCCAATGTGAGCCACGAGCTGCGTACGCCTGTATCCGCGTTGCAGGCCATGGTCGAGAACATGGCCGACGGCGTTGTGGAACCGACCCCATCGAATCTGGAAAGCATTCTCAACCAAACGCACCGTTTGTCGGATCTGATCGCGTTTCTGCTTGATTTGTCCCGCATGGAAGCCGGTGCGGCGAGCCTGCAGATCGATAAATTCAATTTCGCGGATTTCATCGACGAAACCGTGGAACCGTTGGAAATCGCCGATGCCGGGCATGCCCACAATATCGAAATCCACGTGCCCGACGACATCGAAATGGAAGGCGATCAGGATCGTCTGCGCCAGTTGTTCACCAATATCATCGCCAATGCGCTCAAACACTCCGCAGACAATACCGCGGTGCTCATCGAAGCGCATGAAAACAAGGATTTCGGCACGATTGTGACGAATGTCGTCAACTTCGGCTCGCAGATTCCCCAAGAAGCGCGGTCCGATATCTTCCGTCGATTCGTCAAAGGCAAGACGGGACCAGGTACCGAATCGGGAGGAACCGGTCTTGGACTGTCAATCGCCCGATGGGCGGCGCAGTTGCATGGCGGCACGGTACGAGTGGTGGATGATCCGCGCGGCGCCGATTTCGAAATCACTTTGCCGAAATATCACATTTCCGATGACGAGTGACGATTTACGCCGTCAAAGGTCTGCCGGCCGGAGTGTGTGCCAACGCCAGCACGGTAATGACCAAAGCTCCCTGTGAAGTTAGAGCGTCAACACAACGACGCATGGTGGCTCCAGAGGTGACGATGTCATCCACCAGAATCACCGCCTTGTTTTGAAGGGTGACGCCCGGACGAACCATGACATGCCCCTTAAGGCGTTGCGCCTCTGTTCCGTGCCCTTGGTCTCGACGGATTTGCCTTTGATTCCTTTGTTCGTCAACGCATCGCATACCTGTACGCGGAAACCTGTCCGGCACCGTAGAAACGCCGACAACCGTTTTGCCAGCGGCATCATGTGCCGTCGTCCGCGCTGACGCATGGAAGCAATCGACGACGACGCGGGAACGACCAGTATGGTATCGCAGATCTCACGAACGCCATCCATGGCGTCAATCACACCGGCGCGTTCCGCAAGCCTGCACAACGCATCCGAGAACGGACGGTCGCATTCCTCGTCTCCGTGGTCTTTCCATGCCAGAATCGACTGTCTGGCGGCACCCCGATACCATCCGCACGCGAACCATCGACCCATCTCAGCCGTTTCCAATGGTTGGGACAGTTCGCAGTCGAATGACGCAAGACAGGCATCGCACAACACGTCATCAGGCTTGTCGCATCCCGCACAGCCTCGTGGGAACAACAGATTCGCCATATGCGCGAATGAACCCGCCATCAGATTCACGCCGGCTCCGTCATCGGGACAATCTGGCAATGATCTCGCCGCATAATTTCACGGTATCCGCGGGACCGTTCACTTTGACAGCCTTGTGCCGGCCTTCGCCGCGGGATAATCATTGCCGTCGGGTTCCATCCGGTCTCCGATGAACACGATCTGGCCGACCTCGATATCGAGAATATCCGCGAGTTCACGGACGGCGAACGACTTATCGACGCCACGCTGCGAGATATCAACACTGCTGGAGCCTCCAGGTCTTACTTCAAGATTCGGTAGTTCGGCAGCAACCGCACAGGCCAATCGGTTCTTCTTCTCGTTGGTGGGGTCCCAAGCCTCCTTGCCTCGACGGGGGCAAGCTGCCCCAATGCGGAAAAGGTGATCTGACTGCCTCTGTCCTCGATGCGCTCGCCCCAGACATGAGTGGCCCAAATGCCTTGCTCACGAGCATTCCGTTCCAGCGATTCCTTCGCCTTGGCACGGTCCTCGTCGCTTAGATCGTGGGAGAACACTTTCCCCCACCGTTGCCCGTCCCACCGGTAGTAGCGGGTTCCGCTGGTCGGCATGAGGTGAAGTTTCGACTTGTCGGCATGGTCGGACAGCCTGTCCACCACCTGACTTTGCAGCAACGAGTATTTGCCGCCGGTGATCACCGCGACGTCAATCAATGATGTCAATGCAGAGAAGCATTCGGCCATGTCCGCTTTCATAGGTTTCTTGGACCGCGCCAACGTGTTGTCGAGGTCAAACCCAATCAGCCGCGCGCCTTCGCACAGCATGTTGACATCAACGATGTTCCAATAAGGTACGGAAATATCCGCCATGATCATTTCTCCCCTTGTCGAGCAGCCCATACCATGGTATCGCATGTTTCGAATAAGCCCTGATAAGGTAGAAACCATGCAACAGATGCCTTGGGAGACCCCGATATACCGCAACCGCCATGGACGTGGCACGCGTACGCCCATGTTTGGTACCAGACTGCCCCGGTACCGTACCAGAAGCGGTATGTTCGACGATATGCTGGTGGCGCAAATCCGCAGACTCAACGGGGCATGGCCTGAGCTCATAGCTCCGGTCCAATTCGCTGTGGAGGATGTTCCGCCATCCGATCCCGCGCCTTGGGAGGACGTTCCGCATCTTGGATCGCAGTCATTTCCCGCCGGGCACGGCATTCCACCCCGTATCGTGCTGTACCGCATGCCGCTGCAATCGCATGCCCGTAACCGTATGGACCTGCAATTCGCAATCAGGGACGAGGTGGTCTCACGTCTGGCGGAAATCTACGGACGCCGTCCGGAAGAAATAGATCCTGATTGGGGCATGTGACTTTCAACGGACAACAGTCATATCCTGATTCGCCCAGACCTGCTCTCTGGCCTCCTTCAAATCGACGGCGCGATGATGGCAAGTCCGGCGAGTTTCGCACCGGACACATCTTTCTGTCCGACACGAAGATTCCAGACCACGGCTTGGGCGGGATCCTTCAAACGGATGGCGGCGACATCGCCATCATTAATATCGGCGATGCGCACCGACGTCGAAGCCGAGGGACGGATGGCGATTTCACGCCTGTCCACTTGTTTGCCGTCCGTGTCGTAAGCCGTCATGATCGCTGTCCGATCCTCATCCGCGGTGTTGACGAAGCCTACCGTCGCGGTGGATTGGTCAGGAACCGCGATGGCGGAGATCTTCGCCGGAGCGGACGCATTGACTAGGGCGAAATCGGATTGTCCATCGGGGCCATCGTCTGAAATCTTCGCCGTGGCAGACACCGGTTCGGAAGCGGCTATGGCGATGCCGGTAGCGGATTTTGGAACGTCTCCAAGATCGATGGCGGACGCGCGGTTCGCCTTCAGCTCCTGCTGATTGGTCTGCTGTGCCCCCTTGGAGTCGATCCAGGATACGGTGACATCCGTTTTGCGGGACGTATACAGGTACAGTGTCGCATGATCTCCGCCATTCAAGCCGTAGAGGGCCAGAGATTTCGCGAAAGCGTTATTCGGAAGCGCATAATCCGATCCCCTTGGGGTCAATCCGTCCATGGAGACGGTGCGGACGATTGCGGCCACAGGAGTGTCAGTTCCAGTCACCGTGGCATACAGCGCGTCTTGGCCGGAAGCAGCTGCGGAAAGATTCAGTACCGTTTCTTTGCCTGAGGCCACGGTCAGCGTCGATCCGGTGGAGAGCGCCAGCGCGCCGGATTTGTCGGAGCCCCAGATTCTGATGGTCACCGATGTGTCCTTGGCGGAGGGATTGGCCACAACAAGCTGTTGCGTCAAGCCGGTCTTCGTACCGGAAAGCAGGAACGCCTGTTTCAGCGCCGGCACGACGCAGGAGGCTGCTGATACGCCCTTCAAATCACCGTCCGTGGCCCATGACATCACTGAGGAAACCGCGCCGGTACCGTTCGAAGCCGTCAGCAGACGCGTGTCTTGCAATCGGGAGCCGTCATCGACATTGCCGGAAGCCACAAAGATGTCATCGGACGAGTCGTCTTTTTTGTCCAGCATCGACACGGATGCCGTCATGTCGGCTCCCATCGAGGCGACGGATGAATGGAACACCGAACCGAAGGCGGCGTATCTCGCGGAAGACGCGATATTGCCGTTGGATGCCTGGTATTCGCTATCTCCATAGGCATCGGTATCGGCAATGGTCATGCGAGACGGGCAGTACGTCTGCCGCTGCCGGGGGCTGACGGTACGACCCACCGAGGAGCGTTCCACCGTGGGCGTGTCCACATGCAGCCATGATGGCCGGTATATGAGCGTCACGGCCATCAGGACCACGATGAGCAACACCGAGATTACGGCAAGCGCAATACGCAAAGGCGTATTGGGACGAGAATGTCTGCTCATGCTTCCTCCAGACCCTGACGACGAATGCGCGGAAGCGCCACCAGGCAATACGCTACAAGAACGACGCCCATGCACCACAGCCATGAACGACGCCACACACTTGAGCCGGCCTTATCAAGCCCGCTTCGATCGATATGCTGCTTGGATAGATCCTGAACCGTCAAACGATAATACGTGCCATTATCCAGACTGACGACATTCTGTGTCCCGTCGGAGGCTCCAATGTTCGAATTGAGCTGGTTCGAGGCCTCTCGCTGCGCTTTGTCGCCGTTCTGCTTGATAACGTAAATGCCGCCGAAACCCAACTTGCCAAGCTCGTTGATGGCATCGGAATCGGCATTGGCCAGCAACTGGGCGCAATCCTGCGCAATGGTTCTGCTGGACCCGTCGGAACGTCCCGAAACCACTTCGACGCGTTGCGCGGGAGAGCTGTCAATCAAGTCGCCACGACCGGTACGCATCACACTGTAGCTGACCGATTCGGCGCTATCGGCACGCAAGGCAAGCACGCGACGTGCATCATCCTGCCCAAGGAAATCGGTCGCCACCATCGGCAGTCCAGCATCGCTGGTCTTTACCTGGCTGTGATCGCATTCGACATAGTTGAATCCCGCACAGGCCACGACGGAGACGGCCAGCAGGCAAACCAATACGGCACGACCCACATGCGAGGCAATCGACACTGCCTTCGAGCCGCGTCCTTCGATTTCGACGGCGCCGGTCTTCTCATGCTGTCTCAGCATGACGAAACGTCGAACCGCGCCGCCCGACATCATGCAGATGCAGGCGAGCAAGCCCATCATCGCATATGTGGTTCCCGGAAGCATGGAACCGGAGACCGGACCATCCACATCGACGGCCACCGCAATCGCCGCGGACAGCAAGGCCGTCGCCAATCCCGCGAACACGGCGATCCACATCATACGGGACACGCGCAGCACGAAAGGCAACACCAATGACACCGCGGCCAGCAATACGATCAACGCCAGCATGGAAACCGCCACATACCGCCATGCGCCACCGTCGGCGCCGATGCCGAACACCCGCAGCAACAGATCGGACAGATTCGCGACGACCGGTTTGCCATCATGCGTGGAGGAGGGCAGCATGACGCTGCCGAACAGCTGACGCCATGTACCGTCGGAAGCGAAACGAACGGCATTGACCAACGTCGGCGCGCATACGAACGCCGCCGGAAGCGGAATCAGCAGCAACGCGGGCTTATGGGAGCGGACGAACAGCAGGAATCCCAGGAAGGTGAGCATCAGCGGCAGCAACAACTGCGGCTGCGCGGCGACGACCGGAATGAAACACAGCGCCGCAACCGCCGCCGCCTGGACCGACGCGTGGGGATTGACCAGATCCTCCGTCCGATACATGCCGACCGCACGGAACGAGAAGGCGAAAGCGGCCGGAAGAAACACCATGACCGTCAGCATCGTGACATCCGCGTCATCATAAAGTCCCATGGACAACGCCAACGCGAACCACGCCAACGCGACCACGCAGCGCACCGCATCCGAGCGGGTGAAGATGCCGGCCAGCGCCCAGAAGGAAAACACCATGAGCGGGGCTGCAAGGAAGAACATCAGTCCGACAGCTCCGGCAACATGTCCACCAGTGAGCACCGACGCAGCGCAAGCACCAACAGCCATGGCGCGTTAGGCGCACTGATGCCCGTGCCTGAGGCATACGACCATGACGTGGTCGCGGTATGAAGCAACTGGGTGAAGCTCGCGCCCGTGGGCAACAGCTGTGCGGAATACATCGACGCACCCGAACATACGGAACGAAGCACGTCCCAATACAGCACGACTATCCATATGCCGGCAATCAGCGCCGCGCCGAAGGCCAATCCCCATCTACGCAGCAACCGTTTACGCAGATGGTCCTTCTCAAGAGGACTGAGCAGCACGACATCCCTCTGGTCGCGCAACGCACGGCGACGGTCGAGCCATTCCCTGACCTGCCGATGATTCGCAGACAGCGTGGATAGCGATTTAAGCGTGACCTTGCTTTGCCTGCGCAACCGCGCATGGGCGCGCCAAGCACCCCGCAGACGCAGCAGCGCACGCCACGGCATCGCCAGCTCGCAGCATGCATGATACGGCTGTTTGCGCGCCAAGCAAAGCACGGCCAATCCCAACGACTGGATGATGGACCACAGCCAAAGCAACGGCCACCATGAACGGTGCATGTCAGTGTACGCGTATTTGGCATTCGCCTCGCGTACGGCAAGATACGGATCGATGCGACCGTCCTCGTCTTCCACAGGGCGCCCGTTCTTGGAACGGATTCCTTCGAATCGGGCTCTTCTGTGGGCGATGCGAGCCTGGGGAACCACTACGACACGCCCACCGCCAAGACATATGCGGCGGCACAGGTCCGTGGATTCCGCGAAGGTGCCGAACCAGGGGTCAGCCCCTTCGAACGCACGCAACGTAGCCAACGGCACCAACGCGCCCGATAGGGAGACCGACAGCACATCCTGACGCCCGTCATATTGCTCCTGGTCAGGCTCGCCGTCGACCACCAAGGAAACGACATCATGGTGCCCGGCATACAAACCCACATTGTGCAGGTTCTTCGCCTGCCAATCCAACTGCTTGGCACCGAGCAGCGCGGCTGTCGGCGTGTTTCTCCACGCATCCAGCAACGTCTCGAAGCACCGGTCATCCGCCGGCCGCGAATCGTCATGCAAGGTCCACAACGCGCGGATGCCGGCATCAATGCCGATCTGATCCATCGCACGCGTTACAGCGTCCATGAAGGACGCCGCCTGCTTCACTCCCACCAGAATGACCCTCACCGTTTTGGCTTCCGGCACTTCCGTAAGCACATCCTGTGATGAGTGAATGACATCGAAGGTCATCTGCATGGCTGCTCGATCTGCCCCGTGCAATCGGCGATAACGATCATTCCTGGAAGCATGCGCTGCGCAAGCACCGCTCCAACGGTAGAAGCGAGGAATCGAAGGTCATGCTGCGCGGTGATCACCGCAGCCACGGACATATCGACGTCCTGCCGATGCGTATACGGTCTGCTGTTCAGCACATCGGTCACGATTGTCTGGATATCGCTGCTGGCGTTAGAATTCATAATTTAAGTGTACGCACGGGACGCACCATGCCTTCAAGCCCGTTCCTTGTGCTCTTTTTTGTAGCGACGACGCTCACGCTCGCTCATACCGCCCCAGATACCGAAACGCTCATCATGGTCGATGGCCCATTCCAGGCACTGTTCACGGACTTCACACTGGGCGCAAACCCTCTTCGCATCCCTGGTGGAACCGCCTTTTTCCGGGAAGAATGCTTCGGGATCGGTCTGCGAGCACAGCGCTTTGTGCTGCCAAGACACGTCATCATCCCGCTTGAACAAACCCCACAGTTCAGCAAGCGGATTCTCAGAAGACTCATCAGTCACGCCCCACATGAGTCCTCCCATAATTGTGTGCGCACCTTTTATGCGCATACTTTCACACCGCTTCAAATTACACACACGCAATGTAATTTTGTCAAGTTTCCCCGTGTCAATGCCTATATTCCAGAAAATCCATGCTAAAGTTCAGCCCAATCTGGGGTCTACAGTCGCAGAATCGGTGAAAATCGGCCATTAACCCTATAATTGCCCATTTGGATAGTGGTAGGTTCTAAAAGCATTGCGTCAAACGCGCATCTCAATCAGGAAGGCAACACCGTGGCAACGTCATCAACCGGCAATAAGCTTCCTAACATCAATGGTCTTCAGGATGCGAAACCACGTCACAGCCTGGGATATCGCGTGCAGCATCACGTCAGGACCGCAGTCGCCGCGGCAATCGCCGCGACTCTGGTGTTCGTCGGCACTGCAGCTGCCGCTACTTGGATGGACGTCAATGGCATCATCAAGAACAATTCGGTCGACGTGATCGGCCAGGGTTCCCTGAATACGGACGCATCCATCATCGATCCGAACTCCGGCAAGCCGATCGAGTTCGTGCTGATCGGACAGGATTCCCGTGACGGCGCGGAGAACCAAGCCATCGGAGGCAGTTTCGATGACGTCATCGGCAACCATCAGGCCGACACCGCCATGATTGTGCAGATCTCCGCCGACCGCAAGGAAATCAACCTGGTCTCCATTCCACGAGATTCCCTGGTGGACGTGCCTCAGTGCGAAACGTCGAAGGGCACGATTCCCGCACAGTATAACGTCATGTTCAATTCCATCTTCGCAGGTGCCTACAAAACCGGCGGAGATCTCTCCTCGGCAGCCAGCTGCACGCTGAACGCCGTGAACAGTCTCACCGGGTTGAATATTCAGAACTTCATCGTCGTGGACTTCGCCGGCCTGGTCAAGATGATTGATTCAGTCGGCGGCGTGGACCTGTGCATTCCGCAGAACGTCAACGACCCGTACACCGGACTCAATCTCGACAAGGGCATGCACCATCTTGACGGCGTTGCGGCGACGCAGTACGCCCGGATCCGTCACGGCATAGGAGACGGATCCGACACCTCGCGTACCACACGTCAGCAGTATCTCATCAAGCAGCTGATGAGCGAGGCGCTCAGCAAGAATCTGTTCACTGATACCGCGCAGCTGTACCAGCTGGCGAAATCCGCGCTGAAATCGCTCAACATATCCCAAGGCATGGCTGATACCGCGGCTTTGGCGGGACTTGCCATGAGCCTGAAGAATTTCACCATGACCAACCTGCAGACCCAGACCGTCCCCGTGGTCCCAGCACCGTCCGACCCCAACCGTTCCGTCTGGACCGACGAAGCCGACAATCTCTGGGAGAAGATGCGAGCGGGCAAGCCGATTTTCGATACCGCCGATTCAAACTCGGGCGACTCCTCCGACACCAGTTCAGATAATTCAGCCAGCTCCGACGATTCCGGCACGACCGACAGCAACCAGTCGGACACCACTGCCGAGACTCCCGATCCCGTCACGGGACTGATCACCAAATCCGACGGCACGTTGGTCGATCCAAGCACTGGCGGCACCGTCGACCCGGATGACGGCTCCATTCATGACGCGACCACGGGCCAGTACATCGGCCTTGCGGATCGATACCTTAATGCGACCGTATGTGCCGTTCCGGCAAAGAACTGACGTAGACCACGCAATCACGTCCCCTTTCAACGTATGACGCAGGGACGAATCTTTTTGGAGGAACCATGAGTGAAGGCAAAGGAGCAAAAGAGCCTACGAGCGTGCCACCAAGTTTCATTCCGTCATCAGGACGCAAAAAAACCATGCCGTCCACGGATTCCTCCCGCTCGCAAAGCGCACCGAGCCAGCCAGCGAGTTTCGCACCGGCGAAACGTTCCGACCATGCATCATCCGTAAAACCGGCCAAACGCACGGCGCGTCCTTCTTCCTCGGTTCCGCAAAGCTTCCAGCCTGCGGCACGGGCAACGAGCGAGACAAGAAGAAACCCTTCATCATCTCCGGTGTCCTTCGCTCCAGAACATACCCGCACGGCCAATCCAACGCAGCAGTTCCGGGGGTCATCCTCCGTCTCCACGGCGCTCCGATCTGTTCCATCCTCTCCAGCGACGGCTTCCGTGCCAAAAAGAAGACCTCGCGTCGGACGTATCGTCCTTTCCATTTTCCTTGTACTGATTCTCGCACTGGGAATAGGGGTATTCTCCGCTTGGAACTGGGTCGATGACCAGCTCAACAAACAGACCTGGCTGACATCCAAAGCGGACACCGCCGGCGAAAGCTGGCTTATTCTTGGCTCCGACGAACGTGAGGGCACCATCGGAGATGCCGGTGACGTCGAAGGTTTCAGAACCGACACCATTCTTGTACTCACCAAGCCGAAGACAGGATCGTCCTCGCTGATTTCCATTCCTCGCGATTCCCTGGTGGAAATCGATGGGAGCTATATGAAGATCAACGCCGTGGCGCAGCTGTACAGCCGCAAACAGTTGGTCAACGAGGTGGAGGACATCACCGGCCAGAAAATCAACCATGTGGCAATGGTCCGCTTCGGCGGACTCGTCAAAGTGGTCGATGCCTTGGGAGGCGTGGACCTATGCTACGACCAGAATGTGAATGACCCTTATTCGGGTATGAACTGGACCGCCGGATGCCACACCGTGGACGGCAACACCGCTTTGGCGTTCTCCCGTATGCGATATGCCGATGTGCAAGGCGATTTCGGCCGTGCCGCACGTCAGCGCCAGGTGATCAACGCCATCGTCAAGAAGGGCGCTTCCAAACAGACGCTCACGAATTTCAACAAGACCAAAAAGGTCGCCGCAGCGGCGTTGAGCTCCGTAACCGTGGATGAGAAAGCATCGACTTCCTCTCTGCTTCGGATGGCGTTGGCTTTCAAAAGCGCCTCAGGCAAGGATGGCATTTCGGGAAGCGTGTATTGGACCGATCCGGACTATTACGTCGATGGGGTCGGATCGTGCGTTCTGCTGAATGACGCGAAGAACATCCAGCTTTTCTCCGAACTCTCACACGGCACGCATTCCGCAGGACCGTGGGCACGCTGGCCGAACAGCAAAACTGACGACACGCCGGAGGATGTGGATAACCCACATCCTCCGACCACAACCCTCATATTGGCTTGCGGCATGCCGCCGCTCTTGCCCATGCTGGCCGTATGAACAAAAAGGCCCCTCACCGTATAAGCGAACAACATCTCACTGTATTGAGTTGGAGCGCGCCTTTGCTGGCGCAGCTCATCATGCTGATTGTCATGTGTATGCAACGTCATTGGCTCTATGCGGCGATGCTCGCTCCGAGTCTGCTCGGCAGCGCATTGATGCTCATCACCATGATCATGCGCGTCAGGCATGAAGAAACGAACAGCAACACCATTACTGGAAGCGATTCGCCGGTTCCAACGCATCATAACGGAAACGAAATCGACCATGCTCAGCTTTTCGCCGACATGCCGTCCATAAGTTTTGAGCATCTGCATGGCCTGGACAACGACCCGCTCATATGGCGCACCATCGTGCGTAATTGGCTTGTCCGTTCCCCAACGAACGGCATCGGCATGTCAGAACATGGCATATTCCATATAGATCTGGCATCATCCGGACCACATGCCATGGTCGCGGGGACCACAGGCTCGGGGAAATCCGAACTGCTGATCAGTTGGTGCATGGCATTGGCGATTCGGCATAGTCCTCAAACCCTCCATTTCGTCTTTCTGGATTTCAAAGGAGGATCGACCTTCAACGCTTTGGAGCGTCTGCCGCATACCGTGGGCAACGTCTGCGATCTTGACCTCGCCCATGCCGTCCGTGCGCTGAACGCCATAGAACAAGAATTGGCACGCAGGGAGGCCTTGGTAAGTGCCGAACGCGTTTCCAGATTCGACCAGCTTTCCCATCCCCCTGCACGGCTCGTGGTGGTCATTGACGAATTCCATGCATTGCGCGACCGTCTACCCGACTATATGCAGCGACTCAATCGATTGGCGTCGCTCGGACGCTCTTTGGGTATGCATCTCATCGTATGCACGCAAAATCCCATGGGTCAGGTCCATGCCGATATGAAGGCCAACATATCGCTGAGCATCTGCCTACGCGTCACCGACCAAATGCAATCGAATGAACTGATCGGCACCAAGGATGCAGCTTTGATTCCACCGGCCTTCCCCGGTGCCGCTTACTGTCATGACGGTCAACGCACTGTTCCTTTCCGCTGCAGCGCGGTCCATGACATTGATTCCTTGGTGCATGCCATCAACACCGCATCGGCATTCAGCGGCACCACCAATCCCTCCCCTTTGTTCTCCGCGCCGCTCGCACCACATGCAGGCAAAGACGATTTGACGGCGCCACAGCGAGAGGCATGGCACCATGTGCCTTTTGCTTTGAGCGACGACGGTGTACTCATCTCCACCGCATTCCTTGACGTAGGACACGGCAACATCGCCGTGATTGGCGCATGCGGAAGCGGCAAAACCAATCTGCTGCTCTGCTGCGCCAGCCGTCTCTATGAATCCGGTCGCTGCACCATCCGGTTCACACGCAAGACGAACAGCGAATGGACCACCGACGACGGCAGAACATCGCCGCAGCACGAACGCACCATATGGTTCGTGGATGACGCCGACGAATTGCTCTCCCCTTTCGCAGCCATGCCCGAAGCCGATAAGCTCAAGACCGCACTCGCCGATCCGTCCGTCACGGTAATCGCAGCTGTGGAAAAGCCGCAAAGCACCCTACTTGAACGTTGCCTCACACGTGTTGCGTTTCCTTGCGGAGAGAGAGCCACCGATGTGATGATGGGGATTCCCAGCGCGGTTCTCGACGGTTTCGGCGTCGATGACTATGCCATTGCCGGGCGTGGGGTCTTCATCCAACAAGCACGGGCATGTCCCGTGCAATGCGCGGAATTCCAAGGATTCTAAAAAAACTTGGCTTCTTTTGCGAAAAGTCTTGAAAAATCATCCGATTCGTGGTTATCTAAATAACGGATAGAACGCCACTTATGGCAAGAGGAAGGCGATTACATGAGCAGTGCTTTCGATTGGCGAGCCAAGGCGCGTGCCGGGATAAGGATCCGGAACTGTTTTTCCCGGTCGGCAACACCGGTGCCGCCTATCAGCAAATCGAAGAAGCCAAGGCCGTTTGCCGTACCTGCAAGGTGATTGACGCGTGTCTGAAATGCGCGCTCGACACCAATCAGGACTACGGCGTTTGGGGCGGTCTGAGCGAAGACGAGCGGCGCGCGCTCAAGCGGCGCGCGATGCGTGCACGTCGCTCGCAGGCCATGCAGATGCAGGTCTGATTCTTTTCAGGGCATATGGAAGGGCCGTCGATTCGATGGAATCCGACCGGCCCTTCCATATGCCATTCCAGTTCTAGAGGTCAGTTATCTTGCGCGGCACGCAGTTTCATGTCGAGCACCACACGGGTACCACCACCGCGACGTGGCTCCCAATGCACCGTTCCGCCAAAATCATTGGTGACGAACGTGTTGATGATCTGTGTTCCAAGCCCTGATCCGGAAGAGCGAGCCATGCCATCATGCTCCTCATCCGCCAAGCCGGTGCCATCATCCTCCACCACCACGTTGAGGTTATTGCCACCGCGGCCCACGGAAATCGTGATATGTCCTTCCTTACGTCCTTCGAAACCGTGTTCCACCGAATTGGTGATCAGTTCGGTAAGCACCAACGATAGCGGCGTGGCATCCTGTGCCGGCATCATGCCGAATTTGCCTACGAAATCGACATCGATGTGCTGGTCGCGCATCGTAGCCAAATCGACGGCCATCTTAAGCAGGTTGGAAATGACCTTGTCATAGTCGACGATCTCATCGGCGGTCTGGCTCAATCCCTCATGCACCATGGCGATGGTCTGCACGCGGCGCTGTGCTTCCTTGAGCTCCTTTTTGACCTCTTCGGACTTGGTCTTGCGCGCCTGCAAGCGCAGCAACGCGGATACCGCCTGAAGATTGTTCTTCACACGATGGTGAATCTCGGAAATGGTGGCGTCCTTGGTCTGCAATTCCTTCTCGCGGCGGCGCAATTCGCTGACGTCACGGCACAGCACGATACCACCCACGCGACCATTGGCGTCCATCAACGGCAGAGAGCGCATGGACACCGCGGCTTTGTTGGCGTCCAATTCGGAATCCACCGCGGCTTTGCCGCTCAGTACCAATGGCAGCGTTTCCAGCACCGGATCGTTCTCATGCAGCAGTTTGGTGCCGATCTCGCTCAGATACTCCCCCTGCATGGTGCTGACCGATCCCAAACGACGGAAACAGCTGATGGCGTTCGGAGACGCGTATCGGACGATGCCGTCGACGGTGAGCACGATGAAGCCATCCGCCACACGTGCGTTATGGCGCTGGTTCATAACCGGGTTACGGTACGGGAACTGGCCGCGCGGAATCATCTCATACAGCTGTTTGCCGGCGCTGATGCTTTCGGACTCATAACGGCCGTTCGATTCGCGTGTGGCCATGTTGGTCTCGCGGACCACCAAGCCAAGCGTCTTGCCATTATGACGCACCGGGGCGTACACGTTGCAGACCTTGGCCTTGCCGACCGTACGCAGTTTCGAGGAGCGGAACACCGATTCGGAGTCCATGGCCGCGTCAAGCTCGGCGCACAGGGATTCCGGGACGACGTTGCCGACCACATCCTCGGCTCTCAGACTCATCACCGTGGACGGACGGCATTGCTCGGCAATGATGTACTTGCCCTCGCCGTTCTGCAGGATTAGCAGCAAGTCGGCGAAACTCAAATCGGCAATCACCTGCCAATCGGCCACCAACTGGTGCAACCATTCACGATCGTCGTCACCGAAATCCGGACGGGTCATCAGGATATGTGAGAAATCAGCCATGCAACCATAATACGCATCAATGGCGAGGTTGCATACCATATGCCCACGTATAATGCGGAAACGCCGATTGACATATCCGACGGTTACGCTAACGTAGGTTACGGTTCCGTAACTTATAGTGGAGGCATCCGATGGCGAAACCTACAAACGCAGAAATCGAGGCGAAACGCGCGGTCATCGCCGAAGCACGCGAGCAGGCCCTGCAGGCGAAAGCTGAGACCATTCGCGTGAAGGCGCACAATAAGGCCGAGAACATTCGACGCAAGGCGGATGCAAAAGCCAAACGTGCCATCGCCAAAGGCGAAGCCCATGCCGCAAAAATCGAAGGCATCGTCCCCGCCGAAATCGAACGCAAAATCAGACTCGACGTGCATGGCAGGCCAAAGCCGCTCCTGCGTGGCTGGATCCACGCCATCGCCACTCCCCTGGCTCTTGCCGCGGGCATCGTGCTGATCTGCCTCGCTCATGGCACCGGGCTCAAATGGGCGTGCGCCGTGTTCATGACCTGCTCGCTGGTACTGTTCGGCAATTCCGCCTGTTATCATCTGGGAGATTGGTCACCACGGGTTACCGATGTGCTCCGTCGCATCGACCATATGAACATCTTTTTGCTGATCGCCGGCACTTATACGCCCGTTTCCTTCGCGCTCACGCCATTCTGGCGTGATTCCATCATCGCGGGCATGTGGATCTGCACCACAGTGGCGCTCATCATCCATGTCATCTGGATCAGCGCGCCTCGCTGGCTTTATGTTCTTGTCTATATTATTTTCGGCGTGTCCGGCGTCGCGTTCATGGGATTGTTCTGGATGTCCCCCTATGCCGGACCTACCGTGGTGATACTGCTGTGTGCCGGCGGCGCCTGCTATATCGCCGGAGCCATCGTGTATGCGCTGCGCAAGCCCGACCCCTGGCCGAAGGTGTTCGGCTTCCATGAGATCTTCCATACCGGAACCGTGGCGGGATACGCCTGCCACATGGTGGCCATCTACATGGTGATCGTGCAATTGTGGCCCTAAGGCGTAATCAACCCCACATGGACAAAACAAAATAAGCCCGTCCCCTCATCGTACGAATGCGATGGAGGAACGGGCTGTTGTTTTCGTCACACGTATGTCAGGCGAGCGGCTTGGCTTCCTTGATGGTCACGGAAATCTCACGGCCGTTCGGAGCGGTATAGGTCACCGTATCTCCGGCATGAGCGCCATTGATGGCGGCGCCAATCGGCGATTCAGGACTGATGATGCTGTAATCCGTGGCGATGGACAGGTCTCGCGTGCCAAGCACGTACACCATTTCACGTCCGTTGACTTCAAGGGTCACTAGGATCCGTCACCGACCTCACCGGCCTTGGGCGCAGTCAGAATCTTCGCATTGCGCAGTTTGACGGTCAGTTCGTCGATGCGTCCCTGATTCACGCGCTGCGCCTCACGGGCAGCCTGATAGCCGCCGTTCTCACTCAAATCGCCTTCGGCACGCGCCGCGGAGACCTTGGACAGAATCTCGTCACGGTACTCGCCCTCACGCCAGGCGAGTTCTTCTTTCATCTTGTCGTACGCCTCCTGCGTCAGCAGGATCGTCTTTTCTTCGGCCATGTTATCCTCCTTGACCTTGGAAGAATGATACCCGTCAATCAGCGGGTGGAGATGATGTCGATCACGAACACCAGCGTGTCCTCGCCGCCGATGCCGGCCTGCGGAACGCCACGGGAGCCATAACCGTACTCCGGCGGAATGGACACCACCAGGCGGGAACCGACGTTATGTCCCGGAACGGTCTGATCCCAGCCCTTGATGACCTGTCCCACACCGATGCCGAACGTGGCCGGCTGGTGACGGTCGAAGCTGGAGTCGAACGGGGTGTCCTTGCCCCAGACCACACCATGGTAGTTGACGGTGACGGTGTCTCCACGGCGGACCATCGGGCCATTGCCTTCAAAGAGCTCCACGACCTTCAGGCCGGCGGGAGCGATCTCAGTCGGGAATTCGATGGTCGGCCGATCGCCGAATTCGGCATTGACAACAGGCATTTCAGATGCCATGGTGAACCTCCTTGAAAAAACACAGTGTCACCAAGATTAGCACCATCCATCGCTAGCATTCAACAACATTGACCGCAAGACCGCCTTTCGACGTCTCCTTGTACTTGGCCATCATGTCCTCGCCGGTGTCCTTCATGGTTTTGATGGCTTGGTCAAGACTCACGATATGCGTGCCGTCGCCCAGCATGGCCATACGGACCGCGTTGATGGCGGTATTGGACGCCATGGCGTTGCGTTCGATGCAGGGAATCTGCACCAGACCACCGACCGGATCGCAGGTCAGTCCCAGATTGTGCTCGATACCGATTTCCGCGGCATTCTCCACTTGGTGAGGCGTGCCGCCCATCACGGCGCACAGCCCCGCCGCGGCCATGGAACAGGCTGTGCCGACCTCGCCTTGACATCCGACTTCGGCACCGGAAATGGACGCGTTGCGTTTGAACAAGTATCCAATCGCCCCTGCGGTCAGCAGGAACGTCACCACACCATCCTCATCCGCATGATCCACGAAATGCCAATAATAGTGGAGCACCGCCGGAATGACGCCAGCCGCACCGTTGGTAGGCGCGGTGACGATGCGTCCGCCTGCCGCGTTCTCCTCGGAAACCGCCAATGCGAACAGGTCGACCCATGCGGCGTCCGATGATTCGAGTACGGCGTCGGAGCGCCTGTCGTCCCGTTTGAGCACGTCGCTGTTGGATGCGAGCCTTGCATACATTTTTGGCGCCCTGCGGGGCACGTCAAGGCCGCCAGGCAGAACGGTTTGGTTGGTATTGCAACCGTGCTGCACGCAGCGGCGCATCACATGCCATACAGTGTCCAAATCGCTGCGCACCTGCACGGCGGACCGCATGGCCGTCTCATTGGCCCACACCACATCGGCCACACTCATGTGATGTTCATCGCACAGCGAGATCAGTTCGTCGCATGTGGTGAACGGATAGGGCATGTCCATATCGATATCGGTTGAGGAATCGTCGGTCTGATCGGCGAAGGCCGTTCCCGCAGGGGGTTTCTCATGGATGCCGATCATCAGGTCGTCGGCGTCGCCTTGTCTGACGAATCCACCACCAATGGAATACCAGACCTGTTCGTCGATGAGATTGTTCTGCCGGTCGAAGGCTTGGAATCGCATGCCGTTGGATGGGCCGCCATGCGGTGCCATACATCCATCACCACATCGCGTCCGTAATCGAAATCGATGCGATGCGTGCCGTTGAGCATCAGCTCGCCGCCTGCCTCGCATTCCATACGGATATTGCTCATGTGATCGGTATCGACGGTTTTCGGTACGTTGCCTTCCAAGCCCGCCACCGTGGCGCGATCGGTACCGTGCCCAAGACCGGTCAGGGCGAGCGAACCATACAGTACCGTTCGCACGCGGCCGACCCGGTTCAGTATGCCGTCACGTTCAAGGGAGGCAGCGAATCTGCTGGCCGCGACCATCGGCCCTACGGTGTGCGACGAGCTGGGGCCGACGCCGATGGTGAACATCTCCAGAATGCTGAACATGTATATTGCGCTCTCTTTTCCGCGTCTTCGCCGTCACGCCGCGTAAAGCACGCTGAACATGCGAATCATGATGAGTAGGCCGATGATGGCAATGACGATTTCCGCGATAAGCAGAATTATCGCAACGGTTTTGCGATTGCCGAGTTTGACGTCGAGCAGTTTTGCGAAAAGGAAAGCGACGAAGCCCAAGGCTGCTCCGTTCAGCGCGATCGCGCCGACCTGGCCGTTGGTAAGAACGCTTTCCCCGACTTTGGCGAGTATCGAATTGATGGTGGCGGTGAACACCAGCAGGCTCCATACGCCGTATCCAATCAATCCTACCGCCGCATAGCCGAACGGGCGGAATCGTTCCTTGAGTTTGAAAGTGAACGATTCGGCGCACCACAACAATGCGAAGCCCACAACGAAGGTGAACGCCACGGCAAGGAATGCGGCTTCCAATGCCCACGGAACGAGTGCCAACGAATGGTCCATCAAGGTAAAGTACAGCGGAGAACATGCGATTTCGCCGATAGCGAGCACGCCGGCAACGATAATCACCTGCGCAAGCATCAGGGGGATTTCAGTGGCGGGCTGTTCGATTACAGGCTTGATGTCTTTCGAAGTCATGCGTCATCCGTTTCAGTCGGTGTCATACGGTTTGTAATGTCCGACAGTGTACCTACGGAATGTTTCGGGAACGATATGCCACATTTTGCCTACACATTGCCCACATTTTTCCATAACCCACCGTGGAAAAGGGTTGAATCGCAGTGAATCGCGATGATGCCAAAACCGTTGGAGAATAAAGGAAAACCGCCATCTCTGGCGGTTTCCAAAAGTGCCTCCAGCGGGACTCGAACCCACCGGCGAAAAGCTTCAGACACCAACCGTTTCAACGGTTCCATCGACACCTTGCGTCACGTTTGCCCACATTTTGCCCACATTCCGCGAAAAAAGCAAACCACCCATCCTCTCCGACAGCTCATCCAGATCATCATCGAAGAGATCGGCGTAAACGTCCAATGTCATGGCGGCGCTCTTGTGCCCCAACTGCCTTTGCACGGTCTTGACGTTAGCGCCGGACTGCACCATAAGTGACGCCGCCGTATGCCGCAGATCGTGAATCGTCATGTGGCCACGCTCCACGCCCGCGCGACGAAGAGCCACCGCGAACCACCCATCGCTTCGCGTCGGATTCCAGCCATTACCCATCGGCTCGTCCAAAGGCTCGCCGGGAGCGGTGAAAAGGAAATCGGACGGCCTGCGCCCCTCGCATTGCCTGGCGAGCAGTGGACGCAACACCAGGGGGAACATCACCGAACGTCCATCATGTGTTTTCGGGTCGGTCTCCACCAGCCTGCTGGAAAGGCGCGTGATGCTCCTATATATATGCAGCCTGCACCGTTGCAGTCGACGTCCTCGACACGGAGCGCCACGAGCTCACCCCACCTCATGCCGCACAGGCCCAATGTCAGCACGATCGGCTCACGCCAACCGCACTGCATCGCCACACGAGACAATTCGTCAGCCGAGAGATAGACGTGCTTCCGCACCTGCTTTCGCGGCAGCTCGATGCCGTCGCATGGATTGTCGTGGATGCAGCGATCGGCCTTCGCCCTCTCCATGAGGCTGCGAAGCAGATTCTCGGCGCGAATCGTCACGGACGCACTGCGTCGTCCTGCCAGATCTGTGACCCACCCCTGCACCTCGCCTCGCGCGATCGACTGCACTTCCCTCATGCCCCACTGCGGCTCCACATGCACGCGCCAAGCGTCTTCCAGCGACTTGATGTAGCTTGGCTTGGCTTTGGTCTTTTTGGCCGCTATCCACGGCTCCCAAAAATCCTCGACCAAGCGTCGTCCTGCTTGCGGGTCGATGTATGCTCCGACGCTTTTCGCGGTGGTCACGTTGGCCGCTCCCCATGCGTCGGCGTCCATCTTGCGCCGGAAGCCTCTTTTGCCTGTGGTCGTGCCGTCCGGCTTGCGGTAGCGCACCTCGTATCTTTTTCCGGCTTTGGTGGCGTATTGGCGGATCGTGTAGGCCATGCTCTCCCCTTCGTTTGCGTGGCATCAAGTCTATCAATCCACTGATTTTTTCCTGTGTTTTCTTGTGTTTTGACTTGCATTACTTTATTTACTGTGCTAATATAGTTTATATCAAGGAAAGGAGGTGAACATGACACCATCGGAGATAATCACCAGCATCTCGCTTCTCGTCGCGAGCATCGCGGCCCTCATCAAAGCAGTGACCGGACTCATCAAGGAGATGAGACGGAAACCGAAGAAGAGGAAGTGAGCAAGGGTTCCGGCCAGACCTAGGGGCCGGAACCCCATATCTCCGATTATGCCATGGGACATCATGAGAACGGAATCGATAGTCAGCGCGGTGTTCGCGCTCGGAACCGCCGCCAGCGCATGGTTCGGCTGGCCGTTCGCGCTCACCGCCGGATGTGCCATCGTCAGCGCCGTCTTCGCGCTCATCGCCGGAAGGAAGGACTGACATGGCCGTCGAATACCTGAGCGTCACCGACGTGGCCAAGCGCCTCGGCATCAGCACCGCCGCCGTCAGCGCCTACAAGCTCCCCCAACCGGACGCCCTAATAGGCCGCACGCGCGGCTGGCTGCCAGAGACCATCGACCAATGGAACGCGCAACGCCCCGGACGCGGCGTCGGCGGAGGCAGGCCACGCAAACACAAGACCGAATAAACACGAAAACGCCCCTCCCCCAGCATCAGCTGAGAGAGGGGCGATGTTGCATGTGGGCGCAAAATATTCCAACAGGAATCATTTATGCGAGGCTTTCGATGATCCGCTTCTCGGAATCGCTGAGCGGCCATACCGTCACATCTTCTGCGGCCTTCAGTTCTGCGGCCTTCAGTTCTGCGGCCTTCAGTTCTGCGGCCTTCAGTTCTGCGGCCTTCAGTTCTGCGGCCTTCAGTTCCGCGGCCTTAGCTTCGCTCAGGAGATAGCCGCCGCCGTAGATGGCCTTCTTCACGGCCTTCTGCGAGTCGAGAGCCTCGTGAACGCAACGTCCGAAGCCTTGACACGGAACTCGACCTGCCTGCCGATCTTCCCGAGCCTGCTCACGGTAAGCAGTTCACGTGGATACGCGTATTTCGGCGGATGCCTGCGTTGCTCTTTCCTGACGCGCTTCACGGTCTCGTCGATCGCGTTGGCCAAGTCCGGCGCGGTGCGGATCAGGTCATCACCGAAACTCGTCACGAACGACGTGTTGACCTGCGCGCCGTTCGCGTATTCGATGGTCGAATCCGTGACGATCATGTGCGCCCCATTGCGCGACGTGCTGGAGAAGATCGTGAGATACGGCGCGAACAGGAAGAACGGAATTTGCTCCGTCCGATAGAACGTGCAGATCTTCGACAGGATGCTGAACGGCGGATTATCCACAACCACCGCACCGCCCGAATAGTCGAACCGTTCGTAGTCGCCGCCCGGATAGAAGGGCCGCACCACCTTGCTGGGGTCGATGCCAAACTCACGGCATGCCCAGTCCTTTATCGTCTCATACACTGCGGGGGGGGTATAGCAGTCATCCGTGGTCTTCTTCGGTTTGAATTTGTCCACGAACGCGCCGTAATCGTCAATCGTCTGCTGTCTGATGCCCATTTTGAAAGTCCTAAAAATAAAGCCCCTCCTCCAAACGGAGAAGGGGCAAAAGTTAAAAAACGGGTGTAAAAAATTCCACGGACACTACAGTGCCGCAAATTTTTCCACACCCGAGTTTGAGTTTCGGACGCGAGTTTGAGTCTCACGTCCGAAAATTAATTGCGGCGGAGTGGATTGTATGCGACGCCGAGTCCGGCGGAGATGAAGCCGGCCACGGTGCTGATGTATCCGCCGATCGCGGCGTCACCGAAGGTCATGAAGCCAAGGCCGACGCACGAGGCGATGAGACCGGCAACGTAGACCACGGTGCGCACGCCCTTGGAAAAGACGGGCGTGTAAGCGGTCGGCTGCTGGTTGTCCTGACCGTCCTCGCACTCGTTGGTGAGATTATTGACTGTGGTCTCCAAAGTCGTTGACGCTGCATGTTGAGCCATATTAAACCCCCTTAAAATCGGTTTTGATTGAGTGCCGTCTGCAAGGCGCGTGCGGTGGCGGGGCCGAAGCTCGCATCCTGAGCCAAACCGTAATGCGCCTGGATGGCGCGAATGGTGGCCGGACCAAGCAGACCATCAGTGCCACAGCCCAAGCGACGCTGCACGGCGCGGATCAGATCACTGCCGCCAGCGCCGTAGCGGACCACGCTCGAATCGATGGACGGACGCGCGTAGATCCTGCCGTCCGGCACCTGCTGGCCGCTGATGATGCCATCCACCGCAGTGCCCATGACCTGCTGCCAACGGCGTACCGTGGCCGGGCCGACATTGCCATCCACTGCGATGGCACCGGAATTTGCGGCTGGAGCGGAAGACTGGGCGCCCTGGTATCGCAGATAGCAATTCCATGGATAGCTGTAGTAATTGCGGATGTTGGTTTCGCGGCCAGTCTGGTCGCCAGCCGCGCCGTAGGCTGTGCCACGCTCGGAGATGGACGCCTGTGCGAGCTTGCCGCCGCCAAGATAGACGGCCACGTGGTGCACGTCATTGAGCAGGATGTCGCCCGGCTGCGGATTGCCGTTCGCCGGCAGGCGGGTCCAACCGCGACGGGTCAGATTGTCCGACAGGTTGCCGGTGTAGGTGGCGCTGCCGGTATCGAAGCCCGCCTCCTTGAGACAGTGGATCACCAGACTGGAGCAGTCGCAGTTGCCCGCGCTCGGGGTGAAGTTCCAACGGTCGGACTGCGAATAGCCCATGTTCGCGACGGCGCACCAGTAGCGCATACGATTGATAAGAGTGCTTACGCTTGCCATGTCAGTCCTCCAATCCCTCTACTGCCTTGGCCGCGTCCTCCTCGGACACGACCGGGATGTCAGTGGGCGGCAGACTGTCGCCCTGCGGTGTCATTTCCGGCGTCATGGTCACATCGATCACGACTGCCTCCTTTCCGCCTCTTTCGAGGCAAACGAAAAGGCCACCACTGAAGTGATGGCCCTGAAAATCGGTTTCAGCGCTTATGCGCGCCGTGATTGAAAATGAGGATGAGCGCGAGGAGCAATAGGTAGGCTCCGCCCGCGATGAGCAGTCGTGTCATTGCCGTTCCTCCAAGTATTTTTCGGCGGCTGAGATGATCCAGCATTGCGCGTCGAGTTTTTCGAGCTTAGCCAGCTCGTATCGGACGGCCTCGCTGTGGTCGTGTGACTGGTCGCCGTAAATCAGGCTGATGAGCGTGTTCTTTATCGTGTCACGGCACAACTCGTCCATGCGCTCGTCAAAGCGTTCCGTCCGCTCGCCTAATTGGCGGGTTTTAGCGAAATGCTGGGAAAGCACCGAATTATAAGGCAATCGCTCGGGGTTCACATGCGCATACAATCCGGTCGCGAGCGATTCGAGCGCCCCAGGCCAGATTTTCAAGCACAGTGTGATTACCGCGCACGCGCCGCCGACACCACCAAACCCCGCTAAAAACGTTTGAAACACATCACATCTCCTTGAAATCGTTTAATCTTTTGGCATGGTGTCGCCATCGAAATAATTGCCCGGCAATCCCAACGAGACAAGCTGCTGCCACTGGTCTTGAGGCACGCACAAGCCCTTGCTCAGATTGACCGTGCAACTGTTCAGACCAACGAGAATGCCGTGAGTGGTGCTGGCGGCGGTGAAGACGTAATCCACGCGACCATTCGAACTGACCAGCCCACTATCGCTGCCATTGGTGGTGAGACGCAAGCGCGGATTGTCGCCACTCGTGGACAGCATGTAACAGACGACGCTCACATGGTATTTCACGCCCGCCGTCAACCACGTGAAGGTGATGTCCGATGGTGTCGTGTTCGTCGTCTTGACGCTCACACCGTCTTTCGGCATGACGCAGTGATTAACGATGGGAGTCATGCCACCACCCCCAAAGGGGTTAGGCGCGCGGCATCGTATCCCCGTCGAACCAGTAAAGGCCGTCGAGCAATGCTTTGTTCGCCTGGTATTCGCCCAGCTCGCACATGACCATGTTCCACACCTTGACGGTCGGACTGCCGGACACGACCTTGTATCTCAGGCTCATCGGATTCGTGATCGTGGACGTGAAGGACCATCCGATGCGTTGGCTCTTGCTGAAGGTGCCCGGACAGTTGTCCACCGTGATGGAGCCGCCCGACACGTCCAGCCAGACCGTGCACCAGTATGTGGTACCCGGAGTCTTCTCGATGGTCGTAATCGGCGTGTACTCGCCCGGTTTCAGCGTGACGTGGGCGCTTGGATTGCTTATCAGGTTCGTGACCATCATCGGACATCACCCGCCCGACGAAGCTCACTCCCTTGGCATCGTGTCCCCGGTGAAGAAGCCCGGAAGCCCCCCCCACGGCTTTATCGTAAGTGTCGCGTTCGACAAGCAAGTCACCAAAATTCACGGTCGTGCCCGATACCGGGTAGGCTCGAACCTGATTTTGCCGGTTTTGCTGGTGACGCGCGTAACCATGGTGCTCGCGTTGGATTTCGGCTTGACGTGGGCCAGGAGCGTCACCTTGTCCGCATCGTCCACGTCCATGATGACTACCGGGGTCGATTGTTTCGTGATGTCGGTGTACACGAACATGGAGACGACGAGCGGCGTGTTCGCCGGCACGTCCACGTTTAAGCCGTAGCCGCCGTTGCTCCCTGACACTACCAGCTGGTGGTTGGTTTTGTTGACACTCGCTGTGACGCCGCCCCACTTATTGATGCCGGTCAGCGGGCCGGTGAGATTCGGATTGGTGAACCAGTTAATCCTCTGCATCAGTGTCTCCCTTCACGCTTTCGAGCACGTCGGCGGGAATCAGTTTCATGGCCGCGTTGAGCTGACTGGTCAAGATTGCTATCTGTTTGGTGAGAGTGCGACCTGCTGTGAGAGAGTGTCGATGACGTCGTTCGCGTCGGCTGGAATCTGAGTCAAAATGTCTCCTTAAATACGAAACCCCCGCAATCCGTGTGGATTGCAGGGGTTGAAAAATGTGGAATGCGGGATTAGTCGGCGGCGGTCATCGTGTCGATGCGCGTGACGGCCTTAAGCCCGTCGAGCGTCAAAGTGCGTCCGAGATTCGTCTTCACGTCCGTCAAAGTGACGGACGTGCCGGAATCGTCGAACGTGGCGAGCACGCCACGCTGGTAGTCGCGCCACGATTCGGCGGTGCCGTCAGCGCTGGAAAACTCCAATCCGAGACGGCATAATTCCGCGCGCACCGACTCCTTCGGCGGACGCAAATCAAGCACGCCAGACGGCTCGGCGGGCGTCACGGTAGGCGCGGTATCGGTAGTGGTCTCAGTGGTCTCATCGGTCATAATCAATCTCCTTAATTCTGTTGGTTTTGTCTTGGCATGAGCGCTTCGTAGAAGCGTTCCTCGCATTCGTCCAAATCAGCACGCATGGCTTCGGTGGCGAAAAGCTTCCGATGGCCTTGGAGTCCACGCAATCCGTGTCGATGCCGGTTGTCGGCGTCGCATCGGCCGCTTCACCCGACAGCATGGCCGCCTGGACGGCCGCATCCGCATCGTTGGTAATCGGCGGCAGTCCCAAAGCCGTCCTCGTCCGGTTGCGTGCGGCCGTCATCGGATCGTCCTGCACCTCGCCACTGTCGGACATCATGGACACGGATTCCGCCGCAGTATCCGACAAGGCCGCCTCCAAACCCTCATAGGCGGTCGTGTACGCGTTACGTCCGGTCTGCGGATCGTACGAGCCGGCCGATTCGCGCGCCTGCATCATGGCCGCGCACGTCTCGGCGACGCTCGTCGTGCCGAGCAGAGCCCGCCATGCGGCGATAGCGTCCATGCCGCACACAAGCCCCTGTTCTCCGTTTTTCTCCGCGCGGATGATGAGGTTTCCACCTTCCACGACCGTTTGCATGATTCCTCCTTTATTTGGTCAGCCAGGCGATGGCATTGACGTACATGTCGCCCTTATAGGTGCCGTTTCCGGCGTTGTATCCCATGACCTGCATCGATCCAGCGCCGCCGGTGTTGCACACGTGCATGAAGATCGATCCAAAGTTGAGGTCGGCATTGCACACGCCGTAGTAGCGTCCGTATTTCGTCGGCGTCCATGACCACGTTGTCTGTGGCACGGTGAAGTCCGCGGTCAACGTCGCGTTCTGGTAGATTCGCCAATTGGTGCTTTGGAATGTGTGGCGGTTTGTGATGCCGCAAGATAGCCGCCAAGATACAGGTATCCGGTCGCGATGTTCGCTCCGACACCGACCGTGCCGTTCGCGTCGACAGCTTCGAGCCAGACATTCGAACCGTTCGGACTGTCGCCCAACAGAGTGAGTGACGCTCTCTGCTTCTTGCTCGCGTCCGGCTCGTCGTAATCCGTGTTCGCCAGGATGTACACCCGCGATACGACGCCACCACTGCCGGTACCGCCCTTCTTGATCGGCTTGGACTGGAGCTGCAGGAAAGCAGCCGGATCGTGCTCGGTGACGTGTCCGCTCCACAAGTCCAATTCGCTCATCGCGCCGACCTGATTCGACTGGATGACCGATGCGATGGTTGGATGAGTCTGATATGCGGCGGAACCGTTGTAAGCGAGGAATTCCAATCCGTCACCGGTAAAGTTCTCCGAACCTCCGATGACGTACGACTGGTAGTCCGGACTGATGCGCACGCGATGCCCGCTCACACGGGTCTGGAACGTGCCGGTCAGCACATTCGACTTGCCTTCGCCGTCGAGATAGACGGTCTGGTTATGAGCCGAATCCCACATCCGCAACGAGCTGCTGTTGAGCTTCATTCCCGTGTTCGCGACCTCGGAGCTCTGGAATATCGCGCCGGTGAACACATAGCCCCGGAACTGGCCTGCCGCCACCTTGTCGGACGTGATGGTGCCCGCCGCGATCTTGACGGCCGTCACACTGTTTGCCGCGAGCTTGTCGGCGGTTATGGCACCGGTCACAATCTTGGACGCATTGACCGAATTAGCAGCCAATTTGTCGGCATTCACGACACCAGCCGCCAAGGCAGCAGTGGTCACGGCATTAGCCGCAATCTCCCCGGCCTGAATCTTGTGGACGTTGAGCAAGGCCACGGTCATATCTTCCGTGACCTTGAGCTTGCCCGTGGTCACGGAATTGGCTGCAATCTTGTCGGACGTGATGGCCAGTGCGACGATATTGCGCGCCTGCACCGAGTTGGCGGCGAGTTTCGCGGCGGTCACCGCATCAGTCACCAGCTTTTCAGTCGTGACCGAATTGGCAGCCAGCTTGTCCACCGTGATGGCATTGGCCTTGACCTTCTCGGCGGTCACTGAGTCGGCGGCGAGATGCTTCGCGGCCACGGTTCCAGACACGAGGATGTTGTTCGCCACGAGGTCAAAAGGCTCGAAGCGCGTACCATCCACGTAAGGACTTCCACCACACGATCGGACAAGGGCACGAGCACGGAGGGACTGGCGTTCGGTGTTCCCTGCCAGTAGGTGTAGAAGTCGGCCAGCATGGACGGAGAGTTGTTCTTCTCGCCCTTCCAGCGAGTCCAATACTTCTGCGTCCTCCACCACATGTCCCCCGGCTTCAAGCATCATGATTCGGCTCGTCGGGGCCACGGTAGATCAGATTCTTGCCATCCGCGGTGGTCTGCGCCTTTTTCGCGGCGGCCTGAGCCTGATTCGCCTGAGACGCGGCATTAGCGGCAGCAATATTGGCCTTGTCTGCCGTATCCTGCGCGGTCTTCGCAGCCGTATTGGCCTTGACGGCGGCGTTCGCGGCGTCGGTCGCGGCCTTATCGGTCACAGCCACCCAAGCACTACCATTCCACCTTTTCGGCGTGTTCGCACCATTCGTGGTGTCAATCCAGAGGGTCGAAGCCTTGCGCATCGACGTATCCGGCGCCGTGCTCTGGATAAGCACGTCGGCCTTGCCGTTCGCCACGCCAGCGGCGGCAGCTGCTGCGGTATTGGCCTTCTGGGCTGCATTGGCCGCATCGGTGGCGGACTGGGCCGCGCTATCGGCGGTGGCCTTGGCCTGAGTCGCCACGCTCGACGCATTGGCAGCGGTGGTCTTGGCATTGGCCGCATCCGTCTTGGCGGTGGAAGCGTCGGACTTGGCGGACTTGGCGGACTCATTGGCGGTGTTCGCCAGCGTCTCCGCATTGCCTGCGGTCTTCTTCGCGCTCTCGGCAGCGGTCTGGGCAGCCGATGCTGCATCCTTTGCCTGACCGGCAGTCGCGGTAGCACTCTTCGCAGCAGTCTGAGCCGCATTAGCGGTATCCTGAGCCGTCTTGGCCGCGCCATTCGCCGTGTCGGCGGTGCCTTGAGCCGTCTTCGCGGCGGCAGCGGCATTCTCAGCAGCCTTCCTCGCGTCGGTGGTCTTCGCGGCGTTATCCGCGATATCCGACTTAGCCTTGGAAATCTCGTCCGCGTTCTTCTCGACATCGGCATAGCCGAGATGGTTCCAATTCGAGCCATCCCACACCAAGGTGTCGATCACACGATCCGTCAACGGGACGAGCACGGAGGGACTGGCGTTCGGTGTTCCCTGCCAGTAGGTGTAGAAGTCGGCCAGCATGGACGGAGAGTTGTTCTTCTCCCCCTTCCAGCGAGTCCAATACTTCTGCGTCTTGAGCCACAGGTCACCGACAATCAGATTGTCCTTCGGCATGTCAGGCCCACGGAAAGTGTGATTCTTTGAGTGGCTTCGGCATACGCCTGAGCCGCCGACTCCTTCGCCTTGCTGATCTCGCCATTCGCGGTGGTCAGGTCGCTCTTGGTCTGGGCAATGTCCTTCTGCGCCTGCGATAGGTCGGTCTTGGCTTGAGCGAGCGTCTGATTCGCCGCATCAAGATTAGACTTGTTGGACTGGATATCCTTCTGGGCCTGCGTCAGCTTCGCCGTATTATCCTTCAACGCCGTCTGGTTGTCGGCCAAATCCTTTTGAATCTGCTTGACCTCATCCGGCGAGACCGCCGACGCGACCGTCACCGAGGCGATGGCCGACCAGTCGGAGCGATTGCCCGCATGGTCGACCGAACGAAGGGCGTAGGAGTGCTGGGAGCCTGCTTTCAGGCCGGTCACGAGATAATCGCCCTGACCGGACTGGTTTGCGCTGATGACGGTCATGCCGGCCGCATCGACGCCCTCGCCGACCTCAATATGGTCGAAGTCCGATTCCATCGACGCGCCAGTGCTTGTCCTGCCATCCCAATGGACGGTCACCACGCCAAGCTCGGACGCAAGCACCGGCTTCGACGGTACGGAGCATGGCGTCGTGTCGGATTCGACGGTGACCACGACGATGCTCGACCATTCGCCGAGCTTGTCACTGTACGTGGGCACGGCTCGCACCCTGACCTCGATTTGCGTGCCGCAATCCAAGCCTCCGAAGCCAAGCTGCGTCTTGTCGGTGGTGCCGGCGGAATGCCAGGGCGCGCCATCCACGTGCTTGCGCCACTCGACGGCGTAATTGCCGATTTCGATGGCGGTGTTATTCGTCGCTTCGGTCACGGCGGACCACATGGCCGTGGCCAAGCCGTGCGCATACCCGTCCGAGCCGAGGTAGGCGTCCGTCTGCACCACAAGACCAAGCGGAGCCTTCGGCACGCGATGGTCACGGTCGGACGAGGCGGTCGTGCCGCCCTCGCTACCGGCCAATGCCGCGCCACCGGTGATGCCCTTGATTTTCTTCGCCTGACGTACGGAAGCGTCGTATTTGATGTCGTTCAGCGCGATGGACGCGCTCAAGCCCTCACCCTGGCGCATCGACAGGTCGATTTCCTGCACGCGCACCTTCTCGCCGTGAGTGACGGTCGGAGCCGTAATCCAATCGCCGGCATGGTAGTCGACGAGCGGCAGTGCGTCCACCTCGCTGATGATGAGGTCGCGCGTGTACTGGCCGCGAACTCTGGCCGCATCGGCTAGGGTCGATGCCATGAACGCCTGCGCGGTGTCCTTGTCGGACACGCCACCCTGCGAGGCGTAGGATTCCCACTTGCCCCACGGCGTCGGAGCAGCCGGATTATCCATGCGGAAAAGCAGATTATTGTCACCCTCGACGAGGATGGTGCTGGCCAGATCCGAGATGGATTCCTCGTATGGGGCCTCGCCGATGTCGCGCGCCAATCGCAGGATGACGTTCTTGCTCAGGTCGCGGTTCAACGCCGTGCTGTCCGCATTCCACAGTTTCAGGGTACGGCCGCTCGTGCGCCAGTCGCAGCCGTCACCATTGACCAGGGCGTCCAGGATGGTCTGCAAATCAGTGCCGAGCGAATAGTACAGAGTGTACTTTTTTGCCCAATTACTGCCAGCCGCGTCCTTGGCCGTGTCGAAGCCCAAGGTCAGACCGGTGGCCACGCCGCCACGCTGACGGTTCTCGTCAAGCATGGTCTTCAAAATCACGCCCGGATTAGCCGAATAAAATGGCCTCTTGCCCTTATTATCGCCGTCCGCGAGCAGATGGCTGGAATCATTGTTCTCCGCCTTGCTCAGGAGCCAGCTGATCGACTGGCCGGAATAGGTGACGGTCTTGGTGCGGTCGTCCGTCTTGCCGGAACGTCCGGTAATCACGAAACGCGCGTTGTCCGGCTCGCGATAGCCGGTTCCGTCCGACACTTCCACGGCCACTTCGAGGCCATCGGTAAGCTCTCGGTCGAACGCCTGCGCGTCGCCGGAAAGCATGGAGTATTCGATGCTGATGGCTCCGTCATCATTGTGGAGCATCGAGGCGCTGAAGCTCACCGGCTCCGCCAATACGCCGATTCTTGCACCGAACGGCCGGTATGCCACGAGACGAGCATGCAAAGACTTGCCCATGATTAACTACTCCCAGGATTGCAAAAACCGGCATGTCACCTTGTCGGCGCTGCCGGTCTGTTTGATTGCGAGGCGATAATCGCCGGAATCGATTGCGGGCCACACTTGCAGTGGCTCGGTGGTCCAGTCGACGCCATTCGACGCATCCGTGCCGCCAGACCATGCGTCGGCATTGGCCGCCGTCCACGCCTTGCGATTGGCTACATCGACGAAAAGATAAGGCCGTGAGGCATCGCGTTTGCCGCCCCACATTAGATTCGTGCCACTTACCGGGTCACTGATGGTCACACCAGTGACGGCACCGAAACGCAAGACCAGCGTGCCGATTGGCGCGTTGGAAAGCCAGCCCTCCGGCACGGTGTCGAAAAGCTCGGACGGACTGGCGTTAGGCAATCCCTGCCAGCGCGTCCAATACCCCTTGCCGCTCGGCTTGGAAACCCCGCCCGGCAGCAGCCTGCCGCCCGACGCGGCCAACGTCACCTCCTGCCACTGCACGCCACGCCAAAACACGTCCGGCAGTTGGAACACGGCGGTCATGACGCGCAGGTCACTGAAAGGGCGTTCGTCATCGTCCGGCTCGCAGGACGTGCACACGACGCGAGTGACCATGCTGCGCGAAGAGCCGCCCTCCGTTGTCTCCGTTCTGCCGAGCGTGAGTTTCGCGGCAGACAGGCACATGGCGCGGAAACGCGCGATCAGCGAATCGGAATCCGCGCCCCACGCCGCGACCTTGACTGTCAGCTCCGGCGCGTCCAGCACCGGAATCGAGGAGCCTACGATGACGCCGTTGCGTCCGCTCACCTGCACCGTGTCAACGATCGGCGACAGCGCCGTGTAATGTGTAGTGCCGACGATGACGCGCATCCGCTCGGAGTCGAGCGGCTGGCCGTTGAGCACATAGCTGACTTTCATCCGGATCCCTTCCGATTACCATTGCGGCATGGCCGCCGTCTGCAATTTCTGCTGCGTGCTTATCGACGTCGGCGCGATGGCCGGATAGTTGAACGTCTGCGTGATGTTCGTCACGCTCCCACCATTGCCGTAGGAGGCAGCGTTAACGCCACGCGAGGCGTTGGCGACGCCGACGGAATACGAGGCGTCCTGCGAAGGCAGGATGCCGGTCAGCCTACCGGCCGCCTTCCTCACCTTCGAAGCGCTCTCGTCGATGCCGACCGCCATGCCCTCGCCGATCATCTCACCGACCTGATCGCGGAACACTCGCGACGGAGAATGGATGCCAAGCTTGCGTTTCACCCAATCCAACGCGTTCGTGGCCGCGTTGACGGCGGCAGACACGAGCCTACCTGCCGCGCCTGCGATGCCGAACGCGATACCCGTGATGATATTCAGGCCGACGCTACCCCAGTTAACAGATGTGAACCCGCGCATGATCTGGCCGACCATGCCTGGAATTGAGCCGATAAGCCTCGGAACCGACGAGATGAATCCGTTGGCCAGTGCGACGAGCAGCTGGACGCCAGCCTGCAGGATCTGCGGAAGACGATTGATGATGCCACCGACAAGCTGGCCGATAAGGATCGGAGCCTTGCCTACCAAGTCCGGCATGGCGTTGATGAGGCCCTGAGCCAGTCCGAGGATGAGCTTCAGGCCACTGTCGATGATCTGCGGCAGGTTGTTGAGGATGCCTTGCACGAGGTTGAGGACGGCGTTGATGCCGATGGGGATGAGCTGCGGCAATTGGGCCGACAATCCGTCCAACAGCGTCGTCAGCACGATGACAGCCGTGGACGCGATCTGCGGCAATGCCTGCACGATGCCCTGCAACAGGTTCGTTATCATCGTCAATCCGGTTTGCAGGAACGACGGCAGGCTCGACGTGACCCACGATTGGAACTGGGCGAGCAGCTGCGGCAGGCTCGTCGAGATCCATGTCGTCGCGCTGGTCAGCAGCATCGTGCCAAGCTGTCCCAACGCGCCGAGCACCGGCGGCAGTATCTGCATGACCAGCGCCGGCAGGGTGCTGCCCAATGAGGAAAACAGTTGCGGCAGTGCTGCGGTGATGCCGGTGATGATCTGCGCGATGCGCGGCCCCACGTTCTGGATGACCGTGCCGACCGAATCGACCAGTTGGGTGGTCAATCCGTTGATGTCGGCATTGTCTTTGCCGAGTTCCGCCAGCCAGTTCTGCCATGCGGCCTTCATCATGTTGACGGAGCCCTCGATGGTTGTCGCGGCCTCCTTGGCGGTGGTGCCGCTGATGCCCATCTGCTGCTGCATGATGTGGATGGCCTGCACCACGTCGGAGAACTTGTCGATGGACAGGTCGCCCATCTCGCCGTTCGCCTGCTTGACCTTGTTTGCGTCCTGGATCAGACGCTCCATCTCGGATTTGGTACCGCCGTAGCCGAGCTTCAGATTGTCGAGCATGGCGTAATTGCCGCGCGCCAGACTCTGGTAGGTCTGTTGGATGGACTCGATGTCGGTGCCCATCTTGTTGGCGTTGTCCGACATGTCGACCATGGCGGTGTTGCCAAGTTCCGCGGCCTTCGCGGTGTCGCCGCCGAGCGAGCTGATCAGCGAGGCGGAAAAGCTCGTGACCTGCGTCATGTACTCGTTGGCGCTCACTCCGGCTGTCCGGTACGCTTCCGCCGCGTATTTCTGTACGGTGCCTGAAGCGCCCTTGAACAGCGTGTCCACGCCGCCGACGGCCTGCTCGTAGGTGGCGTACGCGTCGAGCGCGCTCTTGCCGATGCCGGCCAGTCCAGCGACGGCGGCGCCGACGCCGGCCAGTCCGACCGTGGCGACGCTCTTCAAAGCGCCTACGGCCTTGCCGGACATGGAGCTGATCGCATTCCATGCGGTGTCGGCACCGCTTTTGAGCTTCGAGCCTATCGCAGACGCGACACTGCCGGCCGCTCCGGAATCTGCGACAGCACGCCGCCGACCGCGCCGCCGACGTTGCGAGATAACCGCCGATGGCATTGCTGACGTTTTTGAACGGGGCGGGTATCCTGGCCGCGATGGCCGAGCTCATCGCGGAGAACTTTGCCGACAATGGCGCGGTAAGACGTGACGCGGTGGATTGCATGGCGGCGCCGGCAGCGCTCATGCCGTCGCGGGCTTTCGTGGCGATGCCGGAGAACGCGACGTTGCCGCGTTTTTGACCCGTCCGAACGCGCCGGAGACCGGCTGGACGATGGCCGCGCCAAGATTCTTGAACGCCGATCCAAGCGAACCACTGTTGGCGGCGAGATTGTCCTGCGCGTCCTTGAGCGCCTTCTGCGCGTCCTTCAACCGGTTCTCGGCCTGCGTCGCCCGGTCGGTCATGGTGGACAGCTTCAGCCGGGCCTGTTCGAGTCTGATGGTCGCGGCCTCGGCCTGCGTGCTGCCCTCGCCGTGCTTGGCGACGGCATTGGCGACGCTTTCCTCGGCGGCACGCACCTGATTCGCCGCGGACTTCTGCTGGAGCATGGCCTGACGGTATGCGGCCGTGGACTTCGCCACGTCACGCTCATAGGATTTCAGCACATCCGCGCCGAGACCGTTCGCCGACTCCTTGAAGCCGTTTTTGAACGCGTGTCCGAACAGCCCACCGCTCTTGGCGCCGTTGAAGCTACCGTCGAAGGTCTTCGACGCGGCCTTGCCGCTCGCGCCGACCTCCTTGTTGACCACGCTGCGGAAACCCTTCATTGACGGGAAAACGCTGATATGCGCGGAACCGAGTTCGCTGCCGAACGCCATGCGGCACCTCCACTATTCAGTTATTCAGTCTTCGTAAAGAGTCCGGAAAACCGGACTCATGCCCCTGGTCTGTTCGCGCAGCCGCTCACGCTCGGCCTTCTCCCTATCCGCCCGCAATCGTTCCGCAAGCGAATCGAAAGCTTCGGATACTCTTCGCCGCCCAGCGCGTAGATGACCGGCATCTCGCCCCAACGGGCCGGATAATCCAAGCCGTTGAGCTCCGCGCCAGTGTAGGATGACGGATCGCCGATAAGCTGTTCAAGGAGCGCTATCGCGTCGCCGTAGCGGAGCCTGCCGCCAAGATCGGCCTGCAGACTCCACCACGTGCCGTGAAATCGGCTCGGATCACACTCCCATGTTCGGCGAGCTGGCGGGAGAACCATTGGATTTTCCCAGTGAGCTCCCTGCGCGCGCACGACAGCGTCGCCATAGTCGGACAGGAGATTGAACACGACCTGCACCGGTTCGCCGTTCAGCGCTTTCGCCTGTTTGTCTCCGGCGAATGCGCTCAGAATGCGTTTGAGCTGTTCCACGCTCTCCGTGTCATCGGACGTGTTCGACAGTCTGGTGAAATCGTCGATGCTCATCGACAATGGGAGCTTGTACGTGCGTCCGCCGGGCACGAGCGCCCAATACACATCGCCCTTGATGATGTGGCGCACCTTGTAGTTTTGCGCGATGGAGGCGAACGCCTCCTCGTCGTTTTTTTCCGTCCACTGGTCGAAATCCTCGATGGTCGGTTTGAAGTCGGTGGAAGTGGAAGTCATTGTCTTGTCCTATCTGCTTTTTCGCCTGCCTGCCGTGGAAAAGAAGATTCCCGGACCGCGCAGACAGGCGAGATAGGCGGTCCGGGAAGATTTTCGTCCGCCGGTCAGGCGGCGCGTGCGGTGACGGTGACCGTCAGATCGGGTGAGGTCACGCCGTCATAGGTGGCGTTGATTCTCGCGCTTCCGGCCTTGACGGCGGTGAGCGTGCCGCCATCGACGGTCGCCACGCCTGCATCCTTGGATGTGAACGTGGCCTGTCCGGTCACGTCCACGGTGGTCTTGTCCACATGGGTGGCGACGGCCTTGAGCGCGAGCTTCGCGCCTTGGACGACCGACGGCTTCGTGTTTCCGTCAGCCGAGGTCACGGCCACCGCCGTCACGCTTTTGGGTCGTACCAGCTTTCGATCCACCTGGTGTTCGGATGCTCCGCATCCACATACAGCGGGTCCTTCATCCATTCGACGGTGAGCGCGCGGCCGGTGACCGAGCCACGCTCCTGCTGGTCAGGTTCGTTGCCGGTGACCTGCATGACGCCGGCACGACGGTGGACGCGCCCGGTGTCGAACGTCTCCTCTTCGTACACCATCCATTTCGCGTCCTGGATGATGTCGGCCACGTGGTAGACGCCCTGCGCGTCCGGCTCGCCGATGGTGATTTTGCGGGTCAGCGCGTTGTTTTCGGCCGGACTGAAGTCTGCGTGAGGCTGGTCGCCAGCGGCAGCTTTTTATAACCGTCCTGCAAAAACTCCAGCGGGTCGTCGCCGTCGCGCGAATCCTGGTTGCCGCCGTCGGACTTGACGAGTCCGATGCATGCGGTCGACCGATTGTAGGCGGCCGGAAGTTCCGGCGTTGCATTGCTGGATGCGATCATCTCCGGAGTGATTTTGTTTTCGGTGGAGTACGGGACGATCATGATGGCGGCGGTGACGAGCGCCTCCACCTGTCCCAGATCCATGCCCTGACTGTCTTTGGCCATGGCGTTTCCTTTCTATGGTTGTCTGATTCCGACCGTCGAATATTCGGCGGTCATGTAGTAGCGGCACCATGCCGCGTCCTCGCTGACCGGGTACGGGCCGTTGCATCCGTCAGGCACGACGGCGCAGATGCGGCTGCCTTCGGCGAATCCGATGAGGATGCCGGGCTCGCCGGTCAGCACGCCGTACACGCGGGCCGCCAGATCACGGCATGGTTTCGTATCGTTGCGCGTCCATCCGAGCACGTTGACGCCTATCGACCTGTCGAACGTCACGCGGTCGGCGGATTGCGTGCCGCCGTCGTCACGCACGACCACGAGCGGATAGGAACCGTCGTAACCGTCAGGGATGCGGTTTCCGACCTGCAGGCCGGGGATGTCCGTGATGTTGGAGCGCAGCCATCCGGTGAGGAACAGTTCGAGGTCTGGTGGAATGACGCTTGCCATCAGACCCTCGCCTTCCTCAACGCTTTGGCCAGATTGCCGGTCTGCGCCTCCACGAGCAGGGTCTTAGAGTCGTGGCCGACGACCATGACGGTCGTTCGGTGCTCCCTTTTGACCTCCTCGATTCCGAGGCCGTCGCGGTATGCGCCGGTATCGACTGGAGCTGCCGCCCTCGCGCAGGCGAGGGCCCTGTTCGCGGCCAGCGTGGTGAGCGCCTTGACTCCCGCGCTATTGAGAATCCCGTCGAAGAACTTCGGGTTGAAGTCGACCGATATCCTGTTTTTCGCCATTGTCAGCCCTTTCTTTCCGTCAGACGGCATTCCAAGGTCGGACGCCACCCCGTGAACGCGTTCACATCCTTCGATGGGAATCCGTCGACTTCCCACAAGCGCCCGTCGTCGGGGTCTGCGCGGATCCGGTCGCCGATTTTCACGTCGGCTGTCGGATCCGGGACGGTGAGGTACGCCGTTGATTCGGTTTGTGTGTCGAGCGTGTCCGGCGTACGGGTGCTGGAGCTGGAGGCGAGGGCGCCCATGATGGCGAGCTCGTCCGGAGGCACGCTCCAGTCTGGCTCGTTCTGCGCCGGATTGTACGGGTTGGTCTTGCGTTTGGCACGCAGTCGCCGCCACTTGGTCACGCCCGGCATGCTGAAGGACGAACCATGGCCGAGATAATCCAACGCGGAAGTCACGGCTTCACCCCCCACGACAAGCGGTAAGGCTGCAGCGTACGCTTCTCGGAATCGAAAAGCGCCACGTTAGGCACGCCACCATCGGAACCCGACCGGTAGGTGACGCTTGAGCCATTCGTGGATTGTGAGGATACCGTGCCGGGCACCTGCATCACACGAGACGCGATGTCCAACAGGATCATCTGCACTTCCGGCACATCCTCCAAATCCCAGCCATCAGTGATGGTCGCTCCCACACTCCCCGGCAGATCAGGGAAGGTGGCGCCATTGACCAGCACGAGGCTCCCAGCCTCGCTGAAACGCGCGTCCTGCACGTGCTCCACGCCATCGAGCTTCAGACTCGAAAGCGCGGTCACATGCTTGGATGGCAAGAGAAGCGAGTCGCCGCCATGACCATCCAAGCGAACCGTACGGGTGACGGAAGGCGCGACATGCCAGCCGCAATACTTGCGAATCGCAGCCTGAGCGGCCCTCATCTTGAAACCGGCATCGACTTGGAAGGAGTCGGCGCTTGGAATCAGATCACCAATCACGCAGTCATGCCGCACCCCCAATCACTTACTTGGCTGCCATCAGCCAGCGGCCACCAGAGAATCGATAAGCGCATCGAATTCCTGCTTGGTCGGCGCGTCAGAAGCTGCCTTTGGCACATTCTTCGCCACCGGAAGAGAGGCGGCACCGCCGATAGTGACCGGTTTGCCCTTGGCGTCAAGCGCCACAAGCTCCGCCACGTCCTGCGTCTTGTCGATGTTCGCCTCTTTCGGAGTGGCGAAGCGCACGTACTTCTGCGTCATGATCAGGCCGCCTTACCGAGAGTGACCTTAACGAAGGCATTCGGATACTTGACCTGCAGGCCCAGACGCTCGGAGACGCGGCACTTCTGCTTGAAGTGCAGGAAATCGTCGGTGTCGGAGTCGGTCATCTTCACGACCAGACCGCCCTTGCGCAGCACCTTGGCGCTCTTGAAGGCGCGACCAGCGCGGTGCCTTCGGTGATGGCGGCGGTGGCCACGGTCGGGATGTTCCACAGCTTGGCCCCATCGGTCAGGTTGAGGTAGTTGCCGTTCGCATCCTTGGCAATGGTCAGCTTCCAGAAGTCAAGCGGGTTCATCACGTAGGCGTCGGCTTGGAAGTTTGGTGGTGGTGG
>ENA-OQEX01000115-OQEX01000115.1-human-gut-metagenome-genome-assembly--contig:-NODE-115-length-47488-cov-6.099787_pt1 | contig 47488 bp, 47 predicted proteins | sample MGYA00242802_ERZ504649 | MGnify/ENA primary metagenome ERZ504649 (study PRJEB26092, sample SAMD00036194) | human gut metagenome | host: Homo sapiens | study: EMG produced TPA metagenomics assembly of...
CTACTGGCTTTTGGCTCTTAGTTAAGGGGTATTTGGTTGGCATGAGCATTAGATGATCGATTTTCGGCTCGAGCAGGCATTGGTATCTACGCATGATCGAATTAGCCGTAATTAGATACGCGGGAAGATAGATGGGGAAATCTATAACAAGCTCTTCGGCGAAATCGATACTTTTGCTAGGCTCCGAATTTCGCCTTCCATTCGGCGAGCTGCTCGGCGGTGATTTCGCCGGACTTCTCCGAATCAATCTGCGCGAGCCAAGCTTTGAGGGCCTGAACGAGCTTGGGCGCCTTCTTCGACGACGGGTCGATGGCCAGGACGACTTCGCCATCGATCTCTTTCGGCTTGAGGCCGAACTCCTCATCGATCCTGAAGATGAGCTCCAAGGCCTCGCGCGCCGTGGCCGCGGGAACGTCGAAAAGCGATTCGGGCGCAACGTGAAGCGCCGATGCGATTTCTTTCACCTGGTCCTCCCCGGACGTCCTGTTGCCGAGCTCGTAGTTCCTGATCGCCGAATCCGTCAAACCGCACTTCTCCGCGAGCTCGCTTTGGGTAAGACCCCGCATCTTGCGGTACTTCCTGATGAGTTCGCCGGTTCCCATACAACCTCCTGAAGGCGCCCTTTTCGGGCGGACGATTGAACATAACGCGAAAATAATAGCACGTTTCTGAACGGTTTGATATTGAACGGTTACGATTCGCATTAAGCACCGTTCGTTATTGAACTGCAAGGAGGAAAGATGTCCGAGAATCCGAAACGACTCATCGGCACCCGTGAAGTCGCAGAGAAGCTGCACATCGGAAGGACGAAGGCCTACGAGCTTATCCGCGAGCTGAACTGCGAGATGGAGAGAAAGGGCTACAGGGCCATCCCGGGCCGCGTGAGCTGCGAGCCTCTGGACGAGCTCTACATCAAGCCAAAGGGAGGTTGGAAATGAGCGTAAAGCTAGCCAAAACGGCACCTGGCTCGCGCAATTCAGGTGCAAAGACAAGTTCGGCAACGAGGTGCACAAATGCAAGCGCGGGTTCGCGACGGCGGAAGAGGCGCAGGTTTGGGAGGACGAGTTCATCACAAGCACAGGCTGCACCATGGAGATGACGTTCGGCGAATTCTTCAAGGTTTATGAAGCCGACCTACGCCCCAGGCTACGCGAGCACACCTGGCGGCAGAAGGAGTACGCGATCAAATCAAGGGTGCTGCCCTTCTTCGCGAACAAGAAGATGGACAAGATACGCACCATCGACATCGTCCGTTGGCAAAACACCCCCATGGCGCCCACGCAAACGACGGCAAGCCCTACAGCGCCACGTACCTGCGCACGCTCAACAACCAGCTGACCGCCATTCTGAACCACGCGGAGAGGTACTACGGGCTGAGCTCCAACCCGGCGATGAGAACCGTGAAGATGGGCGGCAAGGAAGCCCGCACGATGAATTTCTGGACCAAGGACGAGTATCTGAGGTTCTCTGACGCCACGATGGACGCCCCGCGCACATTCGTGATCTTCGAGGTGCTGTACTGGACCGGCATCCGCGAGGGAGAACTTCTGGCCCTCACGCCGGACTCGTTCGATTGGAAGAAATCGACCATTGCTGGATTGGCAACGGTGTGTTGGACGGTTTCTTAGAGGACGAGTCCTTGTTCGGTGAATTCCTTCGGGCTCCGATATCCGAGGGTGGAGTGGAGCCGCTGATCGTCGGACCACCACACGTAGCCGTTGAGGTCATGCCTCAGTTGCTCGATCGTGGTGTAGTGGTTCCGGTACACGAGCTCCTTCTTCAACAGCCTGTTCGTCGATTCGACCACGGCGTTGTCGTAGGGGTTGCCCTTGCGTGACAACGATCTTTTGATGTCGAACACGTCGAACGGCTCGTCGATCCTCGTGTTGTCGAACTCGCTGCCCCGGTCGGTGTGGAACACCTGGACGTCCGTCAGCGGGAAGTCGAGGGTGACGAACGCGGCCAGCACCAGGCTCGCGTCCCGGGCCCGCCCGGCGGAATGGCCGGCGATGCCCCTGTTCGCCAGGTCGGCCAGCAGACACACGTACGCCAGCCTCAGCCGACGCGGACATAGGTAAGATCGCTCGCCAGATGTGTGCGCGGGGCGTAGCCGTCGAACTCGCGGTCCAGCAGGTTCGCGAGCCTAGCCTCGTTGACCCGCGTCCCGTGCGGTTTGAATCGTCCGCGCGAACGAACGAGGAGAAGACGAGGTTCTGGCGGACGCGAATTTCAGATTTCCGAACGGGCTTCCCGTCGATTATGCGAAATTGACTTTAGGCAATGATCTCTCTACGAGAATATGGAGCTCAAAGAATTTTGACCCTCCGGGAATAGCTTCCAAAATATGGCATCCTTCCCCAACCCCGGAAATAGGCATCTTTGACCGAACGGAGCAAGACCGCAAGGAAACTGCTTACGATAGCATGCCCGGCCTCGATGTATGTATCTGGGTAAATCCCACGGATTGTGAATTGAAACTCGAAGATGAGGGGCTTTCTCGAAGCCAACAGTAAGGTTAGGGTTGTCCGATTTGCCAAAGGATAAGGCCGACGAATTCGCTCGCATGCTATGCAAGGCAATATTGGAATCCTTGATAAGCATTCATACACGATCTATTCATCATGACTGGGTCGGCCACCAATTTAGGCCGATTCAACTTGAGAAAATACGGTGGCTGTGGTACGTGTTCGCGGTATATATGACGAAAACCCAACATGCCTTCTGCAAGCATTGCGGACGACCGTTTATGAAATCGCGTCCAGACAAGCAATACTGCAACGACAAATGCCGTAAAGCAGCAAATCGTTAACGAGAAGGGGCCGGTTATGCTATTCGGAGGCAGAATGCCCAGCAGTGGTTCGGCTTTGGAAGCTCCACGCCCTAGCATGGAGCGAGCGTAGCCTTTGCAAACCCTCCCGATATCAAGTTGGCAGCTGAATGTAGCTGTTTATCTCGGGGTTATAATCGCCTCAACAATTTATTTCCTTTAGATAGGTTGCCCATGATGTTCAACACCGCAGAATCGGTTCTTATTGTCGAGGCTGGAAACACCGGCAAGTTCTCCAAGCTTCTCTACAACATGATCGGAAAGAACGATGACACCGAGGCTGGTCCGACCGGCCCCGTCGACGGCAGCGTCGATGCCTCCATCTTCAACGAGGGGCAGTTCGCTCAGACAGCCATCTCGTCGAGCCAGAAGGTCGTCTTCATCGGCTGGCCGGAAGGCGCCGGAGACTACATCGACGCGATTCGGCTCGACAACCCCGAAGCCATCGACGAGGAAGGCGTCTATATCGGCGTGAGCGGGAACCATGCCTGCATCACGGTGAATACCGAGCCGCCTTCCAAGGAGGACTACTGGAAGTTCCTCGAAAGGGCAAGGGAGCACGGCATGGAATTCGATGACCTCCTCGCAACCCTGCGCCCCGGAGAGGAGGCGGCAGAACCCGAAGAAAGCAATGATTCCAATCCCGTGCTTGGTTTTGCCAAGATGGTAGGCAAGACCATCGGAAGGGCTGCCGCCGATGGCGCGAACGGAATCAACAATGCCGTCGTCCTCCATCAGAGGGCGAGCGAGATCCGCGAGCAGCGCTACCAGTACGCTGTGAAACGCTTCTACTACGAAAAGCTTAAGGCTTCGTCGAGGCGTAGGGATGAACGATTTCGACAAGGGGTTCGAGTTCTCCGCACGTCATGCCGCTGCCGTGCCCGCCGGAATGGATGCCATGAGTTGGGTGAACAGCGTGGAAGCCGCCATCGAGGAGCTGTACTCTGCGATGAACTCCTACGACCACTACAAGAACAGCAAGGCGGCGCAGGACTCCCTCAAGGGTTTCCTGGCAGAGGAATGGTCCTTCGGGACGGCGAACGTCGATGCGGCCGTTAAGAGAGTCGATGCCAGGGGCATCAGGCTCGACTCGCACGACCTCGGGTCTGCGGATGTGGCTTGGGGCGCCGATCAGTACCAGCTCAAGTTCCTGACCGACCCGAAGAACATCGCGCGCAAGCTCGCGACGACGCTTCGCGATTCATACAACGGTAGGCCGAAAAGATATGCAGATCTCTCTTTTGACGAGTGGGCCGTCAAGAAGGGCTTCGCGGGCAAGACCCCAGACGACTTGCTCTACGGCGACATGGGCGGCCTGATCCCGTCGGACAAGCTTGAAGCAGCCAAGCAGTACACGCTGATGCGCATCGAGCGCGCGAAAGGCCGCGGCTTGGACGAAGAGGTGCAGCGCTGGACGAAGGTGCGCGACAACCTGACGGACCGAATCAAGACCCCTGAGGGCGTCGAGGGCAGGCCCGCCACGAACGAGGAGATGCGCCGAAAGGCAATCGACGTCTCGAACAAGAAGAAGCTCGACCCTGCGGACGACGGCATGACCACGTCCCAGCTAATCGCTGCGAGCGACATAGTAAAGCAATCGCTCAAGGCCGGCGGCACGGCAGCCGCCCTAAGCGCCGCCCTGAGCGTTGCCCCCGAGATCTACCGCGCCATCGATTACCTGATCGCAGAGGGGGAAATCGATGACGAGCACTTGAAGTCCATCGGGACGGCGGCATGCGCCGGCGCCGCCAACGGGTTCGTGTCTGGATCGGCAACCGCGGCAATCACGGCCGCAGCAGCAAAGGGCGCCTTCGGCGAGACGGTAAAGGCCGCCGCAATGGGATCGAGGGGCGCGAACGTCATCGCGTCGCTCGTCGTGCTGACCATGGAGACGTGCCGGAACTCCTATCTCGTGGCGTCGGGGCAGATCGAGCCCGTCGAGATGGCGAATAACATAGGCCAATCCGTGTTCTCAACCGTCATGATGCTCGGCGGAGCCGCTGTCGCGACCGCCCTGACAGGCGGGGCGACCCTCCCTGTGCTCATCGGGTCCTTCGTCGGCGGAGCGGCGGGAAGCATGGCGTTCAGGCCCGTCTCGTCTTGTGTCATGAAGGTGTGCGTCAATTCCGGCGTCACGTTCTTTGGCCTCGTCGAGCAAGACTACAAGGTTCCCAAGCGCCTGCTTTCGATGCTCGGCATCAAAGGGGCGAGCATTAAAACGGCGAGAGTAAAGACGGCCGCCGTTTCGACGGCGGACCGGCTCTCTGCGCCATCCGTGAAAACGGCGTGCCTGCACACCGCAGACGTCGTCTTCTTTGAGCGAGGACTCGTCGGCGTCAACAGGGTTGCATATTCGTAGGGCGATGCCGGTGCGCATGAAACGACCTGCGGTTTCGCGAATCAATAGAATCATTCCCAAATCGCGAATCAGGGCCTGATTCGCTCAAATTGCGCACGAATCAACCCTCGGCGGCATGATGTGACGCGGATTGGCAACGCTCGGATTCAATTAGTCACTGAGTGGGAGTGATTCCAAGCTGATTCGTTACTGAACGCAAAATCGCAATCAATATGATGAAGCCCCCGAAAGTGCGAAACTTCCGGGGGGCTTCATCATGCTTTCCGCCTTCTAGGCTCGAGCCAGATAACACCTCTCAAGGTGTCGGACGCCTCGTCGCTGCTTACCTCTTTACGTACGGTGTCAGGTTTCCATTGGTTCCGTGTTTTTCGTAGGCATTATGACGTTTGCGAGCGCCACTACCTTTGCCATGTTGGGGCCGGACAAGGCCAAGCCGTGTCAGGAAAGCTAAGAACCATCGTGGCTTGACATAGCGGCATCCGCAGAATGATTACGATCCTGTGCAAACGTAGAAATGTCCTTCTTCTGTTTTTGCGGAGGAAGGACATTTCCGTACCGTTTTCAATATTATTTGCGGATTATCCTGGACAATCATTGCTAGGCCAGCATGCTGGTCCACATGTTTGCGAAATCAGGAAGCGTTTTCGCAGTGGTGGCGATGTTCTTGATTAGAATGCCGTTGATTTTCAGCCCCAGCATCGCGGCGAACGTCGCCATGCGATGGTCCGCATAGGTTTCCATTTCAGCCGGCCTGAGATTCGCTGCCGGCACCGGCGCGATCTCCAGCCCGTCGGGAAGCTCTCGGGCCTCTCCCCCGACTCTGGTGATCTCGTTGACCAATGCTTCCAAGCGGTTCGTCTCATGGCCACGCAGATGACCGATGCCCAGCATGCGCGTCGGAGTATCGGCGAAGATAGGATCGCGGCCAATGATGGCGCGATCTCACCTGCCGCCGTCAGGTCGAAATCACCTAGGCCGCTGACATGGCCGTCGCCGGTCACTTCGCAGTACCGGACGCCGTCAATCACCGGAAAGCTGATTTCGGCTCCCATACGTTCCAAATATCCCGGAAGCAGGCCTCCGGGTTGCGTGGTGGATTCCGGCCAATGGGGCACGCGCACGGCTCCTCCGGCGATGAGCGCTGCGCCAAGGAACGGGGCGGCATTCGACAGGTCAGGTTCTACCGTCACCGTTTTGGGCAACTGCACGGCTCCCGGCTGCACGGTCCACACGCGGGCGTGTTCGTCGGCGTTGGCGCGCACGCCGGAACCTTGCAGATCGGCCACGGTCATGCGAATATGCGGTAAACTCGGTGTCTTCTCCCCCGTGTGATGCAGTTCCAAACCGCCTGGCACTCGAGAGCCGACGAGCAATAGTCCCGAAATAAACTGCGAGGATCCCGAAGAATCAATGCTGACTACGCTCGGCTCGGCGCACTGGCTCACCGTTTGAGGTGGAATGATTGTAAATGGCAGGCGCCCTTCCTCGCCGTGGTATTCGATGCATGCCCCCAACTGTTCAAGACCGTCCAACACCGGCTTCATCGGACGCGCGTACGCCTGCTCGTCACCGTCGAAATCCACAGGACCGTCCGCGAACATGGCAAGACCGGGCACAAAGCGCATCACTGTTCCCGCAAGACCGCAGAACACCTTCGTACCACCGTGGAACCGGCCGTCGGACGGCGGCACCACCGTAACCGTGGTGTCGACCTGCTCATCGATTTCGCAGCGCACTCCCAACGAACGCAGCGCGTCCATCATCAGCTCGGTATCGCGCGAGCGCAACAGACCGACCAATCGCACAGGACGATGCCCGAGAGCCGCAAGAATGAGATAACGGTTCGACAGGGATTTGCTGCCCGGCACCACAACGGTGGCGTCAAGCGATTTGCTGGCAAACGGCGCCGGCCAAAGATTCTCTTGAGATGCGTTCATAGGGCTTATCGTATCCAAAACCCGAGGAAAACAACGCTTCAATCTCGCCATACAGCACCCGTATCTTGCTCGAACTCGACAATCAAATGCCATCCATACCATTTCCGTTTGAAAACCCAGGCGGACAGAACTATGCGAATATCACAAAATGCCACGAGGAATTCCCGCGATCGTCGTGTTTGTACCGGAAACCGGAGAAAGGATTTTCAAACCGTCTGAAACACCTTTGTTTCCAACGGTTTTGGTCGGGCTGACAGGATTTGAACCTGCGACATTCTGCTCCCAAAGCAGACGCGCTACCAAACTGCGCTACAGCCCGTTCACGTTCACACCCCGCGAATCCGCCTCACGGAATCGCATCAAGTGAACACGAGTTTCTATTATAGCGTATGGTTGGACAACGACAGGCTTACAATAGCATTTCGGAAGGGAGAGTGGCATGGGACGTCACCAGCAGGCCGAATCGTCAGGCATCATCTCCTTTGTGACATGCGCCGTTATCGCCTGGTTCGTCATGAACGCATACATGCAGTTCGCCCCGGCCATCTGGCGTGTCACGCAGCGTCTGTTCACCGTCTGCGCGGGAATCGTGGCAGGATGCGGAGTCGTTTCATTCAGTTTGGGTTACGCACGAAAATCACGTTCGCTGACACTCAAACATGGTTGGGCTATTCCGGTCCGTCGTATTTTCGAGATCCTCGCGCTTTCCATGGTGTATGCTTCGACCATTTTCGTCACATCGTTCATGATGTTGTCCATCGTCAACAACATGATGGGCATCCGCACGCTGAAAGGCTATCTGCCGATCCTATGCGCGGCTATCGCAGGCGTTGTAGGCTATATCACTTTCGTGCAGGCGGAACTTATGAATGCCAAAACGATCGCTTCCCTACTGCCGTTTTTCGTGGTGTCTGGCGTGAGTATCGCAGGATTGACGTCCGACGATCCGTACTGGTACAACAATAATTTCTCTCAATTGGGCGACCGTACGACGTTCGCCGCGCGTATGTTCAATTCGACGCTGACGCTCGCGGGCATCTGCATTGTGATCATCAGCTATTTCGCCGTTTCCGAGCTCATCACCACGTATCGTCTGCAATTGCAGTATCTGGATTCCAATGCCATCAATGAGACGCCGAAGCATTTTCGTACGAGGATTCTGCTGCTGTCAATCATGTTGACGTTGGCCGGCATCGCTTTCGTAGGTATCGGCATGTTCCGTTACACACCGCATCCGATTTTGCACAACGTGTTCGCCCGCGGCCTACCATGTTTGATGAGCGTGCTGATGATTGCCCTGCCTTGCTTGCCCCGCAACTCTCAAAGGTCGTATACGTGGTTTCCGATCTTGCGATTGCGATTGGGCTTATGCCGGATTCCAATGGCTGAGCGGGCATAACACGCTGACGAATGTGGAGGCGTTGGCCGGCATGATGTTCCTTGGCTGGTTCATCATTTTCTCGCGTCAAATCGCCGCCATCGAAGCGGATCGCGTGCAGACGCAGCTGATACTGGCGCAATCTGAGAGACCACGCTCCGTCGAGGATCTTGCGGAAGTCAGCGAAACTGTTCCCGACACAGTTTCGAGGCTCGCCGCACAAGTCTGATGCAAGGCTGACCGGCAACCGCCGGATTTCAACATATACATACCAGTGGGGTGGAGCCATCGCATTGGCGACGACTCCACCCCACTGGATTCTGACGGCATAACGCGAGTGCGCCGTCAGAAGTTGTAGTGCTTGTTGGACGGCTTCTTGTCGCTCATCAACAGCAGGAAGCTTCTTGATTGCGCAGTAATCGCAAAACCGGCCTCATAATTGAGTTCTGGCCCCTTTGGATTATGCGTGTCGACAATTAAGCGCCATTTCTTGCCATATTGCTCATCGGGCAGGGTGAACATGATCGGCTCGTAATGCGCGTTGAAAATCAGAATGAAATCATTGTCGACCATCTGATTGCCGTACCAGTCGGTTTCCGGAATATCGGAACCGTTCAGATAGATCATCACAGTGAAGGCGTGTGTGTTTGACCAGTCGTCCATATCCATAATGGAGCCGGTATGATCCATCCATTCGACCTGCGGAATCGCAGTGCTGTCGTCTCCCTGCTCGCGACCGGAGAAGAAGCGGCGGCGATGCAGCACAGGATGCTCAAGCCTCAAATGGATCAGCTTCGATACGAATTCGAGCAGGTCCTTTTGATCCTCGTCCAGATCCCAGTTCGTCCAGGAGATCGCATTGTCCTGGCAGTAGGCGTTGTTGTTGCCCTGCTGGGTGCGCGCCACTTCGTCGCCGCCGCAGATCATCGGAATGCCTTGGCTGAGCAGCAACGTGGCGAACATGTTGCGCATCTGCTGTTGACGAAGCTCGTTAACATCCTTGATGGTCGTAGGACCTTCGACACCGCAGTTCCAAGAACGGTTGTTGCTTTCGCCGTCGCGATTGCCTTCGCCGTTGGCCTCATTATGCTTCTCGTTGTAGCTCACCAGATCGTTCATGGTGAAGCCGTCGTGCGCGGTGATGAAGTTCACGGATGCGACCGGTCGGCGGCCATTGACCTGATACAGGTCGGAACTGCCCATGAATCGGCTGGCGAATTCCGGCAACGTGGACGGCTGCGAGCGCCAGAAGTCGCGCACGCAATCGCGGTAGCGGCCGTTCCATTCGGACCAGCTGGACGGGAAGCCGCCCACCTGATAGCCGCCAGAGCCGAGATCCCACGGTTCCGCGATCAGCTTGACGCGGGAGATCACCGGATCCTGTTCGACGATGTCGAAGAAGGCCGACAGTTTGTCGACTTCCTGGAACTGACGGGCCAATGTGGCGGCAAGATCGAATCGGAATCCGTCGACGTGCATTTCGGTGACCCAGTAGCGCAGGCTGTCGGTGATGAGCTGCAGGGCGTGCGGCGAGCGCATCAGCAGCGAGTTGCCGGTGCCTGTGGTGTCGAAGTAGTGTCTGCGGTCGTTGTCGACCAGACGGTAGTAGGCGCCGTTGTCGATGCCCTTGAAGCTGAGGGTCGGTCCACGGTTGTTGCCTTCGGCGGTGTGGTTGTACACCACGTCGAGGATGACTTCCATGCCGGCATGATGGTATGCCTTGACCATGGATTTGAATTCGTTGACCTGTTCGCCGCGCTGTCCGGAGCTGGAATACGCGTTGTGCGGGGCGAAGAAGCCGATGGTGTTGTATCCCCAGTAGTTGCTCAGGCCTTTTTCCTGAAGGAAGCTGTCATTGACGAACTGGTGGATGGGCATGAGCTCGATGGCCGTGACGCCCAGCTTCTTCAGGTATTCGATTACCGAGGGGTACGCCAGACCCGCATAGGTTCCGCGAATGTCCGGCGGCACGTCCATGTTGAGGTTGGTCATGCCGCGTACGTGGGCTTCGTAAATCACGGAATCATGATATGAGATGTTCGGATGCTGGTCGTTGCCCCAGTCGAAATAGGGGTTCACCACGCCGCTTTCATGGTATGGGCGGCCGAGTCGAGCGTGTTCATGCTGGTAACGTCATCGGGGCTTCTGAACCAGTACGAGTAGAGGCTCTCATCGCCGTCGATGTTGCCTTCGATGGCTTTAGCGTAGGGGTCAAGCAGCAGTTTGTTCGGGTTGCAGCGCAGGCCTTGCGTCGGGTCGTATGGCCCGTACACGCGATAGCCGTAACGTTGCCCCGGTTGGATTCCGGGCAGATAGTTGTGCCAGACATAAGAGTTCTGCTCGGTCATTTCGATTCGAGTTTCGTTGTCTTCCTCATCGAAAAGGCAAAGCTCGACTTTTTGTGCCACTTGGGAAAAGAGGGCAAAATTCACGCCGGCGCCGTCATAGCTTGCGCCGAGTGGATACATCGATCCGGGTCTGATTTGCATGATTCAAGTATCTCACGTTTCAGCCCCCAAATCGCAATTTCGTGTTGTTCGGCGATTATTTTTACGATTCGAAAGACTCTTGCCTGTATTTTGCCGGTTTCGTCGAATTTGCTCGTGAAGAATAGCGATCATGGAATTGGAGGCCGTAATACGGGTGCCGCGCAGCCGCTGCCAGGAGACCCACGCCGATTCGACGTGCTCATCGCCGTCGAAATGACGTTCGACGGGATGCCATGCATGCAGGTGAAGCACCATGATGTTGGCAAGCTCGTCGGTCATGCCTTCGGACGAGTAAAACTGCCCCACATGGTCGAATTCGACACCGTCACGCCCGGCGGGCTCCACACCGGTTTCCTCACGAAGCTCCCGCAGCGCGGCCTCCTCCACGTCCTCTCCCCCGTCGATGAGTCCAGCCGGCAGACCGTAGGCGAAGGCGTCGCAGCCGATACGGTATTCCCGTTCGATCAGATACAGGTCATTCGCGCAATCATGCACCAGCATGACCACGCAAGGCGCGTGACGCATCACCTGACGGCGAATCACCGTTTGCCTCCGTCACGCATCGGCAATGCGATCCGCAGGTCGTCGACGCCGAAAATCGCACCCTGATACACGTGCCTGCTGTCAAGCACCGTGACCATACCGGACATGTCTACGCCATCGCTGGATTCATCCAGCAATACGTCCACCTGGGTTCCGTCTACCGCCTCGTCACACATGACGCGTCACCGTTCCTGCCCGCTCGAAGGAAATACCATATTCCATGGATCGGTATTCATGGAAATCCAACGCACGGCAGGAATGTCGCCGGTCGCTTCCGCAACCGCATGGGGAACGTCTTCCATCGCATACTGGAACCACATGGATTCGATAGCGCTGTGCGGAGTGTTGACGAACGCCGGACGCACACGCCCGTCACCATGGCCCATGGCAACGCCGGAAGCACGCATGGAAGCCTCATAGCGGGCCTGCTCTATGGCGTCCGTCACCGGATGATGCCGCAGATCACTGGTCACATACACGTCGGCACCGGCCGCACGCACCTCATCGAACAAGGAATCACCGGAACCCGGAAGCACCGCCACCGTGCTGACCGGAACGTCCAGATCGCCGCAAACCTGCACGCCAAGCTCGGTGTACGGCAGCGCGCCAGCTACTCGACTGGCGAAATCACGCAACGCCACAGGTTCGGCAAGACGCCCCACACGCCCCAAACCGACCGGATGCTCGGCATCCGGATCATCGATGGGCACCAGCGGACGCTGATCCACCAAACCGAACATGTCAGCCGCAGCCATGCCGACGCACGATACGCCGCATCGGCATTCGTATGCCCCACCCACAACGCACATCCGGCAAGATTGAGCTTACGCACAATCTCACCACGGAAACCCAATCCCGACACCGCATGAACGGAACGGAAGAACAACGGATGATGGCAAACCAGCAAATCAATACCACCGGCAATCGCCTGATCAACCACCGCCATAGAGGGATCAGCCGCAAAAGCGATACCGCGCACAGGCTGACGCAAATCACCCACGATAAGACCAGGCTCATCCCACTGCTCCGCATAGCGAAGCGGATACAACGTTTCCAGCACATCCACAACCTGCTTCAGCGTTGCCATCATTCCTCCTTATGCCATTGCTCGACCACGCACATCCGCAACACACACGAAACCCAGTACCGTATCAGTGCGCGGCAAGCTGCCAATCCGAACCAATACCCGTGGAAACATCCAACGGAACCGCCATATCGACGCATGCTCCATGGCATCCTTCACCAACGCAGTGACACGCTCCGCCTCACCCGGCGCAACCTCCACCACAAGTTCATCATGAATCTGCAAAATAATCCGACTGGCAAGACCAGCCTCATGCAACGCATCATCAGCACGAATCATAGCGATCTTCATAATATCCGCAGCAGAACCCTGAATAGGCGCATTCAACGCGGCACGCTCCGCAGCATCACGCACCGCACGATTCGGCGACTTCAAGCCCGGAAAATACCTACGACGACCATAAATCGTCTCCGTATATCCCTTTTCACGAGCCGAAGAAACCAACGACTCCAAATACTCATGGACCTTGCCGAACGTCGCAAAATACTGCCGCTTCAATGACTCGGCCTCACCCGGCTTAATGCCAAGCTGCTGCGAAAGCCCATACGTGCTCAGCCATATGCCAAGCCATAGCTCATCGCCTTAACATGACTGCGCTGATCAGACGTAATCTCATCCACAGGAACGCCATACACCAAACTCGCCACATACTTATGAAAATCCCTACCGGAACGGAACGCCTCAATCAACGCCTCATCACCAGAAAGATCAGCCATAATACGCAACTCAACCTGAGAATAATCCGAACTCAACAACGACTCAAAACCCTCACCGGGCACAAAAGCCGAACGAATCTCACGACCAGCAGGATCACGATTCGGAATATTCTGCAAATTCGGATCAACCGAACTCAACCGACCAGTCGCAGCCACAGTCTGCTCAAACGTCGTATGAATACGACCATCAGACCTGTTCGTCGCATCAATCAACGTCTGCACAATCTGCTTAAGCTTATTCTTCTCACGATGCAACAACAACGCATCAAGAAACTGACAAGCCCTATCATTACCATACGAACGATCACGCAACACCTGCAAAGCAGCCGCATTCGTAGTATACGAACCAGTCTTAGTCTTCTTCGTAGGCTTCAAACCCATATCCTCAAACAGAATCTTCTGCAACTGCTTAGGACTTTGCAGATTCACGCGCTCGCCCGCATACTGCCATGCCGTTTCCTGCGCGTAATTCGCGTCGGCGGCAAGCTGTTCGCGCATGCTCATCAGCCTGTTCATATCGACTTGCGCACCGGCATGCTCCATGCCATACAGCACACGGGATACTGGAATCTCCACAGATTCAAGCAATGAGAACTGCTCACGCTGATCCAATGAATCCGCCAGTTTACGCGCCAGCAAACCAACAATCGCAGTATGGCGCGGAAGCTGGTTGTCGTTCCGCTGCGCACTATCGTCCGGCTCGTCGAAATCAAGCGTGCCTTGCGTCGCGCCCTCGGACTGTTCCTCGATATGCAGGTCAAGGAAATGCGCCGCCGCCTGTTCCAGCGTGTCGGCATGGAAATCGGGATGGACCAGATACCCGGCAAGCTTGGTGTCGAACAGCGGCTTCGGCAACGCCACACCGACGCTTTCCAGCAGGTGGGACTGTTCCTTATACCCATGCACCACCATGGATTGGTGATGTTCGTCAAGTACCGTTTGCAGCTGGGACGCCATGTCACGGTCAACACGATTGGTACGAATCGCTTTATCATGTGCAGCGATCATCAGCGACGCATAGGCCGCGTTCCCCGGCTTGCTTTCGCCTTCCACCTGCAACACCCACGAATGCGCCACGGACTGCGCACACTGCTTCGTATGATCAATGGCGAAGCCGGAGGGAGTCGTCTTCGGCGCGATTTCACGTTCGTCATGCAGATGCCCGTTCGGCATCGGCAGATTGTCTCGTACCCATGCTTCCAATGCTTCCGGCGAGTCAACCGTTTCATACTGAGGTATTTCGAGCTTGCCGGACTCGTCTTGCTGCACGGGATCGTTGGTGGGCTTCCCCGCATTGAATGTTCTCAGCACACGGTTTTTGGTGCGTATGCCGAATTCAAGTCTGGTGAACAGTTGGTTGAGCTGGTTGGCGTCCACCTGACCGAAAGTCAAATCCTCGATGGACACGCCAAGGTCAAGGTCACGCACCAAGCATTCACGGAACGATTCAGTTTGACCTGATCGATATTGGCCCGCAACGCCTCGCCTTTTTTGCCGCCGATTTCGTCGGCATGCTCGATAATCTGTCAAGTCCGCCATACAGGTTGATCCATTTGGCCGCGAATCCATCGCCCACGCCGGGAACGCCGGGGATGTTGTCGGCGGTTTCGCCACGAAGCGCGGCAAGATCCGGATATTGCTCCGGCGTGACGTGGTATTTCTCCACCACCGCGTCGGGAGTCATGTGCTTCAAATCTTTGAATGATGCCCCGGATACAACACGGTGATGTTGTCGTTGATGAGCTGGAACGCGTCACGATCGCCGGATAGCACCAGCGTGCGATAGCCTGCTTTGTCTCCCATGCTTGCCAACGTGCCGATCACATCATCGCCCTCGTATCCAGGTTTTTCGATGAATGTGACGCCAAGGGCCGTCAGCATCCGTTGAATCAACGGCAGCTGGGTCAATAGATCTTCCGGAGCCGCATCTCGCGTGCCTTTGTACTGCGGCAGCATCGTATTGCGGAAGGTACCGCCTTTGACATCGAAAGCGACGGCAAGATGATCCGGATGTTCCGCGTCGATCACCTGCGACAGCATGGTGGCGAAGCCCCAGACGGCGTTGGTCGCCTGACCTGCGGATGTACTGAAATTCTCTACGGGCAAGGCAAAAAAAGCGCGGAACGCCAAGGAATGGCCGTCAACGACCAATAGCGTCCCGCGCGTAGTGCCTTCCACAGTTGCTGTGTTAGCGCTCATCCTCTGCTTCCGACTTCTGATCACCGTACTTGGCGATGATGGCCATAGCCAGACGCTTCTTCGGGATGCGCTGGTCCATGGAGGTCTTCTGAATCCAACGGAACGCGCCCTGCTCGGAGAAGTCAGCCTTATCCATCAGCAGGCCCTTGGCACGGTCGACAAGCTTACGTTCCTCGAGGGTTTCCTCAGCCTTCTTCAGCTGCTCTTCCGCCTTCTTCAGCTGCTCTTCGGTTTCGTGCAGCTTGGATTCGCTGCGCTCCACATTGTCGAGCAGATCGTTGATTTCGGCGAAACGGCCCATGGCCACTTCCAGAGCCGGAAGCAGCTTGGATTCCTCATACGGCTTGGTGACGTATGCCATGGCACCTGCACCCGTGGCCTTCTTGACAGATCGGACTGGGAGAATGCCGTAAGCATAACGACCGGAGCGATATTCTCATCACAGATGATGCCCGCCGCTTCGATGCCATCCATACGAGGCATCTTGACGTCCATGCATACCACGCTTGGACGGAACTTGCGGGTCAATTCGACTGCTTCCTCACCGTTAGCGGCTTCGCCCACAACCTCGTAGCCACTATCTTCCAGCATGGCAACCAAATCCATACGGTTCACGGATTCGTCTTCGGCCACGACGACGGTACGCTTGCGAGGTTTGTCATCTTCCTCGATGGACTGCTCAGGCGCTGCGGCAGCCTGAAGTTCATCGTCGGTGAGCACTTCGTCCGGTTCCGTGGTCTTTTCTGCAGACATGTCGGTCTCTTTCCACTGTCACACCCAAAGCCGGTCTCACAAACCCCAACCTGGTCCTGGACTGATTCGATGCCGTTACTTGCAATCGTTCGGATTCTGGAAATCTTCAGCTTTTCACAGCCTTGATTCACCCTCCATCACGCAAGTTGGAACGAACCGGCTATCTTCCTTGTACTTTCATGGATGATACTAGCAGAAGCCTACAAGCGCGTGTTGCCGCAATCCTCTTTTTCCTTCACGTGCAAAGCCGAAAAATCCAAGAAATTCCGCAATCCTGCAAAGGCCTTCTTTCCACAATCCCGCTTCAACGTTGTCTTGTTTATACTGGTCGTATGAGTAGCACTTTCACTATCAGAGATATTGTCAACGAAGACGCAACGGCATCAGTCAGCGATTACGGTGCGCATGTGCTTTCCTGGGCACCTGCCGGCGAACAGACTGTGGTTTGGCGGCCAAAGGCGATTCATCTTAAGGAAGGAGCTGCCATCCGCGGCGGTGTTCCGATTATTTTCCCTTGGTTCAATTCCGGTTTCGAAGGCGGGCATGTGGCTTCGAAGAAGCCCAAGCATGGTTTTGCCCGCAATAGCTTCTGGCATTATGACAAGGAAGGTTCTTCCGATGCCTTGTTGCGCTATACATTGGATTCCAGCGAGATCAACGCAGATATACTTTCCCAGTTTGTTTCTGGACCGAATCCTCAATTTCATGCCGTTTACACCATTGAAGTCGGCTGTGAGTTGACGATGTCGCTTACCGTATATAACGATGGAGCCGAGCCATTGTCTTACGAAGAGGCACTGCATACGTATCTGCAGGTTGGAGACGCCGAACAGTCGCAGGTGTGCGGGCTGGAGGGCACCGATTATCTCGATACCGTATTGGACGGCGATCCCCGTTGCAACCAAGGTAATGAACCTGTGACCTTCCAAGGCATGGTTGACCGCATCTACTATTCGGCGGATACGCTTGAGCTGCGCGATCCTGTGCTGAAACGCACCGTCGTTGTTTCCAAACAGGGTGCGGCGCAGACCGTGGTGTGGAATCCGGGAGAACAAGCCGGAAACGCCATCGGCGATTTGGATGAGGGCGAATGGCGCGGCTTCGTCTGCGTGGAAGCCGTCAACAATCGCGATTGCGCGGTCGTTGTTCCCCCGCATGAATCACATACTTTGCAGCAGACGCTGTCGGTAAGGCACTGAAAGTAAGGCACCGTCAGTAAAGCACTGTCAGTAAAGCACGCCGACCGCAAGGCATCGACACCGAACATGGCGCTTTCATATAATTCCCAGATTGGCGACTAGGCTCGCTCGTAGTGGAAGCATGGAAGCGCCATACGAGGATTGCGAGGTTGCGATGACAGATGCCACAGTACAAACCATAGAACCAAAAACCTTGGAATCCATACGAACGGTCGCCAATATCGGCTCAGGCACCATGGAGCATGCCACAGCGTTGCAATTTGCGGTCGCGGATACCCGGTGAAATTGGTGGACTGCAGCGAAGAGCTTCTTAAGCGTGGCATAGAATGTATCCGCGCCGATGCCGAGGAATTCGCCCAAGCCGGGTTGCTGCGCGCCGAAGATACCGTTGACGATGTGCTCTCCCGCATTTCGACATACACCGACTATGAAAATGGTGTCTCCGACGCGGATTTCATTATCGAATCCATTGTTGAAAAGCTTGATGTCAAGCAATCCGTATGGCAGCAGATTGAGCAGTACGCGCCGGTCGATGCGATCTTTGCGACAAACACTTCCGGATTTTGGGCCCGACCGCAATCCAATCTGTGCTGAAGCACCCGGAACGCTTTGTGATGGCTCATTTCTGGAATCCTGGGCATCTGATGCCGCTAGTCGAAGTGGTGCCCGGCAAAGACACCGCGCCGGAAGTGTTGATACGACCTTCGATTTGATGGCAAGCATCGGCAAAAAGCCTGCGAAAATCAAAAAGGAATCTTTGGGATTCGTGGGCAACCGTATGCAACTGGCGCTGTTGCGCGAGGCGTTCAACATCATCAATGAAGCATCGCCGATACGGAAACCGTCGACACCGTGGTTCGTTACAGTTTGGGACGACGCTGGAATCTCGTCGGCCCCGTGGCCAGCGCCGATTTGGGCGGACTGGACACGTTCTACAACATCAGCACCTACCTGTTCAAAGACATGGATAACGGCACCGAACCGAGCCATCTGCTGGCTTGGAAAGTGCAGGATGGGAACCTTGGCGCAAAAACCGGCCGTGGTTTCTACGAATGGCAAGGCGAAGACGGACAACGCATTATCCGCGAGCGCGACGAACAGCTCATGCAACAGCTGGCGGAGGACGCTGCTGTTGAGGACGCTGACTGACTGCAAGTCCGAGTAACACTCCGACATATCGATACGACGATTGCGGACACGATTGCGGACAGGGAAACGACTACCCGCCCGCAATCGTAACCGCAATCACAAAACCTACATATTTTCACGCAATACATAAACCATATATTGTTCTGACTGCCGACTCACCGTATCGGCAACCCAGACATACAGCATTTGCGTTTGGCCGGATTAGCCCACGGTTCGCCTGCAGTGATCCAATCGTCATGCCAACTCTCAATCTGCCTATTCAAATCCTCCTTAAAAGAATCCTCCGCAGCAGAGCATTTTGGCATTGTGATTGATTGAAGTAAAACCGGAGGGAGCCACTGAATGCCTTGCAGAAATTCAATATGGAATACTTCAGGATTATCGGTGAATGTCACCGTAGCGACGATGACATAGTTCGGAGTGAATCTATGCACAGTGGCCTTGACAGGCTCCGAACTCCCGAAAGCTGCTTAATTGAGCCAAACAAACCACGCGTTCCCGCGATGGAACCTCCCCGAATGTCAAGCATCCGTCGGAACTGCCGCACATCCGGCGCCAAAAAATGGATGTGTCTGGGCATCCTCGTAAGTAAGAGAGACCTAAATCCACGGCGGGACACATCCACGCCATTGGCGTGGAATCGCTACCAGAGCGCTTCGATCGGCTCTTGGATCATTAACTTCCTGTCTCGCGCCGGACAACCGGCAGAAGCCTGCGGCAGATGTCTTCCTTTATTGAAACTTTCGGTTCCGTGTCGCTTGGACAGCGAAGCGAAACAAAACCTCACCTATAAGAATAAACGAAAGACATCGCAGACAAGAGGCGCACGTCGAAGACCATGCTAATCCAGCAACAATGCCGGGGCCGTCGCAGTCTTACAGCATCTGGGAGAAGTTCGCACATCCTTGGTGTTACCGGCGGGCTGTTCGAAAACAAAAAAGGGAGAATTGATCAATGGAACGACGACAATTCGGGACCGTTCTCACAAGGAAACGCGATGACGGCACCATACAAACATGGATAGACAGATATGCATACAAAGGAATACGCTGCCAAAAAGCGTTCGGTCCAGACGGTCGAGTGAGTGCCGAAAAATGGCTCGAGGAAGAGAAGCTGCTCATAGACCTCGACAGGCGTGGAGTCATGGAATGGAACCCGCCACAAACAAGAGAAAGCCAACGCAAAGCATTGGAGCTTACGTTCAACGAGTACGCCGACCACTACGTCAAACACCATCGAGGCCTGATGGTGGCGAACTCACCGGCGGATCCAAACGCAATCTGCAGGCTGACGTGAAGCATCTGCGCGATGCGTTCGGAGAGAAGCGTCTGGCGTCCATCACACCCAGCATGATCCGTGACTGGTACGAAGGAGACCATCCCGAAGGCCCTTGGGCGTTCAAGCGCGAATGCGAACGGCTCAAGGCGATTCTCACGGACGCGAGCAACCCAGCATCGACGGGGATCCGCCAATCATCGAAACGAATCCGTTCGTCATGCCAATACCGCCAGATCCGGAAACGCAATCGCGCAAAATCCGCCCATTGGACGCGGACACGATACATCGCCTGTACAAGGAAATGCCCGAATACACGCGCATCAGCGTGCTGCTGGCAGCGATGGCTGGGGCATGAGGACAGGGGAATTGTGTGCCCTGCGTCGCGAGGACATCGACTTGAAAAACAAAACGCTCAGCGTCAACGGCAGCGTGAACCGCGGAACCGAGGACCGGGGAGAATCACGAATAGGCAAAACCAAAAGCCGTCATTCAGTGCGCACATGCCCGATTCCGGACCTGCTCATTCCCGTTCTCCAAAAACACTTGGACACGCTGGACACCGACAACCCCATGCTCATCCAGGCGAAACGTGGCGAGGTAATCGCGCAAACCACACTCGCCGGCCAGTTCAAGACCGCGAGGGAACGTTTAAACTCGACCAACCGGTCACGTTCCGCACATTGCGAGTCACGCACACGACGCTCATGCTGATGGCGGGAGGAACGATGCGTGAAACCATGGACGAGATCGGAGACGGCACCATGCAGGTCGTGATGGAACATTACGCCCGTACCGTGCCAGAACACCAGCGGCAGGTCGTCAACCAGATCGCGGAACAGCTCATCGAAGATGACGCCGGACTCGCCAAAACCTTGAAAGCCACCAATGATGGTCCTTTCGCAAGGAGGATGCCGGATCGGAAACTGGAACTGATGAATACCCTGCAACAGGCGATCACGATATTCTGCGAGGCGATTCTGGCTACAGGCGCTACAGCGCCGACAACACGATAAGCCCGCCGCTATCGGAGAGGGGGAAAACACGATAGCAGTCGGCAAAAAGGCAGAGGACATGGCGAGACGGGGAGCTGCGTTTTGAATGGTGAGACGCAGCGCAGCTTCCATACAAGTCCCTATTCCAGCAAACGGATAAAACCGTAAATCTTCATTTCTTTACAACAGCAGACCTGTAAACCCTTAAATCTTTAGAACCTTAAACTCTTAAAACACAGAACATACATGTGCTTTTAACCAATGCATCCGCCAAAGCGCACCCTGCAAAGCCTTGCCTAAAGCATTCATTGCAGCATGATTCAGAGTTGAGGCATTAATGGTCCAGACGCTCAGAGAGATTCGTTTTACAACCCATATCATTACCACAAATTATTCGCTTTTCCATCATTCGGCGAATTCGACATTTCTTCATTTCCCGAAATGATAGACCATCGTACGACCTCTTTTTCCATACTCAGAACGCCCTCATCGACAAGCCTCGGCAGATATCTGCGAACAGTTCTCGGACTCAAATGGATGTTTTCAGCAACGTCCTTGGCGGTCACTTCTCCCTTGGAAATCAGAAGGTCGCGGACGGCATTTTTAACTTTAATGAGCGTCGAGTCTACTTGCTGTTCTTCGTTTCGTTTGGGAGACGAAACCGCAACAACATCCGGAACCGGCACAATCGCCTCGAAATAATCCCCATCGCTGAGAACCGGCTCCTTCCCGGTGTAGAGTTCCGAATATCTGAAAAGGTTACGCGTTCCACTGCCGAGTTCCTCTGCGAGACCGATCTGCATGAAGAAGTTCGCGATGATGGGATTCTTGGGCGTCGGCGAGACGTTGTCGGGCGATATACGGCCAGCGAATATGCACCTGCTGGCGTTCCTAGTCCTGATGGCATCACGTTCAATCACGAGCTGCGCGAGAAACGGGCTCGAGTACTCGCGATGGATGAGGGTGTTCGCCACGAGCTCACGCACGATGACGTCACGCGCATCGACACGTATGTCGCCGTCGAGCGCGAAAGAATCCGGCAGCCACTTCATGCAGAAGTCATGCAGCTGTCGATACGAATCGATCAGGTTCGTGGCAACCACAAGCCTATCGTCGTAACGGTCGGCGTTGATCCTGCGCAGAATCGCGTCGGTACGGTACACGGGGCACACGCCCATTATGGTCTCGTCCCGACCCAGAAGCACTATGGAAGCCAGATTGAAGCCCTCCTCGCCGGTCTGGAAGTCCTTGGTCTTGAGTCTCGCAGCTCTGAGGAGCTCGTCATCGGAAAGGCCGATCCACGGATGGCCGGGCCTGTATGCGCGCATCAGGCCTCTCGCACGGTCGAGGACGGACATGTCGAGATCGTCCTTTGCGACATGCGGGTAGATTCTCTGTTCCGTGTAGAGGTTCTGCTTACGTATGTACATGGCCGAGATCTGATCGTCGCCCTTGAGCCTGACGTCCACATCGGCCACTCGATCATAGACCACGCCTTTAAAGCGGTAGACGCTCGGCCCCATGGGAACCCATACGTCGATGACGCACCTGCCTTGGACGGTGGCGTGTGTGATCTCCAAGCCCGGCGAGGTGTTGAACAGGTTGGGTTGCTGGTCACGTTCACGATGTTCCGCTCGATGCCGACCACCGACTTCTCGTCCACGCCCTCGATGCTGCCGTCGTCGTTGACGCCGAGAAGGATGTGGCCTCCCTGGCGGTTGGCGAATGAACACACGGTTTCGAATGTGTCCTTCTCTGGCACGGCGCCGCACCTCTTGAACTCGACGGACAGCCCCTCGCCCTGTTCAAGCATCTCAGCTATGCCATGAACCATCGCGCAACCTCCTTCCAACCATGATTGCGGACAGAAAAACGACCATTTGTCCGCAATCATGACCGCAATCACAAATTTTTCACATTTACCTACAGCACTTTTCTCAACTGCATAAGATGCCTTAAGTCCTACTGCCAACTCAAAAAAGAAGCATTTCAAACTCTATCACATAAGACGATCGCACACTATCGACACCTCCCCAAGGGACACAATTGCGGTCACGATAATGGACAGGAAAATGACCATTTGTCCGCAATCATGACCGCAATCACAAAATCCACACATTTTGCGTGGCGTATGAATCCACAGTCCGAGCCGACCAGAATCTGCAGGGATAAAAATATCCCCGGCATGCTGGTACCGGGGATACTGCGATAGAAGCCACTCAAATCGACGTTTGAAACTAATTCGATTCGATTACACAGACCCGCATGCAGGCTGTCCAAACTGCGGCACGAGGATCCGTTTCAGTAGTTCAGGTCGTCGTCAAGGGCGCTTGTTTTTCGCTATGAACGCAGAAAAGGCCGTCCAAGACGACCTTTTCTCCACGGGGCCGGCGCCGGAAACACGACGCTTAAACGTTAATTCGGCATCCCGTGTATACAGCGCATACCGCCCGTACCCGCGAGCCTAACATGCATGGCAAATCTGCACAAGAGTGCGTGTTGTTTCCGATAAAACACCTCCTGACTACAGGCCGGTCAGAATCGTGGCAGGACCCGCTCATAAAGCGTGGTCTCGAATTCCCTCATCTGCCTTTCGACCATTTCGGTGAGATTACTGTCTTCGATCTTTAATCCCAATTCGATGTTCAGGTTCTCCGCGCTGTATGAGAAGTTGGCGCTCGTCACGAGCAGCACCTGATGATCGACGGAAAGGAACTTCGCATGGTTGCGGCAGGCTCTGTTACCTTCGAGCCGACGCGTCTTGAACACGACGGCTCCGGTTATTTCGCGGCATGCTCTTTCCAGCATTGTTCTTCCAGCTCCGTCGGTTTCCTCGTTCACTCCCGCATCCGCTATATGCGAATATCCACTCCCCTTCTGTCTGAAGCATTTTTCAACGCATTCCAGAGAACCGACGTGTCCGTGAGATTGTATGTGGAACAAACTATCGATGTTCTCGCACGAGCTATAAGCGTGTCACGGGACGAGTTCAATTCGCCCAGCTGCGCATAGCCAAGCGGTGCCGTCCATACCGGCACGGTTTTATTTTCCTCGCTACGCGCTCCGACAAGAACCAGCAAGATACGCTGCAACGTCCCATCATCACGTGAATGAAGGTCGAACCCGATTCGTTCCAACAACTCGAAGACTTGCCGTCTATGTGACGCATGCACCGCGTCGCACGCACGAATGATTGTCTCACCGTCATCAAGGAATACGCCATGTTCTCGGATTCAAGACCGGACAGCGTTTTCCCTAAAGCTATGATTCCTTGTCTCTGACGCTCATTCATATGCGTCATCCAAAGAACGACAGGCCAGCATAGTCGCCGGGGAGAGGAACGATGAACCTCCTGTCAAGGAAACGGTTGGCACGTTCGCATGACGTCTCCGACAACATGCAACAGCAATGGCATGCAGCCCCATGCAGGAAATCCTCCGGATCTTTGGGAATTCTTCCGGCACACACGGGATCGGATGAGCATCGGGTCATCTCCCGCAGCGCGTCCATCATGATTTTCGCGAATCGTTCCGGTTCGCTTAAGGACACGAGCCCGCCAAGCGTGCCGTCCGAATCGGACGCCGTAGTCACTATAAGCACGCCAGCTGCCGGAGGCTATCCATCTCCTCATTTTCTTGCCATGCGTAGATTCGTTCGCTGAGGCTTGGAATGCTGTACCCGGCGGACATGGCCATTCGTTTGATAAGCGCGTGCGCGAACGTGTGGACGAGCCAATAGCGCGGTTGCGGCAGCTTGGTGTCGGGATCGACGTCTCTTGCCGTGTCGGATTGGCGGTTCAGCCAATTGCGCCGGTGAGCTTCCTTGTGCGTCTTCCATAGGTCGCTGTCCAGGACTTTCTGTTCCCAGCCCGCAACTTCTCTTCGTCAAACTGGATGAAGACGCCTTCGCCTCGGTCTTCGGTGGCGGGGATCCATGTCGGCTTACCGTCACGGGTAAGTTTCACGAGTCTGATTCCAGGATCGTTGGCTCTGTCAAAGTCATCGATCCTCGTGAAGCCGAGCAGTGCGTTCACCTTGCGCAGCCTGTTCATGGCGAATACTCTGGCAACACCGGTCTGTTTGACGTCGTCCGAAACTTGCTGCTCGCTGACCACCAGACCGCTTTCCTTGTCTTCGAATCGTCCGGCCGCGAAAGGTTGCTGAAGGTACTTCCATTCGGGAACGAGCAGATCGACGGGATCCCAGTTCTCTTTGCGTTTGAGCCTTTCCTCCTCGGACTCCTGAGCAGCGGTTTCTTCGTTGAGATGATCCTCTATAACTTTCAGCAACACTTCATCACTAACACCGAGCAGCTCAGGTCGAGCTCTCCCACTATGTTCGATGGTTTTCTTGATGCTTTTGATGTTGTCTCCTGGTTCTTCCAGCATCCAATCGGACGGACCCAAAGAGGCCACAAGATTGTCATAAAGAGCTTGGCCATGTGCTTTCTCATCAAGCAGCGGCATATCGATGATACTTTGCGTCACCGGGAACCAAAGATTCGATGCGCCGATAAGCATGAGTCGTGTTTGTTTTTCGCAGCCTTGGTGCGCGAACGCGCCAAGATGGGGGAATCTTCCACGACATTTTGGCAGCTTGTCGGCCGCATCGGTCGATTGCGCCTCTCCCATGCTTCGATACGCCTTGCAGCTGTCGCAACGAATACCCGAGCCGGATAATCCGGTCAGATTTTCAACCATGTGGAGGACCGGATATTCAGCAGCAGGGCATTTCCCTCCCCTATGCACCCACCATGAGTAGGGGAATTCATCGACATGTCCGTCTGGGCATACAAGCAGGTAACGGGCGGGAATGCATGGTGATTTCCTGCATTTTCCTCCGGTATGCGTGAACTGTGCCTGATCGGGACGATACGGGTTCGCGTTCGCGTAGGTGAATTTGCTTAACGGAGCTAGCAGCTTGCAGCGTGTACATCTCAGCCACTGGGGAAACACCATTGCAGGCACCCCAAGATCTGCCGATGCTGGGGTCACGCGAGCTGGCGGATTCATGGGGGAATGGGCGCAACTCCTTTACCTGCCGGCCAAGCATAAGCTGCACCGTATCCAACAGCCTAGGGGCATGAATGGTCGGCGGCAGCGTAATGCGCCGCTCCCAGATGCGGTTCCAGCTTTCCAATCCCATAGGCATGACAGTGAAGTGTGGAAGGTCCATAACCGAACCGGGACCATACGTGTAAAGCAGTGTGGTTCCGCGGGAAGATCCAACTTTGGCATAGTTTTTGCCACTCTGGGTTTCCCTCAGATGCTCCTCATCGCCCAATGGATCGATGATTGAGTTTTCATCATAGATCATCTGGCCGTCTTCACTCATCGCTCTCCTCCTCATCGTTCTTGGTTCGACGATCCGGCATTTCCCATTCAGGCGCCCCTTCCGGCTCAGCGAAGCTTAGCCTCTCCGGGTCTGGCGAGACGAGGATGTTGATTTCAGGCTGCACTTCTCGCATCGAATTGGCAACGATGAATCCTCTTTCGTCTCCATGCGCGAAGTTTCCAACATTTTCGGCAGAGCACATCAATGCCCTGTAGTTGCCGTCGTCCGATGGCATCTTCTCGTAGACCAATCGTTGGTTTCGGCGTTTCGCGTCGTTTGCGAACTGTTTCCAGCGTCAAGCCGATTGGCAAGTCTGGCGTGCGCGTATTTAGCTTCTTGCTCACCAGAAGCACGTTGAATACGGTTATCCAGCTTCTCGATGAGCGTTTCGACGCTCTGTTCGTTCGATTCCAGAAGTCCGGCATTACGCTCGGGATTCATTCCGTTGTTCCGGACGATCTGGCATGCGCGTACGGAGCTGACCAACAGTCCCTCAACTCCCCTGTCCACGGATGTCACGGAGAACGGAGTGACCGATAAGGGTTCGACTCTTGCGTAGAACGAATCATGGTAGGCCTTGAACTGTTCGAAGTGGGCGAGGTCTCGCGGCCGCGCCCAGTTGCCCAAGGTCACGACTAGTCCTGGCCGGCTCGCGTCTCGACCAACTCGTGAGGATGCCTGAATGTATTCGGCAGTGTTTTTCGGCTGCCCGACGATCATCATCAGGCCCAAGCGGGACACATCCACACCAACCTGGAGCATCGATGTGGCCAGAACCACATCGTAGGGAGCCTTGCCTTCTCTAACATGCGGCTTCTCTTTGTGGAGCCTGCGTTCCAGATTGTCTTTCCACGCGGCATTCGAATCGTATCGCTGGTCGAATCCTATGCTCATGTCATTGAGGGTGGAGACTATGTCGGATGAGGAGATTCGTGATGTCAGCTCGCCGATGTTGAGGCTGTAGGATGTTCCGAATCTTCGTGGCAGCAGGCTTCCTCCCTTGCCGCCTTTGATATTCGTGCTGATATCGTCCTGCATGAATCGTGCCATGCCGGCCAGTTCCCTGGTTGTGGAGAAATACCCGACAAGCGTCATGTACGGATCCGCCGAATCGTCTCCGGAACGGTCAAACAGAAGCTGGGCTCCTCTGAGGATGGCTTCCGATGTTTTGATTTCGGCCTTGCTCAACCTCACGCCTGTCGTTGACAGACCTATGTAACGTCGACCGGGTGTACTGGCATTGCATGCCTGCTCTTTGGAGAAGAAGGTGTCCGAAACGTCCAGCACCTGAGGCGGGAAAATGGTTGTTCGCCGCGCATAAAGGCTTCTGATTTGGTCTCTGACGTTCCTCACGGTCGCCGATGAAGCACGATCATGGGGCGGATGGTGTTTCCCGAACTGTCCTTCCACGTGGACAGCACGTCAATGGCCGCTTCGAATAAACCTACCGTGGTTCCCAACGATCCGGTAATCAGATGAAGTTCGTCCTGAATGATCAGATCCGGCGGCCGTAGTCTCGTCGCCGGATGCACTGACGCGGCAGGATGGCCGTTCTTCCCCATATGTTTGGAATTGTCTTTGATGCCGCAGGATTCGTAGTCGGATTTTCCTTCAACATCCAGGCAGGGCACGTATCCGTGCCTGTCGCACCGCCGCCCGACATATCCGAACAGCGCTGAGGCCATGCCTTCGCGTGCGAGACGCGCGAATTTGTCAACCGTGGCGATGACGAACGCCGGCACGAGTCGATAGATTTCCTCATCTGTGGTAAGCACTGGAATACCTTCCGGCACAAGGCTGCCCTCGGAGAAAGGGCATTCGCCTGATTGATCCGGGCAATGCACGTATACCCTGCCTACGGTCATATCGACTTTCAGGTCTCTGGCCGACAGTGTTCTGCCACACCAAGGGCAGTTGACGATCTGGAGTGCGTCCGGGTTCCTCTTCGAGTTGTTTCCGCGAAAATCCCGTAGTTCCTTGTCAACCTCCTTCACCCATTTGGGGGTGACATTAGAGCCTACCCACAGACCGATGCGGAAGGGCTCATCACCCCACATGTCGGGATGCTTGCGACGTTCCAGTTCCGCCGCGCACACCAGTGTCGCAGCACGTTGGAACTGCTGCGAGGTCAACAGTCGCAACGTGTAGCGCATAAGCACGGTGACGCCTTCCATGCCGTTAAGACGGCCTTCCGCACCGTCGATGATGCCTTGTCTGCGCCGAGCCGCGAATGCATATGCGGCGAGTCCCAGATATGCTTCGGTCTTGCCGCCGCCGGTCGGGAAGAACAGCAGCTGTGCGCTGGCGAGACTCTGATGAGAACGGGTCTTGTATGAGGGTTCACTCAGCGCGTGAATCTGCATGAGGATGAACGCTATCTGGAACACGCGCCAATGATGGGGGAACGGCTTAGTCTCAATTTCACGTTCAGCCGTGTCAAGGGACGTTCTGTCATAGTCGATGCTCATTCCGGCGACCTGGGTATGGACACGCTGGTCGGCCATGACTCTGTTCATGAATCTGAAGCAACGCTGGGCTTCTTCATTTGCAACAAGAAATTCGATGCCGTCCGCTAGCTGCTTCTGCACACGCTTAGCGTCCGCGACCGCGTCTTTTGCCGTGTTTTGAAGGTGTTTCGGGAGTTCGCTTATGCTGTCTTCCTGCGCTCGAAGCCAATTGGCATAGCTCTCTGCGATCGGTGTGAGGCCTCGTCTGAGAGCGTCCACATCGGCATCGGCAAGAACGTTCATGTCAAGTTCCGCGCCTTCGACACTTTGCGCCGAGGTCTGAGGTATTTCCGCCGTCGGCATCCATGTGGTCCGTACGGATGTGGCTTTTCGTTCATCGTCCGGTGAGATGGTCCAGTCTGCCGAGCAGGTGCGCCCTACAGCGAATTCGAGTCGGTTACGGTATTGGAGGTTGAGCCGCTGCACTTCGGGATCGTTCTCTTCAAGGAAGGAATCATCCTCGTTCCAATCATGAACAGGAAGAAAGACCGGCTTGCCATCAGCATCGATGTTCAATTCGGTCTGGTATATCCAATCCCCCATCGAAATGTGTTTCCCGACAACTTCTTTGTCGTTGCACAGGGCGACATCCACAAGATATCGGTCAAGCGTCGCATCGTCATACAAATCGACACGAAGCACCACCGTTCCCTCTACCGGGAAGGAGGATGTCACGCCGGTTTTAAGCTGGCTCAGCCGCACAGGAACGGTATGCTCGTGCGGTGTTCGACGGAACATGCGAATGGGTTTCCCCTTGCCGTCAACTTCATCGGTTTTCTCCGTGCCATAAGTTCCCCACGAGCAATGGATGCTGAACAATTCAAGGTCATGAGGAACTTGGAATCGTAGTCCCATAGAGGATGGGATCACCAGGCCGCGTTTCTGTGGCGCGTCTTTGGTCTCGTCATCCTCATCGCTGTCATAGGCGCCAGGCTCGTCTTCCATGTCATCGTCATCTTCGAGATAGATGTTCCGACTGCTTTCGTTTCCTTCATCGCTTTCGTCAACGAGCTTCATCGGAGCGATTCTGCCGAGAATGTACTTCGTCTTGGGCGAGGTGCCGATGAGTTCGTTCGGACCATCCGAGGGACCAAGCATTTCCCGTTTGAGGATATCCTGAAGGTTTTCCCTGACGGTGTACGACGTTCCATCAAGCGGGAAGCCAAGCTGATAGTTCTTGCTTCCCGATTTGTTTTCGGTCTGCTCAGGCATTATTTTCCTCCTGATTTTCCTTTTCGTTCTTGGCTCTGCGCTGATTCTCTTCCAGAAGCCGGTCGAGAATTTCGATTCTCGCTTCAGGGCAGACGGTCCATCGGGTCATTTTGCGGTAGGTATGGAAGCCATGGTTGAGAGGCACATCCTCCAACCGTAAGCCTTCATGACGGTTTCATCCAACTGCTTATGGATCTCACGCAACCGCGCTATATCTTCATCGCTGGAATCACTGATGTCAGGATCGTTGACCATGTTGTACAGGCTCGTCATGCCGAGGTCCCGGCGCTGCATAATCCCCTGCCGCGTCTCGAAAAGTGTTCGTCCAATATCGCTAAGCTCGCTATTTTCCATAGGTCTTGGGAAGGTGACGAACACGGCGGACGGAACGTACGTCGGATCCTGCCTCATACTCGTCCCGTACTTGACGCCCCAATCACGATGCATGGCAGATGACAGGACGGCCAAATCCGAATACTTGTCCGTTGCAAAAACAACCAATTTCGCATCACAAACCTGTTTACTAGACACGAACTGCGGCATCAGTGTTTTACTCACCTGAGCAATCACAAGAACTTTGTCAAGATTAGCGATGGCCTTGCGCATAGCAGGTCTTTTCTCAGCATATTGCCACCAATAATCTCGATAGACTTTGCGGTTGTTCCTCGCTCTTTCTTCCCGGACATTATCAACAAGATGCTGGTATGGCACCGGATACCGTTTCGCCTCTTTTTCGCTACGGTCATTAAAATCTATAACCCAACGTGAAGCGGAACAGTTAGGACGAGAGTTCAAGTCCTCACCATTCAGGTATGGGAATAATACCTCCTTGTTTTTTGGATCCTGGTCAATCCATTCCCGGGCAAGGTCAGGCTCAATTACGAATCCTAAGCCAAGCACATAGCAGCCAATAAAGGCTATACGCTCATTTTCCTTTAGGGCCTCTGGGATTCCAGATACCCTGCCCTGAGGTTCAAGAAGAGTGGATATGCGTCGTACTGGCGTACCATCGCATACCTTGTCGATATCGTCTGGCAGCCGTCCTTTGACTCCCCACACCGCGGCATATTCAAGATTCGCGCTACTGACTGGCCATGGCCTTGACTGTACTGATCTGGTGATTGTGAACTTATCAGCGACCATCCGATCAAGGCCCACTTCACGAGTGGCACCTTGCGCGATGGTATTGGTCGCGAGCAAGCCGAGCGTACCGTTCTCTCGTAGAAGCGTCATGGATCTTAGGAAGAAATACGCGCATAAATCCGCGCTTCCCCTATTGCCGCCAGCAAGAACATTAACGCACCATTCACGGATATTGTCGCCCATGGCACCAGTAAGTTTCTGCCCGCCAAGGAACGGGGGGTTTCCGACGATGGCGTCAAATCCACCGTTTTCCATGACCTCGGGTATCTCAATCGGCCAATGAATGCACCGCCAGCGTTCGTAATCAGTAGAAACGGTTGGAGTGAGTCCTTCATCAATGAGGCCCTCCAGCATGGTACTGTCACCGATGGTCCCGTTGGACGGATACGCCCGACCGATGGCAACTGCAAGGTTATCGTAAGCCTCATCCATCTGCTTGCCAGGCTTGCCTTCGCAGCTAAGGCCGGCCGCAATAACACCATCCGCTATCGTGCGTATTTGCGCCAGTAGTGCATCTATTGCTTTCATCTGGCGATGTTTCGCACTGGAGGACCGCTGCGGATCATCTGGGTTAATCTCGTCGGAAAGCCGGTCACGCAGACGGCGAACTTTTCGCAAAGTGTCGCAACATTGACTATGCCTGCAGACTGATCAATCGCATTAACTTCAAAGAGCTGCAACGGTCGTTCAGCCGCATCAATGCGCTTGTTCTCAATCTGGGCGAGACTTGTCACACCCAATAGCGAATTGCCGTGCAATATCTTGTTGTCGATAAAGCTGAAGGGCAGGTTGCGGTCCAAGGAAACGAGCCAAAGGCTGAGCTTGCACATTTCTATGGCCATATCATTGATATCCACGCCATACAAGCAGGATGCCACTACTTTGCGGATGGCCATAAGTCGCACTTGCTCCGGAGTCCCATCGGGAATCAGCTCCTCCTGCCGCCATGCGGTAACGAGTTCTCCGGCGAGGTACCTGGCCGCCGCGACAAGGAAGGCTCCCGAGCCACAAGCGATGTCGGCCACATGCAGGTTAAGCAAATCGTTGGATGAGATGTGCCGCCACTCGTTCCGGTTGTTGGTCTGATATGGTCCGGGATTGTAGACAAGCGGCTCCAACGCATGCTGCACGACCTCCTCAGCGAGACTTCTAGGCGTGTAATGGGCACCGGCGTTCTTGCGTGACGGCGTCTCTGTGACATACAGGTCGCCTTTAAGGAACACAACAGGCTTATTTCGAAGATCTCGCGGATCAGCCTATCCATGGACGTAGACGGTCACGTATGGTTTCGTCACGCGAAACCGCGAGAAGCGCGAGCTCACTATCTTCAGGAATCAGCGTCGTGAGCATTTTCGCCATTTTCGATGTCGTTGGCGGCGTAGAGGCCGTCGTATTAGCCTTGACCCATTTCTCTATGGCTTTGGCTTCCTTCTCTCCTCGGGGATCATTCGCGGCTTTGCCGGCGATTTCCTCCAATGCGTCCAATGGCATTTCCGGCTCTTCGCCGTTTCTTCCGTTCAGCCCGAGGATGATGGATTCGCTTCGACGGCACGTATAGCCGAGCAGACCCTCGTAGATGTATCCGATCTGTTCGACATCGATGTCTCGGAACGAAATACGGCGGGAGTCTTGGCCGACCTGCGCAATTTGGACGGAATGGAGCACGTGACGCATCACACGGTCCGACACGGATACCTTAAGTTCGCCGTGCTCGTTGACGACCATGAGGAATGGGTATCGTTCGGGATCGAATACGGATCCGCCATAGGCGGCAGTCTCATGTCTTCGAACGTCGCACCTTCGAACAGTGCCTGCGATGTCGCGATAAGACGATGCCAGGCCATGCTGGTGCCATCCATGGCCTCGTCCCCTTCGTTGTTCGCACGGGCTTCGAGCTCATCAAGCACGGTCGCCATGCCGTAGGCGTTTTCGAATAGTCTGCTTTGAGGCAGCAGTCCACGTTCTTCAGCGAAAAGAAGAAACACAATGCGCATCATGACAGTCACGGTCGCTTCGTAGATTTCCTCGCCACTCTTAGGAAATGGATCCTCCAAGCCCTCGTTACGTGCTTTTGCCGACGTCTCACTGAAAGCAGACACAAGCAATTCGACGGCTTGTCTCACCTGCCGACCCAAAGTATCGGTGATTTCCTCAGCAGAGGTTACCGATTTCACGAACAAGTCGGAAAGCGAGGCTTCCGCGAGGGTCAGACGACGTATGCTCAGCAGTTCGACGAAAGCATCTCTCACGGTCGGCGTGTCAACCCACATCTGGGAATCGAACTGTCCCCACGCCGCAGGACCGTCTTTGGGGGCACTGACGATTGCCCACCAACGTCCGTCAGTGACTATTCCGATGCTGCACTCTGATTGATCGACGCGCAGCATGTCCTGCATTCTATCGAGCATGGTGGCTTGCCAACCATCGTGGGAAGCGTCGGCAAGTGTGCCTTGCATCGGCTCAGGCGTAACCATGACTAGAGCTACATCACGGTCATGGATTTTGAGAATACCTGTGGGAACGGCGAACACGCGTTCATCTGGTGAGAAGATTTGGTACCGCAGCTTGTCGGAGTCGGTCGGGGCGACATACCTGTCATGCCATGCAAGCATGTCACGCAGCACAAAATCAACCCATCGTCCACACGCAGGCATGTACTGCTTCACCATGTTTTCAATGGCCGACGGATCATCGCCGCTCAGCGACTGATGCCAGGAATCCCATGCCTGTTCAAAGGCTTCCTTCTCGTCTTTCAGCCGGGTGATAATCCGCGATCCTTCAGGATGGCTCGCGAGGGTGGGCATGCCCTGAGCCAGGCCTCCCTCAATGGAGGAACAGCGAGGAACGGCCCCTCGGCCATAACGAGCTGAAGCCAGTCCTTGTGCATTTGCGCGGCGGTTTGCGGAATGCGGCGGCGGCCGCCACGTGCATTGTTCGTGGGCATTAGCGTTCTACCTTCCACTGTGCCGCATCCTGCGGGCTGACGGCGAATACAAGCGCCGCGATGGATACGTATGGCTTGACATCCCTGTAACGGTTGCGAATGGTTTCAAGTTCACGTTGCTCTTCGGCGCCAAGGTCATCCAATCGCTGCTCCATTTTACGAATGTCCCTTTGGCGCTGTCTGCGTTCATCGTCTTCCCACAAGGTGAGCTGAAGATCGTTCTCATCCTGCCTGCGTAGGGATTCAAGCGAATCGTTCAGATTCAGTCGGAACTGTTCAAAGATGCCATGAGCGCGTGCGAGATCGACTTCCTCCCGATCCTTCAGGCTTGACGTGACTTGCTCCTGGCGAGACCTCGCGCGTCTGCCAACAGCATCCTCGAGTCTGTCTCGAAGACGACCGTTGTTAGCGGACCATTCTCTTTCGAGCTTCTCGAGAATCGATCTGTCGGCAAGCTTGAGCTGACGCGACGCGTCAAGAGTGTCCGAAAGCAGATTCTGAACCTTTTCCTCGGCAAGATTCTGGGCGCGGAAACGCAGACCTGTGACGAATACCTCCTCATGTATCCGGAGGCCTCCTCGACCCACAAGGACAAGTCGCGAAACCGCTGCGGCGCACGTGTAATCAAGATCGGGAACGACAACCGCCGTCACCCTATGCAATTTTGTTTCCTGCCCATACAGGTTGCCACGAAGCGTTCGCGATGCCTTGGACATGAGTTCGCTGCCCAAATGCATGTAAACGACGCCCCGGTTTTCTTGTGCGTTTTCTCGTCGAACGTGACGGATTGCACCACGTTGGGATTCAGTCGCGTACGCAATCCGTCTGCGATGCTTCTCCAACCTGGATTCAGTTCAGGGAGTCTGAATGTCAGGTTTTCTGGATCGTCATTTACGGGGATGAGCTTCGGCTGGTTCGTGAGTTCCAGCGCGGTATCGACAACACGTCGTTCCGATTGCGCGGTCAAATGCATCTGGGCCTTGCTGGAGTCATACTCGCTGGCAAGACCGGTGAGTTGCCGATTCAGTTCGACGCTACCGGCGAGGGTTCTGTTGATAGCCTCGTCTGATTTCGCAGTAGAATCCTTCGCATTCTCTTTGAGGTCGTAATGGGTCCCGAGGAATTTGTTCGATATTTCCCTGTCGATGAGCGGGTTGACGGAGCCGAGATCCTCAAGCTCCCGCGAGACTTCTCGGCAATGGTACGCATGAAGGCCATATCCCCCTTCATGAGGGCGCTTTTCCCCGTTGGCTGGAAATAGTAAATCTCCGGCGTCTTGGTCTGCCCATAGCGGTCGATACGTCCGATTCGCTGTTCGAGTCTGGATGGGTTGAACGGAACATCGAAATTGACAAGCCTGTGGCAGTATGCCTGAAGATCTATTCCCTCGCCTGCGGCATCGGTGGCGAGCAGTACTCTAACGGCTTCCTCTTCCGGATCGGCATTGAACTTGGCACGAATGAGTTCACGCTCTTCAGAAGGCGTCTGTCCGTTGATAATCATGAGACGCTTATTATTCGTATAGCCTTGTGACTCAAGGACCGTGCGAATCCATTCCAAAGTGTCCGCGTATTCAGTGAATATGACGACACGTTCATCCGTCCACTTATTGCGCCCTTGGGGACGCAGATGGAATCGAGCCATTTGACAAGAGCCTCAAGCTTGGCGTTGGCAACCGCTTCAAACCCATTCGCCCACGCTAAGAGATCTTCCAACTGGCCGTCCTCGGCAGCGCCCAAAGGATCATCGGAACGACTTTTCCTTATGGATTCATACTCCGGCTGATCCTCCATGCCCTCTTCCATGTCGTTTTGGCCGGATCCCATCACTTCGGTGTAATAGTCGTCATCGAAGTCATATTCGCCATCCTCCGACTCGGAAAGGTAACGTCCCAACGTAACCGCAAATGCCCACGGGCTTGAGAGTAGCCTTTTCTTGAATAATAGGGTGGTCACGCCTAAAGATCTGGCGTGGCCTTGCTTCCGGCTCACCGATTTCTTGAGGATGTCATCGAGAAGCTGATAGTGAGATTCTTCAGATTCTTGCGGAGTAAACCTAATCGTCTCGATTTTTCGAGCTTTGTAGTTCTGACCCTTAACTTGCGTTTTGAGCCGTCGAACCGTGACTTCCTGAAGAGCCTTCTCATCAATGGATGCGCCTCTTGTGAATCGTCTTGAATCAACCATCTCCAGCAAAGCAGTAAATGATTCGGAATACCCGTTATGAGGCGTGGCGGAAAGGAACAAGCGGTGCTCGCAATGTTCGGCGAGGCGCCGTATGGCCACGGTACGTTTGGAATCGACCGCATAACCTCTGATTTTTCCAGTGGAGGCTGGTGCCGCAGGGGCGACGTGATGCGCCTCATCGACCACAAGGATGTCAAAGGAATATTGTCGTGCGGAATTCGACTGCCTCGTACCGGAATACACTTCTTCCAGAAGTCTTTGCGCTCGAACGGACGAAACCCATGCCATCGATAGAATCACGCGCGGGAACAACTTCAACGGATTAGCGCCAAGACCATATTTCCTTCTGGAATCAGAAATCGTCTCGGAATTAACGATCACAAATTCAAGACCGAATTTTTCACGCATCTCATCCTGCCACTCAGGCACAATGACGGCGGGCATACGATGGCCGCAGTTCTGGCGCGATGACGCAGAAGCAGCTCCTGGACCACCATGCCCGCCTCGACGGTCTTGCCCAAACCAACGTCATCGGCCAGAAGAAGATTCGTTCTTGGCGCAGAAAGCGCTCTTCGCAGCGGTTCCAGCTGGTAAGGCTCAAGGTTCGCTCCCGTGCGGAATGGCGCTTGGAACTTTTTCGCATCCGCACTGGTTACCGCACCCCAACGCATAGCATCGACGAACGCTCCCAACTTATTTGGATCATCGAACGATCCAGGATTGATGATGTGGGGCAGTCCACGGTCAGGAACCACGCTCTGTCCCACTTCAAGTTCCAAATGACCGACAGCTCATCACCCATCCGGTCCTCTTCGAGTGATTGGAGCGAAATCACATGCTGTTTTCTTCCATGGGATTCATCCGCAGGACTGCGCGAGATTCCCTGTTCCTGAACATCAGTAACAGCCCAAGTAGCGCCTCGCACTTCCACAACATTGCCTACTTCAGGTAGCACAGGCATGTTTTTCGCGGTCTGCTCCATCCCTAAGAAACTCCCTCTCCATTCGGATTTCAATGCCGACATCCCAGTCTTTATCTTTGCATGTAAATGCCATCAACGACTCGCTGTTTTGGAATACCCAGTCTCACCCAAGACCGTTCCATACAGCAAAGCGTCTTTTAACTAGTCAGGACAAATCACAGCCCTTCTTTCCGAATCGTCATCAGCTCGACTCCAAACTTCCATTGCCTCTAAACACGACGCCAATCAGTTCATCCTTGACGATCTTCGTCTGGTTGTTCAAAGCCCGGGGTCATGGTTATCTATCCTAACCGACTTCAAGCGATAACCCCGTATTACACAGCACACGCCGAAAAAACTTTATAGCAACCACAGAAAATTGAAACACATGAAGTCTACGGGCAACAGATTCCAGAACAATCCGTCGAACAGCCCCGTTGAGGGAGTATTCTGGAGTGTATTGCTTTCAGCGTTGAAACCGGGAGCCTTGGATGTAGTCCTGCTCAGCAAAGTTCGAAACGGCATGAGTAATTATTACTTGCAGAGATTGCTAATCCTATATTCATAACGAAAGTAGATGTGACTCGTGATAAAAACAATCAAAATAAAGAATTGCGCCACCTATCCACCGGAAGGCACTTCAATTGAAAATTGCCAAAAGGTTAATTTCTTTTATGGTGCTAATGGTAGCGGAAAAACAACGATTAGTAACTTCTTGCAGAATCCTGCAGATTCACTATATCGTGAATGTAAAATCGAATGGGAAAACGGTGCTGATGCTGACATATTGGTCTATAATCGTCGTTTCCGTGAAAGAAATTTCAAAGAGAACATTGCTGGTGTTTTTACGCTTGGCCAAGCAACTATCGAACAAAAAAACGCTCTTGAATCTTTGAAAAAGCAAAGGGACCAGAAATCCGAGGATCTCCGAACGAGGACCGAAACTCTCAAAAAGAAAACCGACGATGCGGAAAAGCAAAAATCTGAGTTTCGTGATAGAGTCTGGGAAAAGATTCTAAAACAAAACGATGTTGAGTTTCAAGAAGCATTCAATGGTTTCCGAAATAATAAAGAGCACTTTCGAGACGAAGTACTAAAACAATATGATATTTCACATTCTTCTGACAAGAGACGTATGATTTGCTTTTACGAGCTAAAACATTATTTGTGCAGAAACCACAAAAATATAATGTCATGTCATTTGATATTGACAACATAGTTGAGAATATAATCAAAATTGAATCTTCTGCAATTTGGAGTAAAGTAGTTGTCGGCAATAAAGATATTCCCATAGGCCGACTTATCGAGGCTTTAGATAATGCTGACTGGGTAAATCAAGGAAGAAGGCACTTAAGAGAAGACAGAGTGTGTCCGTTTTGCCAAGAGCAAACCATCACAGATGATTTCAAAAATCAGCTCGATTCTTTTTTTAGCGGCGAATATGAAGATGATGTCAACTTAATAAAGCAGTCTATTGGACAATATGATACTTGCGTTAATGAATTATCGAAGTGTATCGATACACTTTACGCAGTCCTCAAATCTTGTCCTGTAACAGGTATTGATCTAAGCAAGATTGACTCAATTAAAGATTTACTTAACAGTTATTTTTCCAAAAATAAAACAGAAATGCATGCCAAGGAAAGAGAACCCAGCAAAGTTGTTTCCTTGACCGAAACAACTGAAACAATAAGTGCACTAAAGCAACTAGTCGTTAACGGAAATGCTGCCATTGCCAAGCATAATGAAACAGTTGACAACCACACATCCGAGAAAAACACTCTCGTAGCTGACATTTGGGAATTTTTAATGGATGAAAATGAAAGATTAATTTCAGAGTATTTAAATTCCTCCAAGAACTTCAACAATGCTATCAGCGGAATTCGAGAAAAAATTAGTACATGTACTCAAACAATTAAACTATATAAACCTCAAAATTACAGAAGCCGAGAAGAACATAACAGGCGTTCAGCAACAGTTGATGAAATCAATCGCTCCTTGGAAAGCTACGGCTTTACTAATTTCAAAATCGTACCATCACCGGCTCAAACAAACGCATATCAAATTCAGCGAATGGATGGCACTCTCGCCACCGATACACTAAGCGAGGGCGAAGAAACATTTATATCATTCTTGTATTTCCTGCAGCTTGCAAAAGGCTCCATCGATATTGCAAAAGTATCCAACCACAAAATTTTGGTATTAGATGATCCAATTTGTAGTCTTGACAGTACAGTCTTATACATAGTGAGTTCTTTGGTTAAAAGCCTAATAAAAGATGTTCGAGAAGGCAAATCTGACGTAGAGCAGATTTTCATCCTCACTCACAATGTGTTTTTTCATAAGGAAACAGCTTTTATTGATCGTAGAGCGGAATTTTGCAACGATATTCATTTCTGGATAATAAGCAAAGATAATAACATATCTTCTGTCAGACCATACGAAAAAAATAATCCAATTAAAACATCATATGAATTATTATGGGAAGAACTGAAAAGTAATACAAACACTTCACTCATTACAGTCCAAAACACGATGCGAAGAATTTTGGAAAATTATTTCAATATTCTTGGAAAAGCAAAGGATGATGACATAGTGAATTCTTTCTCAACAAATGAAGAAAAAATGATTTGCCGTTCTTTGTTGAGCTGGATAAATGATGGCTCACATACTGTCTATGATGATTTATATATTGACAGCTACACAGATTCAGTGGACCGCTATAAACAGATTTTCAAAAAAATATTTGTCAAAATGGGACATGAGGCACACTATAAAATGATGATGGGAGAATCATAAAATTTCTCGTAATTCTTGTGTTCTGCAAGAATCAAACGGCAGTATCACTCAGGTAGTCCATATCCACCTGAGTGATGAGAACACAAATGATCTGCACCAAATCCCATAAGCAAACTTGTTTATGATGAACTCGCCGAAAGTGAATCAGTATGTCCGAAGCCAGCGGTTTTCTTCCTCAATGTCAACAACGAGGGCACGAAGACACGTTTGATGCTTTGCGCTCAACACCCGCCGAAGATGGCTGCCAAGCATCAGACCTACTCGCGTAGGAATGAAGTTTCCTGACGTTACTCGTCGAAGTCGAGTTTCGATCCTCTTTCATGATCGGCAATCAGGTCGACGGAGAATTTTTTACCGGCTTTTGAGAGGAAGCCGTTGACGTGAATTCGGCGCTTTTCAAGTAAGGTTCGCACCATTGGATCGGTGAGGGTTTTGCCGCAGATGGTCTGGTAGAGCTTCCAGCCACAGCCGCCGACCGTCTGCCATGTGCCGTCGGATTGTTTTTCCCGTTTGTTGGTCGAGCATTGCCAGAATTTGCCTTTCCGGATGACCGGCTGGCCGCATTTCGGGCATGGCCCGTACGATTCCGACTCCGTCTTCCGCTGCGATCGAACGGCATCCCCGTTCAGTCTGACGCTCTCCCCACTTGCTCGGGAATATTCGCCACGTCCTTTCTGAACAGGTTCATGACTTCCAGCGCGGACTGTTCGCCGCGTTCGACCTGAGACAGGTTCCCGTTCCATCCTTGCCGTGTATTCCACGTTCCTGAACGCCGGGGATACGACCGTGATCAGGTTCCGTCCCGTCAAGGTGGAGCGCAATTGTTTGCCTTTGCGTTCCACGTATTCGGATCGGATGAGTTTCTCGATCACTTCGGCGCGGGTGGCCGGCGTGCCGATGCCGCCTGAATGCGATTCGTCGTCGTCCAATGCTTCCTTAGGATCCTTGTCGTCAACGAAACGCGAGGCATGTTCCATCGCTGCGAGCAGTGTCGCTTCGGTGAATGATTTCGGCGGTTTCGTCTCGCCTTTCCTCATGGTCGCCGTCCCCTCCAGAGATAAAACCATATCACGCCCCGGTTCGAGATTCGAAGGAATGACGTTACACTATTCGTTGTTTTTGAACTGCGCCACTCTCTTGCTTTTCCGGTTTCCATTCACTCGCTTACATTCATCCGCCACGAGAAAGACGCCGGAATCATCAAGCCATGACAGCACCGTCAACCGTGAAAATATCCTATTCAAAAAATCTAAAACACCACGTTTAGCCCTTGTAACCCGTATCGCCTGGTGGATGGAAGGCACTGAGCCACCACGTAACGGCACATGCGCCAGATGGGTTTCAAAAAGAAAGCCGCGGCTGGAAATTTCCAACCACGGGCTGTTCATCAATCCGGTGCCCCCGGTGGGACTCGAACCCACACTGTACAGATTTTGAGGCTGTCTCCTCTACCAATTGGGATACAGGGGCTTTCGCACAACTTAATTATTCTAACACGAAAAAATGATTTCGCAAAGTCCTTGAGTGGTCGGCGTTTCGCACCATACTCGACACCTTGATCACAACCTATCGCAATCTATAAATCGGCCACAAACCAACATCATCCGAAAACAATAGGAGGGCTTCCATCCAAATGGACGGAAGCCCTCCTGTTCGCTAATCAGTCAGTCACTGACCGAAACGCATCTCAGTCGCAAGCACCGACAGTGTGGACGTAGATGGAATCGGTGCGACCCGGCTGGTGCTCGCCCTGGGCGGAGCTCAGCACAACGATCTTGTCGCCATCGGTGACCTTGCCGGCATCCTTCAGGACCTTATCGGTGAAGATCATCAGGTCCTTACGGGACTTGTCGTGGTAATCCTCATCGAGCAGGAAGGACTCGGTACCCCAAGACAGAGCCAGCCAGTGATAGGTGTGCTCGTTGTTGGTGATGCCATAGATCGGGGTGGCCGGGCGTTCGCGGGACACGCGGTGCACGGTGGAACCAGTCTGAGTGTAGGCAACGATAGCTTGGCGTTCAGCTTATCAGCCAGATCCACAGCTGCGGAAGACACGGCGCCGGTGGAAGACATATCCAGGTTCTTCAGTTCCGGGATACGGTCGAAACCGTGCTCGGTGGCGAAGGAGGAGATGCGGCTCATGGTGCTCACGGTGACTGCCGGGTACTTGCCGACGGCGGTCTCGTTGGAAGTCATGGTGGCGTCGGCACCGTCGAGGACGGCGTTGGCGCAGTCAGAAGCCTCTGCACGGGTCGGGACCGGAGAATTGACCATGGAGCCAAGGACTTCGGTGGCCACGATAACCGGCTTGGCGTACTGACGAGCCAGCTCGATGCAACGCTTGGTAGCCAGCGGAACCTCTTCCAACGGGCACTCGACGGCCATATCGCCACGGGCGACCATGATACCGTCGAAGGCCTTGACGATCTCTTCAAGGTTCTCAAGAGCCTGCGGCTTCTCGATCTTGGCGACGACCGGGATGCGACGGCCTTCCTCGTCCATGATCTCGTGGGCGCGGTCGATGTCGGTGGCGAAACGCACGAAGGACATGGCGATGATGTCGGCGCCGGTGCGGATAGCCCAACGCAGATCGGCTTCATCCTTCTCGGTCAGAGCCGGCAGGGACACCGCGACACCCGGCAGGTTGATACCCTTGTGGCTGGAAACCGGTCCGGCCACGACAACCTTGGTGTACACGTTGTTGCCTTCGACCTTGGTGACTTCGAGACGGACCTTGCCGTCATCGATGAGGATCGGATCGCCAGCATGGCAATCGCCCGGCAGACCCTTGAAGGTGGTGGAGGTGATATGCTCGTCGCCCTCGATGTCGTCGGTGGTGATGACGAACTCCTGGCCTTCGGTCAGCTGGACCTTGTCTTCACCGTCGGCGTTCTTCTTGAACCAACCGCAACGGATCTTCGGACCCTGCAGATCAACCAAGGCTGCGACGTTGCGGCCGGTGGCCTTGGCGGCGGCGCGGAGGTTGTTGTAGACCTTGAGGTGGTCTTCCGGAGTGCCATGGGAGCGGTTCAGACGAGCGACGTCCATACCTGCTTCGACAAGGCTGGTGATGCCTTCCAGGGACTCGGTAGCTGGACCGATGGTATCTACGATCTTGCTTTACGCATGAATGCCTGCCTATTCTTGTTGATATTGATTTGGGATCTGACGACCCTGTTTCCAGTGGCATAGTCTACTAGCAAAAAGCGCCCACTTCCACCTCAAAACGAGGCGTGTTGTGAGCGCTCACAATTCCGTAGGAGAATAGAAAAGCTCTATTCTCCCAACGTTTGCCGGACTGTCACTTTTCGTTCGCTTTCATGGTGCGCATCTTAAGAACACTTGCCAAAGCCGCGCCACCAATCGCAAGGACGATAACGGCAAGAGATAGCCATGTGGGAACTTCCGGCACCCAGGAAATCGGCTGCCCACCATTGAGGAACGGCAGCGAATTGCCGTGCAATGCCTCCATGATGAGCTTGACGCCGATAAAGCCGAGCACCACGGACAAACCCAACGGCAGGTAGACAAGTTTGTCGAGCAGCTCGCCAAGCAGGAAGTACAGCTGTTGCAAACCGAGCAACGCGAACACATTGGATGTGAACACAATGAATGGATCCTTCGTCAAACCGAAAATCGCAGGAATGGAGTCAAAAGCAAACATCACGTCGGTGGTTCCGATGGTCAGAAAGACGATCAGCATCGGAGTCCAATACTTGGCACCGTTTTTGACGGTACGCAACTTTTCTCCGTCATACTCATCGGTGATCTTGATGACCTTGCGCAATGTGCGGATCAAGCCATTCTCATGATATTCCTCATCTTCGTCTCCCCCGGTGACCAACTTGATGGCGGTGACGATGAGGAACGCGCCGAACAGGAAGAACACCCAGGTGAAGCGGGCGATAATGGCCGCGCCGATGAGGATGAACACGCCGCGCAACACCAATGCGATGGTGATGCCGATGGACAGCACGAATTTCTGCAGCTGTTTTGGCACCGCAAAATTCGACATGATGATGACGAAGACGAATAGATTGTCAATACTCAGCGAATATTCCGTAAGCCAGCCCGAATAAAATTCGATGGCCGGCTTCGATCCCGCGAAGAACCACATAAGTCCGCCGAAGATCAACGCCATGACCACAAAGAACGCGATATGTTGCACGCATTCCTTGGTGGAGGGCACATGGGGCTTACGTCCGATGATAAACAAGTCGACCACGAAAAAGACGGCAAGAACCGCGAACGTGGCGATTTCAAAAACAAGTGGTGTTTCAGCCATAATCCACTATGGTACGGATGCCGTATGACCGGTCGAGAACTATTTGCTCGCCTCCGTCATCTGCCGAAGTTCCTTTTTCAGGTCACGTATCTCGTCACGCAGACGAGTCGCAAGCTCGAATTGCAGTTGTTCGGCAGCGGTATGCATCTGCTCGGAAAGCTGGCGAATCAGATCTGCCAGATCCTGCGCGGGCAATCCGGCCTTGAGAATCTCCTCGTGCCGTCTGTCAGATTCCTCCTTGCTGGTAGCAGGCACGCCAAGATGCGAGTTGCCGGCTTTGCCTTCATTACGGTAGCCGGTACCGAGCAACGTCTGCGTATCGACATCTTCCTTGGCGAGCATGTCGTTGACGTCGCTGATTTTCTTGATGAGCGGCTTCGGATCGATGCCATGTTCCTTGTTGTAGGCGATCTGGATGTCACGGCGGCGATTGGTCTCGTCGATGGCCTTGTGCATGGCGTCGGTGATGTCGTCGGCATACATGATGACGGTTCCGGACACATTTCTCGCGGCGCGACCAATCGTCTGGATGAGGGAACGGTAGGAACGCAGGAAACCTTCCTTGTCCGCGTCAAGAATCGCGACCAACGACACTTCCGGCAAATCAAGACCCTCACGCAACAGGTTGATGCCGACAATGACGTCGATTTTGCCTTCTCGCAGTTCGCGCAGCAATTCGACACGTCGCAGGGTGTCCACATCGGAGTGCAGGTATTCGACTTGATGCCACGCTCCAGAAGATAATCCGTCAGATCCTCAGCCATCTTCTTAGTGAGCGTGGTGACGAGCGCACGCTCGTTTCTATTCACACGGTCCTTGATCTCCGCAAGCAAATCATCGATCTGCCCGTCAACCGGACGCACATCGATTTGCGGATCGACCAATCCTGTCGGTCGAATAATCTGTTCGACCACACCGTCACTCAAGCCAAGCTCATAATCGCCAGGAGTGGCGGAAAGGTAGACCGTCTGGCCGACGCGCTCAAGGAATTCCGGCCATTTGAGCGGTCGGTTGTCCATCGCCGAAGGCAGACGGAAGCCATGTTCGACCAACGTGCGTTTGCGACTGGCATCGCCTTCGTACATGGCGCCGATCTGCGGCACGGTAACATGCGATTCGTCAATGACGAGTAGGAAATCGTCAGGGAAGAAATCCAATAACGTATGCGGCGGCGTGCCCGGCTCACGGCCATCGAAATGTCTTGAGTAGTTTTCCACTCCGGAACATACGCCGACCTGGGAAAGCATCTCCAAATCGTATGTGGTACGCATGGTAAGACGCTGCGCCTCAAGTTCCTTGCCTTGTTTGCGCAATTCGGCGGTACGTTGATCAAGTTCCTGCTGAATGGTAGACAACGCTCGCTCCATACGTTGCGGCCCTGCCACATAGTGCGATGCGGGGAAAATATGGACTTGCGATTGACGCCCGATCACATCTCCGGTAAGTGGATGCAGGGTTGAAATACGGTCGATTTCATCACCGAAGAACTCGATGCGGATGGCCAGTTCCTCATATACGGGAATGATTTCGACGGTATCGCCACGCACACGGAAAGTACCTCTGGTGAAGGCGATATCGTTGCGCTTGTACTGCATGGCGACGAAAGTACGCAGCAAGTCATCACGGTCGATCTGCTGGCCTTCCTCGAGAAACAGCATACGCCCGGCATATTCTTCCGGCGTACCAAGCCGTAAATACAGGAAACCGTTGCCACGACCACGCAATCACGACGCGTCAGCAGGTTCGCCGTGGCCGCATGGCGAAGCCGTTCCACGTCGTCATTGATGTTGGAATCCTTTTCGATATACGTATCGGTTTGCGGAATATAGGCTTCCGGCTGGTAGTAGTCGTAGTACGAAACGAAATAGCTCACCGCATTGTCTGGCATGAGTTCACGGAACTCGCGCACAGCTGCGCTGCCAACGTTTTATTCGGTTCGATGATCAACGTCGGGCGTTGCAGACGTTCAATAAGCCATGCCGTGGTGGCGGTTTTGCCAGTTCCGGTGGCGCCCATGAGCACCACATCGTTCTCACCGTTTTCAATGCGTTCCGCAAGCTCTTCAATCGCTTTAGGCTGGTCGCCGCTCGGCTTATATGGCGATTTGACCACAAACGGCTTGTTCGTGCGTTCAATATTGAATCCCATACCTACCTCGCTTCCGTGCGCCATTGTTGCATTAGCATATCAATATGCTCGAACATTTGTTCCAATGACTGTGTGGAATCGATGATCTCATCGGCAATGGCAAGACGCTGTTCCACGCTGGATTGATGGTTCACACGATTCCATGCCTGGCTTTCGCTCATGCCTCGCGTTGACATCATTCTGCTGATCCTCACCTGTTCAGGCGCTTCAACAGTTACGATATGGTCGAATTCAAAAGGAATGCTGTCAATTACTTCGGCGAGTAACGGTATGTCATGCACCACTACTGCTTGGCAATCAACTTCAACAGCCTCATGTTCGAGTTGCACTGCAAGTTCATAAATCAGTGGATGCTCGATTCCGTCCAGCATCTTGCGTTTTCGTTCCGCATCAGCGCCGGAAAACACATGCTCTGCCATCCACGCTCGATTGAGCTCGCCTCGATCGGTCAAAGCATCGGAGCCGAAACATTCCACTATACGCTGAAGGCCGATGCTGCCTGGTTCCACCACTTGACGCGCAAGCAGATCATAATCGACAAGTACTGCACCAAGCTCACGCAGTCTTGCGGATACCGTGCTTTTGCCAGCTGCTATGCCGCCGGTCAATCCTATTCGAATCACCACAACCGCCATTGTAATGCGCTTCGCATGCGCGCTTGCCATGCACATACGAAAAGACCCCGAACCTGAATCAGGAACGGGGTCTTTTCTAAAATCTAGCCTGAGCTGGATTGGATCCTAGCTCAGGATACAATCACTTGCCGAGCAGCTGGTCGCGCAGAGCGGCGAGCTGGTCGGAGTCGGCGAGGGTGCCGGCGGAAGTGTTCTCGGAGGAGTAGTTGGAAGACACCTCTTCGACCTTCTCTTCCTTCGGAGCCTGGCCATCTTCAGCGGCGGAAGCTTCAGCGTTCTCGAGCTCCTTGGCCACAAATTCCTTATGCTGCTCCCACAGATCGTGAGCGGTGGCGTACTGGGACTCCCACTCCTCACGCTGCTTCTCGTAACCAGCGATCCACTCGTTGGTTGCCGGGTCGAAGCCTTCCGGATACTTGTAGTTGCCCTGCT
>ENA-OQEX01000116-OQEX01000116.1-human-gut-metagenome-genome-assembly--contig:-NODE-116-length-47165-cov-4.325120_pt1 | contig 47165 bp, 43 predicted proteins | sample MGYA00242802_ERZ504649 | MGnify/ENA primary metagenome ERZ504649 (study PRJEB26092, sample SAMD00036194) | human gut metagenome | host: Homo sapiens | study: EMG produced TPA metagenomics assembly of...
CAATTTCTGATACTTATTTGTACCAGTATCCTCCATATCCATAGCAGCCGCATCAGTAAAAAGCTTTCATCAGCAACTGGAACAACCGGGCAAGACCCACTTGCCATGAAGACAGCCCAAGCCATATCCGGATAATTCTGCGCATAGTAAGTAACCGCTTTTTCCGGGAACTTCTTACGATATTCACTCACCGCCCGATAAGCTTCATCAAAAGTAACCTTACCTACTTCATTTTACGGGCATGCTGACGGGGAGCCAAGTTCTTTCCACCTTCGGGAGCATAAAGACCATCCACTTTATAGTGCCAGTAACGAATATCAATAATGTCAACTAATTTCGCACGTTGCGTATCATTCAGAATGGCATCTTGAACATCCTTTGTCGCACTTAACGCCACAGTTGCTTTCTTACCGGTTTCTTTCTCCCACTCTCCTATCACATCCAGCCAGAATTGTACAAAATGCAACGGACCGGTAAACTCCGCACTGATCAGTTGTACCACATTGCATCATCGGCAAAATTATCCAAGCATTGGCGAATATACTTCTATGAAGCTCACGACGTACAGGATGACTGATATCATAAAACATATCCGCTACAAAGATACGTTTGTCACCGGCAAAAGGAACAGGTTCAGGCATATCGGTCTGATTGATATTATTGGCCGACCGCCAAGGACAGTCTACCCAATGTGCTCCCGCTTCCAAGATATTATGCTGGAAGTAATTCTCATGGAAAAGCAAAAGACCTTTTTCCGCCCCTTTTTCGGCAAACTGCTTCAACCGGTTCCAATACCATGCATTGGGACGGTTCAAATCATACTTGCTCAATCCTTCCCAAGCAGTACCTTTTCCACTGCGGGCAAACGGTTGTTCGTAGAATGGTCCCCACACATCTCCATCACGACGACGGACGCGCTCATGATCGTCACGACGACGCTCATACCACAAACCGTAATTATGATCTAAAACCAAAATCTGATTCTTCACCATATAATTCACCGTAGAATCAATTCTATCCGTCAGCCCAAGTCCTTCGCGTCCCGGCACGAAACGGGTAACATGTGGCTTGCTTTAGACAAGAAGCTGGTCCTTAGTTTCCCATTCCACCAAGGAACCTCCTGTCTGCCGCCTACCAGTAACCGGCCATCCACCTGCATACGCCCATTAATAATGGCAAACAGATGATCCTCTTTTTCCTTATATATAGGTGTCTTGAACTTCAAATCTTCTAAAGATTTCAGCTTTCCGGAAGACACACAGGCTGTATAAGGTGCTTCCTCAATCCATTTTTGCATAGTAAGACGGGGAGTATAAGCTTCCTTTGCCATCTCCATTGCCGCTTCTACGGTAGGACTGCTGGTTGCGTTGGTAGCCCTGGGAAGAATACGTGCCTGGTCAGAACAATCTTTATTCAAACGTGCCGCCAACTGTGCATAAAACAAGCTGCGGGGATGTACGTGATTATTTGATTCCGCCCATTGGCCGTCACCCGAGAATTGCGCCCAACAACCGTATGCACGGTTTACCGCATCTCTTGCCGGTGAATAACACTCTATCCCGCAGCTGTACATTGCCAGAAAAGACTGTTGCCTGTATTCCAACCGGCACCATTTTTATCCTGTCCCAAATTCTTAAATACCAAATCATGGCCATCAATGTTTACCACATCAAATAATAATCCACAGGCCCAGGAATCAATAGAACCGCTGAATCCTAACGACTCTTCCGAATCACACTGTACAAAAGCATTCGGACCTGCCGCACAAAATCCGGCTGAGAAATCATGAATACCCTGTTTAGAATAACAACGCTGAAAAAGTGTCTGCTGCCCCATAGTATAAAATGTACTGCGACGCATTCCACCTATCTCTGAAACAGGTTCTGTGGATACACAATCTTCTACAGTTGTTTTAGAACCGGTACGCTGTATAATCACAGCACTTCCTGCAAAGTGCTTAAAATTTACCCTGCGTACCCAACAGTTTTCGGCATTTTCTATAGATACCCCCGTCCAGCAATGATCCTCATCTTTAGGATACTTCTTATTATAGTCAGAAGCCAATGTCAGATTCTCCAAACCTGCTTCTGCGATTCTGCCCGGCCAACTATAACGTAACACTTTGACAGTTCCCCATTTATTATCCAAAGCCATTGTCAAAGGAGCATCCAAAGTCAATTGGTTTCCATCCGCCTTACTTACTGACTATCCCAAACCAAATCCATCTCTCCTTCTTTCCAGCCCAAAGCAGAAATACCTCCGCCAAAAATATCACAACCGACAGAAGCAATCCATTCTTTCGTAGAGGGGCGGACAATCCGGACCCGCTCTCCGGAAACCAGCTGTACATTATTGGTTACCTGAAAAGTACAAGTATTTACAGGAACGTATGATGTCAGTACATCCAAGGTATCCGTAACAGCCAAATCATTCCGTCCTTCAATATAAAGCAAAGCCCCTCTGTCCACTCCCTTTTTCAACAATACGGTCTGTTCCCTGTCACTGCCGCGCAGCACGACTCCCGACACAGAGATACGCAAGCTCTCATTCAATTCAAAAGTTCCTTTATCCAACAAAACAGCCCCACGAAAACCATTTTTATCCAAAGCCAATGAAGATACATAGTCAATGGCACGCTGGATACGAGAGGAATTATCTCCAGGCTGCCATGAAACAAAAACGGCATTCGCCACATCAGGTATAGGCTGTTCCGAATTATGGTAACCGCAAGAAGAATAATCTAGAATACGGTTTCCACGTTCATCAGTCACATAAGTCAGTTTTTCGTCCTTCACCTGTAAAGGAAAGGTTTGCGCAGAAATCCGCGCAAACCCCAAACTTAAAAATCCCAATAATAATAACTTATAATTCATTTTACATCAAGCTTTTACGTTTTGCCAAAGTATCGTGATTGTTCTTTACTTCCGTCCAATCCACTTTCTTTGCAGGATCTATGCCATTAATGTATTTTTCAATGTTAGTATACCCGTCACCATTACAATCTTTCACCGCATCACCCGGATCATTAGGATTGAGTCCGTATCTCACCTCCCAGGCATCCGGCATACCATCACCATCCGTATCAACCACAGGAGTACCTTTATATTCGGGCAAACCACCCACCTGACGAGGATCTGTAATGATACCTTGTTTATAAGAATCAACAGGAAGACGTCTTTTCACATAAGGACTAACGAATTCAGGAGCGTCTTTCACATAAATAGCTTTCCCTGTCTTCACCGTCTTTATCACACGGGTATCCACCGCATCTCTTTTAGGGAAAGTAGCCCCGGCATTTTCCAATACATAATTATAGGCAGTTTTGGCATCCATAATAGTCACATGGGGCATTGAGAAAGGCTCGTTTACACGAATTTGATCTGTAAACTTCCCTGCGTCCGGCATATCGTATACCTGCACGCCGCCATCCCAATTATTCTTTGTCACACGCGCATTGCCTTCCACTACATTTCCGGCAACATACGCTTTACCAAAAGTATCCGGTTTCTTCTTGTCACGGCTCGATTCGGGTTTCACAATCCGGTAGGCAATCGGCTTATCTTTCGGAGTGATAGGACCCGGTTTAAAATAATTATTAATAATATTCAAACGGCTGGTTTCATCTCCTCCGTCAACAGAACGGTTCCACCAATTAAAAGTCACATTGTTTACCAGATTAAAATCCTCATTCATGCCAATGGAACAGTTACGGCTGATATTGGATGCGAACAAGTTACGGCAAAACATACTGTTATGCCCACCTATAGTCGCCCCGAAAGCATGATTGTAACAATCCAAAGCTTCCGAGAAAATAGAGTTCTGAATAGTTATGTTGACAGTAGGAAGCTTCAAACCATGTCCTGTGGAATCACGATGGTATACATGGCGATAAAGAGACATATTCTCATCCAGCCCCCAGCTGCCGGAGCAATGATCGATAATAACATTACCCACACAGTTACCTCCCAAAGCATCATCCCGGAAGAACACATCCTGCGCCCCCCGACGGAAACGCATATGGCGGATAATAATATCATGCGTATCAAGCAAGAAAGAAGCCCCTGTTACACAAACTCCATCCCCCGGAGCTGTCTGACCTGCAATAGTGATATACGGAGCACGGACGTTTATAGGGGTTTTCAGCCGGATAACACCCGAAACATTGAACACAACAATACGCGCACCACCGGTCTCACATGCCTCACGCAACGTTCCGGGCCCACTGTCAGCCAGCGAATTGACCACAATTACTTTTCCTCCACGTCCACCGGGAGTATAGGCCCCTCCCCCTTCTGCCCCGGGAAAGGCAGGTATGTTGCTCTTTATTAAATCCTCAGGTTTGGATGCCCATGGTTTATAAGGACGTCCTTGAGTAGCCTCAGACATTACTACAGGTAATGCTTTCGCCCATGCCTCATCCGATTTCCGGTCTATTTCCTTTTGTTGTTGTTCTCCTCTGATTTTTACCGAATCAGGAATTACAGGATACTGTGCCGCCACAGGCAACACACATGCAGTCAATGCTGCCACTGCAAATAGTTTCTTTAGTTGATTCATTTGGTTGCTAAATTATTATTTTTTCTATAACTTCGTAACATAATACTCTGCTTTTAACATGATTCAAACACACATTGCGAATATTTCTATATCAAAGACGGAACAGAAAGCTTGTTGTACTCTCTATCCACACATAAAAAAGAGCTTGACACCGTTTTACCGGGCAAGCTCCTTTTCTGATTTCCAATCAACAGTTATATCTTTCCACCACGTGCCTTGATACGTTCATACCAAGCCTTGCGCTCCTTTACTAAATCATATCCCCGCTTAGAGAGATAATTATTAATCCGGCCTTTGTATTTACCGAAAGCAGCATGTTTCTTATTTGAATTTTCAGCATCCATGGCAAATTCACGGGCTTCAACAAGCCATGCCATAATCTGCGCTTTCTCTTCTTCTTTCAAGGTAGGAATCATGTCAACCGTAGCTTTATAAGTTACCATTACCACACCATAAGTCATGCCATCTTTCACTGCATCTATCTGCTTGGCATCCAAATAAAGCGAAAGATCGGCCGGGAAAGCGAAATGAGTGCGGTAAAGTGCCGCATCCTTTTCAGCTTCGGCAGCTTTAACGGCTTCTTGTTTCGCATCGCCCGTCAGGGTTTCTTTTGCCAGCTTCACTTTGGTATCACGCGTTTCGTATATGTCATTCAATTTAAAATAACGGTTGGCTATGATAGTTGTCACTTCACGGGCGGCAACGGTATCTGTCAATTCCAGTTTATCTACAATCTTCTGCGAACGTTTCACAATAGATTCCACGTAAGCCGGATCGCGGCCTTCACGGTCCAAATCCACTGCTCCGGCGGTAATGACTACCGCCATGAGCAACAGAAACATTATACCTAACTTTTGTATCATATCCTGTCTTCTTTCCTTCGTTTATTACATCAACTTTCCTTTAGAAGCCAATGTATCATAATTGTTTCTCAAATCAGACCAGTCAATACAATTTCTAGTGCTGATACCATTAATATATTTCTCAATATTTGTATAGCCGTCACCGGTACAGTCCTTATTAGCATCCGAAGGATCATTAGGATTCAAGCCATTTGCCTTTTCCCATTCATCGGGCATGCCGTCACCATCTGTATCCACATACGGAGTTCCTTTGTATTCCGGATAACCACCCATCTGGCGGATATCGGTAATGATACCTTGCTTATAAGAATCTTTCGGCAAACGGCGATATTTAAACTGTCCGTCTTCTCCCATTGATTTAGGAGCCAGCCCGGTCAAATCACCGTTAGCATCCTTGGCCATCTTTTTATCATAATAAGGAACGCCTGTTCTCACTTCCTCTATAATACGTTCATCCACAATATCACGGCAAGGAATGTTGGCACCTGCATTTTTCAGTACAAAATCGTATGCATCATGTGCAGAAGTATGCGGATATATGGCATTTCAAAAGGACGGTTGCTACGCATATTCTCCGTATATCCCTCTGTATTCGGCTGAGTTTCAATCTGGATACCACCTGCCCAGTTATCCTCTGTAATGGCAGGATAGCCTTCCATAATATTGCCATCGGCATAAACACGGCCATATACTTTATGATCCAATTTGCTTCGTCCCGCTTCGGGTTTCAGGATGCGATGCCCCACAGGAGTATCTTTCGGAGTGGCCGGTCCCGGTTTATAATAGTTGTTTATCATATTGAACATAGCAGTATAATCGCCACCGTCCGAAGAACGATGTACCCAGTTGAACACTACATTGTTTACAAAATTGAAAACACCATTCCAACCGATGGAAGGATTACGTCCCGAATTACTTGCCCACAGGTTACGCATAAATGCACAATTCTCACCCCCTAAAGTGCTGCCGAATGCATGATTGTAAGTATCCAGTGCTTTTGCCGAGATAGTATTCTGTATGGTAACATTTACGGTAGGCAGTTTCAGATCTTTTGATTCATATTGTCCTTCGCTGGGATCGTACATATGGCGATAGAAAGAGATGTTCTCATCCAATCCCCAAGTACAAGAGCAATGGTCAATCATGATATTTCCAATCGGGTTGCCTCCGAAAGAATCGTCACGATGCCAGACTTTTGTTTCGCCACGGCGGAAACGCATGTGGCGTACCACTACATCATGCGTGTCTACCCAAAAAGACTCTCCGGCAATACATACCCCGTCACCCGGAGCTGTCTGTCCTGCAATAGTGACGTATGGAGCCCGGACAATAATGGGAGATTCCAATTTGATAATACCTGAAACATTGAAGACAATGATACGCGCTCCACCTGTCTCACAAGCCTCACGGAAAGAACCTGGACCACGGTCATTCAAATTAGTCACGGTAATCACCTTACCGCCACGACCGCCGAAACTGTACATACCTCCTCCTTCAGCACCGGGGAAAGCAGGAATTCGTGCCTGCGGCAAATCGTATGGACGGGAAGCCCACGAAATATACGGACGACCTTCTTTCGCTTCTTTCAGTACGACAGGCAATGCTTTTGCCCATGCTTCGTCAGAGCGGCGACGTTCTTCACTCATCATTTCTGGTAGGCTTGCTTCGCTTCCTCAGTTATCTGGGGATACTGGGCCCTTGCTACAGGAGCAATAAAAGTAGCCATACACAGTCCTAAAAACAATTTTCTTTTCATACTTTATTCTTAAAAAATTATATCTGTGCTATAAGTTGGAATTTATATTCCGTTCTCTTTTTCTTAACAATTATCTTTTTCAAGACGTGCCTTTCGGGGATATGTACTCAAAAATGCTTGTATCTGTCATAATAAACTAGCAGATATAAAACTATCGTATTAAATTATTTCCTAGCATCCAATGTGCCTTCTGATTCATAATAATCCAACCATCCTTTTGATTGCTCCAACCACGGATTCATATTCAACACATTAGAAGGCAGACCGGACAGATAATAGTTTTCCTGCCATGAGATTACTGCTTCCTGACCATTCACATTATCTACTGGAGTTTCTCTATCCTCCAAAACAAAATGCTGGCTCCAGAACTCTCCCAACCTATTCATTTCGGCTTGTAAGTCTGCCGCATTATCCACATCTACAGGTTCAAAATCAGCAATGACAGAAGCAAGAGGATCTGCCTTTCCATCATAATCCTTCACTTGCAAATATTTACCCACACGGGCAGTACCATTTAACGGTTCAATACCCAAGGTAGTACAGGTGGTATTGTTATCACTTGCATCATCATTATACAACATCCAACGCCATAAATCCCAATAACGCTTCCCCTCATAAGCTAATTCTACCTGACGCTCACGCAGACAAGCCTTAATAGCTTCATTCTTATCGGTAATCGTTCCCAAACCATAATTATTGGATGCAGGAATACCTACCCGGGCACGAATTTCACCAATTGTTTTCACTGAATTACTTATATCCCCCGTAGCCGCATAACATTCTGCAAGGTTCAATAACAATTCAGCATAACGATATTCATATACATCAGTGCCATCCCATTGATAAGTATTTGCACTATTTTCAGCCGGATCGGACATTTTACGTACTATCGCCGGACTGCTGCCTTCATTTTCCGTGTAATAATGCAACTGAGAGCCATCTTCTTTCGTTTCGCTCCAACGGTAATTCCAAACTACGGCATCTGCATCCTGATCATATCCCCATTTTACTCCGGAGAAAGTAAACGTGTAATAGAAACGCGGATCACGATTCTTGAAGAATAAAGAACGGTCGTACCCGTTTATCGCTTCACCGTCATCATTTACAGCTTTGGAACCATCCGCCATCGGGAAAATATCCAACATACCCATAGGAACATGATAACCGGAACCACTGCCACCCATTGTTTTCAAGCGGATTGTTTTCTGCCATCCACTATGCTCATCATTTTTAGAGGTAGAGCTAGCCAACAGTTTGACCATAATCACCTCCTTACATTCCTGGTTATCAAACTTGTAGAACATTTCATTCCAGTCTTTGGCGGAATTGCCATACAAACCATAACCTTCGCTGCTCAAGAAAGCCTGTGCTTCTAGAGTAATATCCAACGCATCTTTCCAGCGTTTATTGCCTGTATTATTCCAATCTGCATTAAAGATAGGACTTGCAAATACCAGTGCCACACGGCTTCTGTATGCCAGCGCAGCTTCCTTGGTCAACCGTCCATACTGGTCACTTCCCCATTCTTTACGAGTGGGAAGCAGATTCGCAGCCTCTTTTAAATCACTCAAGATCTGGTTGACACATGTTTCCACACTTTCACGATTATAATCTTTAGCTCCCTCACGGTCGGCCGCCATAAGCACTTTATTTACCACAGGAACAGCTCCGTATACACGTACCAGATCAAACAACTGCATAGCACGGAAGAAATAAGCCTGTCCTTTCGCTTTTTTTATGGCAGCTTCCGACAAGTCCTGACCATATTCATCAACCCCTTCCAGAATTTCATTGCAACTGCGGATACGGCTATATGGATCATTCTTTATATTCGTAGCCAGATTACTGCCAAAATAAGTTTCACAGTCCGTAGCTTTTTTCAAACTTCTGGAAGCGTCAAATTTCTTCTCGATCCCCCATTTCTCCTCCGTATAAGTTGAATAGTCATTCCAACTACCGGACAAACCGTATGATTGCGGAGGAGTCATCCCCGACTTATAAAAATAGTTATAATACACATTCTGAATATATAAGTCCAAGTTAGATTCGATACCGAAAGTTTTTTCCGGTGAATAACTGTCATACGGGTTCATATCCTGTAAGAACTGGTCGCTGCAACCACTAAACGTTAAGCCGGCTGCCAATAACACAGTATATAATATACGCTTTTTCATATCAATGATTCTTTTTAATTTTAGAATGATACATTTACTCCCAACGACCACGTTCTCAATGTAGGATACAATGAAGTTGTTCCACAATACATATTCCGATAATGGTCGGGATACGGGTTATAGAAATCCCATAGATTGTTACCTGTCAGGCTTAGTTTAGCCGACTGGATCTTTAAAGGTGACAACCATGCCTTAGGTAGCGTATAACCGATACTTAAGTTACGGATATAGCAACGGAACGTACTGATAGACCAAAAATCAGACGGTGCAATCACCGATCCTGATATTCTGTTGTCCAAACCTAAATTAGGGTATTTCCCCGTCGTATTATTTCTTTCATCAAACATATCTTTCCAGAATGAGTCCGGTGTCCAAAGCATATCCCCACTGGATGTTGTGATTTTATTGACATCAATCTGGCGATAGCTGCCCCATGAAGTGGCAATCATCATATTAAAACTGATGCCTTTCCATTCCACCCCCAGTTTGGTGGTAAAACCATATGTCTTTCCACTCTTATTCAGTTTGGCATAATCCTGGGTCTTGGCAATACGTCCGTCGGGCCCCGACTGCGTACCATCCTCATTCAATACGCCACCCAAATCCTGATAAGCCAACATACCCGGTTTCAACTGACTGACATCTTTCACTCCCAAATATTCAGGAGAAGTGCCTGCGGCTTCCGCATTGGCTGACAAATAATTCCAATAATTCTTAATATCATCACTATTCCGTAAAATACCATCTCCGGTACTTGTACCTCTCCATACTTTATACCCGTATGTAGAATATAGTAGGAAACCCCTCTCTTACAGAATTTTCCTGTATATAACTCGGAGCAGACTGGGGCCATTCTCTTACCCTGTTGCCATTAAATCCAAAATTCACTCCGATATTATATTTCACCTGATCTATTTTATCGCGCCAATTCAAAGAGAATTCACTACCAAAAGCATCAATACGCCCAAAATTCACTTCTGTCAAAGCACCTCCTGCAAAAATAGGAGTACCTATGATACCACCGATATTCTGATTCAAGATGTCAGAGTTTATATCATAGTACACATCCACAGTCGCACTTAAACGGTTATTGAGGAAACGCAAATCAAAACCAAGATTAAATTTATCGGTATTATCCCAATGCGCATCAGGATTAGGAGTTGCTCCCGGCTTGATACCGGTCTGCAGGATACCGCCGTTAGAACCGAATCCATATCCTCTACTGGGATCCAATGAATAGAGTTGCTTCCATCCCCATGCTTTGATATTATCTTTACCGGTACGTCCCCATGAGAAACGTACTTTCATGTATTCAAACCATGAGGGCAGCAGCTTCTTCATAAACCCTTCTTCCGAAGCTACCCAACCCACGGAAACACCTGGGAAGAAACCCCAATAATTGGATGGAGCAAACTTAGTGGAAGCATCGCTACGGAATAAGAATTGGAACAAATACTTATCGGCATAATTATAGCTTACACGACCTAAATAAGACAAAGACCCCTGTTTGTATTTATATGTAATAGAATTACCTGTATCCATAGTTCCCGCACTTGGCGAAGTACCCAAATAACCATCCGGGTCAGGATTATTAAACAACATTCGCTTGGAATGCATATAAGCCTGCATTTTTTCTACAGCAGCCATGGCGGAAATGCTATGCTTGCCAAACTTCCTTCATAATTCACATAGAAGTTCAACTGCTCGTTTTTAGCCATCTGGTCTGAATATACCACACGAGTACTTCCTGTAAATTCTTTTAATTGATAATCGGAAACAGACGGATGATCGCTATAAAAACGATTTCCGGGTGTCAACGCATCACTTGCTTTCAGATAGGCCAACGTAAATGGCATAAATGCCTGCTCACTATCACTGGCACTACGCTTCAACGCATAGCTTCCCTTGAATGAAAGTCCTTTGATAAACGGAACGGCATACGTGACGGAGAAGTTGGCATCATAGCTGAAATTATCATTCGTGGAATAAGATCCGTCATTATTCTCCATTGCAAAATAATTCCATGTACTCATTTTATTGCCGGATGTTGCATTACCCGCACTCGAGTAACTGTTCAACAAAGGAGATGTATAATAGGTATTACCATCATCCAATGTTATCTCCCATGGCAAATAATTCGGCATATGAGCAAGAACCAAATAATCACCGGATTCACCGGGCTTAGTTCCCCCATAACCATTCAAATTGCTTAAACCTTTGGTAAAACTTGATGTGGTTTCCTGCTGGTTACCCGCTATGGTTGCAGAAAATTTCAAATCGGAAGTCAATTTGATATCCACACCTGCACGGAAGTTCCATCTGTTGTAATCCTGTTTTCCAAGATTCGCCCCCTGAGTATAGTAAGAAGCACCCGCAAAATAAGTAGCTTTCTCGCTACCGCCACTTACATTGACCGAATGGTTCATTGTAAAAGCGCCGGACCAGGCTTCATCCAGCCAATTGTAATTCAAGCCATCCATCTCGGCCAGTTCCGCTTCACTATAAATTTTATTCATCCAGTTTCCATCCGGATCCATACTTATCTTATTATTGGCCAAATTAAAGGAATTGCAAAACGTCCATAAGCTGCTCCTTTTAAGGTTTTAGGATGGCTCACTGCATTATTAAATCCGAATTTACCTGAATAATTGATTTTGGGAGCTCCTGATTTACCTCGTTTGGTCTTTACAATAATAGCACCTTGCGAAGCGCGGGAACCGTAAATAGCAGCACTGGCATCACGAAGGACTGAAATACTTTCAATTTCAGAAGGATCAAGGGCATTGAAAGTTTCTAATGTCGGAAGACCGCTGTTGGCATCTATCTGAATCACATCATCGATAATGACCATCGGATTAGTACTACCACCATCTTTAGAATACGAGAAAGATTGACGAATAGACATATCGCTCCTTCACCCGGACGGCTGTCACCACCACTGATGCTCAAACCGGGTATCTGTCCCGCCAACGCAGCACCCAAATTCGACACCGGCAAATCTGAAATTTCCGAAGGAGTAATAACCCCGATAGAACCTGTCACATCTTTTGCCTTCTGAGTACCGTAACCGACTACGACCACTTCGTCCAGCATTTTGGAATCTTCTTTTAACACCACTCTAAAGTCTTTTCCTTGTTTAGGAGCAATCGTTTGCGGCACATACCCCACAAATGAAATGACAACCTTCTTGCCCGAGGGAACCTGTAAAGCGAATTTTCCGTCAAAATCGGTAATGGTACCGTTTGTAGTTCCTTCCACCACCACACTGGCACCAATCACCGGTTCACCAGTTTCATCAACCACCTGTCCGGTGACAGTTTTAGTCTGTTGCACCGACTGGGATATAGGGAATCCTGTCTCAGCGGATACTCCCTGAACAGAAACTCCTGTCAGAAACAGACTGAGACAGACCACTTGTGTCAAGTTGCCAATCTTGTCCAGCTTCTGAAGAAATGCATTTTCATTCTCCATAGAATCTTTTTTAAAATTAAAATATTATCTTATTTTTCTTGTTGAAATATCTGTTTCAGATAAGCGACATTCGTCCCGAAGTTTTTCTTTACATTCCGGACTTCATCCTTATTCCGTGACCGTTCAATGACCAGCCATCCGCTCCACCCCATCTTATCAAGGGTATGCTTTACGGCATTCATATCCAGACGGGTATTATAAGGAAGAGTAACCCCGTCTGTATCCGTACAATGTATCTGACAAATCCGATCCTTTCCCAGTTTTTTCAACTCTTTACAGAGGTCGCGTCCATTTTCCAACGCATTTTGAAAACTATAATAAATCTTTATACCTTTCGAATTAATTTCTTTCAACAGTTTTATATCCTCTCCAGCGTCCAAAGAAGTACGGATACCTATCACTACTCCATCTTTCACTGCCATTTCTCCCACTTCGTGCAAACGGCTTACCAACTCCTGACGTGCATCACCCGCTACTGTCCAGTCCTCTTTTATACCACCTAATGGAAGGAAAGCTACTTGGGCCCCCATCACCTTCATCGTATTCAAACAATCCTGCACTAAAGCTTTATAATTATGATGAGTCAAGAAAGATTGTCCAAAGAATCCGGACATCGCCACAGAAGGAACTTCAATATGTTGTTCCTGTGCTGTTTCTTTAAATAATTTACAGAAATGGGGTTGGTGGAACTTATTATCAAAAGTATCCCGTTTTCCCAAGCCTCCCATGTCCATTTCTATGCCATCACCTCCTAGTTCCTTCATTAATTGAAAAGAACCGATCTTCTGGCGTTTTAGCATCATCCAGTCACACGCAGCTATTTTATAGCGTTGTTTTCCCTCTGAATTCTGTGCTCCCAAAGGCAGTAACATAAACAGGAGCATAATTAAACTGATAATTTTTTTCACATTCATCATAATCTAGTTATTGTTTAGAATTAAGACGAATCACAAAAAAGTATGTAATCACTAAATCTTAATAAAGTCCAAAAATAATTTAGTGAATAAACAAGACAATCCCGCAAACACAATGCTCGCTTGCATCTGTTTACGGGATTCCTGCTTTATAAGATCAAGAAATCAACCTTTACGCCATTCATTCATATATTCCCTCGGAGTCTGATCATATTTCTTACGAAAACATTTACTGAAATAACCGGAATCCTTGAAGCCTACGGCAAAAGCTATTTCTGAAATACTCATATCCGAATTTTTAATCAACTCTATTGATTTATTCAGACGAATTTCTTTCACTAAATCCACCGGAGCAAACCCGGTCAGACTCTTTAACTTCTTAAAGAAAGCCGAGCGACTCAGCCCGATAGTTGATGCTATAGTATCTATATTAAAATCACTATTATCCAGATTCTCTTCTATAACCTGATGAATCTTTTCAATGAACTGCACATCTTTCTTCACTAGGAACTGTTCGTATGTATCCTGTTCCTCCTTATGTTCTTCGGGCTGCTGCCATACACGTTCACGGAACAATTTACGTTCATTCAGCAACTGTTCGATACGTGCCACCAAATAGTCTTTGCTGAAAGGTTTGATGATATAGGCATTCGCTCCCATGCTTATCGCTTTGGTCTTCGCTTCATCATTACCTTTTGCCGTCAGGATAATCACCGGAATATGACTGATTTGGAAATCTTTACGGATGCGTTGCAACATCTCTATTCCATCCATATTCGGCATCATCTGGTCGGTGACTACCATGTCGGGATGATAGAGATGTACTTTCTTCAGCCCCTCCACACCATCATTGGCCATATAAATATTGAATTTATCTTCCAATTGCAACTTCAACATATTACATAAATCCTTATTATCTTCTACAATCAGCACGGTAGGCAAAGACGAATCGACAGGCTGTTCTTTCTCCTCCTCGCTTTCCTTGCCGGCAGAAGCAGAAACAGATTCAGTTTCAGGAACACTCACCGTTTCCCCGCCCATATAAAAATCGACTTCCGACGGTTTGTAATGCTCCTTACCCAGTTGCAATTCAATGGTAAAGACTGCCCCTTTCCCTTCAGGGCTCTCTGCATAGATTTCCCCATGATGCAGACTGATAATTTCCTTAGATAAAGCCAATCCGATGCCCGTTCCCTGATAATAAGCGCCACGTGCATTGTCAGCCTGCGAGAAACGCTCGAAGATTTCGGAAAGCTTGCTTTGGGGAATACCCACACCGCTATCTTCCACCCGTACATAACAATGCTTGTCATCATCCGACACTCCCATCGTGACATAAATATTCCCCCCGGCAGGAGTGAACTTGAACGCATTGGAGATTATGTTGCGGATCACGATGGCCACTTTCTCCTTATCCGCCCATACCATGATATCCTCACCGGCCAGCTGGAACGTGAAGCTGACTTCATTTTCTTCGGCCATCACCCTGAATTCTTTCTCAAAAGAGTCTACCATCTCATTCAGGTTGAACAACGACACATGCAGACGCATTTTTCCGTTCTGTATTTTACGGAAATCCAATATCTGATTGACCAGTTGCAGCATCTGTTTGGTATTCTTTTCCATCAGATCCACGTATTGCATTCCTTTCTGAGATAGTTTTTCTTTCTCTTTCAACTCCTGAATAGGCCCTTGGATCAGAGTCAGCGGAGTACGCAACTCATGCGAGATATTGGTAAAGAACTTGATTTTCAATTCGGACAATTTTTGTTCGATATACACATCATTCTTCACCTTAATCATGAAAAGAGATAATTTTATAGCCACCAGCAATAAGGCTACGGCTATAATCATATAGATAACATACGCCCACCAACTGGCCCACCAAGGCGGCAGAATGACAACGGTCAACTCACGGAAAGATTCCAAACCGGGATTTGCCTCATCCAGTGTCTGTACTCTGAAAAGATACTTGCCGGGAGGAACATTGGTATAGGACGCTATACGGTTCTTCCCGTTATAGTGCCATTCTTTTTCATATCCTTCCAAAATATATTTGTAAGACACACGGTTCTGATTATTATAGTTCAACGCCGCAAACTCTAAAGTAAACATGGACTGGTTATGATTCAATGTAATCCTGTCTGTATAGGTAATGGACCGGTCAATAATAGGATGGTCCGTATAGCTGCGTATGTCCCGGTTTGATATCTGACATCCTACAATAAATGTGTTATAATCAAATCTTTGCGTTTCCAGTTTATCGGGAGAAAAGGTCAAGATACCCTCTTTACACCCCAGCCAAAGTTCCCCGTCCAGCGTTTTCAATGTGGTGCTTTCTTCCATCACAACCGGGGGAAAGCCATCGTATTTGTCATAGTTACGCACCTGGCTTGTCGCCCTGTCAAAACAAGAGAGTCCTTTTTCCGTAGCAAGCCAAAGGAAACCGTTATCATCTTCTATAATAGACATCACCACATCATTATTCAATCCGTCTTCCCAGCCATACGATTTAAATGAAAGCTTATGCGTTTCCTCATCATATCCCGACAATTTGCTCAATCCTCCACCAAACACGCATACCCATATCTGAGAGAACTCGTCTTTATAAAGCGCGTACACATCGCTATCGGCATAATTTACCCGGTTGGCACCACGGTAGGTTTCAAAATCAATCTGCTCCACTGAGGCAAAGTTGTTTTTAAAAGACATCAGCCGTCCATCGTACCTACACATACGCCCGTCATTATCCTCTATCATATTCCTCACTTCCATATAAAGGCCATACGTAGGATAATTCTTGAATCCGTTATATTTATTCTTAAAAGTAACTTCCCCATTTTCCTCACAAAGCAGATTCAATCCTCCGTCCAAAGTACCCACCCAGATACGTTTCTTTTCATCCTGATAAGTGAAATACACATCATTCCCGCTGATTGACGACAAATCAGACAAATTATGCAGATAACGTTTAAAACGGAAACCACCTGCAGTTTTCTCATCAGGAACAGCTTTCACCAATCCGTCGCCTTTGGTAGAGAACCAAAGGTTTCCTTTGTCGTCTTCCATGATGTGATATACATTACCTATATGCTCGTCACCTGTCGAAAAAACATGTTTGGTTACACCGTTCCGGTCCATCCGATAAACACTCTGCCAACGGGTGCCCACCCAGATATCGCCACTTTTTGATTGGAAAAGGGCTCTTACCCCTGTCGCATAATTTTCCTGACCGGCTGATTGCGGAGACAACGAAAGCAGATTGAATTGCTTCTTGGGGAAATTCATGCAATACACCCCTTCATCGGCAGAGGAAAGCCACAATACCCCGTCATTATCCAACATCAGATGATAAAACTGCTGATTTGCCCTATCATTAGAAAGTTGTTTCAATTTATTGATATAAACCATCTCCGCATGTTCCCTGTCGAACAACCAGGCCTCTCCTGCCGGAGACAGGAAAAAAGCCCTCTTTCGCCGGCATCTTCCGAATACAGGGTGGTTATCTTGCCGAACATGGTAAACGGAAACCGTTTTGCAGTATGGTTCAACGGATCATAATAAATCAGCGCCTTCTCATTTTCGTGAAACCATATTTTATCATACTGGTCTATGAATGCATGAGTTACCATAGCGTCATTCATTTCAGTATTTATCTTTTGCAACCTGCGCTCAGCCAAATCATATTCGTATGTGCCTTGTCCGGCCACACTGAGATAGACATAACCTGCCGGAGTAACCAGCAAATTGCTGATCGCACCTTTTATTTCGGAAAGTACATACCGGTTTACCAAACCGGTCCTCACATCGATACTGTAAAAAATACCCGCACGATCTCCGACCCATACCTTCCTGCCATCCTCAAAAAAACTGGTAAAACTATCCTTGTCACCGGAATTAATCTTACTGGTTATAAAATCGGCAGGCCGGGATGCCAATTCCGATCCTTTATGCACGGCGGCTACCTTATAATCAGTTCCTATCCAACTGATATATTCCTCCGTCTCACACAGGACATGGTGTTTCAGTGTATAATCATGCTTGTTTATCTCGTTCCGAGAGTCGAACAGAATCTTGATAGTTACCTGCCCTTTTTCATCTACCCCGGCCAATAACAGATTTTTATCTTTAGTCAGCAACAACACATCCCCCTCGGCCGTATTTTGTAATTTTATCACCTGGATATTCTCCGAATAGTTCTTCATGTCATCATAAACAGCATGAAAACATTCGGTCACTTTATTGAAGACATATAACTTACGGTCAATGGTCTTTACCCATATATACCCGTTTTTATCCTCGACTATGCGCTGGATCTTACGTGGCGGCACATCCGAATCGTGCTCCTGTTTATTGAATGTTTTAAACTTCACTCCATCGAAACAACATAAGCCATACCAGGTTCCGAACCAGATAAAGCCATCTCTGTCTTTCAAGGTACAGTTTACCGTATTATTAGGAAGCCCTTGATCTACAGAATAATGTTCCACAATCATATTCACATTATATGACCACAGAGGAAAGCTTGTCAGGCAACAAAGTATAATAAGTATATATTTCTTCATAAGTATTTAGTTTTCTTCAAACCGAGGTCAAAGATAAGAAAAAATCCGTTGGTACTTAAATTGAAATTAGTTAAATACCAATTATTGGTTAGATTGGAACGATATAAATCCGCGTTCTATCTATATTACTTCTCCGTACCGAATTCAGTTTGCTGTCTCTCCACCTCCATCAATACTTTTTGCCTTTCCTCTTCTGTCAGCACAACTTTCCCCGCCATTCTTTCTGTTCTAACAGGGCTTCCGGCTAGTCCTGCTCCGGCTGATTGGGCATCCGTCTCCTCCTCCGTATAACAGAAAGGCAGTTCTGACGGAATACTTTCTAATTCTATTTCCGTAGCAACCGGCGCATTCGTTCCTTCAAACTGCACATGGGCCTTCACCTTTATTTTGCCGGGCTTGCGGGTAGAACGGATCAATACGGGAGCAGAGCCAAACTCCACCGTGCGCGGATTGGCATTGATAGAGGCATCCCCTATAATTCGTCCTTCACCTTCTACAGTAAATACGATATTTTCTTTGGCCAGACGGCGCACATTACCGCTATCATCCGTCACTTCGGCCACCACTACGATAAAATCCGAACCGTCTGCCACCAATTGTTTTCCTTCCGTATCCACATACATACGCAACTTCGTGCTGCGACGTGACGGCATCCGCTTATAAGTGCAAACCACTTTACCGTCTATAATTCCCTCTGCCACCATATTTACTTTCTGCCAGTTTTTTTGCTTATAACTATACTCGCGTGCTTCCCAGAAATCCCATACATCCTTGAATATCACCGGGGCATTAGGCATATGTCCCTGCGCATGAACTACCGGAAGCGTCCAGCTCTCAGTATCGTCATAGACAGAGAGACGAACCGAATCACAATTACTGAACACCACCACATCGGCATCCGAGAAAGGAGACATCTCATGGGCGATAAACACCATAGGGCCACATTCCGCTACAGGATGCTTCAATGTCGCGGCAGACTGGCTGCGAAAAGCATAATAAGCGTATTTAGGCTGCCGGAACGCATCATAAATGCCCCCGAAATACGGATCGGATGATACCCCCGCTGATGATCAAAAGGATGCCATTGCGCCCCACCGATAAACTGTCCTGTAGTGCGGTACATTTCATCATAACTCTTTGATAATGACAACGCCTGCACCAGCAACGGGCGTTCCCCCCAGCTACGGCTGGCACGGTTATTATTATTATGTGCATACCAGTCATCCACATTCTCGCCAAACTCACGAGTAAAAATACATTGTTCCGGACGGTCTGCCTTCTCATCATCTCCCGGCCATCCGTACACCACATCATAGTTTTCCGCCACTCCTTTCGAATGAACATCGGCTGCCGCTACAGGGCGTCCGGGATAAGGAAACTCCTCCCGTGTAATCCGTAATGCCTCCAGTGCGAAATCGCGCGGATAAGGCGTTTCATTCAAAATAGGCTCCCACATCAGCACACTGGGATGATTGCGGTCCCGGCGTATCATCTCACGGGTATTCCGATGTACCAGCTTTGCGAACTCCGGATTTTTATTCCAATATTGCCATCCCGGAGTAGCCACAATAACAAACAGCCCCATTTCGTCACAAGCATCCATGAATGCCGGATCTTGCGGATAATGAGCTACACGGATAATGGTACATCCTGCATCACGCAAGCGTTTGGCATCCCTCCACTGCTGGCTGTTGGGCAGCGCATTACCCACGTATGCAAAATCCTGATGACGGTTCGCGCCGACCAATTGACCAAAAGGCTTGCCATTCAACCAAAAGCCATCCTTACCTTTAAATTCCGCTTTGCGGATCCCCACACGTGTCACTCCCCCATCCAAAACTTCATGTCCGGCTTTGACACGAGATTGTATCCTATACAAATAAGGTGAGTCAGGAGACCATAACTTAGGATTGCGAACTGCAAACTGTTGCCGCACCGTCTTCGATTCCCCTGCTTGCAGTTTCACCTGTTGCGAAATCCGTTTTACGGGAACATCGCCGGCATCCGCCAAAACCGTCTCCACGGCTACGGTACGCGTCCGCTTTCCACTGTTATGTACTTCCGTATCCACATACACTTCCGCTTTTTTCCCGCTTATATTGTCAAAATGCACAAAAACTCCGCCTCCGGCCACCTTATCGGCCTCCAAGCATCTGTAATAGCTACACTTGATTTTCCTATCATCCACACATCCCGGTAAATTCCTCCATGATAAGCGAAATCCAAGGTATATTGACGTTTTCCCGGAGGAAAATTCTTATCATCACTATTATCCGTCATCACCGCCAGCAAGCAACTGTCTCCGGGCTGTACCCCCTGTTCCGTCAGTTGCACAGTGAAAGGAAGGTATCCTCCCAAGTGCTCTTGTACCCTCTTGCCATTTAAATAAATTACCTGTTTTCCCATAGCTCCCTCAAAATGAAGCGACACCTCTTTTCCTTTCATATCTTGAGGAATCACAAAATGTTTCCGGTACCATGCCACACCCTGATAGTTACGGCAACCGCTTGCCTCGGCAGGCATCAGTTCCACAGTATGCGGAGCAGACACTACTTGCCAAGATGTATCATCAAAACGTACGGCTTCCGCGCCTTTTATGTCTCCACGATGAAAGCGCCATCCGGGATTGAAATTATATACTATTCTTCCGCTACCGGATAAAGGGATGAATCCGGCTACAGAAGTTTCCATTTGAGCTTGTGCCAACACAGGCAACAGGCACACAAGTAAAATAAACAGTTTCTTCATAATTATTACACTATCTGGAAAAAGAGACGGACCGGCTGTCCGTTTGTACCCGTTCCCTTTGAAAAAAGGTCTTGTTGTTTTTGAAAAAGATCCAGACATTTAAAAAAAAGGTCCTGATGTTTGGCGTCAAAGACAAGGTTCTTTTAAAAAAACGTCAAGGTCTTTTTATACAAAGAACAGGTCTTTGGAAGGGAATGACAAGGTCTTTTCACAAGGCCTTCCAAGGCTCAAGGCTCAAAGGCTCACCTAAGCGGTATTTAAGCCCAAAACAAGCTTCAAGAAACCCATACATATACTGATTTTCAATTTATTACAATAAAAAGACGAAAACAAGACTATATTCTGAAAAATAAATGAATAATATAATGACACCCAGGCACACACGGATACATCCGACATTTACCGGAAAGCAAAATGTATAAATAAAAGAAATTTCTATTGACATCATCACTTGGTCATTCCGGGCATCGTGAAAAATCCGGAAGCACCCCATATCCATTGATCCGGCCTATTATGAATCAAACCCGGCAAAAAAACAAGCCTGGTCAAACCAAACACAAATTCCATAAAACGACAGACAAAGTCAAGACAATCCTGAACTTCCCAAAGACCAAAGAATAATATTCAATCCGCACGTCTTGTTTTAGTAAACAATCTGTAAAACAAACATTTACACATCTACCAAGGTTTAAAATACCGCATAAGTGAGCCTTGAGCCTTGTGAGCCCTGGAAACGCATCGGACCGACTCTTTTTCTTTGCAGAAATACACCCGATTTATACGATAAACCCATACCTTTTTTATACCTTTGCCCCCCAAAAGAAAACAACAAACATGGAACTATTCAATAAAATGATTGCCGCAGCCCTGAAGGTTTCCGTACATCAAGTAGACAATACATTATCTCTACTGGGCGGGGGAGCTACCATCCCTTTCATAAGCCGATACCGGAAAGAGGCAACCGGAGGACTGGACGAAGTACAAATAGGCGAAATTAAAGACAGAAATGACAAGTTGTGTGAACTGGCCAAACGAAAAGAAACCATTCTTTCTACCATAGAAGAACAAGGCAAACTAACAGAAGAATTGCGCAAACGCATTGAACAAAGTTGGGATGCCACCGAAGTGGAAGACATATATCTGCCCTATAAGCCGAAACGTAAGACCCGCGCCGAAGCGGCACGGCAAAAAGGACTGGAACCGCTTGCCACCTTACTGTTATTGCAACGCGAAAACCATCTGGACAGCCGTCTCCCCGCTTTTGTGAAAGGAGATGTGAAAGACGAAGAGGATGCACTGAAAGGCGCGCGCGACATCATAGCCGAACAAGTGAGCGAGGACGAGCGTGCCCGCAACCAACTGCGCAACCAATTTTCCCGACAAGCCGTCATCACCTCCAAAGTGGTGAAAGGCAAAGAGGAAGAAGCCGCCAAATACCGCGATTATTTCGATTTCAGCGAACCTTTGAAACGCTGTTCCTCCACCGTCTGCTGCTATCCGCCGGGGAGAGTCGGAAGGCCTGTTGAAAGTAAGTATAAGTCCTGATGACGAAGAGTGCGCCGGACGGCTGGAACAAATGTATGTCCGTGGCAACAATGAATGCAGCCGCCAGGTAGGCGAGGCAGTACGTGATGCGTACAAGCGGCTTCTGAAGCCTTCCATCGAAACCGAATTTTCAGCCTTGAGCAAGGAGAAAGCCGACGAGGAGGCAATCCGCGTCTTCGCCGGAAACCTGAGACAGCTTCTGCTGGCTCCCCCTTTAGGACAGAAACGGGTCATGGGAGTTGATCCCGGCTACCGTACCGGATGTAAAATAGTCTGTCTGGATGCCCAAGGCTCTTTGCTGCACAATGAAACCATTTATCCGCATCCGCCCAAGAGTGAATACTCACAGGCAGCCCGCAGCATCGTGAATTGGTAGAACAATATCAGATAGAGGCAATCGCCATAGGTAATGGCACCGCCAGCCGTGAGACAGAACAATTCATCACTTCACAACGCTATGACCGTGAATTGCAAGTATTTGTAGTAAGCGAGGACGGAGCATCCATTTATTCGGCCTCGAAAACCGCCCGAGACGAGTTCCCTGAATACGACGTGACCGTGCGTGGAGCCGTATCCATAGGCCGCCGGTTGATGGATCCGCTGGCCGAACTGGTGAAAATAGACGCCAAATCTATCGGAGTGGGACAATACCAGCATGATGTGGACCAGACTTTATTGAAGAAATCATTGGACCAGACGGTGGAAAGTTGTGTGAACCTGGTAGGTGTGAACCTCAATACCGCCAGCCGTCATCTGCTGACTTATATATCAGGGCTAGGTCCTGCCTTGGCTCAAAACATTGTGGATTACCGCACCGAGAACGGGCCCTTCAGTTCACGCAAGGAGTTATTAAAAGTACCCCGGATGGGAGCGAAAGCGTTTGAACAATGCGCAGGTTCCTGCGTATCCCACAAGCGAAGAATCCGCTGGACAACTCGGCCGTGCATCCCGAAAGCTATCCCATAGTGGAGCAGATAGCCAAAGACCTGAGCTGCACCGTGGACGAACTGATAAAGAGCAAAGAACTACGCAGCCGGATTGATATCAAGAAGTATGTCACCCCTACAGTGGGGCTTCCCACCCTGACAGACATCATACAGGAATTGGACAAGCCGGGACGCGACCCACGGCAACAAATCCAAGTTTTTGAATTTGACAAGAATGTAAAGACCCTAGAGGATTTGACTGAAGGAATGGAACTGCCCGGCATTGTGAACAATATTACCAACTTCGGTTGCTTTGTAGATATAGGAATCAAAGAGAAGGGTCTGGTGCACGTATCACAACTGGCCGACAAATTTGTGAGCGACCCCACCACCGTAGTCAGCATCCATCAGCATGTACGGGTGAAAGTGATGAGCATAGACCTAGAGCGCAAGCGCATCCAGCTCACTATGAAAGGATTGAATCAATAATTGCAACAAGGTAAAAAAGAATATGGAAGAAGATATAGAAACCTGCGGGTGGTTCGTTTTTTATAAGGATCAGCTGCTGATAGAGAAAAAGAACGGAATGTACACCATACCTTTCGGAACAGAGCCTCCCATGCCTGTTCCGGTGGGAAGCACTATCCACACCATCGGAGAGATAGAGGACACACTGCCAAAACTTCTCCGTACACGCCCCGGTGCCCGGCTGCGAAAATGACCGCCACCTGATGATGGATCTCCGGAGTTCATACGACGTATTGCCTTGGAAAGAGTACAATGTGGGTGGCAAAGCCTTCCAGATACTGAATTGGGACAAGAACAGCCGCTATTGCCCCATGTGCGGCGTGCCTACCGTACAGATTTCTCCAATTGCTAAAAAATGCCCCCAATGTCGTCAGGAAATTTATCCGCGCATCTCTCCTGCCATCATTGTATTGATACGCCGGGGAGACAGCATACTGCTGGTTCACGCCCGCAACTTCCGGGGAACTTTCAACGGTTTGGTAGCCGGCTTTCTTGAACCGGGCGAGACTTTGGAGGAGTGTGTGTACCGCGAGGTACTGGAAGAAACAGGACTCCATATCAAAAACCTGAAATATTTCGGCAGCCAGCCGTGGCCTTATCCCAGCGGAATCATGATAGGCTTCACCGCCGATTATGAAAGCGGAAACATCAAATTACAACAAGAAGAACTGAATGCCGGCGCTTTCTATACCAAAGACAATTTGCCAGAGATACCCAAAAAGCTGAGTCTGGCAAGAAAATTGATTGATGCGTGGCTGGAGGAAAAGAATCATTTATAGAACGAGATGAGTCATGTTCCATCCATAAATACCTATTTATCGCTTGCAGAACTTAAAAATGTACTATCTTTGCAATATGGAATGGTTAAATAGCTTATTTTTTGAACACACGCCTTTACAGGCGGTTGTAATCCTCTCGATTATCATTGCTGTGGGGCTCGGTTTAGGTAAGATCCACCTGTTTGGCATTTCATTGGGAGTTACCTTCGTCTTTTTTGCCGGTATTCTGGCCGGACACTTGGGATTCTCAATCGACTCGAATATGCTGAATTACGCCGAGAGTTTCGGTCTTGTGCTTTTTGTATACGAACTAGGATTGCAGGTAGGTCCCGGCTTTTTCAGTTCATTCCGTAAAGGCGGTGTACAGCTCAATATGCTGGGCATGGGCGTTATTCTGACAGGTACGGTCATGACGGTGCTTTTCAGCAAACTGGGAGACATACCGATGAGCGATATGGTAGGCATCCTTTGTGGAGCCACCACCAATACTCCCGCTTTGGGGGCCGCCCAACAGACTTTAAAACAAATGGGGGAACCCGCCAGTGGCGCAGCGTTAAGTTGCGCCGTAACCTATCCGCTGGGAGTGGTAGGTGTTATTCTGGCCATGTTGCTGGTACGCAAATTATTTGTTCGTCCCTCAGATATCGACATTCACGAACACGAGGACACCAATCAGACATTCATTGCCACCTTCAAAGTGCACAATCCCGCCATTTTCAATAAAAGCATAAAAGAAGTAGCTTTATTAAGCTATCCTAAATTTGTTATCTCCCGTTTATGGCGGGAAGGCACGGTAAGTATCCCCACTTCAGAAAAAATCCTGAAAGAGAATGACCGTCTGCTGGTTATCACCACCGAAAAGGACGCTCCCTCGCTCACGATTCTTTTCGGCGAACAGGAAAGCCAGGATTGGAATAAAGAAGACATCGACTGGAATGCCATAGACAGCCAATTGATTTCCAAACATATCGTTATCAGCCGCCCCGAAATAAACGGGAAAAAACTAGGCTCTTTACGTCTGCGCAACAGCTATGGCATCAACATCAGCCGTGTGATGCGCAGCGGGGTACAACTACTTGCCACACCGGGGCTGATCCTCCAACTGGGCGACCGGCTGACCGTGGTGGGAGAAGCCAAAGCCATAGAGAATGTGGAAAAAGTATTAGGCAATGCGGTTAAAACACTGAAGGATCCTAATCTTGCCGCCATTTTTATAGGTATTGTACTGGGATTGATACTAGCTCCATCCCTATCGCCATCCCCGGCATCAGCACTCCCGTTAAATTAGGCCTGGCAGGCGGACCTATCGTAGTAGGAATTCTTATCGGATGCTTTGGTCCCCGTTTCCACCTCATCACTTATACCACCCGGAGTGCCAACCTGATGCTGCGCGGTATCGGGTTATCTCTCTATCTGGCTTGCCTGGGACTAGATGCAGGTGCACATTTCTTCGAGACAGTGATGCGCCCCGAAGGAGCCATCTGGATAGCTATAGGCTTCGCCATCACCTTTATCCCGGTAGTCATCATGGCATTAGTTGCCCTCCGCATGACCCGCCTCGACTTCGGAAGCACCTGTGGTATGCTGTGTGGAAGCATGGCAAACCCTATGGCATTGAACTATGCCAATGACACGTTACCCGGTGATAATCCGGCGGTGAGTTATGCCACCGTATATCCGCTGTCCATGTTCAGCCGGGTCATTATAGCCCAATTAATACTCATGTTTTTTATATAATTTCCAGCCATGAACGCTTATAATTCAATCACCCCGGAAACCATACAGAAAGATATGCGATACCTGCAACTGCTGTCGCATAGTTTCCCCACTATAGCCGATGCCAGTACGGAAATAATCAACCTGGAAGCTATTCTGAATCTGCCTAAAGGTACAGAACATTTCCTTGCCGACCTGCACGGAGAGTACGAGGCATTCCAGCATGTATTGCGGAATGCTTCCGGGGCCATCAAAAGAAAAGTAAATGAAATATTCGGGAATACCCTGCGCGAGAACGAAAAAAAAGAACTATGTACGCTGATTTATTATCCGGAACAAAAACTGGATCTGGTAAAAGCAGTGGAAACGGACCTGGACGACTGGTATGTCATCACGTTGAACCAGTTGGTACGTGTATGCCAGAATGTATCCTCCAAATACACCCGTTCCAAAGTGCGGAAATCACTTCCCAAAGAATTCTCGTATATCATTCAGGAATTGTTGCACGAAAACTCAATGGTTCCCAACAAGCAGGCGTATATTAACGTCATCATCAGCACCATCATTTCTACCCGCCGCGCCGATGACTTTATCATGCTTTATGCAACCTCATCCAACGGCTCACCATAGACACACTGCATGTGCTGGGTGATATATTCGACCGTGGTCCCGCCCCCCACCGCATTATGGACATATTATGCGATTATCATAATTTCGATGTACAATGGGGAAACCATGACATTTTATGGATGGGAGCCGCAGCCGGCAACGACTGCTGTATGGCAAACGTGCTACGCCTGGCCATGCGTTATGGCAACCTTGCCGCCTTGGAGGATGGATATGGCATCAACCTTCTGCCCTTGGCCACCTTTGCCATGGAAACATACGCAGACGATCCCTGCACCCTATTCGGACCGAAAGTAGAGAAAGAAGACTGTACTTACAATGCCAAGACACTGCGCATGATAGGCCAGATGCACAAAGCAATCAGTGTTATCCAGTTCAAGCTGGAAGCAGAGATTATCAGGCGCCGCCCCGATTTCGAGATGGACGACCGTATGCTGCTACACCGTATAGATTTTGAGCGTAAGACTATCACAATGCCCAATGGAAAAGAATATGAACTGAAAGACAGCTTTCTTCCTACGGTAAATCCTGCCGATCCTTATAAGCTGACAGACGAAGAACGGGAGATTATGAACAAACTCCATCGTTCGTTTGTCAGCAGTGAGAAATTGAAAAAACATATCCGCTGCCTGTTCCGTTACGGATGTATGTACACGGTGAGCAACTCAAATCTGCTGTTCCACGCCTCCATACCCCTGAATGCCGACGGTACGCTGAAAGATGTGTCCATAGCCGGAAAAATGTACAAAGGAAAAGCCTTGCTGGAAAAGGTAGGGCACTTGATCCGTACCGCCTTCTTCGCTGAGGAAGACAACGAGGACAGACCCTTTGCCGTAGACTATGTATGGTACTTGTGGTGTGGCAAAGACTCCCCTGCTTTCGACAAAGACAAAATGGCTACTTTTGAACGTTACTTTTTAAAAGAGAAAGAGTTACACAAGGAAGTAAAAGGTCACTATTACAGCCTGCGCAATGAAGAAAAAGTATGTGATATGCTGCTGGACGAGTTCGGAGTGATAGGAACACACCGCCATATCATCAACGGACATGTACCCGTAAAAACCATCCAAGGTGAGAATCCGATAAAAGCAAACGGCAAGATGATGGTCATAGACGGAGGATTCTCTAAAGCGTATCATTCGGAAACCGGAATTGCCGGATATACACTGGTATACCATTCGCGCGGATTCCAACTGGTACAGCACGAACCGTTCACCTCAATGCAAAAAGCCATTGAAGAAGGGCAGGATATCAAATCGAGCACCCAGATAGTAGAAATGAGCACCCAACGCATGATGGTAAAGGACACTGACAAAGGACGGGAACTGGTGACACAGATTAACGATTTAAAGAAATTGCTGGTGGCTTACCGGACAGGACTTATCAAGGAGAAATCTATATAAAAGATTATCCGCAATCATACCACCGGATAATAAAGAAGGTTTATTGCCCTATGATTGCGGATACAAAATTAAAGCCCGTATCAGACTCACGTCTACCGGGCTTTTGGATTACCGAACAAAAATATCGTTATACAATCTTGTTCATCGCCGAATCGGGAAAAACCACCGTCGGCTTGAACGATTTAGCTTCCTCAAAATCCATCATGGCGTATGACATGATAATCACAATGTCACCCACCTGTACCTTCCTGGCAGCAGCCCCATTCAGACAAATACATCCCGAACCGCGCTCACCCTTAATAATATAAGTTTCAAACCTCTCGCCGTTATTATTATCCACAATGTGCACTTTCTCACCGGCAATCATGTTGGCGGCATCCATCAAGTCCTCGTCAATCGTAATACTACCCATGTAGTTCAAATTGGCTTCCGTTACACGGACACAATGCAGTTTCGATTTTAATACCTCAATCATCATAATTCTAATGGTTAACGATCACTATCCCTTATATTTTATATTATCTATCAAACGTACCTCTCCGCAAAATACCGTAATGCAACCTACTGCATAATCCGTATCTTCCCAATCCGTTATTTTCTGAAGCGTAGTGCCATCTACTATTTCAAAATATTCCAAACGCAAACCCGGAGCGGCAGCAATCGCATCCTCTACAAACTTCTGAGTCTCAGCGACCGGATGAGATTTTGCAAAAGTACAACTTTTAAATAAAGTTTGCGAAATATTCAGCGCATACTCTCTTTCCACCGCAGAAAGCCGTGCATTGCGGCTGCTCAATGCCAGCCCGTCTTCCTCACGCACAATAGGACAACCTACAATTTCCAGTCCGTTGAACCCTATCTGTTTCACCATTTCACGAATAATAGCCAATTGCTGGAAGTCTTTCTCGCCGAAATAAGCACGGGTAGGGTTTACAATCATAAACAGCTTGCTCACTATCTGGCATACTCCATTAAAATGTCCTGGACGGAAACGGCCTTCCATCACTGTGTCCAGCGGCGCATAACTGAACTGCCGGGTATCAGGCTCAGGATAAATCTCTTCTACAGACGGAGCAAAAACAAAAGCCGCTCCTACTTTTTCCAACAATTCACAATCGGCATCCAATGTACGCGGATATTTTGCCAAGTCATTTTTGTCGTTAAACTGGGTAGGATTTACAAAATCACTTACCACCACTACATCATTTTCTGCAACAGCACGTTTCACCAACGAAGCGTGTCCGGCATGGAGTGCACCCATTGTAGGCACCAGACCTATTGTCTTTCCCTCACTGCGCAGGGCATCCAGCTCTGACTGAAGCTCTTTGATTGTTTGAACTAACTTCATCTTTTTATCTCTTTTGTTTGAGTAGTTTCATTTAAAACGGCTGCAAAGTAAACCATTATTTGGGAGATAACGAAGAAAAAAAGAATTTTAATTAATGATGAGTGGTTAGTAATAAGTGGTTAATACCTTGCAGATATGACGCAATAAGCCTCTTCAGCTACCGGCCAGCCACTTGTTCTTTCCCATTTTTCACCTAATTCCGCAAGGCATTGACCATTAACCGCCAATCACTAACCACTAATTACCAGCCACTTAACATATCATAAGGAATTATTATTCCTCGTTTCTTGCCACTCTCATCTATTTTTTTTATATCTTTGCAAAATGATTATGAGCAACAAAAAGTTAAGATGAAGGCAAATAAAGTTTTATTTATTACACAAGAGATTACCCCTTACGTTCCCGAATCCGAAATGGCAAACATGGGAAGATTTCTTCCTCAGGCTATTCAGGAAAAAGGCAGAGAAATCAGAACTTTTATGCCAAAATGGGGCAATGTCAATGAGCGCAGAAACCAATTACACGAAGTCATCCGCCTGTCCGGCATGAATTTAATCATAGACGATACGGACCATCCGCTGATTATCAAGGTAGCATCTATCCAAGCTGCACGTATGCAGGTTTACTTCATTGACAATGACGACTATTTCCAGCACCGCCAAATGGTAGCTGACGAAAATGGTGTAGAATACAAAGACAATGACGAACGTGCTATTTTTTATGCACGCGGCGTATTGGAAACGGTAAAGAAATTACGCTGGTGTCCGGACATTATCCATTGTCAAGGGTGGATGAGTGCATTTGTGCCCCTTTATATTAAGAAGCTTATCAAGATGAGCCGTCATTCAGAGACTCCAAAGTAGTATTTTCGGTGTTTGAGGATGAATTCAAATCGAACTGCGAAGGTAATCTGACTGAAAAACTCATGCTGAAAGGCATTGAAAAGAATGATGTGGAAAGCATCGTCAAATCTCCGGCAAATTACGAGGAACTGTGCAAACTGGCCATTGCCTACTCTGATGGTGTAATACAAAACAGCGAGAAAGTGAATGAGAATGTCATGAAGTTCGCCCGTGAATCGGGTGTGCCTGTGCTCGACTATCAGCCTGCCGATACCTATGTAGATGCTTTCAATGAGTTCTATGACAAAGTATGGGAGTTTGAAAAGAAATAACTCACTAAGAATAATAAAGATGAAAATCAAATACTTATGCGCATTGTTGTTGGCAGCACTGATTTATAGTTGCGATGATTCAACAACCGGCATCGGGACCGATCTTATCCCCGGTGGAGATAAGATTCCGGCAAATACAGACAGTTATGAGTTTACCACCAAATCTCTGTTGGCCGACTCTGTTTATGCACGTACCAGTACTGCATATTTAGGACGATATACCGATGAGCAATTTGGAGAATTTACTGCCGATTTTATAGCACAGTTCACCTGTATGGACAACTTCAAATTTGAAGAAGAGCTGACCAAAGTCATCGGAGTAAATATAAGTCTGCAATACGGGTCTTTCTTTGGCGACTCACTGAATGCCATGCGCTTACAGGTTGACACATTGGACAAGGTTATTCCTGAAAAAGAACTAAGCACTTTTTATACCAGTGTGGATCCTAAAGATTATTACAACGAAAAAGGAAAGCCTATCGCTGTAAAAGCCTATTCGGCAGTAGGTCCGTCTACAAGCAAAGATGAAACTACAACCACAAGCAGCGGTGTCAAGCAAAGAACAATTATACAGACTATCAAATTGCCCAATTCATTAGGCGATCACATCTTCAACAAATACAAGGAGAACAAAGAGTATTTCAAGACTCCTGAAAGTTTTATCAAGAATGTATTAAAGGGAGTTTACATTCGCTGTACTCATGGCGACGGAACCATTTTATACATTGACGGTTTAAGCCTGAATCTTAATTTTGAAGCCCTGATAGAAAGTTCTTCCGGCAAGCGGGATTCGTTGGTTTACAAGTCCTATTTCTTTGGAGCAACCAAGGAAGTGATACAAGCCAACCACTTCAGTAACGGTAGCAGATTGGAAGAGTTAGCCCAAGATCCGGACCATACTTACCTCAAAAGTCCGGCAGGTATTTTTACAGAAGCGACTTTCCCCATTGCAGAGATTTACAATGAACATAAAAGAGATACGCTAAATGGTGTAAATGTATCGTTCACACGCTACAACGAGAAAGAGTCCAAATACAAAATGGGCATCCCCCAATATGTATTGATGGTCAGAAAGAAAGATATGTTCTCGTTCTTTGAAGAAAACAAGATTATCGATAACAAGACTTCTTTCTTAAGTTCATATAGCAGCAGTAACAATACATACACCTTTACCAACATCGCTCCCTTAATCACTTACTGCATTGAGGAACGGAAAAAAGGCATAACAGCAGCAGGTGGAGATCCTGAAAAGGAAGAAGACGGAAAAAAATGGGACGCTAAAAATCCGGACTGGAACAGAGTTGTCATCATACCTGTCAAAGCAGTATCCAATTCAAACAATGAAATAGTTGAAATATCCAACAACTTAGGTATGGAAAGCGCTATGTTAAAAGGTGGAACGAATCCTGAGAATAAGCTGAAAATGCAAATCTTCTACACTACATTTTAAGACTTTTTTATTTAACCAAATAAAGAACAGGCGGCAACTACAGCAATATAGTTTCCGCCTGTTTAATTTACTCCACCGTAATCATACCACACCGGATGATAAATGGAAATTCATGGAACGCAAATATCCCATCAACACTTCACACCATGATTGAGAATGACCATAAAAACAGACTATATAAAATAAGCCGGCAAAATCCTTTTCACGGATCCTGCCGGCTTATTTATGTTTATGGGAATCCTCTATCCCCTAGAAAGGCAAATCATCCTTCTCGTCTGTCGCGGCAAAATCTACCGGTGCAGCGGGAGCAGCATTCATGGGAGGAAACGGAGCATCCAGCGCAACAGGTCCCTGGGCACCCACACGCTCTACTTTCCACGCACGGATACTGTTGAACCAACGCCCATTCCACTCGCGGGCATCCACATCAAAAAACACATTCAACTCTTCACCTGCCTGAATATTAAATTGCGCTATCTTATCTGCTCCAAATACGTCAAAACACATTTTTTTAGGATATTGATCATGCGTTTCAATTACGTATTCTTGTACTTTCCATTCATTTCCTGTCTTTGAAACTCCTCCTCTCGGTTCGAGGACTGCTATTACTTTTCCTGCTAATTCCATATTACGTTATTTAAATTCGCCACGAAAGTACACTTTTCCTTGCGAGTAAACTAATTTTTTCGCCATTTTTTGCGCTTGAACCATAATCTTTTCGTAACTTTGGCAGTTAAATGAATGTAGAGATATAGAATATAAATATAATAATATAAAACTATGAAGTTCATCGTTTCAAGTACTGGATTATTCAGTCATTTACAAGCTATTAGCCGAGTTATCAACTCTAAAAATTCGTTACCTATTCTTGATTGTTTTTTGATGGAACTAACTGACGGAACGCTGTCTCTCACTGCTTCTGACAGCGAAACGACCCTGTCCACTTCACTGGAAGTAAATGAAAGTGACGGTGACGGACGCTTTGCCGTTTCTTCAAAAACCATACTCGAAGCCCTGAAAGAAATACCCGAACAACCACTTACTTTCCTGGTAAATACTGAAAACCTGGAAATCACCGTACAATATCAGAATGGTAAATACAGCCTGATGGGACAAAATGCCGACGAATATCCACAAGCTCCCGCATTAGGCGCAAATGCGGTACACGTAACGATGGGCGCTCCGGTGATGCTGGCTGGTATCAACCGTTCTTTATTCGCTACTGCCGATGATGAGTTACGTCCGGTAATGAATGGTATTTATTTTGATATCACTACCGAAGACATCACTTTCGTAGCCTCAGACGGGCACAAATTAGTACGCAATAAAACATTTGTGGCACATGGCGATGAAAAAGCCGCTTTCATTCTGCCCAAGAAGCCGGCAACCCTGTTGAAGAACCTGTTACCGAAAGAACAAGGAGATGTGCAAATTGATTTTGACGACCGTAACGCTACGTTTACATTAGAAAACTACAGTATGATATGCCGTCTTATCGAAGGACGCTATCCAAACTATAACTCAGTAATTCCGCAGGATAATCCTCACAAGGCCACCATTGACCGCATGACGCTGATCAGTGCGCTCCGCCGTGTATCTGTATTCTCATCGCAAGCAAGCAGTTTGATAAAACTCCGCCTCAGTGAAAATCAGATCCAGATCTCCGCACAAGACATTGATTTCTCCACCTCAGCAGAAGAAACACTGACTTGCCAATATACAGGAAGTCCCATGAGCATCGGCTTTAAATCAACATTCCTGATTGATATTTTAAACAATATCTCAGCACAGGAAATACTTTTCGAACTGGCTGATCCTTCACGTGCGGGCGTTATTGTCCCTGTAGAGCAGGAAGAGAACGAAGACCTGCTGATGCTGCTGATGCCTATGATGCTGAACGACTAAAAACGACACGCCACCATGTGGTGGAAAAACAATATATAATACAAGCTGAAAATGAAATTGAACTTGAAGAATCCTATTGTTTTTTTCGATTTGGAAACAACGGGAACAAATATAAACACAGACAGAATAGTGGAAATATGCTATCTGAAGGTGTATCCAAACGGCAACGAAGAAACGAAGACCATGCGTATCAATCCGGAAATGCACATTCCCGAACAATCCTCTGCTATCCACGGTATTTATGACGCAGATGTGGCAGACTGCCCTACCTTCAAGGAAGTGGCAAAAGAGATAGCCCGGGACATTGAGGGATGTGACCTGGCCGGTTTCAATTCCAATCGTTTCGACATTCCGGTTTTGGCTGAGGAGTTCCTGCGCGCAGGAGTAGACATTGACATGATGAAACGAAAATTCATTGACGTGCAGGTAATTTATCACAAACTGGAACAGCGTACCCTGTCTGCCGCCTATAAATCTATTGCGGCAAGAATCTGGAAGATGCCCATACAGCCGAAGCCGACACACGCGCCACATACGAAGTACTGAAATCCCAATTGGACCGCTATCCGGAAGAACTGCAAAATGATATGGCATTTCTAGCCGAATACTCAAGTTTCAACAAGAATGTAGATTTCGCCGGACGCATTGTTTATGATGACAAAGGCGTGGAAGTATTTAATTTTGGGAAATACAAAGGAATGTCTGTCAGCGAAGTGTTACAAAAAGATCCGGGCTACTACAGCTGGATACTGAACGGTGATTTTACGCTGAACACGAAAAACGTACTGACAAAAATCAGACTACGTGAATCGGGAATGATGAAATGAGTATGAAAGGAAAAAAATCGTACTAGGTATAACCGGAAGTATAGCCGCCTATAAAGCGGCTATACTCATTCGCGGACTTATTAAGAAGGGAGCGGAAGTACAAGTTGTGATTACCCCCGCAGGCAAAGAATTCATCACACCTATCACTTTATCTGCATTAACAAGTAAACCTGTTATCAGCGAGTTTTTTGCTCAACGTGACGGAACATGGAACAGTCACGTTGATTTGGGACTATGGGCGGATGCATGATTATCGCTCCGGCTACCGCATCCACTATTGGTAAAATGGCCAACGGAATAGCGGACAATATGCTGATCACGACTTATCTGTCAATGAAAGCTCCCGTATTCGTAGCTCCGGCAATGGATCTGGATATGTTCGCACACCCTTCCACCCGGAAGAATCTGGACACGCTCCGTTCTTACGGGAATCACATTATAGAACCGGCAGAAGGGGAGCTGGCAAGCCATCTGGTAGGAAAAGGCAGAATGGAAGAACCGGAAAAAATAGTGGAAATACTGGAAGCTTTCTTTGCCAAACAACAAGACATGGCCGGAAAGAAAGTAGTCATTACCGCCGGTCCAACTTACGAAAAAATAGATCCGGTACGCTTTATCGGCAATTATTCTTCAGGAAAAATGGGATTCGCACTTGCCGAAGAATGCGCTTCACGTGGAGCGGAAGTATCACTAATCAGCGGACCGGTAACGATTCAGGCCCATCATCCTAACATCCGCCGCATAGATGTGGAAAGTGCTGGAGAAATGTACGAAGCCGCCATCCGCGAGTTTCCTACAGCTTCGGCTGGCATCCTGTGTGCGGCAGTGGCCGACTTTACCCCGGAAACCGTATCCGGTCATAAAATCAAAAGAGAGAAAGATAATCTAATACTGCAACTGAAACCCACACAAGACATTGCCGCCGCACTGGGAAGCCAGAAAAAGGACGGACAAATATTAGTGGGATTTGCTTTGGAAACAAATGATGAAACAAAAAATGCACAAGGAAAACTGGAACGTAAGAACCTTGATTTCATTGTACTGAACTCATTGAACGACCAAGGAGCAGGGTTTCGTTGTGATACCAACAAAATAACGATTATAGACCGTCAAGGAGTAACTCCTTATCCGCTGAAAAGCAAACAGGAAGTAGCAAGAGATATTATTGACAGACTGGTAAATAATAAATAATTTCTTAATTTGCCACGTTGTCAATGTGCTAATTACCATGCGGAATACAGCGCAACAAATTAGCAAATTGACAAACCAGCAAATTATTAAAAAGGAGCAAGAATATGCTGCAATCTATCTATATACAAAATTATGCATTGATTGATACATTGGATATCAGTTTCACCCCCGGTTTCTCTGTCATCACCGGAGAGACCGGCGCCGGTAAATCGATTATTCTAGGCGCTATCGGCTTGTTACTGGGACAACGGGCCGATATCAAAGCTATCAAGAAAGGCGCCAATAAATGTATTGTAGAAGCACGTTTCAACATCTCCGCCTATCAGATGGAGCCTTTCTTTACCCAAAGAGATTTGGAATATGATCCGAATGAATGTATTATCCGCCGCGAGTTATATGCATCGGGCAAAAGCCGCGCATTCATAAACGACACGCCGGCCTCATTGGCGCAGATGAAGGAACTGGGCGAGAAACTGATAGATGTACATAGCCAGCATCAAAACCTGTTGCTCAACAGTGAGGGATTCCAATTGAATGTATTGGATATCCTGGCACAAAATGACAACGAACTTTCAGCATACAAAAATATTTATACCGAGTACAAGAACGTATGCAAACAGCTGGCCGATTTCATAACACAAGCCGAGCAAAGCCGGAAGGATGAAGATTACATCCGGTTCCAACTGGAACAGCTGGATGATGCAAACCTTCAGGAAGGAGAACAAACCGAACTGGAACAGGAAGCCGAAACTTTGAGTCATGCCGAAGAAATAAAAGCGAGCTTGTACAAAGTGGACCAAATAATGTCTTCGGAAGATGCCAGCCTGTTGTCCGCTACCAAAGAATGTATGCAAACCCTGCATAACATAGCGAGAGTGTACACACGTGCCCAGGAATGGATAGGGCGTTTAGACAGTTGCTACATAGAGCTGAAAGATCTGTCGCATGAAATAGCAGGCGCACAGGAGGAAGTGGAGTTCAACCCCACCCGTCTGGATTATGTAAATGAACGCCTGAACTTAATCTACTCTCTGCAACAGAAACATCACGTACAAACAATAGAGGAATTGATAGCTGTGCAAACCGACTACCATGAGAAGCTGAACGCCATCACTTCTTTTGACGACCGTATAGCAGAACTTACCGCCCAAAAAGAAACGCTATATGACAAAGTGATAAAGCAAGCCGCTGTGCTGACAAAGCTTCGTTCCCAATCGGGTAAGAACATTGAGAAACAGATGCAAAGCCTGCTGGTTCCTCTCGGTATGCCCAATGTGCGCTTTGTGGTGGAACTGAATCCGCGCAAGGAACCGGACAGTAAAGGGATGGACAGTGTGACATTCCTGTTTTCGGCCAACAAGAATGGAACATTACAAAATGTAGCTTCCGTAGCATCGGGCGGTGAGATTGCCCGTGTCATGCTTTCGCTGAAAGCCATGATAGCCGGAGCTGTGAAACTGCCTACTATCATCTTTGATGAAATAGACACTGGAGTTTCCGGTTCCATCGCCGAGAAAATGGCACTCATCATGCAGGAAATGGGAAAACAAAACCGTCAGGTCATCAGTATCACCCATCTGCCCCAAATTGCAGCACGCGGCATCACTCATTATAAAGTATATAAGGAAGATACGGAAACAGGCACCAACAGCTACATCCGCCGCTTGACTGATGAAGAAAGAGTAAAAGAAATAGCCAATATGCTAAGTGGAGCTACCTTGACAGAGGCAGCCCTGAACAATGCAAAGGCGCTGATAAGTGGCTAGTGCCAAGTGATTTATGGACTGTCATATTGCAGACATTAATCACTTACCACTAACCACCTGTCACTAACCATTAACCACTAATTAGACATGTTAGAAAAGAATGAAATGATTTTCGGTGTACGCGCTGTTATTGAAGCCATACAAGCCGGAAGAGAGATAGATAAAGTATTGGTGAAGAAAGATATACAGAGCGAACTGTCCAAAGAACTGTTTGCCTGTTTGAAAAATACCCTCATCCCTGTTCAGCGTGTACCCGTGGAGCGTATTAACCGTATCACCCGGAAAAACCATCAGGGAGTTGTAGCATTCATCTCCTCTGTCACCTACCAGAAAACAGAAAATCTGGTACCTTTCTTGTTTGAAGAAGGAAAAACACCCTTATTCGTCATGCTGGATGGAATTACCGATGTACGTAACTTCGGAGCCATTGCCCGTACCTGCGAATGTGCCGGTGCAGATGCCATTATTATTCCCTCGAAAAACAGTGTCAGTGTCAATGCTGACGCAATGAAAACATCCGCAGGAGCTCTGCACACTCTTCCCGTATGTCGCGAACAAAGTTTGACTAATACCATCAAGTATCTGAAAGACTGCGGATTCAAGATTGTAGCAGCTACGGAAAAAGGGGATTATGATTACACCAAAGCAAACTATAAAGACCCTGTATGTATCATTATGGGAGCCGAGGACACAGGTGTTCCCTACGAGCACCTTTCTCTGTGCGATGAATGGATCAAAATACCGTTAATGGGTAAAATAGAATCACTGAACGTATCGGTTGCCACAGGTATTCTGATTTATGAAGCTGTAAAACAACGCGGCTTCACAGAAGACAAGACGGCATCCGCTTTATAAAATACCGTATCATCGTTAACAAACAATTAACTATATCATGAAGAAAGTACTTTTGATATTGGCATGCGGCATAGCTACCCAGCTAAGCTATGCACAAGCAACCCCAAAGTGGGCCGACAAAGCTAAAAAAGCCGTTTTTTCCATCGTTACATACGATAAAGATAACAAAATCAAGAATACAGGAAATGGATTCTATATCAATGAAAATGGAACGGCATTATCTGATTACACCCTGTTTGAAGGAGCCGAACGCGCAGTAATCATTAACGCGGACAGTAAAGAATTACCTGTATTGCGTATCTTGGGAGCCAACTCCATGTATGACATCGTAAAATTTAATACTGAAGCCGATAAAAAGACCATAGCATTAAAATCGGCATCACAGCCGGCATCAGTAGGTGAAACAGTCTATCTGCTACCCTACTCGACTCAAAAAGCGGCAACCTGCCAGACAGGGACCGTCACCAAAGTAGACACCATTGGTGACAAGGCATATTATTATACACTGGCAATGACAACCAACGAAAAAACCGTAAGTTGCCCTATTATGAATGCCAATGGAGAAGTATTAGGTTTAATCCAAAAAAACGCATCGGATGAGGCCAAGGAAAGTTATGCCATCGGAGCTACATACGGTGCCTCACTGAGCATTACCGCCCTTTCTTTGAACGACATGTCGCTGAATAAAATCGGCATCAAAAAAGGACTGCCCGAAACAGAAGACCAAGCATTGGTGTACCTGTTCATGGCATCTTCACAACAAAATCAGAACGAATATATCACCACATTAAACGATTTTCTGGAACAATATCCCAACAGCGCAGACGGATATATACGCCGTGCCACTACTTATATGGGATTTAGTGATGATGAACACAACGCTTTGGCAGATGCTGACCTGAAGAAAGCACTGGAAGTGACTACCAACAAGAGTGAGACGCAATATAATATCGCTAAATTAATTTATTCGTATATCATCTCTTTAGGTGACAAGAAACCATACGGTGACTGGAGTTACGACAAAGCTCTCTCCATCATTCATGATGCCATGCAAGCCGACAACCAACCCATTTACACACAATTGGAGGGAGATATTCTGTTTGCTATGAAGAAATATCCTGAGGCATACGCCGCTTATGAGAAAGTGAACCAGTCTTCCATAGCCTCTGCCGCTACATTTTACTCGGCAGCCAAAACCAAACAACTGATTGAAGGAACAGATATGAACGAGGTTATTGCCTTGATGGATAGTGCTGTGGCACGTTTCACCAAGCCTTATACATCGGAAGCTGCTCCTTATTTCTATGAACGGGCAGAAATAAAAGCCCAGACAGGTAAATACCGTGAAGCGGTAATAGATTATGATACTTTTTATGATGCTATCGGTGGACGGGTTACAGCCGCCTTTTATCTGCAACGCGAACAGGCGGAAATACAATGTAAGATGTATCAGCAAGCTATCAATGACATTAATAAAGCAGTAGAAATGACTCCTGAGGATGTAGCCATGTGGGTGGAAAAAGGTTCGGTGCATCTACGTGTAGGGCAACATAACGAAGCAATAGAAGCATTGGAAAAGGCTATCTCTTTAGACCCGAAAGCCGCAGCCGCATACCGCATGCTGGGATACTGCCAGATACAATTAAAGAAAAACAAAGAAGCCTGTGCAAACTTTGCCAAAGCAAAAGAACTGGGCGATGAAGTGGTAGACGGACTGATACAGAAGTATTGCAAATAATACCGGAAAGCTCCATCCAAAATCCGCGAATCTTGCTACGTGATTTCTGAAATCTTGTTGCATGATTCGCGGATTTTTGCTACAAGATTTCAGGGAGCATTCCCTGCCATTCATGAAAAAGCAGGAAAGGAAAAAATTCTACTTATCCCACAACTGCTGTATAATCAGTACCCGTTTCGTATCTTCCGTCACCCGGAAACGGTCATCGCTACGCTCTCCTACCAGCCATACAATCTGGCCTGCAGAGCAAACCACATATTGATTTTCTTTCTGGAAAAGAGAAAACTTACGATCTGTCAGATAATCGCTGATCTTCTTTTTCCCTTTCATTCCGAAAGGAACAAATTTATCCCCCTGCCGCCATTTACGCACCGTGAGAGGTAGCACCACCTTGTCTGCATCCAAACAGGCCGTATCCTTATTCTTAGGGATGACAAAGTCTGGCATTATTTCCTGCGTTTCCATTGCAAGCCGGAACGGGGGCACATTTTCCTCCACTTCCTCATCCGCCAGCTTCCTCCTGCGAATAATCAACTCCGTCCTGTCGCGCAGTACCTCCCATCCGGCAGAAACAAACCTTTTTCCCGACTGGGCAGACAAACTGCGGAATACATCTCCTGCCTGGACAGAATTGAAACCTAACGGATGAAGAATCTCAAACAGCAAAGCCGCCGGAGCACTCTCTTCCATCAAACGAGAAATAAGAATATGACCGGACTTTTCCATCACCCTTTCTTTTCCCGCCTCTATCTCCTTATTATATATAAGAGAAACATCAGTCAGACGCCTTGATGTTTCAGCTATACTTTCACTGACAGAAGGATTCAGCTCACGCAACATCGGAAGAATATTCAGACGGATTTTATTACGCATATATTCATCTTGCAAATTGGTACTGTCTGTAACATAACCTTGACGCAAACAACGCAAATAATCCAAAATATCCTGACGGCTCACCTCCAACAAAGGCCGTACAATGCAGCCGTTATGCGGACTAATACCTTTCAAGCCATTGATTCCCGCGCCACGTATCAAATTCAATAAAAAAGTTTCCACACTATCGTCCGGTGATGGGCTACGGCAATAACAGCCCCCCCCTCTCCTTACGCAGTTGTTCGAACCAATCATAGCGCATTTCGCGAGCCGCCATCTCAATAGAAACATGATGCCTCGAAGCATAAGTGACCGTATCAAAATGAGTAACATGCAAAGCCACTCCTAATCCTTTACACAACTCATTGACAAACCTTTCATCTCTATCGGATTCCTCACCACGAAGGTGAAAATTACAATGGGCAGCCTCACAATGATACCCTAAAACAAGCAAGACACGCAACAAAGCTACCGAATCTGCCCCGCCACTCAATGCCACTAACACCTTATCATGCAAGGTGAAAAGTTGTTTCTCCTCTATATACTTCTGAATATTCCAATGAAACATGGCACAAAGATAAGAGTTCTGCAAGACAAAAACAAAGTGCCCGTTCTTTATTTAAAAACAATCTAAATAATTTGCATACTTCTAAGTAATAACTTATCTTTGCAAAAAATTTAAAACAAAATGCGTTTATCCGAATTAAGAACAGGAGAAAAAGGCGTAATAGTCAAGGTTTTAGGCCACGGTGGTTTCCGCAAGCGAATCGTTGAAATGGGTTTTATTAAAGGAAAAACCGTAGAGGTAATCTTGAACGCCCCTTTGAAAGACCCTATAAAATACAGACTACTAGGTTACGAGATCTCCCTCCGAAGACAAGAGGCAGATATGATTGAGGTGGTAAGCGAGCAGGAAGCACGCACGATGCAAAACCCTTACCATGGTTCCATAACAGAAGATGTACCCGTGCCCGAATCAGAACTGGTGGCACTGGCAAAAGGCAAACGCCGTACAATCAATGTAGCCTTAGTAGGTAATCCCAATTGTGGAAAGACTTCGCTATTCAATATTGCATCTGGCGCCCACGAACATGTAGGAAACTACAGTGGTGTGACAGTAGATGCCAAGGAAGGTTTTTTCGACTTCCAAGGTTATCATTTCCGTATTGTAGATTTACCCGGAACCTATTCTCTTTCAGCCTATACTCCGGAAGAACTTTATGTACGCAAACATATCATTGAAGAAACTCCGGATGTAATTATCAATGTGGTAGACTCTTCTAACTTGGAACGTAATTTCTATCTTACCACCCAATTGATTGATATGAATGTGCGTATGGTTATCGCCTTGAATATGTACGATGAGCTGGAAGCCAGCGGAAATAAATTGGATTATACCAATTAAGCCAGCTGATCGGGGTGCCTATGGTACCTACTGTCTGCCGACGGGGAGAAGGTGTAGACAAACTGTTCCATGTTATCATCGGTATTTACGAAGGAGGAGATTTCCTGTCACAAAAGGGCGAAATACGTTCTGAAATTCTGGAAGACCTGAGAGACTGGCACAAAACCTACGTACCCGACCACGAATTCGGAAGCCACAAAGAAGAGGAAGATGCCCGCCCACGCGGATATATGCGTCATATTCATATTAACCACGGTCCTGAACTGGAGCGCAGTATCGAAGAAGTCAAGAAAGCAATCAGTCAAAACGAAGACATACGCCATAAATATTCCACCCGCTTCCTATCCATCAAATTACTGGAAAACGATAGGGAAATAGAAAATTTCATCTCTACACTGCCTAATGGCAAAGAAATCATAGCGATACGCAACAAGGAAACATTACGTATCCGTAAAGTGATGAACGAAGACAGCGAGCAAGCTATTACGGATGCTAAATATGGTTTTATCACCGGAGCTTTGAAAGAAACATTCACCGACAATCATTTGGAAAAAGAACAAACGACCCGCGTGATAGACAGTATTGTGACACATCGCATTTGGGGATATCCTATTTTTTTCCTGTTTCTTTATATCATGTTTGAGGGAACCTTTGTTTTGGGTGACTATCCTATGCAAGGTATTGAATGGCTAGTAGACCAATTAGGCAACCTGATACGAAACAATATGGCTGAAGGTCCTTTGAAAGACTTACTGATAGATGGTATTATCGGTGGAGTGGGCGGTGTTATCGTTTTCCTGCCGAATATCCTCATATTATACTTTTTTATTTCTATATTGGAAGATTCGGGGTATATGGCACGCGCCGCATTTATCATGGATAAAATAATGCACCGGATGGGACTGCATGGCAAGTCCTTTATCCCACTGATTATGGGATTCGGTTGTAATGTACCTGCCATAATGGCAACACGTACTATAGAAGATCGAAAGTCCAGACTAATCACCATGTTGGTGAATCCTTTAATGTCCTGTAGTGCGCGTCTTCCCATATATTTAGTTATGATAGGTGCTTTTTTCCCTAACTGCGCCAGCTTTATGTTACTTTGTATCTATACAGCAGGTATTTTATTAGCAGTAATAATGGCCCGTATTTTCAGTAAATTTCTAGTGAAAGGAGAAGATTCTCCATTTGTGATGGAACTCCCCCCTATCGTATGCCTACTTCTAAAAGTATCATGCGTCATACATGGGAAAAAGGAGCACAATATCTGAAAAAGATGGGAGGCATTATCATGATTGCCTCAATTATTATTTGGTTTCTAGGGTATTATCCACGGCATGATACTCATGAAAGCGTAGCCGAACAACAAGAAAATTCATATATCGGACAAATAGGCAAAGCAATAGAGCCTGTTATCAAACCGCTAGGATTTGACTGGAAGTTAGGAATCGGACTTATTTCAGGTGTAGGCGCTAAAGAATTGGTAGTAAGTACACTAGGAGTATTATACACAAATGAAGGAGATGTGGAAAATGTGAATCTTTCTGACCGTATTCCCATTACTCCACTGGTTGCATTAGCTTACATGTTGTTTGTATTGATCTACTTCCCCTGTATTGCCACTTTCGCAGCAATCAAGCAAGAATCCGGCAGTTGGAAATGGGCCATATTCGCAGCAGGATACACCACTGGATTGGCTTGGCTTGTTGCATTTACCGTATTCCAAATAGGAAGTATTATCATTTAATAAACCTAAACCTAAAATTATTTGTTTATCAAGCATGGAATTACAACAAATTATAGTTATTGCAATCGTATGCCTCTGTACAATATGGATAAGTATACGTATCTTTCAGTATTTCAAGCGCATAAAGAACAATAGCAATCCGTGTGAATGCTGTAATTCTGATTGCGCCATGAAGTCTATGCACAACAAGCCAAAGTGCGGTTGCGAAAAAAATGCAGAAAAGTGAGAAAAAAATAGCAAAATATTTGCAGATTAAAAAAAATGTCGTACCTTTGCAACCGCAATCGAGAAACAAAGATTGATAACAATAAGGTTCCTTGGATGAGTGGCTTAGTCAGCGGTCTGCAAAACCGTGTACGGCGGTTCGAATCCGCCAGGAACCTCCTCATCACTTCAAAAATAAATATGCAAAAGGGAATAATCCATAGATTATTCCCTTTTGCATATAATATATAAAAAGCAACGCCTTCAATTACTCAAAAGTATTCCTATTTACACCTACATTCAAAAGGTTTCCCGGCTCAGTTTGAAAAAGAACCTGGAATTATTTCTCTATTCCGAAGATTAAGGAGCGAGTCTTTCTATTTTCCAAACACCATCAGATTGAAGCATATAGAGAAAACGATCATGCAAACGATTTACCCTACCCTGCCAGAATTCAACACGAACAGGCATAACAGCAAAGCCTCCCCAGTATTCAGGGCGATCTATCTCTTTCCCTATCCAGCGCGTGGTTTCTTTCACAAAATCACGAATAAGTTGTATCCTGCTTTCTATCGGTTCGCTTTGAGGAGAAATACGGGCGCCAATACGACTCTTGTAAGGCCTTTTTCTAAAATATTCATCTGATTCCTGTGGAGATACTTTAGCCGCAATACCTTCTATATGAATTTGCCTTTCCAGTTCATGCCATACAAACGATATAGAGATAGATGAGTTATGAGCCAGATGTTTACCCTTGCGACTTCCATAGTTAGTATAAAAAATAAATTTGCCATCATGCAAATCTTTCAACAACACAGTCCGTATTGCCGGTTTCCCTTCCGGAGAAACAGTACCTACCAACATAGCCGTAGGCTCATTTACCTCCGCATCTATCGCTTCTTGCAGCCACTTTGTAAAAAGGACAAGTGGATTATCAGGAAGATCACTCCTTTTGAGACCACCCTTTGTATATTCCCTCCTGATTGTCGCCAAATCAGCCTTCATTATTTTTTCTTTAACTCTTAACCTATATTCTTTCATTAACACTTAAATATTCTTTACTCAATAAATTCCCCAAAAGACCATATCAAAATGGACACCATACCTCACATAAGTATGAAAACAATCTTCTAAAAGAAAAGGTTTAGCAATTTCTCACCGCTATGCATAATTGAAGAAGGACTTATTTTCATTTTTTTGAAATACAAAATCTTTTTGCAAACCATACATTTTCAATCATTCCACTACACACATTTTTCTGTAATACAAGAATATATATTTTTGATAGATTTAATTTTCATAGACAATACTAGCTACAACAGAAGACAAATTATCCTTTTTTATTGCAAAATCACCCTACAATAAGAACTAAAGCCTACACTTGTTTGTTAAATAGAAAAATAAGAATAGCAAAACGACTTGCTACCAATGCACAAACTATTTAATTAAATAATGATTGACTGTTTATGAAAATCTTATTAATAGGAGAGTATAGCAATATACATTGGACTTTAGCAAAAGCCTTAAGAAATATGGGACATAGAGTCGATGTATTATCCCACAGCAATTTATGGCTAAACAACTCTGACTATCTCTATCCCAACCGGTCATCAATCCGTTGGGGAGTTCTTAAAAACACGTTCAATTTACTGAAAACCCTTCCCCAACTCAGAGGATATGATGTGGTACAACTTGTCAACCCTTACTTTTTAGAATTAAAACCCGAACTGCTTCAGTACGTATTCCAATATCTTAAAAAGAACAACAAGAAGATATTTTTAGGAGGGTTTGAATATGATTTTTACTGGATTTACATGTGCTTAAATAAAAACGCTCTCCGATATAATGATTTTTATGCCAATGGCACTTTTCGTGACACCATTGACAACAAAATGGCAATTATAAATTGGATGCATGGATTCAGAGGAAAATTAAACCGTATCATCGCGAACAATTGTAATGGAATCATCACCAGTCTTTACGAATCCTATTTAGCCTACCAACCCTATTTCTCTGGAAAAACCAAATACATTCCTTTCCCGATAGAATCATTGCCTCACCCACAAACCCCTTTTAAAAAAATAGAAAAAGTAAAATTCTATATCAG
>ENA-OQEX01000118-OQEX01000118.1-human-gut-metagenome-genome-assembly--contig:-NODE-118-length-47073-cov-4.536957_pt1 | contig 47073 bp, 47 predicted proteins | sample MGYA00242802_ERZ504649 | MGnify/ENA primary metagenome ERZ504649 (study PRJEB26092, sample SAMD00036194) | human gut metagenome | host: Homo sapiens | study: EMG produced TPA metagenomics assembly of...
CAGAAATAAAGATGGCATATCAAAAATAAAGATTCGTCCGATCCGGCTGAAAGGACAGATCTGTTATCAGGCATCTGCCACAGAAGGACAGAAAAGTTCTGCATAAAAACTACGGGCGTACGGAACTGATTGAATATGTGGAAAAAGAACTTGCAGAGAATTTCAGACAGTTTCAGGCACAGGGTGCAGTAACAGACGGGGTTGTTCTTGTCAGTAAAAAGGGGAAAATGACTATTAAACAGAAACACCATGAACAGAAAGAAAAAGTTCAGATCCAGGCACATAACCGGGTGAAACAATATATTCTTAAAGAAGGTGTTCCGGTTCCGTTTTTGATCGATCTGGGAGTTATGAATGAACAGGGAAAGATTATCCATGCCAGATATGACAAATTCAGACAGATCAATCGTTTCCTTGAATTTATTGAAGATATACTTCCCAGACTTTCCAGAGACAGAGAAATAACGATTCTGGATTTTGGCTGTGGAAAGAGTTATCTTACCTTTGCCATGTATTATTATTTAAGAGAACTAAAAGGATATGATGTAAATATCATAGGTCTTGACCTGAAAACAGATGTAATTGAGAAATGTAATTCTCTGGCACTCAGATACGGGTATGAGAAGCTGCATTTCTATCATGGTGATATTGCAGATTATGAAGGTGTATCCTGTGTGGATATGGTGGTAACGCTTCATGCCTGTGACACAGCTACCGATTATGCACTTGCCAAGGCAGTGGAATGGGGAGCTGAAGTCATTCTTTCCGTACCCTGCTGTCAGCATGAAGTTAATAAACAGATTAAAAATGAAATGCTGGAGCCGGTTCTGCGCTATGGAATCCTGAAAGAAGGATGTCTGCGCTGATCACAGATGCTGTGCGTGCAGATCTTCTGGAGAGCAAAGGTTATGATACCCAGATCCTGGAGTTTATTGATATGGAACATACACCTAAGAATCTCCTGATCAGAGCAGTCAGAACAGGGAAAAGATCAGACCAGGGTAAGGTGGAGAAAATGCTTGCAGCCCTGAATATCCATCCCACACTGGACAGGCTTCTGAATGAAAAAGAACAGGAAGGGAGTGTGCGATGAAAAGGATACTGAAAAAAGCAGGTATTCTTCTTCTGGTATTTCTGCTTGGTACAGCAGGTACTGCATTGCTTCTTAACAGTGAATCCACAGATAACCGTTCTGATTTTAATGACGCAGTGTTTCCGGAAGTCATGGTGGATATGAATGATACGCTGATAAACCGGATGTATGGATATGCGCAGCCTATGCAGGCGGATTTTACCAGAGACAGTGTGACTCCTCTGGATACATCAAAAAACTGACATTTAAAGTGAATCCCTATGATTCGGAAGTAAAGAGTTTTTCTTATGAGATCCGTACATCTGATGGAAGTAAAGTCCTTGAAAATAAGAAGATTAAGAATCTTGTAAAAGAAGATCAGTATTTGTCCGTAGACGTGGAGATTGGCAGTGATCTGCGTATGAATCAGGAATATTCCATGCAGATCGCCCTGGAACTGGATGAGGGTACAGCATATTATTATACGAGAGTTGTTTCCAGGTCACAGGTACATGCATCGGATTATGCAGCTTTTGTAAAATATTTTTATGAAGCGTGTCTTGACAAAGAGTCAGCAGATGCACTGGGAAGTTATCTGGAACCACAGACAACAGGAGCAGCAACGAATTACTCGGGAATTAATATTAATTCTTCCCTGAGTGAGATCAGTTGGGGGAATCTTGCTCCGCAGCTGTGTCAGGAGGGAATTCCTGTGATCAAAGAGATCAATGAGACAACTGCCAGCGTTGTGCTGGAATATCAGCTGACTTCGCAGAATGATGAGGAGGAAACGGAATTATATGACGTAAAAGAATTTTACAGAATGAAATATCAGGATACCAGGATTTATCTGCTGGATTTCCAGCGTTCTGCAAATCAGGTCTTTGATGGTACACTGCCTGTTTATGAGGATGATGGGATTATCCTTGGAGTGCGCGATAAGAATGTAGAATATATGATGAATGATGCTGCTACTGTGATAGCTTTTGTGCAGGAGGGAGATCTGTGGTCCTATTCACCGGGCAATGAAAAGGTAAATCAGGTTTTCAGTTTCAGAAAATTGAAGGACGGAGATTTCCGCGATTCCAGAACTCAGCATGACATCAAGATCGTCAGAGTAACTGATGAAGGGGATATTGATTTCGTACTTTATGGATATATGAACAGAGGAAGCCATGAAGGATATGAAGGAATTGCAGTTTACCATTACAATCGTGATAAAAACGTGGCAGAAGAAAGAGCCTTTATCCCTGTTTCGGAATCATTTGAATTTTTGAAAAAAGATCTTGAAAAACTGTCCTATGTCAATGAAAAGAATGAGCTGTTTCTGATTCTGGCGAAGAATCTTTACAGGATCAATATCGAAGAGAACTCCAGTGAAATTCTTGAAAAAGGAATAAAAAATGCGAATTTTGTATCTTCCGATAATAATGACCATGCAGCCTGGCTGGTTTCAGAGGGGGATGAAAAGGGAAATATCAAGGAAATTGATTTTGATACCTGTAAAACCCGACTGATCGCACCGCAGAAAGGCCAGAGACTTCGTACAGTTGGATTTATGAATGAAGATCTGATTTATGGAATGCTGAATAAAGAAGATATTCTTACAGATGAGGAGGGACATAAATCTGTTGGGATCCGCATTCTGCGTATTGAAGATTTTGAAGGAAATGTAAAAAAGAATACCGGAAAGACGGACTTTATATCACTGATATTTCAGTAGGAAATACTCTGATCGAGTTTGAACTTTCTGCAAAATCCGGAGAAACCTCTTATGTTGCCCAGAAGAAAGATACGATCATGAATAATAAAAAGGCAGCGGCAAATACAGTAAAAATCGAACTTATTTCTGCATCCAGGACAGGTGTTCGTGTGAAACTGGTATTTAACACAACCAAACAGACAGATTCTCCGCTGACTATGTATGCAAAGGTAAGCAGTTCCGACCGGAAAGACATTGTTCTGGACACTCAGATTCCTCAGGAAACAGCATATTATGTTTACGGACAGGGCGGACTGGACGGTATCTATACAGATCCGGCGAAGGCTGTATTGCATGCAGATACGCTGGGAGGTGTAGTGCTGAACCGTACACAGCAGTATGTATGGGAACGTGGAAATAAAAAGACAAAAATGCAGATAGATACAGAAGGGATTCCGGAGATTGTGCTTCAGGGAATCTATGATATTAAAACCCTGAAAAAGAGCCTCAAAAAGACCGGAACTGTGATCGATCTTTCCGGCTGCAGTCTGGACAGTGTGCTGTACGAGATAAGTGCACAGCGTCCGGTAATTGCCAAAACGGGAGCAGATACAAGCGTGGTGATCGTAGGATATGATGAATATAATACCTGGCTGTATGATCCGGTTAAAAAAGAGACCTATCCGTATGGAATGAATGACAGTACGGATCTTTTCCAGAAAGCCGGAAATGTGTTTATCACCTATATAGAAACAGTAAATTACTGATGAAAAACATAACCGGCAGGCAGCTGAGAACGGAGCGAACAGTAATGCGACAGCAACCTGCCGGTTATTCATCCAAAAAATTGTAAAAATGCTTCTTTACATTTCACTGATATTTGAGTATTCTAAAAAGGACAAACAGTGGCAGAGAAATTTATTGTTTAAACACGTTACTGTAAGAGTGAAACAGTAACAGCGAAACGGAGGAACGTACAGATGTTATATGAGAACATTAAAAAATTAGTACAGTACGGAGTAGAAACAGGACTTACACCGGCCTGCGAGAAGAATTATACAATAAATCTTCTTCTGGATGTCTTTAAAGAAGACGAATATGTGGAACCTGAGGAAGAGTACAGGGATATCGATCTTGAAGAGGTATTAAATGCACTTCTGGATGAGGCTGTGAAGAGAAATCTCATAGAAGACAGTGTTGTGTACAGAGACCTTTTTGATACCAGACTTATGAACTGTCTGATGCCGCGTCCGGCGCAGGTACAGAATGAGTTCTGGAGCAGATATGAGAAAGATCCACAGGAAGCAACCGATTACTTCTATAAACTCAGTCAGGACAGCGATTATATTCGTCGTTATCGTGTAAAGAAAGATCAGAAATGGACAGTAGACAGTGAATATGGTAAAATCGATATCACCATCAATCTTTCCAAACCGGAAAAAGATCCGAAGGCAATCGCTGCTGCCAAGCTTGTAAAATCCAGCAGTTATCCGAAATGTCTTCTTTGCCCGGAGAACGAAGGATATGCAGGAAGAGTTAATCATCCTGCCAGAGAGAATCACAGAATCATTCCTATCACTGTAAATGACAGTCCCTGGGGATTTCAGTATTCCCCATATGTGTATTACAATGAGCATTGCATCGTCTTTAACAGTCAGCATGTTCCGATGAAGATTGAGAAGAATACATTTATCAAACTTTTTGATTTTGTAAAACTTTTCCCGCATTACTTCCTGGGATCCAATGCAGACCTGCCTATCGTAGGCGGTTCTATTTTAAGTCACGATCATTTCCAGGGCGGACATTATACTTTCGCAATGGCAAAAGCACCGATCGAGAAACATGTGACTATTCCGGGATATGAGGATGTAGAAGCAGGTATTGTTAAATGGCCTCTTTCAGTTTTAAGGATCCGTCATAAGGATGAGAAGAGACTGATAGAGCTTGCTACACATGTTCTGGAAGCGTGGAGAGGTTATACAGACGAAAGTGCGTTTATCTTTGCTGAAACTGATGGAGAACCGCACAATACGATCACACCGATCGCCCGCAGATCCGGAGATATGTTTGAACTGGATCTCACACTTAGAAATAACATTACTACTGATGAGCATCCTCTTGGTGTATACCATCCGCATGCAGAGTATCACCATATCAAGAAAGAGAATATTGGTCTGATCGAAGTAATGGGACTTGCCGTACTTCCGGCAAGATTAAAAGAAGAATTGGAACTTCTGGCAGAATATATTCTGGAGGGAAAAGACATTTCTTCCAATGAGAAGATTGAGAAACATGCAGCGTGGGTTGCAGAATTCCTTCCGAAATATGACAACCTTGATAAAGACAACATTCAGGATGTTCTCAGAAAAGAAGTCGGTAATGTATTCGTTCATGTACTTGAGGATGCCGGCGTATATAAATGCACTGCTGAAGGCAGAGAAGCATTTATGAGGTTTATCAATAAATTATAAGGAATATTTTCAACCATAAGAAAACAGTGTTTACATAGCAGGATGACAAATCTGGTATTATTTACATATGAGCAGGTTGTGGCGGTTCTGATCAAAAGCCGGGCAGTCTGAAGATGTTTTTGAATGATTGGGAATGCATAGAGAACGTCCCGCATATTTTATGTTGGGACGTTTTGCAAAATGGAGGTAAATATGTACAGAAAAAGACACAAAAGAGGAAAGCGTCTGGCAAGTGTGTTTCTGACTGTGGCACTGATCACTGCAACAGTTCCCGTACAGGCAGCAGAGTTCGGCACTCCGGACAGTTTTGAAGAGATTTTCAGTTCAGGGGAAGAAGATTCGTGCATAACTGATACAGAAAATACTTTGCCGGCAGCTTCTGATTCGGAGAAAGTAATGGCATCGGAACTGTCACCAACACCAACAGTGACTTCGACACCGGAGGGTACACCTGCACTGACAGAAACACCGACTCCTTCGGTCACACCGATGCCGTCTTCAACACCGACTCCTTCAGTCACACCATCACCATCTCCCACGCCGACGATTAATCCGGAGAAAGAGGTAATGCTCCGGTTTATAGACGGAGAAGGAAATGAATGTGAACAGCTGCGAACAGTGATGTCCTGGGGTGAATCTTTGATCCTTCCCAATGTACCGGATACAGGTGCACCGGATATGTGGAAACTGGAAAAAAATGAAAAACTTGGAGATGCGATCACTCTGAAGGGTGGAGATATTCTTACTCTGAAGAAAGGCGAGAGCTGGAATCTGTTTCTCGAAAAAGGCATCCTGAACTTCTATATGCCAAAGAAATGTACGGTTTCCCTTTATAATAATTCAGGAACCAGTGTGTTTTCCAATGGAATTCTGCAGGCATATGAGACAAAAAACGTCATACTTCCGGATATGCCATCATCTAAATACATTAATTATGGATGGACAGATACAAAGGGAAGTTCTGCTGTAAAATATGAACTGAATTCAGAATTTACAGTGACCGGTGACACAGATTTTTACATTGTGCGCCGTACAGCACTTCAGGTGAATTTTAAGACCAATACAGGGGCAAGCAACAGTAAATTTACCAGACTGAATCAGAAAGTCGGAAAAGGACTTACAGTTACAATGCCGCAGGTGCCTGTCAAGACAGGATATCAGTCTCTGGGATGGTCAAAGAGTAAAAAAGCCTCCAAAGCTGACTATAAAGCAGGCAGAATGTGACTATATCAAAAACACTGACTCTCTATGCTGTATATAAGAAATTGCCTTACACAGTTACTTTCAATAACAATAATGGAACAAGTACCAGCAAAATTTATACTTCGCTCACCATGTATGCGTCAAAAAATCAGAAAGTGACACTGCCTGATGTGCCGAAAGTAAAGGGCTATACAAATCTGGGCTGGACAACTGAAAAGGGAGAAACAGAACCGGAATATTCAGCCGGTGATACAGTAAAGATTACAAAGGCAACTCGGTTCTATGCAGTGCGCAGAAAGAGTAATTATTATACGGTCAGCTACTATCTGGGAAATGGAAGCACTAATGCGGCTTATCAAAAACTTACTCAGACAGTAGAAGAGGGAACGGTTGTTACCTTTGCAAAAGTACCGGCAAGAACCGGTTATGTTAACCAGGGATGGTCAAGTAAGAAAAATTCTGAGAAAGCAACAGCAAAGGCGAAATGTACAGTCAACAAAAATATCACTCTTTATGCGGTACAGAAGAAGGCAGTACAGCTGACTTTTCACAGATGTGACGGTAGCACCTGGCAGAAAACGACTCTGGCAAAAGGAAGTTCTTATTCTCTTCCGGGCGTAAGGGATGCAGAAGGTTATACTTTTATGGGGTGGTCCACAAAACCGATGCAGAGTGTTTCTCCGCAGTATGAGGCAGAAGAAAAATCACGGTAAATGGAAATGTGGATCTCTATGCAGTGGTATTTAACAGAACAACGGAAACAGACCTTACAGAGGATCAGCTTCCGCAGGTAGATATCTATAAATATAAACAGGTGATTTTTGTAGGTGATTCCCGTACGGAATTTATGGAAAATGTTCTGACAGGAATGGGAGAATCTGCGACTAAAAATGTGAAGTTTGTCTGCTCGGCAGGAAAGGGACTGGACTGGTTTACCACTACAGGATGGCTCAGCTTTATTCCATAGTACAGCACGATTCCAACAGTATTCTTTCAAAGAAAACCGCAGTGATCTTTAATTTTGGAGTAAACGACTTGTCAAAATCTGCAGATTATGCGGAGTATTATAACTGGATTGCACCACAGCTTAAAAGCAAAGGATGTGAACTGTACTTCATGTCTGTAAATCCGGTGAATCGTCTGATGCTTTCCAATGCGGGAAGAGCGGACAGAAGTGAGGCGGCAGTCAGATCATTCAATCAGTATATGAAAGCAAATCTGTCTTCTGCTTATACTTATATTGATATGTATTCTTATCTGAAATCAACAGGATACAGCTTTGCCAGTGATCATTACGGAACTGGTACGGTAGATGACGGGCTTCACTATACTACAAGGACATATAAGCGTATTTTTGCAAAATGTATGGATTCATTGAGAGTGCCTGCCTGACGAAATGGCAGAGAGCATGATTTTGCTACACCTGACAAAAGAAAAAACATAGTTAAATACCAGATTACTCCTTGCGTGAAAACAGGGAATAGTCTATACTAAAAGGCGAGACGGCTGTTATCTGAAACAGCGTTTCGTCTTTTTGTGTAAGACCAGAACGATGAGGAGAAAGAGGAAACATAGATATGAAGTTAACAACAGTAAAAGAGATTTACAAAGAGAGAGAAAAATACCTGGATAAAGAGGTTACAGTAGGTGGATGGGTACGAAGCGTACGTGATTCCAAGACATTTGGATTTATCGTGCTTCACGACGGAAGCTTCTTTGAGACTCTTCAGGTAGTTTATCACGATACAATGGAGAACTTTGCTGAGATCAGCAAATTAAACGTAGGTGCAGCGATCATTGTCAAAGGTACACTGGTAGCAACTCCACAGGCAAAACAGCCATTTGAGATCCAGGCAGCAGAAGTTACAGTAGAGGGTAATTCTGCACCTGATTATCCGCTTCAGAAGAAACGCCACAGTCTTGAATACTTAAGAACCATCACACATCTCCGTCCGAGAACAAACACATTCCAGGCAGTATTTCGTGTACGTTCTCTGTGTGCCTATGCGATTCACCGTTTCTTCCAGGAGCAGGGATTTGTTTATGTGCATACTCCGCTGATCACAGGAAGCGACTGTGAAGGTGCAGGTGAGATGTTCCAGGTAACTACTCTGGATATGAACAACGTTCCGACAGATGACAAGGGTGCTGTAGATTACTCTCAGGATTCTTTGGAAAAGAAACTAATCTGACAGTAAGCGGACAGTTAAACTGCGAGACTTTTGCACAGGCATTCCGCAATGTTTATACTTTCGGACCAACCTTCCGCGCTGAGAATTCCAACACAACCCGCCATGCGGCAGAGTTCTGGATGATCGAGCCGGAATGCGCATTTGCAGATTTAAATGACAACATGGATCTTGCAGAGGCAATGCTGAAATATGTGATCCGTTATGTACTGGAGAATGCACCGGAAGAGATGAATTTCTTCAATTCTTTTGTTGATAAGGGACTTCTGGACAGACTGAACCATGTGATCAATTCTGAGTTTGGTCATGTTACTTACACAGAAGCAGTAGAGCTTCTGGAGAAGAACAACGATAAATTTGACTACAAAGTATTCTGGGGATGCGATCTGCAGACAGAGCATGAACGTTATCTTACAGAAGAAATCTTTAAGAAACCTGTATTTGTAACAGATTATCCGAAAGAGATCAAAGCTTTCTACATGAAGATGAATGAGGATAACAAGACTGTTGCAGCTATGGACTGTCTGGTGCCTGGAATCGGTGAGATCATCGGTGGAAGCCAGAGAGAGGATGACATTGAGAAACTTGAGAAACGTATGGACGAGCTGGGACTTAAGAAAGAGGATTATGACTTCTATCTTGATCTTCGTAAATATGGTTCCACACGCCATTCAGGATTTGGTCTTGGATTTGAACGTTGCGTAATGTACCTTACCGGCATGGGCAACATCCGCGACGTAATTCCATTCCCAAGAACTGTTAAAAACTGTGATTTATAATTTGACTGATATCAGTATTGTGGGAGCATTGAAGCTGCAGAGCAATCCGCAGATATCAAAAATGTTATAGAAAGAGAGATTGGCATGAGATTTATTCATCTTGCAGATGTACACCTTGGTGCAGTTCCTGACAGGGGCTGTCCATGGAGCAGCAGGCGGGAGGAAGAAATCTGGGAAACTTTCCGCCGGGTTATTGCGGGTATCCGCGAGAATCCGGTGGATTTGTTATTTATAGCAGGAGATTTGTTCCACCGCCAGCCTCTTCTACGGGAACTGAAAGAAGTAAATAACCTGTTTTCCACCATCGGATACCCGGGTTTATCTGATGGCAGGAAATCATGACTATATTAAGGCTGATTCTTTTTACCGGGATTTTCAGTGGGAAAAGAATGTGACATTTTTTAAGAATGAACAGCTTACCTGTGTGAAAGATGAGAAACTGGATGTTTATGTATATGGACTGAGCTATGAACATCAGGAAATAGAGAATCCTCTGTATGATTCTATACATCCTGCAGAGGGAGAGGGGGTTCACATTTTACTGGCTCATGGTGGAGATGCGAAGCATATCCCCATGAATATCAAATCAATTGCTGCGTCAGGATTTGATTATATTGCATTAGGACATATTCATAAACCCCAGATTCTGATCCGGATAATGTAGCTTATGCAGGTGCGTTGGAGCCTGTTGACAGAAATGATCTGGGTGATCATGGATACATAGAAGGACATCTGGAAAACGGAAGGCTTAAGACAAATTTTGTTCCTTTTGCCTGCCGTTCCTATGAGCAGATTCTTCTGATGCTGCGTGAAGATTCTACACAGGCATCTCTGGAAGATATGCTGAAGGCGGATCTGGCGAATAAAGGACGCATGAATATCTACAGGATCGTGATCCAGGGAACCAGGGCACCGGAGCTTCTGCTGCTTCCCGAGAGACTGAAGTCTTTTGGCTACGTAACAGAGGTTCTGGATGAATCAAAGCCTTCCTATGATCTGGAAGCACTTCAAAAAAAATATAGTGGAACACTGATCGGTGACTATATCAGTTATTTTCTTGAAAAAGACAGAAATGCAGTGGAGGAGAAGGCATTATATTATGGTCTTCAGGCTTTACTGGAAACAAGCAGGTGACAGACAGAATATGATTATCAGACAGTTAAATATTAAAAACTCTGGAGAAATCCATGATAAAACTTTAGAGTTTTCTCCGGGAATTAACGTTCTGTATGGAGAGAATGAAAGCGAAAGAGCGATAGTACATACGTATATTAAAAATATGTTTCTCGGAGATATCAGTGAAGCAATCTACGATAATGCAGTTTTTGCTGCGAAGTTAAAGAGTCCGACAGAACAGGATCTGGCTCGGGAGCTGCAAAAATTTATGACCGGCTATCAGGGAACTGCAGACAGCTCCATGGATCTGGGACGGGCCATGCAGATGCTCAAGATGTCCAGAAAGGGTTATCTGTCCAGGCAGACAGAAAACAGAAAGAGACAGAACAGGAGAGGCAGAAACTTCTGACCAGGATGGATGATATCATAAGTGATCTGAATGATCTGAATGGAAAGCTGGATCAGATTAATGAGAAAGAGGAGTCGTTACGGATGCATCCCGGAGATGAAAATGGTGCGGTTATTCTGGATGAGAGAATGGCACAGGCAAAGGCAAAAAGAAACAGCTTTGCAATGGGAATGCTGATATCGGCCGCTGCCGGCATCTTTGGATTGATTCTGACTGCGATTATAGCGGACAGTGTTTCGGTAAGTCTGATCGTAGCGGTTATTGCAGCTGCGTTGGTGGGATTTTGTGGAAAACAGCAGCTGAAGTATGCAAGGGAATTTCAGAAGAGAATACGGATGAAGAAACGCTGGGTATCCAGGCAGGAGAAACTCAGATGCAGTAAAGAAAATCTCAGACAGGACTATGATGAGAAAGAAACAGAACTTTGTAACCTTAAGGAAGAATACCGGGAATACGAAGAAAATTCTTTTCTGCTTACATCGGAAGAGCGGGAGGTACAGGCTCTGAATATGGCGATGGAAACCATAGAGAGAATGTCAGGAAATATTCATCTTCAGGTGGGACGAAAGCTGCAGATACGTACTTCTCAGATTTTGAGTGAGATTACAGATGGTGAATATCAGGACGTACAGATGGATGCGGCATCCCACATGACAGTAACTACCGGGAACGGAGTGGAAGCACTGGAATGTCTCAGCCGTGGCACTCTGGAGCTGATTTATTTTGCATGCGCATGGCTGCAGGAGAGCTTCTGTGTCAGGAAGAAAGTCTGCCGGTGATACTGGATGATATCTTTGGGATGTATGAGGAAGAAGATCTTGAGGCAGTTCTTGGATGGATGTATAAGGAGAAAAAGCAGGTTATCATCAGTACCTGCAATAAACGCGAGATGGAACTTCTGGACAGAGAGGGAATCCCTTATGGGAAGCAAATTATTTCCTGAATTTTTAACCAGACTGCGAAGCAGTTATTCAGTGTAGGGTCGCATAGAAGAGTGGATTGCATTATATATAACAAAAAGAGAGATTTCATGTACTGCAGGAATTTCGGATGAAACAGCCGGAACAGAACATGAAATCTCTTTTTATAAATTTTACAGAAGTTATTTATTTCTCATCATACTGAGCCATGTAATTGCTTACGCAGCGGTTGATCCTGTCAACCGGGTTGAGCAGATAGCTTACAGACTGATCATGATTAAGAGTATCAATGATCAGGGCGATATATTTACTCATATCACAGGAGATATAGTAATCTTTTGCAAGAAGCTCAGGAGACTGATAGATCAGGTTTGTAGTGAGCAGTTTGTCAAACACTCCTGCCTTATGAGCCTCATCAAATTTCTCGAGTCCGTTTGTAAACAGTCCGAAAGTAGAGCAGATATAAATTCTGCCTGCTCCTCTTTCCTTGAGGAGAGAAGAAATCTTAAGAACTGTATCACCGGAAGAAATCATATCATCGATCAGGATCATATCTTTACCCTTAAGGTTTGGACCGAGGAATTCGTAAGCTGCGATCGGGTGACGTCCGTTGATTCTCTTGGAGTAATCCAGACGTTTGTAATACATACCCATATCAACACCAAGGATATTGGCAAGATAGATTGCGCGGTTCATGCTTCCCTCATCAGGGCTGATGATCATGAAATGATCGTTGTCGATGTGAAGTCCTTTCTCATGGTTGAGAAGAGCTTTGATAAACTGATAGGATGGCTGTACAGTCTCAAATCCATGCAGAGGTGTTGCATTCTGCACGCGCGCGTCATGTGCGTCAAAAGTGATGATGTTTTCCACACCCATACTTACAAGCTCCTGAAGTGCTGTTGCACAGTCCAGGGATTCTCTGCCGCTGCGGATATTCTGGCGGCTTTCGTACAGATAAGGCATGATCACGTTTACTCTGCGGGCTTTGCCGCCGATTGCACCGATCACACGTTTCAGATCCTGAAAATGGTCATCAGGAGACATAAGATTCTCGTATGGTCCGATGCTGTAGGTAAGACTGTAGTTACATACATCAACCATCAGATAGATATCGTCACCACGTACAGATTCCATGATCGTACATTTCGCCTCACCGGAACCGAAACGTGCTGTCTGGACCGGTATCAGATAGGAATCTCTCTGATAACCCTCAAATGCAAAAGAATCAAGCTCTTCGTGGCTGCGCTCTTTACGCCACTGTATCAGCCATTCATTTACTTTTTCACCCAGATCCTTACAGCTGATCAGAGGGATCAGACCAAGTCTGCCCACCGGAAGTGTAGTTAAATCTTTAGTTGTTGCCTGTGCCATGTTTTATTTTCCTCCTAAAAAAATTTTCTGTATACGGATATCCTTTCCTTCCAGCTTCACCATACGGTAGTTGCTGGCGATTCTCGAAAAGGTTCGTTCGGAATAAGTATCCGAGAAATTTTCCAGTTTCAGATTTGTTGATATGATCGTAGACTTCCTGCGCATGATGCGTTCATTTATGCACAAAAACAACTGGGAAGAGACAAAGCTGTTTGTAAGTTCAGTTCCCAGGTCGTCGATGATCAGCAGATCGCTGTCAAATACAAATTCCTGTCCTTCTGTTTTATCTCTGGAGAATTTGGAGTCTGCCAGCAGTTCAAACAGATCAAATGCGGAAAAGTACATAACGCAATGTGCTGATTCCAGAAGATCATGAGCAATACAGTGAGAAAGAAAAGTCTTACCCACACCGGTATCACCGTAAAGAAACAGATTCTCAAAGGAACTGTCAAAATTTCTCACAAAACCTCTGGCAATATCATAAGCTCTCCGGGCCGTCTCTCTTTCTGTCAGTCCGGTAGCTTCGTTCTTCATTGTATCAGAATAATAATCAAAAGAAAAGTGGTCAAAGTTTTCTTTTTTGAGAATTTCTTTTAAATTGGACTGCGTATAGAGCAGTTCTATCTCTGCTTTCTTAAAACAGGTACATTTTTGGCTTCCGACGTAACCGGTATCCTGACAGACCGGACACTTATATGGAAGTTCCAGATAATCCTCCGGATATGAGTTACATACCAGCAGGGCATTGCGCTCCTGGGACAGAAGAGAGATTGCAGCTTTAAGGTCCTCAAGACCTGATGATTCTCCGCTTAAGAGTGCTCTTGCTTTTTTGCGCTTAAGGTGGCAACCTCTTCATCTATTTCGTGGATGCGCGGGATTTTTTTATAAATCTCCTGAGTACGCTCCTCCAGAATACGTCTGTTCTGAGACTGGGTCTTGCTGTATTCCCGCATGATCGTATCATACTGATAATTCTGTAAAGGCATGATTTCACACCCTTTCGTTTGTTTTTTTGTAGCTGTTCAGTGACTTTCAGACGATTATGTCACTGTCGTTACTGATTCAGCAATTTCTTTTCATATTCGTTAAAGTCGTACTGTCGCTGATGGAAATTGTTAAACCGGTTTGATGCAGCCGGTTTGGAAGCTGCTTTTCGCTGGGTATTCTTTTCCAGCTTCTGTCGCTGATGCTGAGCATCGAGGAGCCGGACATCTGCAAGTGTACGGACATTTTTATCTTTCCATCCGGAAAGGATTTTATCTGCATACTGGAAACTTGGCTGTCCGGTAGAGAGAACTGTACGGCTGCAGGCTTCCTGGATGATATCCATGGTAAAACCATAATCATTCAGCCAGGTGTTCATAAGAGAAATCTCTGTATCTACCGGATTTCGTCCGCTGATTCCCATTGATTTAAAAATAGTAAAGTATTCTTTGGCATAACGGGAATTTGCCTCTTTTGCCATGGTGACAGTGGTGATTCCCTCATCTGCCCAGGCAAGAGCAACGGTTTCTATGTAACGCATACTCTTATGTCCGCGGCTGACACTGTATTCGATCAGGTACTCGATCAGATCAGGCGAGAATTTCAGCTCATCATAGAAAAACAGGATCTTTTTCATCTCGGTAGGAGTGAGCGTTTTGCCGAGATACTGTTCTGCTATATAGAGGAGCTGTACGATCTCATCATTTTGCTTTAATTCTTTTACACGGTCAGGAGACAGTGCAGTGGCTGATCTGGTGGTCTGCTTCACAGGCTGTGCCGGCGCAGAAGAAGTCTGGGTTTCTGTTTTTGTAACAGGGGCTGCCGAAACAGGTGTGTCGGAAGCAGCAGATTTTACAGGTGGTACATTCAATATGATATCTGCTATATCTTCGTTATTTCTGTAGGTTAAAGTAAGGAGTTTTTCTTTCTCCCAGTATTTCAGAGCGCGGATAATGTCACGTTCTGTACAGAAGAAATGATCAGCCATCTGCTCCAGACTGAAGGGTACAGAGGTGTCAGAAAGAAGCCTCAGAAGATAGATATATACTTTCACAAATTCTCCATTGGCCCCAGGCATATAGTTGTCTATGAAATTGTTGGTTAATACAGTTACTTCCGCATTGCGGGAATTCTGTAAAGTGATCATAGCCATGAATTTCCACTCTCTTTCATAATAATAAGATGTTAGGGTCAAAAGGTATTTTGCCCCTAACCTGATATCCACGAATTGCTCCGCTGCAAAGCAGCTCCCACAATTCTCAAACATTCGAAATCCGCTGATTTACTGCGTAAATCGCTACTTCTCATGTTTGGCGGGTCCCAAGTTCAAAAGTCTTATCGTGCAAGCACGAACGACTTTTTGACCTTTTGACCCTGATATCATAATAATAAGATGTCAGAGTAAAAAAAGATATTTTTCCTCTGACTTGATATCTATGAATTATAGCACAACATTTTTTAAAAGAGAATAGGGGATTTTTGTCGAAGATTTCATCCACATTTGAATGTGGATAATGTGGATAATGTGGAAAGGTGAAATATGGTATATATTATTGGAAACCTGAAAAATGTTGAATTTCAGGGAAAAACGGAGTATTACGGGGACGAATAATGTCGAATTATGTTAAGTGATTTATGCACATATACATCCACATATGCAGGCAGATGAAAATGTGTATAACGATGTGGAAAATGTGGATAAGTGATCTGAACTGTTATAAATAAAGGAAGAACTGAGGGGGATAAAATGTTTATAACTTTTTAATGGAAATTGTCGACAGAGACACAAGTGTTCAGTATCTTCTATTGCTATAAGTTGGGCGGTTGTAAAAACAGGACAATTCTGAAAAATTATTTTCCGAATTGTCCTGTGTAAATTGCTGATATCTATGTCAGGCAGAAACATTATTTACCCAGCAGATGCTCCCCGATATTTACAACATCTCCGGCTCCCATGGTGATGAGCAGATCACCCTCCTGGCAGTTGGAGAGCAGATAATTCTCAATCTCATCAAAGGTCGGGAAATATTCGCATGGCGTTCCAAGTTCCTGGATACGCTTCTGCAGATCTTCAGAAGAAATTCCCAGAGTATCGGTTTCTCTTGCTGCATAAATATCCGCAACTACCACATGATCTGCCAGGCTGAGTGCTTTGGCAAACTCCGGAAGCAGAGCTTTGGTACGGGTATATGTATGTGGCTGGAATACACACCATAATTTCTTATGGGGATAATTGTGTGCGGCATGAAGAGTTGCTTCAATTTCTGTAGGATGATGTGCATAATCGTCTACGATCGTAACCCCTGCAACTTCTCCTTTATACTGGAAACGGCGGTCTGTTCCTGTGAAACTTCCAAGTCCCTTGATGATCACTTCTTCGGAAAGACCAAGAAGATGACCGAGGGCAATTGCTGCCAGTGCATTGGAAACATTGTGGATGCCCGGCACTTTCAGATAATAGCTGCCAACCTTAACGCCATTGCGCAGAACGGAGAAGGAAGCATGTCCATATTTGTCATAAGTGATATCTGCTGCCTGATAATCTGCATCATGTTCCAGACCATAAGTGATCACATTACATGGAAGATCCCGGATGATATCTTCATATTTCGGAGTATCTGCATTGATGATCAGTGTACCGTCAGCAGGAAGAAGCTCTGCAAAGCGGCGGAAGGAATGACGGATATCGTCAATATCCTTAAAGAAATCCAGATGGTCTGCATCCATATTCAGGATAATACTGATCTTCGGGAAAAAGCTCAGAAAGCTGTTTGTGTATTCGCAGGCTTCTGTGACAAAAGTCTCAGAATTGCCTACGCGGATGTTTCCGCCGATAGCAGGAAGAATACCTCCCACACTGATGGTCGGGTCACAGTCTCCTGCAAGAAGAATGTGAGATACCATAGATGTTGTGGTTGTTTTTCCATGAGTTCCGGAAATGGCAACAGGAGTATCATAATTCCTCATGATCTGTCCGAGAAGCTCTGCACGTGTGAGCATTGGAAGTCCTTTTTCCTTTGCACAGGCAAATTCCGGGTTGTCAGGATGGATAGCTGCGGTATATACCACAACATCTACGTCATCGGTAATGTTTGTGGCACGCTGTCCGTAATAGATGGTGGCTCCCTTTTTCTCCAGTGCCTGGGTAAGAGGACTGGATTTGGAATCGGAACCGGAAATGACAAAATCCTCGCCGAGAAGAATCTCGGCCAGTCCGCTCATGCTGATGCCGCCGATACCGATAAAATGTATATGAAGTGGTTTGTGAAAATCTATCTGATACATAGTATGTTCTCCTTGATCAATTATTTACAAATCTTTATAAATCCGGTAACTGTAACATATTCGCATAGTTACTGGAACTGTTTTATCTGTCTGTTTATTATACTCCCTGTGCCTTAAAATGAAAAGGACTTCTTTTGGTTGATAAAAAATCACAAAAAACGACATTGGATATATAAAAAATGCCTAATAATATATCGGTGGAAATACAGACTCAATAAAAAACGTGTGCAAAAATCATAAAAAAACAAAAAATGAGAAACAAAAATTGTAAATAATGTTCACTAACAGATAAAAGTGTGTTATAATTAAATAATCATAACCTGTAACTGTTCAGTGCCTCGCGAAACAGCAGACTGACGAATAGTTACCATAACTACAACAAGAGGTGATTGCATGATTAAGAAAGAAATGATAGCTATGCTTCTGGCCGGCGGTCAGGGCAGCAGACTGGGTGTACTGACAGAAAAAGTAGCGAAACCTGCAGTTGCTTTTGGCGGGAAATATCGTATCATAGATTTTCCTTTAAGTAACTGTATTAATTCAGGCATCGATACAGTAGGTGTATTGACACAGTATCAGCCATTGCGACTTAATACACATATCGGAATTGGTATTCCATGGGATCTTGACAGAAACGAAGGTGGTGTAACAGTACTGCCGCCTTACGAGAAGAGTACCAGCAGTGAGTGGTACACAGGAACAGCCAATGCAATCTTCCAGAATATGGATTACATGGAACAGTATAATCCGGATTATGTCCTGATCTTATCCGGTGACCATATCTATAAGATGGATTATGAAGTAATGCTTGATTTCCATAAAGCGAATAAAGCGGATGTGACGATTGCCTGTATGCCGGTACCTATTGAGGAAGCAAGCCGTTTTGGTATCATGGTAACAGATGACATAGGACGCATTACGGAGTTTGAGGAGAAACCGGAGCATCCAAGCAGCAATCTGGCGTCCATGGGAATTTATATTTTCAGCTGGCCTGCTTTAAAGGAGGCACTGATGTCTCTGAAGGATCAGAACAGCTGTGATTTTGGCAAACATGTTCTTCCATACTGCAAGGAGAAAGGTGAAAGACTTTTCGCCTACGAATACAATGGATACTGGAAGGATGTAGGAACACTGGGTTCTTATTGGGAGGCCAATATGGAACTGATCGATATTATTCCGGAATTTAATCTCTATGAAGAATTCTGGAAGATTTACACAAAGGGAGATATTATCCCGCCTCAGTATATTTCGGCAGATGCGGTTACAGACAGATGTCTGATCGGTGAGGGTGCAGAAATTTACGGGGAAATACATAATTCTGTGATCGGACCAAATGTTGTGATCGGAAAAGGCAGCGTGATCCGTGATTCCATTATCATGCGCAATTCTACCATTGGTGAGGGCGTACAGATGGATAAGGCTATTATTGCCGAGGATGTTGCTATTGGAAACAATGTTGTACTGGGATGTGGTGAGGAAGCACCGAATGTGCTGAAACCTGCAGTTTATGCATTTGGAATTGCTACGGTTGGTGAACGCAGCGTGATCCCGGATAATGTAAGGATCGGAAAGAATACAGCAATCTCAGGTATAACTGTTCCTGAGGATTATCCTGATGGTGAGCTGGCCGGCGGACAGGTAATTACAGCAAAGGACGGTGACGAATAATGAGAGCGATAGGTATTATTTTGGCTGGCGGTAATAATAACCGCATGAGAGAATTATCAAATAAGAGGGCAATCGCAGCAATGCCGATCGCCGGAAGCTACAGAAGTATCGACTTCGCACTGAGCAATATGGCGAGTTCTCATATTCAGAGAGTTGCTGTTCTGACACAGTACAATGCCCGTTCTCTGAATGAACACTTAAGCTCTTCCAAATGGTGGGATTTCGGAAGAAAACAGGGTGGTCTCTTTGTATTTACACCTACGATCACAAAAGAGAACAGTCTGTGGTATCAGGGAACAGCAGATGCTATTTATCAGAATCTGGAATTCCTTAAAAGCAGTCATGAACCATATGTAGTGATCGCATCCGGCGACTGCGTTTATAAGATGGATTACAACAAGGTTCTTGAATATCATATTGCGAAACGTGCAGATGTTACGGTAGTATGCACTACCTGCGATGATCCCAGTGAGATTGAGAGATTTGGTGTTCTCCGTATGAATGAGGACTGCAGGATTGAGGAATTTGAAGAGAAGCCAATGGTTTCTTCTTATAATACAATTTCAACAGGTATCTATGTTATCCGAAGAAGACAGTTGATCGAACTGATCGAGAGAGCTGCACTGGAAGGCAGACATGATTTTGTAAAGGATATTCTGATCCGCTACAAGAATCTTAAGAGAATCTATGGATATAAGATTGACACATACTGGAGCAATATCTCCACAGCAGAAGCATATTATAAGACAAATATGGATTTCCTGAAACCGGAGATCAGAAACTATTTCTTCAAACAGGAACCGACAATTAAGACAAAGATTGATGATCTGCCTCCTGCAAAATACAATCCGGGAGCACAGGTGAAGAACAGCCTGGTTGCCAGCGGATGTATTATCAATGGTACGGTGGAGAATTCCGTTCTTTTTAAAGACGTATTTGTAGGAAATAACTGCGTGATCAAGAACTCTGTGATTTTAAACAATGTATATCTGGGAGATAATACTCATATTGAGAACTGCATTGTTGAAAGCCGGGATACTATTCGTGCAAATTCGTATTACTGCGGCGACGGTGAAGTGAAGATCGTCGTGGAGAAAAATGACAGATATATACTGTAAATAAAACAGCCGGATAGATTCGGTAAATCGAAAGGAGTAAATTTGTATCATGAATATTACTGACGTGCGTGTGAGGAAAGTAGCAAAAGAAGGAAAGATGAAAGCGGTTGTTTCCATAACGATCGATGATGAATTTGTAGTACATGATATCAAGGTGATTGAAGGAGAAAAAGGGTTATTTATCGCTATGCCAAGCCGTAAGGCAACAGACGGAGAATATCGTGATATTGCACATCCGATCAATTCTGCAACACGTGACAGGATCCAGACGATCATTCTGGACAAGTTCCAGGAAGTTATGGATGCGGAACCGGAAGAAGCTGCAGCTGCGGAATAACCGGTGAATAAAGAACTGTAAACAGATAAGAAGCACAGGCACTGTCTCTGAAAAAGGGGCAGTGTCTGTTTTTTGCTGAGCATTAGTGAAGATAAAATGTTACATAATTATTACATAAATTAATAAAAAGTGTTGATTTTTTTACGAAATATGATATACTGGGTTTCAGATTAACGAGAAAGGTGTATTAATTATGAAGAAAAAGTTTTTCATTACTGCTGGCCGGAATGCTTACTTTTTCCATGGGAACAACTGCATATGCAACAGAAGATGCGATCGCTGACATGCAGGCTCAGAAACAGCAGGCAGAAGCCGGACTTGCCCAGACACAGGCGAATATTGACAGCTTCAGAGCAAGAAGCAGGAGCTGGAGAACTATCTGTCTGATTTGAATACACAGTATGAAGACCTGACTAATGCGATTTCTGAACTCAGCATACAGGCCGGAGAGAAAGAGAATGAGCTGAAACAGCTTCACACAGAATTAAAGAAAGCTAAGAAAGCATTAAATAAACAGTACGATGATATGAAACTCCGCATCCAGTATATGTATGAGAATGGTGGTACATCTGCATTAGAGACTTTGCTGTCATCTAAGGATCTTTCTGAGTTCCTCAACAATGCAGAGAGTGTTGCGAAGATTTCCCAGTATGACAGGACTATGCTGGAGAAATGCGAGAACCTTCAGAACACTATCAAAGATCAGGAAACAACTGCTGAGGAAGAGAAGGCTGCTATTGATCAGCTTCTTGAAGAGAGAGCGGCCAAACAGCAGGAGGTTCAGAATCTTGCAGCAAGCACAAGTGATAACATCTCTTCCTATGTAAGCCAGATCAGCGCAAGCCAGGAAGAAGCAGCAGCACTGACTGCAGAAATCAACAATGCAGATAACAGCATTGCTCAGCTTGTGCAGCAGGCAGAAGAGGAAAAAGCAGCCAGAGAGGCAGCGCAGGCACAGGCCGAAGCAGAGGCGGCAGCGGCGCAGGAACAGGAACAGGATGCAGAAGAGAGTTCTGATGATTATGAAGAAGATACAGATTCCTATGAGGAAGACTCTTCGGACAGTCAGGATTCTTCGGAGACTGAAGGATCTGAGGATACTTCTGAAGATTCAGGGGATTCTGATGATGAAGATACATACGAAGAGAACGATGCAGATTTCTATGAGGGAGACTCTGACAGCAATGAATCAGAAGATACATCTGACAGCCAGGCATCCTCAGACAGTTCTTCCGGTCAGGGAAAATACCTTGGCAACTTTACACTGACTGCATATTGCAACTGTGCACAGTGCTGCGGTACAGCAGGTAACCTGACAGCCAGCGGAACAGTTCCGACAGCAGGACGTACTGTAGCTATGGCGGGAGTACCCTTTGGAACACAGCTTCTGATCAACGGAAATGTATACACAGTAGAGGATCTGGGAACACCTTATGGACATGTTGATATTTATTGTGACAGCCATTCAGAAGCATTAAGCTTCGGACTTCAGTCTGCTGAGGTTTATCAGTTGAACTGATAACAAAACAATAATGTGATTAAGAACTCTGGTAAAACAGGGTTCTTTTTTTCGGATTTTTGCCCGGATTGCTATAACATAGATGGTTTAACTTGAGGATTCAGATGCCTGATGATAAAATGATATATCAGATTTATATACGGTAAAATATAATTGGAATGGAGATAAACAATGAGAATCTGTGGCTTTAATAAAACGACATTGCTGGACTATCCGGGAAAGGTAGCCAGTACTATATTTCTGGGTGGATGCAATTTCCGCTGTCCGTTCTGTCAGAATGGTATATTGGTTGTGGCTCCCGGAGAACAGCCGGATTACAGTCAGGAGGAACTTTTGACTTTTTTGAAAAAAAGAAAGGGGATTCTGGACGGTGTCTGCATTTCAGGAGGGGAACCTACACTGTCAGATGGTCTGGAGGAATTTCTGGGAAAAATCAAAGAGCTGGGCTATGCTGTTAAACTGGACACCAATGGCTCACGTCCGAAGATTGTAAAACTTCTGGCAGAAGCCGGACTGATCGATAAAGTAGCTATGGATATCAAAGCCTGTCCGGATAACTATGGAAATCTGACCGGAATAGAAAAGCCTGATATGGACAGTATTTTTGAGACAGCAGATTTTCTGCTGCATGGGAATCTGGACTATGAATTCAGAACAACAGTAGTACGGGAACTGCATACGCAGAAGGATTTTGAAGAAATCGCCGGGTGGCTGGCAGGAGCGAAAGAATATTATCTGCAGGCTTATAAGGACTCAGATGGAGTCCTCAGGCCTGGATATGGAAGCTATACTTTTGAAGAACTTCAGAATTTTCAGAAGATTCTTCAAAAGACGATTTTATCTGTGGGAATCCGGGGCATCGATTAAACGATACCAGTAACCGCCGCGCATTTTTGGAATCTCTATATAGCTACTTTCTTTGAAGTAAGGAAAGCCAAACATATTTGCCATAAAGCGTTCCTGCTGATTATAAACGCCGGGAACGCCGAGGATATACTGTCCGTTATTTCTTTGTCCTAAAAGCAAATATCCGAAATTATAATGCCCATACTGGAGAAAACGGTTATTGCGCAGTGCACAGTAATGCCGCGGAAAATGTTTCAGGTCATCAAGGTGTATCTTCCATGCAGAAATCAGTTCGCCATCGGAGAAGGGGGAAAATTCGGCAGAGGTTTTTCTGTTTTCTGCATTTCTTTCCGGGACAGGATTGCCGGCATTTTCAGAACTATTGGAATCTTCAACAGTATTATCTGAGATATAGGATGACTCTGTTCCTGGCTTGTTATCAGATGTTCCCTGAGCCGGAATGTTGGCAGACGGTTCAATTGATAAAGAATCGTCAGGAACTTTTGTAAGCGAGGTATCTTCGGGCTTTTCTGAAATATCTTCAAGTTCTTCGGGCATTTCCTGTAATACCATATCTGCCGGAACTTCGGGTTTCTGTGAAGTGATTTTCGCAGATTCAGGAATATCTGCGTCAGGCATAGCTTTTATTTCATGGAAATTCTCCGGACGTATAGGCTGATCGTCCCATTCAGTACCAAAGAATCCGCCGGTATCTGAAGTAATGATCATTCCGCCCAACTTACCCATTGCAACGCCGGAGTCATTCATATCTGTTGCATCTGTTATGATCAGGCATTCTACAGTTTCTTTTTCTGTCTCGCAGGTATCCAGAAGAATTCCGTTGATCAGGCCATCCTTTCGTGTGAATCCATAAATATTGCATTTTACATTTTCAGGCAGTCCCGGACAATGCAGATGAATCTCAACAGAACATTGCTGATCTTTTACTTCAACTTTAATAAATCCGCAATTGCTGCCTTTCTTTCCGCTTTCATAGTCATATACATATGCGATAAAACGCCGATATCCAGCCAAAATCCTTCCTCCGTAAAACCAGATTCAATAATGTATATGACCATCAGAAGAAAATATTCGAAAAAATTAAAAAAATTTGAAAAAATCTATTGACAAACTGCAATTTTATTAATATAATAGCACTTGCATTAACGAAGCGTGGCTCAGTTTGGTAGAGCGCTGCGTTCGGGACGCAGAGGTCGTGGGTTCGAATCCCGTCGCTTCGACTACGCATAGGAAGTCTGAAACCAATTGGTTTTCAGGCTTTCTTTTTGCTATTCTGGTAGTGATGCAACAGCAGAAAGGAAAAGAAAAGTTGACAGATCAGGAACGTTTTATGAAAGAAGCTATCCGTCAGGCGAAGAAGGCAGAAGCTCTGGAAGAAGTGCCAATCGGCTGTGTGATCGTGCATGAGGGTAAGATCATCGCACGTGGATATAACAGAAGAAACACAGATAAAAATACACTCTCCCATGCAGAACTGAATGCAATCCGCAAAGCCAGTAAAAAACTTGGAGACTGGCGGCTGGAGGGATGCACTATGTATGTGACGCTGGAACCATGCCAGATGTGCTCCGGGGCACTTGTCCAGTCCAGAATAGATGAAGTAGTGATCGGCTGTATGAATGCCAAAGCGGGCTGCGCAGGTTCTGTGATGAATCTTTTGCAGGTGGATGGATTTAATCATCAGGTAAAGATTATACAGGGAGTTCTGGAAGAGGAATGTTCTTCTATGTTGTCTGAGTTTTTCAGAAAGCTTCGTGAGAAAAAGAAGCAGGAAAAGGCAGCCCTTAAAGCTGCACAGGAAAATCCGGAGGGAGAACCGGAACAATAAAAGTAAAAGACAGAAAAAAACAGGAAGAATCTTAAAGGCAATAAGAGTAATAAAAGTAATAGAAGTAACAGGATTAATGTTACAGGCAGAAATAAAAAGAGGCGAATAAAAAGAATGAAAAAAGACACAACAAACGACATGACCGTCGCAGTCCGGTGAGTTTGATAATAAAATTTATGATTCCAATGTGCCTGGGAAATCTTTTTCAGCAGTTTTATAATATTGCAGATTCCATTGTTGCCGGAAATTTTATCGGAGTAAATGCCCTTGCAGCTATCGGAAGCACCGGTTCACTGATGTTTTTTGTGACCGGCTGGCTGAATGGACTCAGCAGTGGATTTGCGATTATCGTAGCCCAGATGTTCGGAGCGAAAAAGTTTGACAGGATGCGCCATTATGTTGCCATGTCCATTTACCTTATGGCTGCATTTTCCATTGTCATGACCATAGGATTCAGTCTTGCGAACAAACCAATCCTGCATCTGATGAATTCGCCGGAAGAGGTATTTGGTGATGTAACTGCATATATGGGAATTATTTATGCAGGTCTTATTATCACAGGTGCATATAATGCACTTGCGGCTTTCCTGCGTGCGCTGGGTGACTCCAAGTCGCCATTGTATTTCCTGATCATTTCGGCTGTGATCAATGTTATTCTGGATGTAGTTTTTATTGTAGTCTTTGGAATGGGTGTAGAAGGATGCGGATATGCCACAGTGATCGCACAGGGAATTTCGGCAGTGTGCTGCCTGATTTATATTGTAAAAAGATTTCCGATCCTTCATCTGGAACGGAAGGATTTTGAGATATGCTGGGACAGTTTCGGCAGACTTCTGAAGCTTGGAATTCCTATGGGACTGCAGTTTTCGATTACAGCAATCGGAACCATTATTGTACAGAGCGCGGTCAATATTTACGGACCTGTACATATGGCCGGATTCTCTGCTGCCGGTAAGATCCAGAATATTTTTGCCACAGTATTTACAGCCTTCGGTGCAACCATAGCAACCTATGTAGGTCAGAACAGGGGCGCAGGAAAAATGGATCGTGTGAAACAGGGAGTCCGTTACACGCAGATGATGGTCCTGGGATGGAGCGTTTTTGTTATGTTCCTGATGTTTTTCTTCGGAAAATATCTGACATATCTTTTCGTAGATCCATCGGAACAGGACGTAGTAAATGTGTCTGTTACTTATTTCCGGACAGTATTCTGGGCATATCCGTTTCTCGGAAGTATTTTCCTCTATCGAAATACTCTGCAGGGAATGGGATATGGACTTGTACCAATGCTTGGCGGGGTATTTGAACTGGTGGCGAGAACCGGAATTGTCGTATTGATTGCGGGACATACTTCCTTTGCCGGTGTCTGTATGGCTGACCCGACCGCATGGATCGCCGCACTGATTCCACTGATTCCTTATTATTTTCATGTAATGAAGAAATATAAGAACAAAAGTCAGGTACAGGCAGTAGAGGATTAATTATTCTTTATCTGATGGAAATTGTATAAGGCTCTTTCCTGCTTCTGTTAATATATGGACTTTTGTAAACCACAAAAATAAGAAAAGCATTCAGGAAATTATCAACAGATAAAATTCTGAATGCTTTTTATATGATGACCTGCATCATGAATATTCTTTTTTGCGCGCCGCACTTCGGAATGGTCCCACAGACGTTACCTCTACAGTTAACTCAGCCCAGGCACCCTTACGGCACACAAGAGCTTCTGCTTAGTGCTGCTACATTCCTGTCCTGACACGGTTCACAGATTCCTGTTGCGTAAGACCCAAACGTCAACGCCACTTATAGAGGGCAGCTCCACAGGATACAAGCCTCGGATTGGCATCACCCCTGCTGTAGCGGATTGCAGGTACAGGGCACCGCTATCTCCCCGGCTGCGCATTTCTGATTATATAGGCAGGAGGCTGTTTTGTCAATAGTGAATCATTATAGTAAAACTTATTACTGGGAACGGAGTGAACAGTAACAAACGGAGTGAACAGTAACGAACGTAGTGCGTGAACAGTACCTAAAACTTTTCTAACACTATTGTATGAAAACGATAAATATTATATAATAAACAGAAATAAACTATCTTTATTCTGGAAATGGATATGCCAGAGTACACAACATGTCTTGTATGTATGGATATGGATAATTCTTAAAACACAGAAATGGAGGATACTATCATGATTAAAAGAATAGGTATGCTTACCAGCGGCGGTGACTGTCAGGCTCTTAACGCTACCATGCGAGGAGTAGTAAAGGGACTGAGTAACAATTTGGATGAACTGGAAGTTTATGGATTTGATGATGGATATAAAGGACTGATCTATGGTAAATACCGTATGCTTACATCCAAAGATTTTTCCGGAATCCTTACACAGGGCGGCACAATCCTCGGAACATCCAGACAGCCATTCAAACTGATGCGTGTTCCGGATGAGAATGGCCTGGACAAGGTTGAAGCAATGAAGCAGACTTATTATAAACTCTGCCTGGACTGCCTTGTGATCCTTGGCGGAAATGGTACACAAAAGACAGCAAACCTTCTGAGAGAAGAAGGACTGAACATTATCCATCTTCCAAAGACTATTGATAATGACATCTATGGCACAGACATGACCTTTGGTTTCCAGAGTGCGGTAAACATTGCCACAAATGCCATTGACTGTATCCATACGACAGCATCTTCACATGGACGTGTATTTATCGTAGAGATCATGGGACACAAGGTAGGAAGTCTGACACTTCATGCAGGTGTTGCAGGTGGTGCGGATATCATCCTGATTCCTGAGATCCCATATGATATCAAAAAAGTTACCGCAGCAATCCAGAAACGCGCCAAAGCAGGCAAGCGTTTCACAATCCTTGCAGTTGCAGAAGGTGCGATTTCCAAAGAAGACGCAGAACTTCCTAAAAAGAAATACAAAGAGAGACTGGAAGCCCGAGCAAAGAAATATCCGTCCGTTTCCTATGAGATTGCTGACCAGATCTACAAAGAGATCGGAAGCGAAGTCCGCGTTACAGTTCCGGGACATACACAGAGAGGCGGAGAACCATGTCCGTATGACCGCGTTCTTTCCACAAGAATCGGTGCAGGTGCAGCGCAGGCGATCATGGATGGTGAATATGGCATCATGATCGGCGTGGTAAACGGCAAAATTAAACGTGTACCTCTTGAAGAGTGTGCAGGTAAGCTTAAGATGGTATCACCGAAAGATCAGCTTGTAGTTGCTGCCAAACAGATCGGTATCAGCTTTGGTGACTGATTAAGTGAAACAGTACTTGACTGACAGATACTTTTTCATATAAGATATGGATGTAAAAAAGACCGCCGCGGGAATTTTTCCGCGGCGGCTGTGATAATAAGATAGAGATAACTATTTGGCGCGCTGCTGACAGTGGGGGTGCTGAATAGTTACGATAGGAGTTTACTCATGAGTTACACTGCTCTTTACAGAAAGTTCAGACCGGATAATTTCGCGGATGTCAAAGGTCAGGATCACATAGTGACTACTCTGACAAATCAGATTAAGCATAACCGTATCGGCCATGCGTATCTGTTCTGTGGCACCAGAGGAACCGGTAAAACAACAGTAGCCAAAATTCTGGCGAAGGCAGTCAACTGTGAGCATCCCGTAAATGGCAGCCCCTGTAATGAATGTGCCATGTGCAAGGCAATCCAGGCAGGAACTGCAATGAATGTGATCGAGATCGATGCTGCATCCAACAATGGTGTGGATAATATACGTGAGATCAGAGAAGAGGTTTCTTACCGCCCTACAGAAGGTAAATATAAAGTATATATTATTGATGAGGTTCATATGCTTTCCACAGGTGCCTTCAATGCCCTGCTGAAAACACTGGAGGAACCACCGTCTTATGTTATGTTTATCCTGGCAACTACAGAGGCGCACAAGATTCCGATTACGATTTTATCCAGATGCCAGAGATATGATTTCCACAGAATCACCATAGACACTATCGCGGCCAGACTGGATGAACTGCTCAAAGTTGAAGGTGTAGAAGCTGAGGAAAAAGCAGTCCGATATGTAGCGAAAGCGGGAGATGGTTCCATGCGAGATGCGCTCAGCCTTCTCGACCAGTGTATTGCTTTTTATCTTGGACAGGAACTTACCTATGATAAAGTTCTGGAGGTTCTGGGAGCCGTTGACACCGAAGTGTTTAGCAAGCTTTTGCGAAAAGTGATCCGGGGAGATGTGACAGGTTCCATTCATATCCTGGAGGAACTGATCGTAGGAGCAGGGAACTGAGCCAGTTTGTGGGAGATTTTACCTGGTATATGAGAAATCTTCTTCTCGTTAAGACTTCTGAGAATCCGGAGGAAGCGATCGATGTCTCATCCGACAACATGAAGCTTCTGAAAGAAGAGAGCACCATGCTGGATGTGGAGACGCTGATGCGGTATATCCGTATTTTTTCGGATTTGTCCAACCAGATCCGATATGCAACCCAGAAAAGGGTTCTCGTGGAGATTGCACTGATCAAGTTGTGCCGTCCTGCAATGGAGACTAATCTGGATTCTGTTCTGGACAGACTGCGTGTGCTGGAACAGCGGATGGATGAACGTCCGGTACAGCAGGTGATCGTGCAGCAGGGTTCAGGGAAAATACCGGCAGAAACCGGGGCAGTTCAGGAACCGGAGGGAAACAAAGCACCGGCGAAAGCGGCACCGGAAGATTTGCAGAAGATCGTGGCAGGCTGGAGAGTGATCACAGGACAGACGACAGGGATGTTCAAACAGATGCTTCAGAAATCTGTTCCGAAGTATAACAGTGAGACAGGAGAACCTGTTCTTTATGTGGAATTTCAGGATTTTCTGGGGCAGTCCTATGTGGACAATCCGGAAGCGAAGAAAGAGCTTCAGGACATTATCACTGCCCAGACAGGAAAACAGTAGAGATCCAGATGCTGGTGGCAGATAAGCATCAGCATACAAATCTGGCAAATATCACAGTGGACCAGGCGATAAAGAATAATATCCACATGGATGTTGTGATAGAGGAAGATCCTGATGAGGAAAAAGGAGAATAAATATTGTTACTGTTCACACACCACTATCCCGCGAGGTGTTTTGGCATGAATATGCCAAATCCCGAGACATACAAGCCAAAATTCCATTGCCGCAGCAATCTGGAATGAATTTTGGCTACGTTACTGTGAACGGAGTGAACAGTAACAATATTTCCATATTCCATGTACAGCATAAGAACAGAAAAAAATACAGCTTCTGAACCTGCCATAACCGGCGTATCTGTAGACATTGTAAGTCATGGCTGCTGATTTCAGTTTGTTTCTGGATTTGCCGCCTTCGCTGAGACGGTATTTCAGATAGGGTTTGTTGATTCCGGCAGCACAGCCGTATTTTCGCAGGATTTTCAGCCAGGTGATATAATCCTCATGGCTGTCGTCATGCTCCATGGGAAATTCACGCGCCACATCCCTTCTGAGTATTACCGAAGAACAGTTGATGCTGTTATGTTTCAGAAGTTCTCTGTAGGTGATCTTCTCTTTTACAGGGATTGTCCGTCCTGTACTGCTTCCGTCCGCTTTCATCAGTTCCCGCCCTGTAGAACACAGCACGTATCCAGTCTCTTCCAGACGTTTCAGCTGTTCTTTCAGCTTGCCTGACTCCCACCAGTCATCTGCATCCAGAAAAGAAATGTAGGTTCCCTGTGCCAGCCCGACTCCTCTGTTTCTGGAGCCTGCAGCTCCCATATTCTGTTCATTCTTAATATACCGAAAGTCCTCTCTGCCCTCATAGGCAGACAGGACTTCCTCTGTATGGTCTGTAGAACCGTCATCGATCACCAGAAGTTCCAGCGAAACTCCCTGTTCATAGACGGATTCCACAGCCTTTCTAATATATTTTTCTCCGTTGTAAACCGGCATGATCACAGATACCAGCGGTTTATTCATTGTCATTCCTCCGTTTTATTCTCTGACACTCCGGCGTTTTTCCCGGAATCCTTCAACGCATTTACCTGTCTGTCATCTACTCCCTCAGATACTTCTTTCTGGAAAAAGATTTTAACTGTCATAAAGATCAGCTTGATATCCAGCAGGAAGGAATAATTCTCAATATAAAACAGATCCAGCTTTAATTTGTCATAAGGAGTTGTATTATACTTACCGTAGACCTGCGCATATCCGGTAAGACCTGCTTTAACTTTCAGACGATAATAGAATTCCGGAAGCTCTTTCTCATACTCAAGCATGATACTTTCACGTTCCGGACGCGGACCTACCAGAGACATATCTCCCTTAAATACATTGAAAAGCTGAGGAAGCTCGTCCAGATGAAGATTTCTCAGCACATGACCTACCGGTGTGATACGGGAATCATGCTTGGATGCCAGTCTTGCACCGTTTTTCTCCGAATCTACGCACATACTGCGGAATTTACAGATCTTAAAGGGCTTTCCACCCAATGTCAGACGGTCCTGAAAATAAAACACCGGACCTCTGTCGTATGCTTTTACCGCAATCGCTATGATCAACATGATCGGTGAAGTGATTATAATGCCGATCCCTGAGATCAGAATATCCATAACTCTCTTTGCAGCACGCTGGTCTACTGCCAGTCCCATATTTCTGGATACCAGAAGCGGTGTGTCAAAAGATGGATGCGTTCACTTCCCATAAGAATGATGTCTGAAATCTTCGGACTCACATAGCATCGGACAGAATGTGCAAAACAGTATTTCAGATAACGGTTTCTCTCTGTTGAATGCAGATCCCAGATGATCACGCCGTCATAATCCTGCATCATCTGATGGATTTTTTCTTCTCCCACACTGATGTGTACCTTGCCGCTGATGTCATATTTGTCCTTTCGGGAATTCATCTTATGGATCAGGTCGTCCCCCGGATCCCGGTCACCGTAAATGACCAGAAGCCGGCGTGCGCGGTAAAGTCCGGAATAGATATACCTTGAACCAAATATCCAGATAATGATCAGCACCAGCTGTATTCCTGTCATCTCGATCATAGGCCATACGCTCAGGAACCACCTGTTGATCAGGGTGATCTCCAGATATTCCACCACATTGGTACACAAAAGTGCCAGTGTCAGCGAATAAAATACATCAATCCTCTTAAGATATCCAACCTTAAGTCCTCCGTACAATTTGGCAAACAGAGCAAACATCAGACCGTAGATTGCGATCAGTACCCAGTTACCTTTGCGCCAGAAAGGCTCGTCGATCTGTCCTCTGTAAACGGAATACCACACCCATGCAAAGACCGCCGCCTGTGCCAGAACCACCAGACTCGCCAGACAAAATACGATAAATCGTTTATAATCTTCTCTTTTACTCACGTGATAACCTCTGTTTCTCTGTAACTGTTGTTACTGTTCATTGTTTTCACAGTTACGTTTCTTCAAATCTGTTACCGTTTGCTTCGCTCACAGCAACATAAATTCTTACCTATTATAGCGTAAGAATTATTATACGTCCACCTGTTTCACTTAAATTTATACAACTAAAGTAATTCCAGTTACTGTTCACACACCACTATCCCGCAAGGTGTTTTGGCATGAATATGCCAAAATCCCGAGACATACAAGCCAAAATTCCATTGCCACAGGCAATCTGGAATGAATTTTGGCTATGTTACTGTGAACGGAGTGGACAGTAACTAATTCCAGGTTACTGTGACCTTTACTCTCTGATGGATTGGATTGTCTGCAGTACTCCGTAGAATTAATAAGAATTCATATATCAGCATAATTTACATATAACTGCAGCCTCCCGTCTTACAATTCCACTCGATATTTGTATATAATGTATATTTTTTCGTCGATTTTACTTGACTTGTAGCGAAAATTTTACATATTTTTTTCAGAAACCTATGGAAAAATGTCAGGAAAAAATGTATAATATTACCTAACAAATGAAAGCGAGGGTTCACTATTATGAAACAAAATAGTATGTTGGCCATGATCCTGGCCGGCGGTCGTGGCAGCCGTCTGCATGATCTTACCAATAAAGTGGCAAAGCCGGCCGTTTCATACGGCGGTAAATATCGTATCGTAGACTTTCCTTTAAGTAACTGTGCCAACAGTGGCGTTGATGTTGTAGGTGTACTTACACAGTATGAATCTATCCAGCTGAACAGTTATGTGGCAGCCGGCGGACGCTGGGGTCTTGATGCCAAAGACAGCGGTGTTTACGTTCTTCCTCCACGTGAAAAAGCAGATGAGAATCTGAATGTATACCGCGGAACTGCAGATGCAATCTCCCAGAATATTGATTTCATTGATAAATTTGATCCTGAATACGTTCTCGTTCTTTCCGGTGACCATATTTATAAAATGAACTATGACAAGATGCTTGCAGCCCACAAAGAAGCAAAGGCAGATGCAACCATCGCAGTTATCGGAGTTCCGATGAAAGAAGCAAGCCGTTTCGGTATCATGAATACTGATGAATCCGGACGTATCGTAGAATTCGAAGAGAAACCTGAGCATCCGAAGAGCAACCTTGCATCCATGGGTATCTATATCTTCACCTGGAAACTCCTCCGCAAGATGCTGATGGCTGATATCAAGAATCCGGATTCCAGCCATGACTTCGGTAAGGATATCATCCCTACTATGCTTAACGATAACAGAACTCTTTATGCATATAAATTTGAAGGATACTGGAAAGATGTTGGTACCATCGACTCTCTCTGGGAAGCAAACATGGATCTGTTAAGTTCCAAGAATGAACTGGATCTGGGTGATCCGTCATGGAAGATTTATACAGAAGATGTTACCGCACTTCCACAGTACATCAGCGCAGAAGCAGATGTTAAAGATGCATATATCACACAGGGCTGTGCTGTTCAGGGCGAAGTTAAGCATTCCGTTCTCTTTACAGGTGTTAAGATTGGTGCAGGTGCCAGAATTATCGACAGTGTACTGATGCCGGGTGTTGTTGTAGAAGAGGGTGCCGTTGTTCAGCGTGCACTTGTAGCTGACGGTGTCCGCATCGGTAAAGGTGCAGTTGTCGGTGCCGCAGACAGTGAACACATTGAGCTTGTAGCGAAACGCGTAAAGGGGGCAGAATAATATGTATAAGGCATTTGGAATCGTAAGCTCTTCCGGGAGAAATATTTATGTAGATGGTATGCAGGATTATCGCCCAATCGGTGCGTTTTCTTTCCTTGGCAGATACAGAGTCATTGACTTCCCTATCTCCAATATGACCAACAGTAACATTGAACGTATTCAGGTCTATATCAATAATAAACCCCGTTCTGTTGTAGAACATCTTGGAACAGGACGTCATTACAATATCAACTCCAAGAGCGGCAAACTTCAGCTTCTCTTCTCAGAGCACAATAATGACAATGATATCTATAACACCGATATCTCCTGCTATCTGGACAACATGGAGTCCCTCAGCAGAATGAATCATCCGTATGTTGTCATTGCCCCGAGCTATATGGTTTATTCAATTGATTTTGACCAGTTTTTACATACACACATTGAGTCCGGTGCAGATGTTACCCTGCTTTATCACGCTGTTGATAATGCAAAAGAGGCTTATCTTACCTGTAATGTTCTGGACTGAACCGCCAGAAAGGTGTGGAATCCATCGAACCGAATCATGGTAATAAGAAGAATCAGTATGTTTATATGGATACCTGTGTTATGAAAACAGAGCTTTTCATCAGCCTTATCAAAGAAGCCAAGAATCTTTCTTCCATGTATACACTGGCAGACATCCTGAATGATAAATGCGAAACTCTGGACATCCGCGGCGTTGCACACAAGGGATTCTTTGCAAGCATTACAGACTTCCCAAGTTACTATGCTGCAAACATGGCTCTCCTTAATTACAAGTCAGCTCAGGAACTTTTCCATGATAACTGGCCAATCTATACACGTACCAATGATTCCTGCCCGACTCAGTATTTCAATACTGCAGATGTGAAGAATTCCGTAATCTCCAACGGCTGCCAGATTGAAGGTACTGTTGAGAATTCCGTAATCGGTCGTGGATGCGTCATTAAAAAGGTGCTGTTGTAAGAAACAGTGTTGTTCTCGCTGAAGTTACTGTAGGTGAGGGTGTTCACGTAGAGAATGAAGTAGTCGACAAATGGGCGAAACTCGTTCATAAAAAAGAAATCGTTTCCCCGGCTGAACAGCCTGGTTATATCAGAAGAAATGATACTCTGTAATTAATGATTAATTAGATTAAATGCAAAGCCCCCGGAAGTGGTCACTTCCGGGGGCTTTGTTTGTGTTTACTTAAATTTCACAAACTCTTCACATTTTCCTCTTGCATTTCATTTTTAGCGTGTTATAATACAGTTGTAACAAAGATAAAGAACAAACAACTGAATACTCAAAAATACTTAACACCACCTGGAGCATTTCGGATGCTCATAAATTAAAGATAGTGTCAAGCGTGTCACCTCAGCTGTAAAATGGAGGAAAAGTCAAATGAATACTTTAAAAGCTGAAAAAAGAACAATGGACACAAAGGCCAAAAGATTAAGAAGAGAAGGCTACGTTACAGGTAACGTATTTGGCAGAGAGATGGAAGGTTCTCTTCCTGTTAAAATCGAGAAATCTGCTGTCGAGAAACTTCTCAAGACAAGTAACAAAGGAAGCCAGATTATGCTGGATGTAGATGGTCAGTCATATGACGTACTGATCAAAGAGATCCAGTTCAATCCGTTAAAAGGACAGGTGGATGAAATAGATTTCCAGGCACTGGTAAGCAACGAGAAAGTACATTCCGTAGCAGAGATCGTACTTGTAAACCACGACAAACTGGAAGCCGGTGTATTACAGCAGCATCTGGAAGAAATCTCCTTCAGAGCTCTCCCATCAGCACTGGTAGACAAAATTATGGTAGATGTCGGTGACATGAAAGTCGGCGACGTAATCAAAGTCAAAGACCTCGCCATCGCCCAGGACAAAGATGTAGACTTAAAGACAGACCTTGAAGCTGCAGTTGTATCCGTAGCCGCCGTTCACGTAGACCCGGCTCTGGAAGCTGAAGAAGAGGCTGCTGCCGAAGAAGAAGCTAAATAACATAATATCTCTTTTAACATTTATTCAGGTACGCCCAGAGGCGTACCTGAATTTTTTTAATAATTGACCTTTCCAGATACCTGCACTATTCTGTTCCCGTACTATTCTTTCTCTTGCTCCTGCTCCAGCAGCCTGAATGACAATTCCAGATAAAAAATTTCCTCCGGATCATCCAGCTCAGACTGCAGGATTTCCTTAATCCTGTCCAGCCTGTAAGAAACGTACTGCGGTGGATAAACAATTCCCTTGCCGCCTGAGTTGCACTGAGATGCTGCTCCAGATACACTCTCAATGTCTCCATATACTGAGTCTGATTCTCCTCATCATGCTTCTTCAATTCCAGCAGCCCTTCATGACAGATCATTGTTCCCGGCAATCTTCTTGTTGCCTGTTCCAGAATATAAGTCAATGCCACCTGACCGAAATAATGAATCCACAGATAAGCTTCTTACGGCTTCCTACATCCAAAGCCGTCTTCGCCTGCACATACTGCCGTCTCAGATTCATATGTCCTGTCATCACCCTGCTGTATCCGGCTTTCAGATAAGTATCCCTGATAAAATAAACCAGTTTTCCGGCTACTTCCTCCTGGCTTTTTCCAAGTCTGGTAAGGTCAAAAAATGCCACAATTTCATCCTGATAAAGAAAACTCACAGAATCCTCAAATTTCTTCTTAATATATCGGCAGATTGCCTTTGTGGAAAGATTCTGCTGATTCAGATAGGTAATCTGCAGGATCAGGCACATATATTCATGATTTCCACTCCATCCCAGTTCACTCAGTTCTCTACTCACCTGCATATAATCCGCAGTTCTGTCAGACAAAATCCTGACAAAAATCTGCTCCATATCCCTGTCCGGATCTTCTTCCTCCGCTTCATGCGCAAGCAGATACTCCAGTTTCTCCACCAGAATATCCAGTACACAGATAACTCTCAGTGTAATCTCTGATCTGCACTCAGTCAAAACCAGCCTGTGAGTTGCTTTCCCATCCACAAACAGATTTCTGTTCATCGAACGACATCCACTGATGTAAGCCGGAAACATCACATATTCATGCGTATCTGCCATATCTCGATAAGTCTCATTCTGCAAAAGTGCATTTACATATTCCATATTCACCCCGTCATCTGTATACAGCCGCGCCCTCGGCGGCAGATACTCGCTTCCCGCTTCCGCCACAAAGGTAAAATCCAGTCCTGTTACAGTCATCGGATTCTGCAGAAATTCCGATGTCACCTGCAAAAGCCTGTCCATTCCGGCATGTTCTAACATCAGATCATGAATCTTCCGTTCCCATTCATCAGCCGCATCAAAAATCTCCTGCACATCATTCATAAATTCTGCTATTTCTTCCAGACTATCAAGTGCAATATGAATATACGGAATCTGCTGAAGCTCTTCTGATGCAGCATCAATTTCCTCTCTCCCACAAAATACCCAGAGTATATTTTCAGCAGTCAGAACTGCCGATTCCCACTCTTTGTCATATCTCTGTACCACATAAACATGCCCATGTCGAAATGTTTCTTTTTTTTCATAACACAAAAAGGGGCGCAGATATCCGTCTGAACCGGATAAAGTTCCCCTTTCCGTAATTTCATATTTCTCTTTTATTTTTTCATATAAATAAACTGATGACAGCTGCAAGTCTACAATCCTCCTGTCACATAATTGAAGCACCTATTTTACCAGTCAATTCTATAGCAATTTAACTCACATTATGTCTTTCTTATACGTACCTGTCAGCCCGGTTCTCACACAATAAACGTCTTCGCAACTTCCACAGCCTCAATACAGTTCTCTGTATAGGCATCTGCTCCCATATTCTTCGCCAGCTGCTCCGTTACTGCACCTCCACCAACCATAATCTTAAATTTATGCTTATTGCTGCTTCGTTTCAGAGACTTCACCACCTGCTCCATCTCCGGGATTGAAGTACTCAGAAGCGAGGAGATACACACGATCGACACATCAGGATTCTGCTTCACTGCACGCAGAAACTGCTTCTCAGAAATATCCACTCCCAGATCGATCACCTTAAATCCGGCACTACGAAACATGATCGCAACCAGATTCTTACCTACATCATGCAGATCACCTTCCACCGTTCCAAGGATCACAGTTCCGATATTCCTCCTGCCAAACTGCGAGTCCTGTTCCTCCAACAATTCAAAACCCTTGCGCACACTTCGGCTGCTGCCAGAATTTTAATAATATCCGCTCCATTGGATTTGTAATTCTCCCCCACTGTTCGCATAGCCGGAGTCATGGCCTCTTCCACAATCCGCCCTGCAGGAATATGCTGTTTCAATGCCTCCTTCACCAGCTTCTCTGTCTCCCCCGGATGTCCGTCTTCAATTGTTTTTCTTAACTGTTCCAGTACTGTCATATCCTCAAGCCACCCTTAATACCTTCTGCCAAAAATCCCCCGCCCTGCGACGAAGGATTTTTTGTTTTTTCAAACACGCTCTGAGCTTTCAATATCTGTATTTTATCATAGCTCACTGTTATTTACAACGAAAACTGACTTACCTGATTCGGCTAAAATGTTATTCCGTTACTGTTCACACACCACTGTCCCGCGAGGTGTTTTGGCATGAATATGCCAAAATCCCGAGACATACAAGCCAAAATTCCATTGCCACAGGCAATCTGGAATGAATTTTGGCTACGTTACTGAGAACGGAGTGAACAGTAACGTTATTCCAGAAGGTAACAGCTCGTATAAGCAATCGTACAATCCCCATAATAATACTGTAGATCATTGGCCTGACAGACCTGTGTTACCAGCATCCCGTAAGCCTCCATCGATGAGAAAGCCTGTTTCGGAAACCTGCATGGAGCATCCGGATAAGTACAGACCTTACATTTCGTACAGCATCCCGCACCAATCGCCAGCATATCCGGATAAATCTCCCGAAGTTTCTTCTCAAATTCCACAAAATACTCCTTATGTCTGGCTTCCGTTTCCATCATTCCCTCGCCATCAAAAACATCCTCCAATTCACCAACTGTCTGAACAATAATCCCATACTTATACTGCCGGACTTTCGCTTCACATTCCTCAAGAGAGCCACATCCCGGAGGACAGCTCCAGCACTTATCATACTTATGACAGGTATCTGCTGCACACATCTGTCGAACCTCCGGCTTCAGCTCAATCGTATCACAATCCAGCAACACCACATGCGAAAACCCCTGCTCCATTCCCATTTGCTCTATTTTTTTTATATCCATAATCTAACCCCTTACTCTCTTGTATAGTCTATAGCAACCTCATCAGGCAGATAAAATTATCCTCTTCGCGCCTCAGTTCTGCACCGAATAACTGCTCCGCAGTTTATCAGAAGAAATCTGCACTTCTCAATAATTCAATCAGGCGGATAAAATCATTCACCTGTCTCAAATCCCAGTTCATCAATAAAATGATCCTGAAAATCAGCCGAAGCAGCCAGCTCAACGAATTCAATCTTTCTCACCAGCTCATCCATCTCCAGCATTTCCTTCTCATTCACAAGTGCGATCTTCGCCCCCTCACCAGCAGCGTTTCCCACTGGTTTCACTTTCTTCACAAGCGTCGCCGGAAGCAAGCCAATCTTCCCGGCACTGACCGGATCCATATAGTTGCCAAAAGCACCTGCAATATATACCGAACAAATATCATCTTCTGTAATCCCAAGCCGTTCCATAAGCATCTGAATTCCCGCTGCAATCGCAGCTTTCGCAAGCTGAACCTCTCCGAGATCCTTCTGAGTCAGATAAACCCCTCTCTCATTACCGCCCCGCTCTGGCGGTACCAGAATAAACACACCTTGCTTCTCCTGTCCGCTTCTCAGCACACCATTCTCATCCAGCATTCCAGCATCCAGAAGACCCGCCACCAGATCGATCAATCCCGAACCACACAAACCAACCGCCGGCTTATTCCCAATAGTTGTATAGTTCCACTTCCCATCCTCATACTTCACATGATCCACAGCCCCGGCCGCGCCACGCATTCCACACTCAATCTTCGCACCCTCAAAAGCAGGCCCGGCCGCAGTAGAACAGGTCACCATCCGCTCCCTGTTTCCCAGAACCATCTCACCATTCGTTCCAATATCTATCATCAGAGAAATTTCTTCCTGCTGATCCTGCCTGATAGCCAGCAGACATCCACAGGTATCCGCTCCCACATATCCTGCAATATCCGAAAGCATGAGCAACTCTGCACGCTCCTGCACAGCCAGACCATAATCCCCCGCATTCAGCACCAGCCTCTCACTCACAGCCGGAGTATAGGGCGCATGTACCAGCGAAGCCGGAGAAATCCCCAGAAACAGATGATGCATACAGGTATTTCCCACAACACACACCTGAAAAACATCCTCTCTCCTTATCCCTGCATCCTCTGCCAGACTTCCCAACATCTCATTAACCGCTTTCCGAACACACATACTTAACGCTTCTGTTCCATGCTCCAGCGCATAATTCGCCCGCATGATCACATCCGCACCATACTGCGCCTGCGGATTCATCCTGCTCTCAACTGCCAGAGTCCTCCCATCCGCACCATCCAGCAAATACCCCGCAATGGTAGTCGTCCCAATATCAAACGCTGCCAGACACCTCCGACCAGCTTCCTTCCTCATTTCCAGAATCCGCCGTCTACTGTAAATCACATACCATTCATCAGAATCCCTGCGCATCCCATACAATTCACCCGCCAGCTTCAGATCCACCTCCATCTGCCCCGGCTCAACCTCACCATCTGTCTCCGCCAGCGTATCCAGCAGCCTCTGCCAGTCCGACCGCTTCTCCCCTGCTTTCGCCTTCTCCAACTCAACCTGAGCCATCCGTAGTCCCGGTTCAAACACAACTTCTCTGTTAAATCCATCCGTCAAAATCTTTTCATTGCCAGCCCTGTCCAATGTCTCCACTACACAAGTCTCACCTTCACCAATCCGCACCTGACACGCTTTAACCACTTCCCCATTAATCTTAACCAGACACTTCCCACATTTCCCCAGACCGCCACAAGGCGCATCCGGCCTCAAACCCGCCCGAATCTCAGCTTCCAACACAGACATCCCGACATTCACTTCTATCTCAATCCCTTCACGCACAAACTTAACCCAAGCCATAAAAACCTCCCACATATCCAATCATCACAACAACCAACAGCCAGCTCAGAAAAATATTTTATTTCATGTGCATTTGCAGGGGTCTTAGATATTCTTAGCTCTCAGAAATCTGCGTTATGAGCAGACTGTATCACTGTCTGAGCGAAGTTTGCAACGGAGCGAGTTTGAGAAGGCTGCTCATGCCTTTAGCAGATTTCTGAGAGGTTAGAATATCTTAGACCCCGAAACCGCACATGAAATAAAATATTTTTCTGAGCGTCCCCTTTTCCCATTATAACACACTCCAAAAAAATCCCAAAATACACGAAAGGACCACTCCACAGAGCAGTCCCCTCATAATATTTTCATGTTATACTAAACCCGCACTAGCAATCAGATCAGGCCGCCAACTTCTTAGCCAGTGACGCCGCACTAGCCGCATCATCAGAATATCCGTCAGCACCAATTTCCTCAGCAAAAGCTTCTGTAATCGGTGCTCCGCCAACCATAACCTTAATATTACCTCTGAAATCCGCCGCATTCAACGCCTCAACAGTCTCCTTCAGAGCCGGCATAGTAGTAGTCAGCAACGCAGAAAGAGCAATGATCTTAACATCCGGATTCTCTTTATAGCACTCAATAATCTTAGCCGCCGGAACATCGACTCCAAGATCGATCACCTCAAATCCGGCACTCTCGATCATCATGGCAACCAGATTCTTACCAATATCATGAAGGTCACCGGAAACCGTAGCAATGATAACCTTACCAAGTGCACCTGTAGAACCAGATGCCAGATGCGGTTTCAGAACCTCAACACCTTTCTTCATAGCACGAGCTGCAACCAGCATCTCCGGAACAAAGATCTCACCATTTTTGAATTTCTCACCAACTACAGACATCGCACCGATCATACCATCATTCAGAATCGCAACCGGATCATCACCCTCATCAATGGCTTCCTGTACAGCCGGTCCTACTAATTTCGCTTTCCCTTTTTCAACTAATTCCGCAACTTCATTTATCTTAGACATAATCAAATCCTCCTGTTATTTCTCAATTTCAGATTCCAACCACTTAATTCATTTACACAGTTTCTGCAGATTCAACCTACTTCTTCTTTGTTGTACCAATTAAGCCTTCTCTGTAAGCCCCTATATATTCCATACAATAATCATCCAGACCAAGTAATGCTTCTGTTGCATAAACCAGTCCAAGCATATCCTTATTTGTCGGATCCATAATTCCACTGTCCAGTCCTGCATTCATTGCCAGTACCAGGAACCCGTAATTAATCAGCTTACGAACCGGCAGATTAAAGGAAATATTACTGATTGCTGCCGTAATATGAATGGTCGGATACTGCTCACGTACACTTGTGATCGTCTCAATATTCGTTGCAATACCATCCTCAGAAGTACAAAGCATCTCAACCAGCGGATCAATGTGAATCCTGTCCGGAGCAATTCCGTACTCTTTCGCTTTCGCCATGATCTTGTCAAAAACTTTCAGACGGTCTGCTGCACATTTCGGAATACCTGTATTGTCACTCAGCAGCGCAATTACCTGCCATCCCTCATTTCCCGGCTCAGCATGATCGGGAAAATCGTATCAATCTTATGTCCCTCTCCTGATACAGAGTTAAAAATTCCAGGTTTCTTACAGACTTATAAGCCTGTGCCAGAACATCCGGACTCGGGCTGTCAATTGAGATCGGAAGATCTGTAACCTCCTGGATACAGTCGATCATCCATTTCAATGTTTCCACTTCTTCCGCTTCCGGAACAGAAGCGCAACAGTCAATATAAGTAGCTCCGCTTTCCGCCTGAAGCTTTGCTCTTGCTTTAATAAATTCAGAGTCTCTTTTCGCGATCGCTTCTGCAACGATCGGGATAGAACCATTAATTTTCTCACCAATAATAATCATTTTCAAACACCTCCATAGCATCATCCTCTGCAACACCTGAGATCAGAACATAATCTGCCATGGAAGCCTTGTAGATTCAGATGCCTTAATGCCAAATTTCTCTTCATTCAGCTTGTCAATGGAATCACAGAGAGATTTATAAACACCCGGATAAACAGAACCAGGGCCACCCTGAGCGATACACGGAACAAAGTATTTGTTTCCACATTCTTCGCAGACACGACGTACCACTGCATCACAATTCTCATCTGTCCAGCCCTCAAAATCAACTGCACGATTTTCGATACCGCCCATGAAGCTGATCTTTCCGCCATATTTCCTGATCAATTCCGGAAGATTATTGGTTTCCATACATCCCTGCCATACATCGATCCCCATCTCAATCATAGAAGGAACCAGTGTTGCTGCGTAACTGTCAGAATGATGGATAACCAGCTCAACGCCATGACTGTGATAATATCCGTAAATTTCTTTATATGGCTCAAGTAAAAATTCATCAAACATTGCAGGACTCATAAATGTACTGTCCAGTCCACCCCAGTCATCATGATGGAATAATGCATCAGGATGAAGGTTGGAACAGATACCTTCAGCAAGTTCCAGTTCCCACTCTGTCAGATATTTGATCAGATCATGCATTTCATCCGGATTAGTAATATAATAAACCAACGCATTACTGATCTCACACAGATGATGAGTCTGCTCAAATAATCCCGGTGCAACGAAAGCTGCTTTAAATGCCTGTTCTCCGTCAACTGCATCATACTGAGCCTTCACCATATCCCACTGATCCTGGGTAAATTTCAAAGACGGTGCATGTACATAGTCTTTCCAGTCTTCAATATCCTTTACCACGATCTTGTCAGGAGTATGTACAGGAAAAGAACCCGGAACTCCTTTCGGGAAAGTATTGGTTACTCCCCATGCATTCACTACATTTTCCTGACCCGGCTGAAGCAGCGGGTTTGCAAACATAAACGGATGAAAAAGAAGCTGTACTGCTTCATACTGATTAACAAATCTGTCAGGATTTCCGCCTTTTATAACTTCCAGCATATTCTGTTTCGGTGTTAACATATAATCTACCTCCTCATGCAATATGAAAATGCCCCCACATTCCCACATTTGTTTGTTTAATTTGTCGTTCTTTATCTCGTTTACGATGATTTTATTGTAGCATTTATACAATCCAAAATATATAATCAGATATGCGGATTTTTCACGCCCGTATTCCTACAAATTGTATGAATGCATCTCAAGTATTGTGCCAACAGTAACCGGCAGCCATATAATAAATTTTAAAATCAACCGTAAATACACTTGTAACACAACTCTAAACACTGTATAATTTTGTACATACAGATATCAGATTTTAAAATCATTTGTGCACAATAAGACTTTTAAACCTGATTTATCTAAACATGAAGAAATACGATTTATATAACAGATCAACAGATTCCGAATGTTTTACAGTAAATATTTAACAGGTGGTGAACACAATGTTTTCAAAAAAATTATTAATACCTCTGCTATCGCTCAGCCTTCTTGTTACTCCTGCATACAGCAGTCATGCTGCTGAAAATGCAGAGGCCGCGGAAACATCCGTAGAAGGTCAGGGAATGCTTTCCCCTTCTTCATCTTCAGAGAGTTCTGAAAGCGTCTTTAACGGTTCCGGGGCAGGCACATCTTCAGAACCAGTCACAGATGAGAAACTGGAGACAATTTTAAAACAGGTTCAAAGTCAGCTTCCCGCTGAAAACGGAACCTGGGCTGTTTTCATATCCGATCTTGTAAATGGAACCGAGGGCAGTCTTAATGATCAGAAAATGCAGGCTGCAAGCCTGATCAAGCTCTATATCATGGGAGCTGTCTACGAGAATTATGATCAGATAACCGGACAATACGGCAGGGATTCTGTAGACTCCAATCTGTACTCCATGATCACAGTCAGCGATAATGATGCAGCCAATACCCTGACAACTTATCTTGGCGGCGGCGATTCCGCAGCAGGTATGCAGGCTGTCAACAGTTTCTGCCAGGCACATGGCTATGACCAGACTCACATGGGACGTATGCTCCTTGCCAGCAATGAGAATGATGATAACTACACATCTGTAGGAGACTGTGGTCATCTCCTGCAGGAGATTTATAAACAGGATACATCCGGCTACACCCATGCCGCTGATATGTTTAATCTGCTCAAGGCACAGACACGCTGTAACAAAATTCCCGCACAGCTTCCGGAAGGAGTCAAAACCGCAAATAAAACCGGAGAACTTGACAACGTGGAAAATGATGCCGGAATCATCTATGATTCCAAAAATGACGTAGTAATCGTATTTATGTCCCAGAATCTCTCAAGTGCCGGTTCCGCACAGAATACGATCGCTACCTTAAGCAGAACGATTTACGATTACTATAATTAAATAATGTACTCTCAAAGTACATAATAACCCAAAGGAGGGATTCACTATGAAAAAAAGAAAAAATATTGCAATTCCCATGATTCTTGCAGCTACGATTGCTGCTGTATCTGTACCCTGCAGCTCACAGATCGTTATGGCATCTGACACTTATCAGGTAGGTGTAAGTAAAGGGTATCTGGCTCTGCGCTCTGCCATGGCTTATGATTCCTCCAACGAGATCGGCGAGCTGTATTCCGGTGATACTGTTGAAGTTACAGAATATACCACCAGTGATTACTGGTACGTCTATTCTCCAAAACTGAACAGATCCGGATACGTAAATAACGATTACCTGTATTTCCTCTCATCACAGCCGACAAGTTCGTCCGGTTCTTATACTGTCAGTGTTGCCAAGGGTTATCTGGCTTTGCGTTCTGCAAAGGCTTATGACTCTTCCAACGAAATCGGACAGTTATACTCCGGTGATACTGTAACAGTTTCTGACAGCAGTGATCCTCAGTACTGGTATGTCTATTCTCCGAAACTGAACTTATCCGGCTATGTAAATAAAGATTACTTATATTACAGTGGCGATACTGCTGCCAGTGCACAGAGTTCTTCCGGAGATTCAAGGACTGTCAGTGTTGCCAAGGGTTATCTGGCTCTGCGTTCCGCAAAAGCTTATGATTCCTCCAATGAGATCGGACAGCTGTATTCCGGCGATACAGTTCAGCTTATTGACACCAGCGATTCCCAGTACTGGTACGTTTACTCTCAGAAGTTAGGAAAAAACGGATATGTAAATAAAGATTATCTGATTGGCAGAACAACCACATATGCCACCAGAACAGTCAGTGTTGCTACCGGTTATCTGGCTCTGCGCTCTGCGAAGGCTTACGACTCTTCCAACGAGATCGGACAGTTATATTCCGGCGATACAGTTCAGCTTGTGGATACAACTGATGTACAGTACTGGTATATTTACTCCCAGAAACTCTGCAAATATGGTTATGTAAATAAAGATTATTTATATTAATCTTTTTCGTAACACTATAAACAGTTACGCTTCTTTACGTTCACCATATACAACAAAACAGAAAGGACTCACAGTTATGAGCCCCAAACGACAGGTTAACCATAACATTCGTAAACACTTTAACACAATCATTTACAATATTTCACGTTACGCGGAAATTGCTCTTTCTATGGTAATTCTGCTGGTGATCGCACTGGCAGGCTTCCGGCTGATCATGGAGGTTGCAGATACTTCTGTTATGTCCATGGATACAGAATTTTTCAGCACTTTCCTTTCCCAGGCTTTGTCTCTGGTAGTAGGCGTGGAATTTGTAAAAATGCTCTGCCAGCATTCCGCACAGACAGTTGTTGAGGTTCTGATGTTTGCCACAGCACGTCAGATGGTAGTCGAACACCTCGGGCCAGCAGAAACTCTTCTTGGCGTACTCAGTATCGCAATTCTGTTTGCGATCCGCAAATATCTTATGACAGACAACGATGACATGAATGCTCATAACTGTCCGAAGAATACTGAAGAAAATTAAAGAAAACAAAAAACTGCATATCAGATACGATCTGTAAATTCTACCGGTCGTATCTGATTATGCAGTTTCTTTTTATTTCCACATGCTGATAAACGGGCGTCTCAAAAAAAGTAATTTTATATGATATATTCTATAGTTATGGTTATCAGCATGATGGGCGCTTATTTAATAATTACC
>ENA-OQEX01000119-OQEX01000119.1-human-gut-metagenome-genome-assembly--contig:-NODE-119-length-46942-cov-8.016298_pt1 | contig 46942 bp, 51 predicted proteins | sample MGYA00242802_ERZ504649 | MGnify/ENA primary metagenome ERZ504649 (study PRJEB26092, sample SAMD00036194) | human gut metagenome | host: Homo sapiens | study: EMG produced TPA metagenomics assembly of...
GGTACTCGTTGATGAGGTTCTCGTAGAAGTCGAGCATGTAGCCGGCCTCACGGTCGTCGCCTTCGAAGTGGTACTTGCCGGTCTCCTTGTTGTAGAACTCGGAGGAAGCCACGTCGAGGGAGATGCCGATCTGCTTGCCCGGCTCGTAGCCGGCGGCGGAGATGGCGTCCATGATGTAGTTCAGGGAGTCCTTGTTGGACTTCATCTTCGGAGCGAAGCCACCCTCGTCGCCGAGGCCAGTGGCCAGGCCTTCCTTCTTCAGGACGTTCTTCAGGGTGTGGTAGACCTCAACGCCTGCACGCAGAGCCTCGCTGTAGGTGTCGAAGCCGTACGGGAGATCATGTACTCCTGAATGTCGGTGGCGAAGTCAGCGTGAGCGCCACCGTTCATGATGTTCATGTTCGGAACCGGCAGGATGTGGCCGTTGGTGCCGCCGATGTAGCGGTACAGCGGCTGGCCCGCGGACTCAGCGGAGGCATACAGAGCAGCCAGGGACACGCCGAGGATGGCGTTGGCGCCCAGACGACCCTTGTTCGGGGTGCCGTCGAGCTCGATCATGACCTCATCGAGAGCGCGCTGGTCGGAAGCATCCATGCCGATGACCTTCGGAGCGATCTCTTCGTTCACGCCTTGACGGCATTGAGAACACCCTTGCCCTGATACACGGACTTGTCGCCATCGCGACGCTCCCAAGCCTCAGCTTCACCGGTGGAAGCACCGGACGGAACGAGGCCCAGGCCCTGAGCACCGTCTTCGGTGTCGAGAACGACCTCAACGGTCGGGTTGCCGCGGGAATCGAGAATCTGACGCGCGTAAACGCTTTCAATTACTGCCACAACTACTCCTTATAAACGTTAGGTTGTGATGACATTGCCTAGAATAGTGCGTTTTGTGGACGTATGGCAAACTTATCCGACACGATTTATGTGAACGCTCACACAAATCGTGTCGGACGCGCCCCGAACTTCGCCTGCTATTTCCTTGGCGCTGGCTTCCAGTCAAGGTCATCCAGCAATTGGTTCGTCCAACCAACGATTTCATCAGAGCTCATTGGACCAGATCCCAGCGAACCCGCGAATGGCGTGGGGATCAGGTACGTTTTAGTCATCGGACGGTATTGAATGCCCTTGTAGATTCTGGCCATGCGCATTTGCACGGATTCTCGCGGCTCGAATTTGGCGACACGAACGTTACGGCCTTGCCCGATGATTTCGGTAATGCCCAACTTCCTTGCTTGAACCGAAGTCTCGCCACATCGAACAGCGCCTCGAAATCGACCGGAGGCTTGCCGTAACGATCTGTAAGTTCATCACGCAACTCGTCAAGATCGGCTTCCGTACGAGCACCCGACAACTTGCGGTAGGCTTCCAATCGCAATTTGTCGGAATCGATGTAGCTGACGGGAATGGACGCTTCGATCGGCAGATCGATGGTGACAGCAACCGATTCCGTACGTTCCGGTTCCTTGTACTGCTCGACGGCCTCGGACACCATGCGCACATACAGATCGAAACCAACACCCTCGATATGCCCGCTCTGCTCGTCGCCCAGCAGATTGCCGGTGCCACGCAGCTCAAGATCCTTCATCGCCACGTCAAAACCTGAACCGAGCGCAGTGTTCTGCGCGATGGTGGCCAGTCGGTCATGCGACTGCTGGGTCATCGGCTTGGTCGGATCATATAGGAAGTACGCGTAGGCACGCTCACGGCCTCGCCCGACACGACCACGCAACTGATGAAGCTGGCTTAGGCCGAAACGGTCGGCATGATCGACGATCAACGTATTCGCATTGGAAATATCAAGACCGGTTTCGATGATGGTGGTGCATACGAGCACATCAATGTCGCGATGCCAGAAGTCTCGGATCACACCGTCAAGCTGCTTCTCCCCCATCTTGCCATGGGCGATGCCGACATGCGATTCCGGCACCAGCTCGTGAATCTTCGCGGCAACCGAAGCGATGTCTTGCACTCGGTTGTGCACGTAGAACACCTGGCCACCGCGCAACAGCTCACGTCTGACCGCAGCAGTGACCTGAGCATCCTCATACGCGCCAACGTAGGTAAGCACCGGCAAGCGGTCTTCCGGAGGCGTGGCCAACGTGGACATTTCACGAATGCCTGTAACGGCCATCTCCAGCGTTCGCGGAATCGGTGTTGCCGACAGACTCAGCACATCCACATTGGTACGCAGCGCCTTCAACGTCTCTTTGTGTTCGACGCCGAAACGCTGCTCCTCATCGATGATGACCAGTCCCAGATCCTTGAATTTGACCTTCGGTCCGAGCAGTTTGTGCGTACCGATCACCACATCGACGGAACCGTCTTCAAGTCCCTCGATGGTGTCGTTGATCTCCTTGGTGGTTTGGAAACGGCTCATCGCCCTTACTTCCACCGGGAATCCTTCAAAACGTTCGGTGAACGTCTCGAAATGCTGTTGCACCAGCAATGTGGTCGGCACCAGCACAGCCACCTGTTTGGAATCCTGCACCGCCTTGAATGCGGCACGTACGGCGATTTCGGTTTTGCCGAATCCCACGTCGCCGCAAATCAGGCGATCCATCGGCACGGGCTTTTCCATATCGGATTTGACTTCGTCGATGGTGGTCAGCTGATCAGCGGTTTCTTGGTACGGGAAAGCGTCTTCCAGTTCTTTCTGCCAAGGGGTGTCTTTGCTGAAGGCATACCCCTGCATACGTTGACGTGCCGAATACAGTTTGACCAGATCTTCGGCGATTTCGTGCACATGCTTACGTGCTTTCGCCTTGGTGGCAGCCCAGTCGGATCCGCCCAGTTTGTTGAGTTTTGGAGCGTCGGCACCGATGTATTTGCTGACTTGGTCAAGCTGGTCGGTGGGGATGAACAGTTTGTCGGCAGGTGCGCCGCGCTTGCTGGATGCGTATTCGATGACCAGATACTCGCGTGTGGTCTGGTTGGCGCCCGCTCCGATGGTACGCTGGCGCATTTCGAGGAACCTGCCGATGCCATGCTGCTCATGCACCACGTAATCGCCGGCTTTGAGCTCCATAAGGTCGATGGCCTTACGGCGACGTTTAGGTGTTTTTGCCTGTCCCGCGGCCGATGTACGTCCGGTCAGGTCGCGTTCGGTAAGCAGTGCGACTTTCGCGGCATTATCGACGAATCCGTCGATGGCACGCGATCTGATGCAGTCGAAGTTGGCGATTCCCGTTTCGTTGATGGCACGTTTGAGTCGAACAAGAGTGCCTTGCGCTCCTGCAGTGACGGTGACGGCATAGCCGGCATCAAGAAGACCTTCGATACCGGAAGCTGTCTTGGCCTCATCTCCGCGATATTCTCCAGGATTGGTGGCGTCGAGCTGAACGCGGCCTTCCCTACTGGAGTCCACACCGAAACTCGTAAGCTTCCATACGTCATGCCTAGAGAACACCAGTGAGGAAATCGTTTCCTCAAAATCGTAGAAATTCGCCTGATCGAATGTGATTGGAGCACCGGCACCATGACCGGATGCAGCAACATGCCAACTGGCTGCAAGGAATTCATTAGCCGTTTTGGCAAGATCGTCGGCAGCGCGACGCAATTTTTCCGGATCGGACAGCATCACCAACGCACGCTTGGGAAGCATGCCCTGCACCGGTTCCATATCATCGACTAATGCGGGAAGCAACGATTCCATGCCTTCGACAGGAATGGCGTTGGCAATGGATTCAAGCATGTCTTCGGCGTTTGGAATGGAGCCGATCAGGGATTTCGCACGCACGCGCACCTTTTCGGTCAGCTGCAGCTCACGGCATGGCGTGGCCCAGACCATCGGAATGTCACTGCCATACGTACGCTGGTCGGATGCATGGAATTCCTTGATGGTATCGATTTCGTCACCGAAGAATTCGATACGAACCGGATGCGGCAATGTTGGAGGAAACACGTCGATAATGCCGCCTCGCACTGCGAATTCACCACGATCCATCACCAAGTCGACTCGAGTATACGCATTCTCCACCAGTCGATGCGACGCCTCATCGAGCGCCAACTCCTCACCTTGGGAGAACACCAGCGGCTCCACATCCCCCAAGCCCGCAACCACAGGCTGAATCAGGGAACGCACCGGCATGACGAGAATCCTGATGGGGCCAAACAGCTTGCTTCCCTCTTGAGGGTGCATCAGTCTGCGGAACACCGCCATACGGCTCGCCACGGTATCGGCGCGAGGCGAAAGACGTTCGTGCGGCAAGGTTTCCCACGCTTCAAGCTGTGCCACATCGTTTGGATCGCCGGAATACCACGAACGAATCGCCTCAACCATTTCCTCGGCCTCGCGCCCGGAAGCCACCACAAGCACAACCGGTCGTGTTCCCGCTGCCCCGGCAGCGAGCGCCGGACGCAATCCTTCGGGAACGCCAACGGTGATGCTGGGGTCTATGTCGGATTCCGGCACTTCGATCTCGTCGGAAATCAGCGCACGAAAATCCTCATCGGTTTCGAGTACGTCGAGAATGCCAGCCAGCGAACCTGACGTCGGCAGTTGCACCGGTTCAGCGGCCATTGAACTGCTCCTGAGCCTTGGCGAGGCCGTTGAAGATGATGGTTTCCGCCGCGTCGGCACCGTCGGCAAGGAATTCCGGAAGCTGCTTGCGCTGATCCGGACCGAATCCGCCCAGCACCCAATTCACCGTGTTGTCGTGGGCGTGGGCGCCGCGTTGCGCATGACCGACTCCCATGCGCACTCGGGCATACTTTGGCGTTCCCAAGGCACGATCAATTGATTTGATGCCGTTATGGCCGCCTGCGGAGCCACCTGCCTTGACTTTGATACGTCCGAAATCAAGATCCATGTCGTCGTGAATCACCACAATATGGTCTGGTTCAATCTGATAGTAGGCACTGATGGAAGCCAACGCATTGCCTGACTCGTTCATGTAGGTGAGCGGCTTTGCCAGGAAGAATTTGACGTTACGGCCAGACAGGTTCATCACGCCTTTGCCGAGCATGGCAAGCCCTTTATGGTCGGAAAAGTTGACCGACCAACGTTCGGCCAACAGATCGGCCGCCATAAATCCCATATTGTGACGGGTGCCTTCGTATTTGGATCCCGGATTGCCAAGTCCTGCGATCAACCAGAAATCAGATGCCATTGAAATCGTTCCATTCATTCATACATACGTTTGTGCGCGTTCATATTGCGTCACGTTGTCTCGTCTTGATAACCGCAAAGATTGTACTTACAGGTCGAGATACCAGTAACTCATGTCACGCATGGTGCCGGTGGAATCGGTGGCGGCAGTTGGCATGAGGCCAAACTGTGTAAAACCGAACCGTTTCATCAGTGCGATCGAACCGGCATTGTCTGCGAAAATAATGCCGCATGCCTTACGCATATTACGCTTTCGACATTCTTCAAGCAGTTTGGTGAGTGTGTATGTACCGACTCCCCTGCCCTGCCATTGCGGATCGATATAATAGGCGAGATCGGTGACACCGTCGTATCCTGCGCGATCGTAGAAAACGGAAAGCGCGCTGAATCCAATGATCCGCCTCTCTCCGTCATCATCTACCGTTTCCGTAACGAACACCGCATACGGATCATGATGCGATTCAACCCATGCTTTGCGCTGTTCGTATGTGCGTGGAGTTATATCGGCCGATGATCCACCTCGTATGACTGCAGCGTTGTAAATGTCGGTGATTGCTTGAATGTCGTCTTGCGTCGCGATGCGGTAGGAATACTCGATCATGTTTTTGAGCATACCGGGCATATGCAGAAGGCGGGAGACCGGTTCCCCATATGGAACCAGTCTCCCGCCTTATGCAAACAGCAATCGTACGGAACTTGTGCGGAAACTACTGCTCGAATTCGAGCGCCTTGTTCAACGCTTCCTGAAGTTTCTTCTGCGCCTCGCCATAAGCGGACCAATCGCCCTTCTTCATAGCCGCGTCGGAATCCTTCATTGCCTGGGAAGCGTCGTTAAGCGCGCTCTTCAGACCGTTGCTCATCGTGCCGGAGCTACTACCGGTATTGCCGGAACTGCTGTCATTGCCCGAGTCTGTTCCAGATGACGAATCCGTGCCATCGGTTCCGGAAGAACCATCGGTGGAGGCATCGCCGTTGGTATCGGACGTATCAGTCTTGCCACTGGTCGAGCCGTCGACGTTTTCAGCATCGCCAGCGGATGCACCGGAGTTGCCGCCGAACACCTGATCGAGCGCTTCGTCCAACGTGTTGGCGAATCCGACCTGGTCGCCGAAGGCCACCAACACCTTCTTCAACAGCGGGAAACTGGTGGAACCGGAAGACTTGACGTACACCGGCTGCACGTACACCAATCCGCCGCCGAGCGGCAGTGTAAGCAGATTGCCTCGCTGCACATTGGTGGAACCGGATTCAAGCAAATTAAGTTCCTTCGACACGTCGGCCGACGCATTGAAGTTGTTCTGTGCCTGACCGGGGCCTGGCACATTGGAATCCTTCGGCAACTCCTGCAATCGAAGCGTGCCATAGTTCGCGCCGATCTTGCCTTTTTCGTGGCCCGCATCGGAATCGACAGACAGGAATCCCGTCAAAATCTCTCGAGTTGACGTGCCTGCGGGAATATACGACGACGTCAACGAGAACACCGGTTCGTTGGATCCACCGGTCTGCAGCGTCAAATAGTACGGCGGCTGCAGAATGTCGCGTTCCTGAGCCTGCTGGGATTCGGTCGGATCGACCGGAGTCTGCCAGAAATCCTCACCGGAGAAGAACTGGCTGGCGCTCGACACATGGTACTTGGTCAACAGTTCTCGCTGCACCTTGAACAGGCTTTCCGGGTAACGCAGGTGGCTCATCAGATCGCCGGAAATCTCCGACAACTGGTGGTACTGGCCGGGGAAGATCTTCTGCCATGCCTTGATCACCGGATCGGATTCGTCCCACACGTACAGGTCCACGGAACCGTCATACGCATCGACGGTGGCCTTCACGGAGTTGCGAATGTAGTTGGCGTTCTTCGAAGCAGCTCACTCACCGTGGCCGAAGATTCCGTGGTGGAATCCTTGGAGGCTTCGCCAGATCGGTCATCTGCGAATACGGGTAGGCGTCAGACGTGGTGTAGCCATCGACGATCCACTTGACACGACCATCCACGACCGCCGGGTACACACGGCCGTCAAGCGTCAGGTATGGCGCGACCTTGGCCACACGCTCCTTCGGGGAACGATCGTAGAGGATCTGCGATTCGGAGTTCACACGGTTAGAGAACAGAATCTGGTCGGAGCCGAAACGGATGGCATACAGCAGTCGGGAGAAGATATTACCGATCTTCGGGCCGCCATTGCCACCGAACGTGTTGGTGGCGCCTTCGGAACCGGTCGGGTAATCGAACTCCCAAGACTGCGTACCTTCCGGAGCGCCCACGATCGAATATTCGGAAGCGTTCGGCGAGAAGTAGATACGCGGCTCGTACTGTTCGGATTCGGTGAGCTTGCCTTGGGTTGGAATACCCGCCTCAAAGAACTTCGGCTGGCCGTCGGCCGTCACCTTGTTGCCGTAGGCGGCCACCACACCATAGCCGTGCGTGTATACGGTATGGTCGTTGACCCAGTTACGATTGTCAAGACCGGCAAGGTCAAGTTCTCGTGCTGCGATCACCGTATCTTGGCTCACACCGTCGACCTCATACTTGTCGACGGCAAGAGTATCGGCAAACGTGTAATACTGCTTGGATTGCTGCAGCTGCTTGAATGTCGGGGAAACGATCTGCGGATCGAGCAGTCTGATCTGCGCGGTCGATTCCGCGGAATCAGCCAACGCACCAGCCTCGCCTTCCGTAGTGGCTGATACTGTTCGGTCTTCACATTGTTCAGACCGTATGCTTCACGGGTGGCGTCGATATTACGTTGGATATAGGTAGATTCCATTTCCTGCGCGTTCGGATTCACACGGAAACGCTGCAGCAGCATCGGCCATGCACGGTAAGCACCAAGCTCACCACAATGGCGGATGCGATGGCCACGGTCGGCACCTTCCACGCTTTAAGCGCTTCGGAAGCACGCACCGCAATCGGAGCCTGGCCTTCCAACGCATGCGACTTCATGATCCACACGCCGAGAATCACACCGAGAATGACGGTGATGGCAGCCATGATGAAGGTGACGGGAATCGTGGCGTTGACCGTGGTATACGTGGCACCGGTGATGCGGCTACCCTCCTGCGTGAGGTGGGAGAACACGCCAAGCACCTGATTCGTCGCCCATGCGAACATGTTGAGCATCAGCCAGATGCCGATCTGTCTACGCGCACGCTTGGTGATGTGGAACAGTCCACGACCATGCACTGGCATGGTGATTCGGATGCCGCCCATCATACATGCGTGACGATGGAGAAGATGATGCCGGCAAGCAGCAGCAACGACACTGCCGACATGATCAGCTTCAAGCCAGGCAATACGAACACATAGAAACCATTGTCGATGCCGAATTGCGGGTCGGTGGTGCCGAAACTCTGCGCGTTGAACATCAGCAGGATTTCAGACCAATTCGCATTAAACTGCGATCCGAACATCAAGCCGACGATCAATGAAATCACCACAGCCACACGACGTGCACTCTTTGAGCTCACGCCCTTGCCCACTTCGATGGTGTCGCCGTTAATACGAATCGTGGAACCATCGGCTGCATCGGGGCGAGCCCAGATCGCCAGCGACGCGGACAGGAATCCGACCGCGGCGATCAGCAGCGCATACGCCACCCACAGGCCTACCCTGGTACCCAACTGCGTCCAAATCACGCTTTGGAAGCCAAGCTGCGCATACCACATGACGTCGGTGATGAACTGCGCCAAGCCAAAGAACAGGCCGATGATGATGGCAAGCGCCAGCACCACACCGATTAGAATCTTGTTGCCGTTCGACGATTTGCGCGGACGGTTCGGCTGGCGTGTGATACGCGGACCGGACGGACCTCTTGGAGGCATGTTCGCCGAAGACCGGGCGGTGTTATCACCATCGGTTTCGACATTGAGAATGATGGGATCATCGTTGCCGGATTTATTGGCACGCTGCCCTTGGGAGCGGTTCGGACCGCTTTCCGGGTCGAACATGGGACCAAACATATCAAAAAAAGACATGCTAATAGCCTATCGACAGGCACGGAACGGCTTTATGCCGCTAGCCTAATGTTTACGCAATTCACGAACACGAATCCACCCGTTCTTTTCTTATGCGATCGTATTCGCCATCACCGGCATGTGATAGATAATGACACTATGAGGAGAGTTCACGTTCATTTCGCTCGTTGTGCTGCCGCACTGTGCGCCATCGCACTGCCGCTATCGTTCGCTGGGTGTTCATCCAGCGCGAGTTTGAATGCTGGCTCCAACCAATCCGAGCAATCCAATTCGCAGCAGTCCGATGCATCACATGATGCGCTTGACAAATCCAACGTGCCAAGCGTGGTGGACGACTCGCCGCATGGCAGAGCCGTGGCTGCAGTCAATGCCATGAGTCTTGCAGAGCGCGTCGGTCAGCTCGTCATGGCACCCCTGTATGCGGGATCCGATCCTTCGACATTGCAGGATCTTATCGTGAACCAGCATGTCGGATCGGTGTTGATCATCGGCAATTGGAATTCGGGAACGGCTGGCGTGGCCACCGCCACATCCACCTTGCAATCGTATGCCCCTGGTAATAATCAACTCCTGATGACCACCGATCAGGAAGGTGGTTTGGTGCAGCATCTGCAGGGTGATGGGTTCGACCAGATGCCTTCCGCCACCAATCAGGGTTCAATGTCGACCAACCAGCTACGGCAATCGGCTGCCGTATGGGGTTCCCAACTCAAGTCGGCCGGCATCAATGTTGATTTGGCGCCGGTGGTGGGCACGGTAACGGTAGATAGGGCTTCCAATGGCCCGATCGGCGCACTGTATCGTGATTTTGGTCTTGATGCGGACGGCAATGCCGACCATGCCAAGGCGTTCATTCAGGGCATGGCGGATTCGGGTGTAGGCAGCGCCATCAAGCACTATCCTGGTTTGGGTTCGGTGACGGGCAACACCGATTTCACCGCCGACGGCATTCTTGATACCACCACCACGTTGGACGGTGCGGAAATCGGCGCGTTCAACAGTACGTTGGAGGCGAACCCTTCCATGGTGATGATGTCGCTTGCCACCTATCAGGCTATTGATCCGAATAATCCCGCCGTGTTCTCCAACGCTTTGGTAACGGATTATTTGCGCAATACGGTCGGATTCCAAGGTGTCATCACTTCGGATTCTTTGTCCGCCACTGCGTTGGGTGGCATTCAGCCAAGTGATTTGGGGGTGCGATTGGTCGATGCCGGAGGTGATCTTGCCTGCATTGGCGCTTCCGATTATGTTCAACCGATTTTGGATGGGCTGAACGAAAAGCCGCGGCCGATTCCGCTTTTGCAGACAAAGTAACGCAGTCCGCGATTCGTGTGATGACATTGAAATACAGCATGGGACTCGCTTCTTGATTGCGAAATATTGATTGCGGAACATGCAATCGAATATCTTCGGTATAGGAATAATCGCAAGCAAGCAACATAAATATAAGAACAACAATCCCCGTCTTCCGAAATGAAAGACGGGGATTGTTTATGTATGGCCGTTAGTTTCAGCAACAGCAACTGGTGTTGGGATGCTTGCGATCGTATTCCTCTCGCATGCGCCAGTATTCGCGTTCGGTCAGCGGGGTTTCGCAGGGATGTTCGCTTGCGAAATGCTCCAGATAGTGGTCGTATTTCGCTTCTCCGCTGAATTCGCGCACATACCAGACGAATCCGGCCTTGGCTTTCAATAATGCGGACCAGATTCGTCTGACCATGGTGGTGAATCCCTGCATCAGGCTGCGGCCTGTTCCTTCTGCGCCAGCTCATAGCTCTTGGCCGCGTATTCGCGCTGCACCTTCTTTTCGAGCTTGGTGGCGATCAGGCTGGACGGTGCGAACCATTCGGATTCCACGAACGGCTCCTCAGACGTGGTTTCCACACCGAACTTGCCCTTGGCAAGAATCTTCACGGTCTGGTAGATGCCGACGACCAGGAAGACTCCCATCATGACCATGAAGAACACGGAGAGCACGCCGTCAAGGTACGCATTGGAGAGTGCGGCCTTGGCGTTGACCAACGCTTCGCCTTCCACAGTGCCACCATCGATCAGCGTCTGATACTTGGAAGCGGTGGCGAAGTAACTGATCGGTCCGACGATCTTCTGGAAGTCGGCGGTGAAGGTCACGGCCACATCCCAAACGAGAGGAACAACAGGAATCCACAGGTACTTCTTATAGCCAAGCTTGGCCACGCAAACGGTGACCAGCATGAAGCATGCGGCGGCAAGCAGCTGGTTGGAAATACCGAAAATAGGCATCATGCGTTGATACCACCATTCGTATCGCACACGCCGACCCACAGCAGGCCACCCCACAGGGCGGTTGCGATCAGTGTGGTGATGATGTTGCCCGGTTTCCACGTCGGATCAGCGAACTTCTTCAGCTTGCGCACGTTGCCCAGCAACTCACCAATCTGATAACGGGCCACGCGGGTGCGTTGTCAACGGTGGTGAGGATGAACAACGCTTCGAACATGATGGCGAAGTGGTACCAGAAGGCCATGGAGTCATGACCGCCGAGGTAGGACTTGAGGAAGTTGGCCATACCCATAGCGAACGTGGTGGCGCCGCCGGTGCGGGAAACGATGGTGTTCTCGCCAATGTCGGAAGCGGCCTGCTTCAAAGCGTCGGCGCCTTCATAGGTCTTGGCATTGCCGTTCTCGTCGACAGAATCCCAAGTGACCTTCATCTGGTTGCCTTCAATGTCGGAAACCTTCATCGAATCCACGGCCTTGACCGCGGCCTCAGCCCGCTCGTCAGGAGTGGAAGTGGCGGTCAGGGTCACGCCGGAAGCGGTGGAGATCTGCGAGGCGGACATGTTCGTGGAGAAGTAGACGCCCTGGGAAATGGTGATGGCTGCAATCAGTGCGATCACGGCGGTGAAGGATTCAACCAGCATGGAACCGTAGCCGATCATGCGGATCTGGTTTTCCTTCTCCACAGCCTTCGGGGTCAGGCCGGAGCTCACTGCGCCGTGGAAGCCGGAAAGAGCGCCGCACGCGATGGTGATGAACAGGAACGGGAACAGGTCGCCTGCGAAGGTCGGTCCCGTGGAGGTGGACGCGAATTCAGTCAGAGCCGGCATCTGCACGGACGGATTGGCGATGAGAATGCCAAGCACGAGCAGCACAAGCGTGCCGATCTTCATCAGCGTGGACAGGTAGTCACGCGGGGTGACGAGCAGCCAGTGCGGCAACGCGGCGGCGGCGAAGGAGTAGATCACCAGTGCGATAACCAGTTCCTTGGCGTTCAACGTGAACACATCGGCGATTGCCGGAACGCTGGAGATCCAACCGCCAGCGATGATGTCGATCACGAGCAGCACGAAGCCGAGCACCGTGGTTTCGATAACGCTACGATGCAGGAAACGCTGGAAGCAGCCCATGATCAAGGCGATCGGAATGGTCATACCAATAGAGAACACGGCCCACGGCGAGGAAGCCATGGCCTTGATGGCCACGAGCGCAAGGAATGCCATGGCGATGGCGGTCATCACGATCAGGAAGATCGACAGGATAGTGCCGCCGAACTTGCCCATTTCGTCGGTTGCCATCTGACCGAAGGAACGGCCGCGACGCTTGGCGGAGATCCACAGCATGAGCATATCCTGCACGGCGCCGGCGAAAATCACACCGAGAATGATCCACATCACGGACGGCAGATAACCCATTTGGGCGGCCAGAATAGGACCAACAAGCGGGCCCGCACCGGAAATGCCGGCGAAATGCTGGCCGAACAGCACGCGACGGTCGGCACGTTCGAAGTTGGCGCCGTCATGCACGCGCTCGGCCGGCGTCGCGTTCGCATCGTCGGTACGCATGATCTTGATCTGAATATAGTACGCGTAGAAACGGTAAGCGATCGCGTAGGAGCACAATGCCACAACCACGAACCAGATGGCGCTGATCTGCTCGCCACGGGAAACCGCCAGAATAGCCCAACCAATAGCGCACACAATGGCGATGACGGCCCACAGCAGGGCCTTCGGCCACGTCCACACCATCTTCGGCTTCACACCGACAGGGAGCCCCTTCGAATTGCGGATGACGCGTTCCGCTTCCTCAGGCGTGTAATCATCCTTGAACTCCAGTTTGCCGGGCGCTGGAACCGCGGCATTGGCAGTGCTTGCTGCACTAGTCATATTGTTCTCTCTCGTTAGATATAACTCTTCTATACAGCCAGAGCCGCTCAACACAGCTCCTTATTGGCTAAAGAAAAAGAGTAGGCGCGTCAATCGCATCAACGCATTTCTTCTCACGATATGGGATATCAGCAATAACAACTGTGGAAAATCCCTATAAAACTCACTTCAGATTTGGGCAATCCTACAAAACAGACAATCATGCAAAAACAAGCTGAAGTAATGCCATATACACGACGATGCCGCCGGCGATCGAGAGCAGCATGTTGCGTTTCCATACGTGCAGCACGACGATCGCGGCGATGGCGATCGCTTCGGGAATGCCGTGGCTTCCAGCAAAAGAATTGACGTTTTTCAGCGAATACACCACCAGCAGTCCGGTCATAGCATACGGAAGCACGTTGCCAAGATAGTCGATGATGTGCGGCGGTTTCTTTGGCTCGGGAAAGAGCACGAACGGCAGAAAACGGGTGATGATGGTGCCAAGCACCGCCATCAGTACAGTGACGACGCCCTGCCATGTGGTCATGATCATGACCGCGCCTCCCCTACTTCGTTACGATCCGCAGCGGATTCGACCGCACCATCAGCATCATCACGTTTCCCAACATCATCAGGTTTCAAATCATCCAAATACGAACGCAACATAATGAACATCACCAGCATGGCAATCAACGACGGGATCATGAAATGGTCAGCACCGAACAGCGCCATGCAAATCACCGGCACCACAGTGCCCGTCAACGCCGCCATATGGCTTTTGCGTTTCGTTGTCAACCATTGATCCACGAAAATAACCACAAACAATGCGGTCATCACGAAATCCAAACCGGTGGTGTCGAACGTCAATCGCCCGCCGACAATGCCTCCGAGTGTCGCTCCAGCCACCCAGGAAACCTGATTCAGCAGCGACACGAAGAAATAGAACCAGCCGCGGTCAACATCCGCCGGTATTTGCGCGCTGTTGTTGACCGCGAACGTCTCATCACACATGGCGTAAATCAAATACGGTTTTTTCGCCCCCATGTTCTTGAAACGCCCCAGCATGGACAGTCCGTAAAACAGGTGCCTTGTTCCCATCATCAGCGCCAACATAAGCGTGGCGAACGGATTGAATGCGGAAACCAGCAGATTCACCGTAACGAATTCCATGGAACCGGTGTAGATGAACGCGCTCATGTACAACGACCACAGGAACGAAAACCCGCGGTTCCCATAAGCACTCCGTACGACATGGCCAGAAAGAAGAAGCTGATGCAAATCGGCAGCACTTTGGGGAACGCGGCTTTGAACGCACGCGTCTTCACTCCCCCATTCCGCTGGCTCATCCGCATTCCTCCCTGCCATACGTGGCAAGCCCGTTCGCGACCACAATGCCTTGTAACCACCCAATTGTCTAATCGTTCAATTCATGGTACCGACAGTCATGTTTCGCAAACACCCGCACGCATATCGACATTGCTTATAACGCGTTCCATCGCTCATCCGCTTCGCCCGCCAGCGAAACATGGGCATGCGTTTGACTTCAAGTACTTGAACTTTCTATCTTGGCAACAGAACGTTTTCAAGGAGAGTTATCAGTGAGTGACATGCACGAGGTTCGTCAGGCGTTACTGACCGGCGAACGCGCCGAATTCCAAGCATCAGGCAAGCGATATATCGACACGATTTTCGATGATGGCGAATCACCGTTGAAGCATGCGCATGATATTGAGCTTAAGTCGAGTTCGTTCAAATGGAAGTATCCGCTGTGGTATTGCTCGGATATTTTGGCAAAGGATTGCACATGGTTCGAGATGGCACGCGCGGGCGTGTGGTATACGAATACCATTCGTGTTGAGGATTGCACGTTTGAAGCGCCGAAGAATTTCCGCCGGTGCCATGATGTTGCGTTGAGGAATGTTGATTTCGTCAATGCCGAGGAAACATTATGGGCTTGTTCGAACGTTTCATTGGAAAATGTGAGTGCTCGTGGCGATTATCTGGCGATGAATTGTTCCGATATTAAAGCCTATAATCTGCGTTTGGTTGGCAATTATCCATTTGATGGCGCACGTAATATTGAAATCACAAATTCTCGATTGATTTCCAAGGATTGCTTCTGGAATTGCGAGAATGTGACAGTACGTGATTCATTCATTTCCGGCGAGTATTTGGCTTGGAATTCCCGTAATGTCACGTTTGAGAACTGTACGATCGAAAGTCTGCAGGGTTTGTGCTATGTGGATAATCTCGTATTACGTAATTGCCGTCTAATCAATACGACGCTTGCTTTCGAATATTCGAATGTGGATGCCGATATTCACAGCACTATCGATAGTGTATTCAATCCTTCGTCCGGCACGATTCGTGCGGATGTCATCAAGGAATTGACTCTTGACCCAACGAAGATTGATCCGAACAAGGTGACGATAATTACCGAAAACAAGTAAACGTCACCGTCGATCAAAAAGTATTTATAATAGTTGAGGGTCTGCAATTTAACTTGCAGACCCTCAATTGTTTTATATCACCCAACAATCGGTGTTGTAATCAAATACTGATCACAGATTGTCGGTGTCGATGGTGATGGTGACCGGACCATCGTTGATCAGGCCGACGCGCATGTGCGTTCCAAAGCGGCCTTCGCGTACTGGCACGCCGCCAGAACGCAACGCCTCGTTGAATTTGATCCACGTGATGTTGGCATGTTCCGGTTTACCTGCTTTGACGAAGCTGGGGCGATTGCCTTTCCTCACGTCGGCAAACAGCGTAAACTGCGAAATGGAGAGGATTTCGCCGCCGATGTCTTTGATGGAACGGTTCATTTTGCCCTGTTCGTCTTCAAAAACGCGCAGGTTGAGGATTTTGTGGGCCAGCCAAGAAAGCTGTTCCTCGCCATCCTCATCACTCACGCCGACCAGCAGCATGAAGCCCGGTCCGATCTGCTGCGGTTCGAAGGTGGGGTCGATGGTGCCCAGTTCGTTGACAACGTCAACGCTGGCTTGGCTCACTCGTTGCACTACTACTTTCATAACCCCACCTTACCGCGCGATCAGTTTCGCCTTGGTATCGGCCGGCTTCAGTAGAACTTTTCGCCGTTGAGCTGCTGGCCCACCAAAACCATTCAGCAGATCGTCCCTGCCTCATGTTTGTCAGTGTGTGCTATGCGTTGATGCCGCGCGTCGCACAGCGACCGAAGCCAGCAAACCGATGAGCAGCATGCAGCCTGCCACCAAAAGTGTCCAACGGTTGCCCTCAATGAACCCGGAAGTCATCGCATCGGCGATTTTCGGCGCTTCGTCACCGAATTGGGCCGCCGATCCATCTCCGCTGCGGAACGAGCCAATTACACCGCCAGCCGAGCTGCTGACCGCCTTGGCCAGTCCATCGCCGACTTTAGCGGGCAGTCCAAGGGATTCAAGTCGTGCCGGCAACGTCCCATTGATGGCCATGGTCAATGCCGCGCCTGAGATGGCCGAGCCCATGGCGGTGCCAAGCTGACGGACGGTGGACTGGGTGGCCGATCCTTCACCGGACTGGGGAATCGGCACTTCGGACAGCACCACGCTGGTCAGCTGCGCGGAAGCGAGCCCTAAGCCGCAGCCGTAGGCGGTCAAAGGAAGAAGCTGCCACCACACTGCGAATTCCACCGGCATGAGGACTGCAATCACGGCTACCGCGATGATCTCAATCACCAAGCCAAGTTGGACCACGCCGACCGGAGTGAATTTGGAGGCCAGCATATGTGCCTGACTACCGGCGATAATAGAGCCCAATCCCATCACGGCCAGCATCGCACCGGCCTGTAGCGTGTCGAGTCCGCGCGCGTTGATGAGATACAGCGGAAGCGCGAACACCAGCGCGAACTCGCCGGCGGCGATGGCCGCAGCCGACAGATTGCCCCACGAGAATGTCTTGATGCGGAACAGGGTCATGTCCAGCATCACCGGTCGCCCGGCTTTGCCTCGTGCAAGTTCTACGGTTATGAAGACGACCAGCAGGAGCATACCGGCGACCAGACAAATCGGCACCGGCGACAGCCAGCCGTGGTTCCATGTCAGACCACCCATCTTCAACTGAGTGGAAGTCTGCTTCCACCAGCGTAGGTCTCGCCTTCGATAAGTCCGAATACGAGCAGGGCAGAAGTCAGTGCGGACAGCACCACGCCTGGAATGTCCACATCAATGCTTTGGAATCGAATGGTAGAAGAAGCGGTTGAGGAAGTGATGTTCGAGGTATGGCCACCGGTCTTTGGCACCAAAGGAATGGTTGCCACAAAAATGATGATGCCTAGCGGAAGGTTCACCAGGAAAATCCATCGCCACCCCAAGGTCTCGGTAAGCACGCCGCCGAGCAACGGTCCGAGAGCGGCGGCTGAACTCATTACCGCGCCCCAGACTCCGAAAGCCGCAGCGCGATACTTGCCACGGAACGTGGCGGACACCGTGGACAGGGTGTTCGGCATGATCATCGCGCCACCGATGCCCTGCAACGCGCGAGCGGTGAGCAGCATGCCAGCGTCCTGCGATGTGGCGGCGAGCAATGAACTTGCCACGAAAATCACAGTTCCAATTTGGAATACCAGTTTGCGTCCTTTGGCGTCGCCAAGCTTGCCGAAGGGAAGCAGCAGCGCGGCGAGTACGATGTTGTACAGTGATGTGACCCACTGGGCGTCGGTCAGGTCGATGCCGATATCGTCGATAATGGTGGGGATGGAGACGTTGACGATTGAGCTGTCCAGCACAATCATGGCCAGTCCCAAAGCCAACACCCATAGCGCGCCCCATGGCGGAGTTTGTTCCGGATGAGGTGACGTGGACATCGTGGAAGACGATGGCATATCGGGCTGAAGCTGATGTTGGAACTTAGATGGCTGTTCCATGATGCCGTTTCCTCTCATAGTCATAATGCAGGGTCTGTCATGTTTGACTGCCGCCATACTACACGCATGGCGTTGCGCGCTCACTCATCCAAACGATTCAGCCTTGATGTTTAGCCATGGGAGTAATCCATGACAGGCAGAGACTTAGGTGACGTGCCCGTCACGGAACCAACGGAACCCGGCTATCGGGATTCCATAGTCCCGGTTCTTGCATCACAATCTGGAGGCGGCACCTTTGTCGATAAGCCACAGCAGTTCCTCACCATCGGCATAAGAGCTTGGCGCATGCGGATTGTTGCGTTGCGCGAATGCTGCAGCAACCGCATCCGCCTTGCGTACTTCAGATGTGAACACCACGTGTGCTTCGATCGTGCGATCATCGGCACGGTCAGCGTCAGGCGCAGTGGCGGCGGCTTCGGTGAATCGCGCACACCGGCGACAAGCACATGCGGATCGTCGATCTCCGACTCGCCATGGTCGGGGAACAGGGATGCGAAATGCGCGTCCGGTCCCATACCGAACATGGCGATGTCCAAAGCTGGATTCTCACCCAACTGTTCAATGAGTTCACGCTGGTATTGCGCGGCGGCTTCAGCCAGCACAGCATCAGTCTGTTCGGGTGAGGCTGCCGCGACGCTTTCCAAGTTACGCTCATCGGACGGCATCGCATGAATGTTGCCTGCCGGCATACGGCCGTCGGCAACCAGTTTGCCATACCATGCCTCACGCGCCTGCTTGGCGTTGCGATCATCGTCATCGGCGGCCACGAATCGTTCGTCGCCCCACCATACGTGCACGCGGCTCCAGTCCACGGCATCGTTCAATGGGCTCGCGTTCATGGCGTCGAACACTCGATTGCCGTCGGTTCCACCGGTCACGGCAATGTCAACGCGAGTGCGATTCGGTTCCGACAGAAGATCGGTGATGGTCAACAGCGTACGTGCGGCCACGGCTTCAGCCAGAATCTGAGGATTGGGATATACAACGGTGGTGCGTTCTGCCATATGCTTTTCCTGCATTGTTCCTTTATTGTTTCGGAGAATCGATTCAGTGCTTCGAATTGATAAGATCCCAGCCTTGAGTCACGACTTCCGCATAGATCTCGTCCGGATAGAGTCGACCCAATTCCTCACTCAAGCATTCCTCGATGGTTCGTGCGGGAACGCTCATGGTTTGCGGGGACTGCCTGGAACGTTCAATACGGCGATGCATCGTCGGTGGATGGGCGTTCCAAACTCAGCACGCCATCGGAACGGGTCAGATACACGCCGGTCACGGCGGTTGCATTCGGATCGTCTTCCACCACAACAGGCACGTTCAGACGAAGACGAAGCCATGCGGCCAGCAGATTCAACGGCAGGAAGTTCTTTGGTCCGGTCACACGCACGCCGCTTACTGGAAGATGCGGCGGCTGGTCAAGCATCGAAGCGAGCATTGCGCGCCAAACAGTCAAGCGAGTCCACGACATGTCCACATTCTTCGACGACCAGTTGCGGCGCAGATCATCCATGGTCCGCATCGGATTCGAGGAATGCATGGCATCGGTGATACGGCTGCGCGCCATGGAACCCAGCAAATCGTTTGACAGATTCGCCGGAGCTTCGTTCGGCCACCAAGCCACCACCGGAGCGTCCGGCACCAATAGCGGAATCACCAATGTATCAGGGTGGTGAACCAGCCCACCAATCGGACGCAACACGATGATTTCGCCCGCGCCAGCGTCGGAACCGAATCGCACTTCCGCGTCGAGAAAGGTGTGCGGCTTGCCATCATCGGCAGCGGCATCCACCCTACGTGAATTCGGCGCGATTGCGATCACACGGCAGGGATGCTCACGGCTGGCGTTGTTCGCCACGGCGAGATCATGCTCCAGCGACGTCTCATTCGTGGAGATCAGCAGTGTGAGCACGCGACCCAGAGCCGCTTCGCCACGCTCCTCGTGCAATTCATCGATTTTCGCCGAAATCTCACGGGTTTCGGTGTTCTTCATGGTAATGATCACGGCATCCTCCAACGGTGTCCATCGCGGGCCAGCATTTCAACGGCTTCCTGAGGGCCCCACGTTCCGGAACGATACGGCTGCGGCTGGCCAAGCGTGGACCAGAACTCTTCGATCGGATCGAGGATCTGCCAGCTCAATTCCACTTCGCGTGTGGTTGGGAACAGTGGCGGATCGCCCAGCAATACGTCAAGAATCAGACGTTCATAGGCTTCCGGAGACGATTCGGTGAACGAACGGCCGTAACCGAAGTCCATCGACACGTCACGGACCTCCATCGACGTGCCACCCGGCACCTTCGCGCCGAACCGCATGGTCACACCCTCATCGGGCTGCACGCGGATCACGATCGCATTCTTGCCGAGCTCCTTCGTTGCGGTCGACTCGAACGGCAGATGCGGGGCACGCTTGAACACCACGGCAATCTCCGTGACACGCTTGCCCAAACGTTTGCCCGTACGCAGGTAGAACGGCACGCCGGCCCAACGGCGCGTATCGACATCCAGTCGGATCGCTGCGTAAGTCTCTGTGGTTGAAGCCGGATTAATGCCCTTCTCATCCAAATAGCCGACAACCTCATGAGAACCCTGCCATCCGGCGGCATACTGTCCGCGGGCCGTATGCGCCGCCAGATCCTTCGGCAAGCGCACTGCGGACAGCACCTTCGTCTTTTCAGCCGTCAGATCAGCGGCGGAGAAGGAGACCGGCTCCTCCATGGCCGTCAATGCCATGAGCTGCAGCAGGTGGTTCTGGATGATGTCGCGTGCGGCACCGATGCGTCATAGTATCCGGCACGACCGGCCACGCCGATATCCTCGGCGTGGGTAATCTGCACATGGTCGACGTAATTATTGTTCCAAATCGGCTCATACATGGCGTTCGCGAAACGAAGCGCCAGAATATTCTGCACCGTCTCCTTACCGAGATAATGATCGATACGGAACACACTCGATGGGTCGAACACCTCGGACACCACACGATCCAGCTCCTTAGCGCTGGCCAGATCATGCCCGAACGGTTTCTCGATGATCACACGACGCCAAGCGCCCTTGTCGGACTTCGCCAGACCGCAATCGGCCAACTGTCGGGAAACCTGCGGGAACGCGCGCGGCGGCACCGACATGTAGAACGCATGGTTGCCTCGTGTGCCACGATCACGGTCAAGCTCGGCAACAGTGTTCGACAATCGTTCGAACGCCTTCGGATCATCGAACGTGCCCTGCACAAAACGAATGCCGTCGGCGAGCTGCGTCCAGGTCGCCTCCTTGAATGGCGTGCGGCAGTGCGCCTGCACGTTCTCCTTCACGAAATCCTTGAAATGATCCTCGGTCCAATCACGACGTGCAAAACCCGTCAAACCGAAGCTTGGCGGCAATAGGCCACGATTAGCCAGATCATAAATGGCGGGAAGCAGCTTCTTGCGTGACAGATCGCCGGTCACGCCGAAAATCACAATACTGCACGGGCCTGCAATACGTGGAAGTCGAAGATCGCGCGGATCGCGCAGCGGATTCGTCCACTCTTCAGGCGTGCCAAGTACGGATGAAACAGTTTCAGTCATGTGCTTCATAGTATCGCCAACACGTCACGGACGGCAGTGACCATCCGAAAACGTCCTTTCCATATTTTGTGAAAACCCACAAAACCAGCCGTTTTTTAGCGGCTGTGAGCAATATCACAATCGATGATCAATGTATTACTCTGCCGAAAAATCATGCAACCCGGCGAACAGACGATTGAATCCTTCTTGCATGGTGCTTCGCGGGCAAGCCACGTTGATGCGAATGAAATCATGCCCGTTGCCGCCATACTCGGCACCTTCGGAGAACATCACCTGATGATTGCGCTTGAGATGTTCGCACAACAGAGCGGTATCGTGCGTCAGTTTCGAACAATCGACCCACAACAAGTAGGTGGCATGGCTTTCAATCAGGGCGATGCGTCGTTCCGGTGCCGCGGCAGCATTGTATTCGTTGATCATGGCTCGTGCTTCGGCTTTGTTGCCTGTCAAGTATGCGCGCAATTCCTCAAGCCAAGGCTCGCTCTCGTTGAAGGCAGCGAGCGTGGCCGTCATGGCGAAGGCGTTCGGTTCGGCCACTTCGTCCGTGTTGAGCGCACGCCATACCTTATGCCTCAGCACGGGATTTGGAATCATTACGGCAGCCGTGTTAAGACCGGCGATATTGAACGTTTTGGTCGGTGCCATGCAGGTCACGGAGTCATTGCGCACTGCTCATTCACCGAGGCAAAGGGCACGTAATCATATCCCGGATCGGTAAGATCACAATGAATTTCGTCGCTGATTACGGTCACATGATGGTTCCAGCAAAGCTCACCTATGCGTGCGAGGGTGTCGCGATCCCAGATTCGGCCTACGGGATTGTGTGGATTGCACAGGATCATCAGCGTGGTTTGCGGATCGGCCAACTTGGATTCCAGATCGGCCCAGTTGATGGAGTAATGTCCGGAACCGTCGTATTCCAACGGTGATTCAAGCACGCGGCATCCATTATTGATAATCGAATTGAAGAAAATGTTGTAGACCGGAGTTTGGATAAGCACGTTTTCGTTTGCTGTGGTGAGTTTTCGTACCATGCTGGAGATTGCCGGCACCACGCCGGTGCTGAATACGAGCGATTCCGGGTCGATATCAAGATTATGCCTACGGTGCCACCAGTCAACGTATGCCTGATTCCATGCAGGAGGGACGATGGAATATCCGAAAATACCGTGGTCAAGACGCTGTTGCAGTGCGGCTCGAATCTGTGGAGCGGTTTGAAATTCCATATCCGCCACCCACATGGGCAACGCATCTCCTGCCTCTTCCCACTTGAGCGAATACGTGCCGGATCGGTCTACGGGAGTGTCGAAATCGTAAGTCATGCCATCAAACTTAAGAACTTCAAGTGGACGAAGTCAAATGCAAGCTGTGAATGATCCCGGTTTCACGACATGCATTGTAATGACTTTGTCGGTCGGGCAGCCCTGTTGTATGAGTTCAAAAACATGGCCTTTCGGACATTCCATACTGGTTCTTTCACATTCATGCTGACGCACCCATTGTGAACGAACCAAACCAAAATAACTAATGTAAATGATGTATTACTTTCCATGCGAGAAGTGCATGAAAACTGTCAATCAGCCAGCCCAGTCGAAAAGTTCCGGACCATTGCGTTGCAAATGGCGTTATTGCATGCGTATTGACTACCATGAACATCAATACTTAAGAAAGGTGGTTTTATGGCATATGCGTTGATAACGGGGGCTTCGAGTGGCATTGGGCGTGAGATGGCGGCATTGTTTGCGGCCGACAGGCATGATCTCATCATTACGGCACGCAGTCAAGGCAAACTTGATGACGTGAAGCGCACGCTGGAACATCGCTATGGCGTGCATGTGGAGACGGTTGCGCTTGATCTAAGCGAGTCTGACGCACCGCAACAGTTGCATGATTACACAGTTTCGCAAGGTTTTGAAGTGGATCATCTCGTCAATAACGCCGGTTTTGCGGATTGGACGGGTTTTCTCGACGCCGACTGGCATCGCCAGCATGAGATGATGCAGCTCAACATGGCCGCGTTGGCTGAACTTACGTACCGTTATGGTCGTGATATGCGCGAGCAGGGTCACGGACGCATATTGAACATCTCTTCTGTTGCTTCAATGATGGCAGGCCCATATATGGCGATATATTTCGCGTCGAAAGCGTTCGTACGATGCTTTCGGAAGCGGTGTCGTACGAATTGCGAGATACCGGTGTGAGTGTGACCTGCGTATGCCCCGGGCCGACATCCACAGGGTTCGCCAAGGCCGCGAACATGCGTGGCATGAATTTCTTCACGCTGACCAAACCGGCCACCGCCTACCAGCTTGCCACCTACGCGTATCGGAAGATGAAGCAGGGGCGCACGCTTGCCTACCACGGCTACCTCACCAAAGCCGGAGCCGCAGCGGAACGACTACTCCCCCGCGCTCTGACGCGACGGGTCGCCGCAATCATGAATGGCGGCAACCCACGCAACCAGCATCGCGAATAATTCAGGAGGCAACTCAACGAGTTTCCCTTGCGGCTGATCATATTTGCCGCAACACAAAGAGCCGCACACTTTTCATAAAGCGTGAGGCTCTTTTCATCTGTTAATCCGCTAGATTCGTTGCAGAAATACGTCTATCAGGCTTCGATTTCCTCGCGGCCCGGCTCGGCCCACAGCGTGTGGAATGCGCCCGGCTGATCCACACGCTGGTAGGTGTGAGCGCCGAAATAGTCGCGCTGACCCTGGATCAGGGCGGCGGGCAGGCGCTTGGAACGCAGTCCGTCGAAGTACGACAGCGAGGAAGCGAACGCCGGAGTAGGCAAACCGTTGACGGCGGCCTGAGCCACCACGTTACGCCAAGACTTTTCGGCGGTTTCGATGGCGTTCTTGAAGTACGGAGCGAACAGCAGCGACACGTTGGCTTCACCTGATTCGAACGCTTCGGAAATACGGTTGAGGAACTTCGCACGGATGATGCAGCCGCCACGCCAGATGCGTGCCACGGCAGCCAGATCGATATCCCAGCCATATTCTTCGGCAGCAGTGGTAATCTCGTTGAAGCCCTGGGCGTAGGCGACGATCTTGGAAGCGTAGAGTGCCTGACGAATGTCTTCGATGAAGGCCTTCTTCTCATCGTCGGTGAGGTTCAGGTTGCCGTCAGGGCCATTGAAGCCCTGCTTGGCGGCTTCCTCACGCAGATCAGCTTCGGAGGAAAGACCACGGGCGAACACGGCTTCGGCGATGCCGGTGACCGGTACGGCCAGAGACAGTGCGGTCTGCACGGTCCACGTGCCGGTGCCCTTCATGCCAGCATGGTCGACGATCACGTCAACCAGCGGCTTACCGGTCTTCTTGTCGGCCTGATGCAGCACTTCGGCGGTGATTTCGATCAGATAGGAGTCGAGTTCGGTCTTGTTCCACTCTTCGAACACGTCACCGATCTCAGCCGGAGTCATGCCAAGGCCACGACGCATCAGATCGTAGCTTTCAGCGATGAGCTGCATGTCGGAGTACTCAATACCGTTGTGCACCATCTTGACGAAGTGGCCAGCACCATTGAGACCGATATGGGTGACGCACGGTTCGCCTTCGGCCTTGGCCGCGATGGATTCAAAAATCGGCTTCAGAGTCTTCCAGGATTCTTCGGAGCCACCCGGCATCATGGAAGGTCCAAGCAGAGCGCCTTCCTCACCGCCGGACACACCGCATCCGACGAAATGCAGTCCGCGAGCGCTGATTTCCTTCTCGCGGCGAATGGTGTCCGGGAAGTAGCGTTGCCTGCGTCGACGATGATGTCGCCCGGCTCCATCAGGTCGGCGAGCGCGTTGATCATGCGTCGGTCGGCTCTCCCGCCTTGACCATGATGATGGCGGTACGCGGCTTGACGAGGCTGTCCACGAACTCTTCGAGGGTTTTTGCCGGGAAGAATTCGCCTTCGTTGCCGTGTTCGTTCATGAGCTTTTCGGTACGGCCGTAAGAGCGGTTGAACACTGCCACCTTGTTGCCGTGGTGTGCGAGGTACGTGCGAGGCTACCGCCCATTGCGGCAAGACCGACTACGCGACGTTTGCTTCAGCTGACATGCTGGCCCCTTCCATCAGGAAAAGTAGTACTTTATGAACCGTTCTTTAGTGTAGACCCGAGCTACCCCAGAACCATGGACCGTCTCAAGTCTGACATCATGTCAATCACGCGGCGCAATCGTACGTACGAATCGCATGGCTTCGGCAGGTGTGAGCGACGGCACGTAGGCTTGTGCCACGGCAAGCGATATTTGCGGCAGTTTGGCTGCGTCGGGATAGCAGATATACACTTTCTCTTCATCGGGATGGAATTTCAGTTTGAAACGGAATAGTGAATGGAATCCGTATGCTGGTTCCATGATGTCTGCGACCATTTGCAGTGCATGACGCAACACTTCGCTTTCCTCGTGTTCGCTTTCGTTGGATCCCATACCGGCCAGCGGCGCCGCCGATAAGCTCATGAATTCCACGTTGCCTTCGTCGCGTAGTCGTTCAGCCATGCGTGCAATCAGGAATTCCATGATGCCGTTGACGCTGTCGGTGCGATGCCTCATGAAGTCAAGCGTCCAACCGATGATCGTACCGTCACGATAGGTGGGCAGCCAGCTGGTTACGCCAAGGACTTTGCCATTGCCGTCAACCGCGTAGAGTAGGCGCACCCGGGAGTCGATCAGTTCGTCGACGCCTCCCAAGGTGAATCCCATTTCCGGCAGGGCCTTTTTGCCGGCCCACTGTGCGGAGATCTCACGAATCTGCGTTTGTACTGAGAAGGGTGCCTCCTTGAAAGTGGTGAGCACGTCGGTGATGCCGTCTCGTTTGGCTTTGTTGATGGCGGTGCGCACGTCCTGCCATTTCTTGCCTCGGGTCTGCCATTCGTTGGGATTGACGACCATTTCCGTACCGACGTCAAGCGAATCCCATCCGGCTTTGGTGAGTTCGGCTCGCTGCGATTCGTGCACACTGTAAAACACGGGCGTCCAGGAATGTTGTGTGCAGAATGTTGCGAAATCAGTAAGATCTTCCGCATATTCGCTGGGATCTCCGAATGGTCCTGTCACCGTCAATGCGATGCCGTACGACACTCGATAGGCGATCGCGGAACGTCCGGTTGCGGAAAACCAATAGTCATTGCCTTTCCAAGTTGCCATGAATGACATGGATTCGCCGCCAAGCGGAATAATCGCGTCAACACGATGGTGCAAAGCGTCATTCACCATGGAACGATCCCGCAAACAATCCCAAACACACAGCAGAGCGATAATCCAAAACACCGGACCGACGCACTGATATACCAGCAAGGAGATTCGGCCGACGGGCACAAACTCAGGTTCGATACCACTCAGCAGTCCGATCGGCAACAATCGCTGCACATAATCGGCAAGCAATGCGATCAATTGCGGACTTTCATTGAAATCGTCGGGAGAGGCAAGCCCATATCCGGCATACATCAATCCCAACAACAGAAAAGCCGACAATGCACCTGCCGCAGCACGCAACATAATCTCACTTCTAGTGCGAATCGTAAAACACTGACGGAACGCAATGACGATAACGATAAAAATCAACGGCAATGCCATAGTGGAAAACATCGCATGAAACGCACCATGACGAGCCAACGCAGGCAACGCATCAGCCTGCGAATCGCCAACATATTGCAGCGGAAGCACCACATAAAACAGCATCGCAAGCACCACTGTGCACGCATTGAACAGCACGCTCAACGCTGCGGCAATACGGCGTCCGCGATACAGACCCCATGCGATCAACAGCAGCATCAGCGTCGGCATCAACGACACCAGCCAGTTTCCGGGCATGGTGAATCGCATCATACGATATTGCGCGAAACAGTTGGCATGCGAGGAACCGTTGAGGCAATCCAACACTTGTTCCGTGTCGAATTCCGTGGAACCTGTCAGCAAGCCGAACATGGAGAGCAATCCGAATGATTGTCTTGAGGAAACGGCAACCAGCGAACCGACCGCCTGTACGCCGGCAGCCATACCAATCAGCCTGCGCATCTCATACAAGGCACCATGCCTATACACATCACCTTGACTCTCGGAAGCCATCAAATAGCCAAGCACATGGCCAAGCAACGCCGACGCCAGCAAACAGTAATCGCCGGCTTCACCACGATACAGGAACAGGATCAGCACCACGCTATAGCCGATCACACGAATACGCCGACGCCACAGCATGGCGGTGAACGCGCTGGCACACATCAGCGTGCCCACCACAACAACCAGCGGCCCCAAAATCGCACCATCATGCGAAATCGCATGCCATTGCGGACTTTTGCCTGCGAACAGCGAGCATAATCCCATACCGAGCGCTATGCCGCCAAGCGTGGTGATCAGCGACACCCATGCCGTCTTCGCCTTTCCAATCACCGTTTCGCATAAGCCGAATGCGATGAGTATCAGTGGAATGTCGATCAACAGACGACCCAACTGAGGCACCGACAGCAGTGAAATCGGCGCGGTATACCAGCGCCCATGCGCGAGCGCGTCAAAACTCACGCGCGACAATTGCGGCGGAAATTGCGTATGTCTAATGCCGCATACGAGCTGCATGCCGACATTGAACAGCGTGATGAACAGCACAAACCCCAAGGTCATGCGATGCTCACGAATCCAGTCGCAAGATCGGCCATAAGCGCACGAAAGCCAAATAATGGTTTCACTGTTGATTCCTGCGATTGCGTCATAATACAGTACTTCCGTTCGATGATTCAGATTGAAATGCGTTTGAGATTCGGATAGTCGACCAATTTCGGCTTGGCATCGCTCAGTCCCGTGTTGTAGCCGAATACGGCAAGTCCGTACCGCAACGTGTCTTGCACGGCATGCCAGTCATGCGCATTGTCAAGCGATTCGACTGCCGTAACATGCATGCCCGCCTGTTGAGCAACCGGTGCGATGCGTTCGACATTGCGCACGGACTCGCGATCACGCTCCCCTGCGCCGATAACAAGCATCTGGTTCGAAGGTGCATGGTTGCGAATGGCGTTGATGGGGATCTGCTTCTCGTATGCGGTGCGATCGCCGTGGAAAAACCGGCTGATCATACTGCTTTCACTGCCATTGGTCGGTTTGAGCTCGCTGCCGGTGGGAATGATGGTACCGAACAAATCCGGATGGTTCGCACCGATCTGCAGCGAACATGTGGCCCCCTGTGAAAAACCTGCGATCGCCCAGTCCTGCGCTTGCTGTGCCGCCGGAAGATTGGCTTTCACCCAGTCGACCACGTCTTTCGTCAAGTAGGTCAACGCATTGCCGTACACCGGCGAATCCACGCATAGGGTGTTATGCGAATCGTCTCCCAACTGGTCGGCCGCAATAACAATGGGTGCGAGTCCGCCATGATGCTGCGCGTAATCGTCCATCATGGTTTGAATGCCGCCCGCGGCAAACACGCGACCCGGAGAGCCCGGCTGGCCGCTCATCATCAGTATGACCGGCAACGCGGCTTGTGTTTGGCTGTGGCAAGCGCTGCAGGCGGCAGATATACCAGCGCCTTTCGCGCTTCGAAATGCGATGCTGTGGCTGGAATATTTACTTTCCTGACTTCGCCATGTGCGGGAATATTGCTGACGCTACCGTCTGCTTTTTCCTGCTTCCATTGCGTGACGCTAATCAAATCGCTGCGTTTCGCCATTCCCGTCAAGTCGGCTTCACGATAGGTGTCTTGGCCGAACAGTGATCCGATGGTGGCATATTCTCCATACGCCTGATCGATGCCGGTGGCGGCGGAAAGCACCGCGAATACCGTCAATACAACGGCGACGGCACGCAACACTCCCCTATGCTGCACCGCATAGCAAATCGCGAATCCAATGATCGCGCAACCGCAACCGGCCCATGCGACCACATGCGGCCCCAGCTCAACACCGAACACCACAAACACGTCCGACAGCAACCAGGCAATCACCAATCCGGCAATGCCTGCAATAATCGCAATCACTACCGGACACACGACTACGGCAAACGTGCGTTTGCCACCGTCACGACTTCCGGCAACCGTCTCCCATATTGCAGTACCCAGCAGTATCGCCGCCAGCACTGCGATTACTGAAAACAACGTTGCCGGAAACCAGCCATCCACCAAACTTATGTTCATCAACCATGCACGCATGCTCACTTCTTGCTTTCATATTCTTCGTTTCCAATGTGCCAGTTGTAGTCCATGAAACGTTGGCACGACCTCATCCTTGAGGCTGATTTTCCTTGGAATATCGACGAAAAATACTGTGAGCAAGCTGAATGGATGATGCTCTTAGGCAGCGTTCTCATCTTTGCCGATCATGCCTTGAACGCACGTTCCAATACCCGCCATACGCATGGAACGGACCCCACGTCGGGATCGCCTTCGACCAACAGCGCATTGGGAATGCATCAGTCGTGCCGGATCGGTTTGATACTCTGACTGCGGCACGGTTTCCTCCGATCGCGCTTCCTTGCGCATGTTCCTGTACATGTTCCTTGTACAGCAGACGCAATATTCCCATGCAATGTGATTCCAGCTAAGAAGACACTACGAAACGCGTCCAATGCATCCGACCGGCAGCCAAGCGGTATGGTGTTGCATTATGCAGTATGTTTTTTCGGCGTCGAATGTTTCCTATGTCGTGCCGGTCGACGGTGAGCAACGCACGATTTTCAGCGGATTATCCGTTGATGTGAAGCATGGTGAGATTGTGGATTTGGTCGGCCCTTCCGGATCGGGCAAGAGTAGTCTGCTTACCGCTTTCGCACGATTGAATCCGAATGCGAACGGCAATTTTCAGCTTGAAGGGCGCTCTGCCAGAGAATTCACACCGCAGCAGTGGCGTAGTCAGGTGGCGTATTTGCCGCAGAAGCCGGTATTGATCGGTTCGAGTGTGGCCGAGGCGATTCGTTTACCGTTCACATTGGCTATCCGTGCGGGCGAAGTCAAGCAGGATTCGGCAGGAAATGGTCGGCCGGTAAGTCTCTCAAACCCACAGATCTACTGCCGGATGCTCGCATTCGAGCCACGCTTGACGCCATTGGCTGCGCGGATATTGATTTGGGGCGTGCTCCGCATGACTTGTCTGGAGGCCAGGCCGCCCGTGTGAGTTTGGCGCGCACCTTGCTTACTTCGCCGAAAGTGCTGCTTGCCGATGAGGTTGATGCCGGTTTGGATGATGAGAACGCCGATAAGGTGGCATCCATCATGGCTCAGGCCGCAGAGCAGGGCATGGCGGTGATTCGTATTCGCCATCGCCCGCCGGATGGGCGTGCCACGCGCATTCTCACACTGGCCAATGGCGTATTGCAGAGTGCGAATGCTCCGCACACCGCAGCAACCAATGATTCCAATGATTTCGCGGCACAGTCCGATTCGGTGCAAGGAGTGCAGGCATGAGCGGCAATTATTATTCCATTGATATTTGGGGTCTGCTTATCGCATTGGTTATGGTCGCCGTGGCCGCAGGCATTTCCGAAGCGATGCGCATGGGCATTGGCAAGACACTGCTATGGTCGGCGTGCCGTGCGTTGCTGCAATTGTGCGCCATGGGTTTCATTATGGAGTTCGTCATCAAGTCGAACAATCCATGGCTGGTGCTGTTGCTGGTGATGTTCATGCTGATCGCGGCCGTGCAAATCACCCTGTCTCGTGCCAAAGGTGTGCCGAAAGGTTGGCCGGTCCCGTGTTTTTGAGCTTGGTCATCACCATGCTCATTATGATTTCGTTGGTCACCGAATTGATCATTCGCCCGCAACCATGGTATGCGCCGCAATTGGTGGTACCGTTGACCGGCATGCTGCTCGGCAATACCGTGTCCGCTTTGGCGGTTGGGTTGAGCCGGTTCTTCGAAAGCATGAAGGAACGCCGTGACGAAGTGGATACGCTGCTGGCGTTGGGCGCGACCGCTTGGGAGGCCGCACGCCCGTCCATCGTCTCGTCGATTCGTTTGGGTTTGCTGCCGACTACCGCCTCGCTGGCTTCCAGCGGCATTGTGACGGTGCCTGGCATGATGGCCGGTCAGATCATCGCCGGCGGCAATCCTATCGACGCGGCGAAATACCAGTTCCTGATTCTCGCCGCCATCGCCGCGTTAACGCTTCTGGCCGACAGTCTCATTATGGTGATGGCATACCGTAAGTGCTTCACTGCAGACGATCAATACAATCCGATCGCAGGCTGAACAACTTTTCATATAGCCAAGCAATTAATAGACAATCAGATTTAACAGAAAACGGCGTTCGCCAAGTGTTCATATACCATGGCGGACACCGTTTTCTATTGTTTACCAGCTACGCAAGCTTTGATTTTGCTTTTCAGCGATCAACGCGTGCGGAATGGCGCTTTCCTGATGTTCGCATGGCGATGGCGTGACTGCCCTGCATGCTTGTCGTGACGTTCGCCACGGCCGCCACGCTTGACTTCCGTATGACGGTCATAGCGTTTCGCATCCGAGGAACGTTCGTCATGCTTCTTGCCTTTGGACCGACGATTATCGTCATACTGACGTTCGGCACGGGCTTCAGACTTGCGCTGCTTCTTGCTTGGCGCACCCTGCTTTTTCGCAAGCTGTCCGGACTTCTTCTTTCCCAGTTTCCTGCGATTGTCGGTATTGCCGTAATCGCCGTCGTTCCTACGCTTGTTCGTCGTTTCGCGCTGCTCGTTGTCGCTGCGCTGCTGCTCATGCAGGCGCGCATACTTTTCACGACGCTTGCTGTTGCGCTTTTCCTCGTGCTGTTCGCGGCGTTCCTCTTGAATTTCAGGATGTTCCCAACGATGTTCACGCGCTTCGAATTCACGATTGTCACGACCTTCGAACTTGGCGGCACGGCGTTCCGCACGGTTCTTCTTCGGCTCGAACTTCTTCGCGCTGTCGTTACGCTCCTCACGCTGGTCGCGATCGCGACGATCCTTACGTTCGGACTTAAACGCTTACCGCCCTTGTCTTTGCCGCGATCCTTGTTACGCCCGCCGGAACGGTTTGATCTGCCGGAACGTTCGCCGTCGGCACTCCCCTTGCCGTTCTTCCTACGGCGCGGATTTCCTGCCGGCTGCGACTGCTCAAGCGTCCAGCCGAACACCGGCTCGGCCACTTCGCCTACGAGTTCCAACACTTCCGGCGAATCAGGGGTCACATCGATCGGTTCGACCGTCAGTCCGGCCTCACGCATCATGCGACGGGTCCTGCGGCGCTGGTTCGGCAGAATGATGGTCACCACGTCACCGGAATGGCCGGCTCGCGCGGTTCGTCCGGAACGATGCAGGAAGGATTTCGGATCTTCCGGCGGTTCGACCTGCACCACGAGTTCCACACCGGAAACGTCGATGCCTCGCGCGGCCACATCGGTGGCCACCATAACGTTCACATCGCCGGAGTTGAAGGCGGCCAGATTGCGGTCACGCTGGTTCTGGCTCAGATTGCCGTGCAATTCGGCCGCAGGAATGCCGTTCTGCGTTAAATCCTTGGCAAGCTTCTGCGTCTGGAATTTGGTACGGGTGAACAGAATGCGACGGCCCTTGCCGGAAGCGAGGGTGCGCACCAGCTCGTGACGGTTGCCCTGCGTGGTTTTGAACACATGGTGGGTCATCTCGTCAACGGTCGCCGTCGCGGAATCGACGCTATGCACCTTCGGATCAGACAGGAAGGTTTCCACCACTTCGTCCACGCCATGGTCGAGCGTGGCGGAGAACAGCATGATCTGCGCGTCGAACGAAATCTGGCCGAGCAGTCGCTTGACTGGCGGGAGGAAGCCCATATCGGCCATTTCGTCGGCTCATCAATAACCGCGACCTCAACCTTGTCCAAGGTGAGCGCGCCCTGTTCGATCAAATCCTCAAGACGACCCGGGCAGGCCACCACAATATCGGCACCGGCCTGAAGGTCACGGATCTGGCGGGCATAACGCACACCGCCGTACACGGTGGTGGTGTTGATGCCGTAAATCTGGGCGAGCGGCATGAGTACATCGTTGATCTGGTTGGCGAGCTCACGGGTCGGAGCAAGCACCAGACCACGTGGATGCGGCACGAAATCGTCGGCACGACGTTCCTCGGCATGGGCCTGCTTCACACGATTGACCTCGTGGCGGAACTGGCTCATGTTCTCATACTCGCCGGCATCCACTTCGCCCAAGCGAGCGACCAGCGGAATCGAAAATGCCAGCGTCTTGCCGGATCCAGTGCGACCACGGCCAAGAATGTCTCGCCCAGCCAACGAATCGGGAACGTGTCGGCCTGAATCGGGAAAGCGGTTTTCTTGTCATCGGCCGCAAGCACGCGGACCAGCGGACCAGGAACGCCGAGTTCGGCGAACGTCAGCGGGCGTTCCTCTTCCTCGCACATCGCTTCGGAAGCGGCTGCGAGGGTATCTTCATCAAAAACGGTATCGGGCACAATGGCCTTTCATGTCAAATATTACGCACGTTGCGCAAACCTGATAACTGTAGCCTATGCCCAATACTTTTGCTTACGTTCCTTCAATCCTTCATATCCGTTATATTCACGCCGGATTGCGGTTGATTTCGATATCGGTGACGGTCAGATTCGCTTCATTGACCAGATTGAACAGGATCACTTCGGCCAGCTGATCCGCACGCATGAAGGTATGCTGCTTTTCTTCAGACACATAATCATGGCTGTCACGGTAGAACGGGGTGTCGATGCCACCTGGATAGACACCCACGATTTTCACGCTGGTCCCCTTGTATGCGGCCTGCAAACTCTTGGTGTAGCCCTTCTCGCCCCACTTGGTGGCGCAGTACACGGATTCGTTGGGGTTGCCTCGCGTTGCCGCAGTAGACATGACGTTGGCGATTTTGAGATCCTGCTCACCGTCCGCTTTCAGTGTTTCCACGCTCCACAGCACCATGCCTTTCAGGCCCTTCAGACACTTGTCCACATCGGCCGCCTCGTATGCGGTCGGGACTTTGAACGAAGGCTGACCGGCATTGTTGATCAGCAAATCGATATGACCGATTTTCGAGATTGCGGCAACAGAGTTCTTCACGAACGATTCGTCGGAAATATCGCCCACAAAAGCTCTGTATTCGTCGGCAGCAAAAGTCTTCGACAACTCCGCCTGGCGTGCGCCATTGAAATCAATACCAGCAACGAACCATCCTTTGGCGATCAACTGTCGAGCCAGCTCGTATCCCAATCCAAGCGCGGAACCGGTGACGATAGCGATTTTCTTTCCGGCTGCGGTACTCATATGACGAACTCCTCACTCAAAAAATGAACACAACCCCTCTTGCACCATCATAACCGTTCAACCCCACATGAAGTCAAACGATTGACGTAACACATTCAACACCGTTTTCAGCGAGCCCACATATTTCGTATCCCCATGAGCCATAGACCCGTACAACCAAATTTCAGAGATGCCCTATCGATGAAGACTCCGACGTATGCTTTCATCTTGAAACTTCTCAATAATCGTCATATCCTCATCGCATCTCTAATGCCTTGCACACGCGAAAGCTACACAGGCGTACGCAAAAGGCCCTTCCGGAACAGGGAACGTTTGGGAAGGGCCTTCAGAGCGATGCAAACGATTATTGCATCACAGGATGTCGGGGTCGTTCTTGTCGATCGTGCCGGTGGCCTTGCCTATGGCCTTCAGACCGTGGTAGGCGACGAGAATCACGATGGTGCCGATGCGATGCCGTTGAAGGAAATGCCATTGAAAGCGAACGCGAACTGGCCGATGGCGATGATCATGGTGATTGCGGCAACCATGATGTTCAGCGGCTTGTCGAAGTTGACCTTGTTCTCAACCCAAATACGAATACCGACCATGCCGATCATGCCGTACAGCAGGGTGGTCACGCCACCGAGCACGCCAGCCGGAATCGTGTTGATGATGGCACCGAACTTCGGGCACAGGCTCAACAGCAGCGCGAAGCCAGCCGCGCACCAGTAGGCTGCGGTGGAATACACCTTGGTGGCTGCCATCACGCCGATGTTCTCACCGTACGTGGTGGTGCCGGAACCGCCGCCGAAACCGGCGATGGTGGTGCCAAGACCGTCGGCGAACAGGGCGGTGCCGATCTGGTCATCGTAGTCACGGCCGGTCATCTGGGAAACGGACTTGACGTGGCCGACGTTTTCGGCGACGAGCACGAGCACCACCGGAACGAACATCGGCAGAATCGTGAAGTCAACCTGCGGCAGGTGGAAAGTCGGCAGACCAACCCAAGCGGCATCGCCGATGGCGGAGAAGTCAACCTGGCCACGAATGCAAGCGTATGCGTAACCGATGATCACACCGATGAGAATGTTGAGTCGACCAAGCAGACCCTTGAACAGCACCGCAACCAGCAGCACGGCCGCCAAAGTCACGATAGCGGTGTCGGGAGCTTTCTGGAAGTTGTTCCACACGCTCGGAGCCAAGTTGAAACCGATGATGGCCACAATGGCACCGTTGACCACCGGCGGCATGATGATGTCGATCCACTTGGCACCCGCGAAGTGCACGAGTACACCGATCAGAGCCAGCAGCAAACCAGTGACGAGAATGCCGAAGGATGCGACGGCGATGCCCTTGTTCGCCGTGGTGACGGCGGTGATCGGGGCAATGAAGCGAAGGACGAACCCAAGTAGCTCGGCAGCACGTTCTTGTTGATCAGCAGGAACAGTGCGGTCGACATGGCCGTAAAGAACAGGGTGGTGGACGGGTCGAAACCAGTCAGAATCGGCACCAGGAACGTGGCACCGAACATGGCGATGACGTGCTGCGCACCGATTTCGGCGGTGCGCGGCCACGTCAGGCGCTCGTCAGGCTCAACGACTTCGCCCGGCTTCAGCGTCTTGCCGTCACCGTGGACCTGCCACGTGAACAGATTGGACATGCGATTGTCTCCTTAACTCTCTTGCGCGGCAAGCAAAAACGCGCCGCGTGTCATAGCCATTGTAGTGGGGCGTGGACACGGGCGCGTTTCGTACGCAAGATGGGGGCATCAATCGTCGATATCGGCCAATCCGATCATGCAGTCAACAGACCGACACACATCACAGGTGACGGTCAACCGTATGAACAACGTCCACCAAATCGCCATTCGACAGCACTGGACGCTTGAATTCACGCCAATCTTCGACCTTCACCACCCAACGGCCTTCCGCACCGTCGAACACCGGACGGGCGGTCTGTTCCCAACGGAACCGCTTATACGTACGCCCGGTGGCCGGATCGCGACGCGAATAATGGAAGCACGTACAATTAGTGATCTTCCATTCGTCGGACGCCGCACGGTGCATGAATTCCTCGTCGGACAAGTCCTCCAAAGTGAGCATAAGCGCCAGCATGAGGTCGCCGTGACTGACCATCACCACGGATTCCGCGTCCGACTTGCGGTTCAGGGACGTGAGCAGATTATGCACACGGTTTTCGGCCACATCGGCGATCGATTCGCCCGCCGGCGGACGCCAATACAGCGGATCAGTGTTCTTGAACATCCAGTTGCGCGCGTAATTGGTTTTGAAATCATCTTTCGTGATGGTATTGATCTCACCCCAGGAGCGTTCGCGCAGCACGCGTGTCTCCTCCATTTCGCCTTAGGCAGGGCCATCGTGGCAGCCGTCTCACGCGTGCGCACGTACGGCGAGACGAGGTAGCGGTCGAACAACGGCTGCTGTGAGACCAGCCAGCGGCCGATGCAGTCCGCCTGCTTGCGGCCGGTGGCCGTAAGCCTCCACGAACGGTCGGGCACGGTGACGTTATCCTGCGTATACAGCGAGTTGTCACCCTGTTCACCGGCACTGATAATCACGTTTGCTTCGGATTCGCCATGTCGAATCACATACAAATCAAGGGGCATTCCCATATTCGCTTATTCCTTTGCTTTCATCCACATCCTGCGCGCGTTTCTCGTTCTGCCGTTCATTCGGCCGGCGCGCATCATCATTGAATGCTTCCACCGTAGTCGATTTGAACGTATGCCACACGCGAAACCACGTCGATTTCACGATTGGCACACCCGAATTTCGCAATGCCGTCACGTCCGGTTCACCGCATCGCCCGCGACACGCCGAGGCGCTACTACTCCGGCCAGATGCCGTTCTGTGAGTACTTGGCACGGTATTCCCCCGGTGTCATGCCGCTATGTTTTTTGAAGACTTTCGTGAAATGGCTTTGCGACCGGTATGCGAGGATCTGCGCGATCTCATTGAAGCTGTATTCCGAGTATTTCAGCATGTTTTCGGCGGCTTCCATGCGTTTGTCGGTGATATATTGCGATATCGCTGTGCCCGTCTCCCGTTTGAACAGTTCCGACAGATACGTGGGATTCAAATGCACGCGTTGTGCCAGAATCGCGACAGTGATTTTCTCATGCAGATGGTAGTGGATGTAGTCCATGCATTCGTTGACGGCTTTGGAATGCGTTTCCGTCTTCTGCATGTCGCCATGGCCCAAGTGAAGAATGTCATCATGTCGGTATGCAGACGGCGCACGTCGTCAGGGGTTTTGCAGCTTTCCAGATTCTGGATGTACAAATCGGAGGCGTTGTAGCGTCTTCCTCGTCCATGCCACCTTCAATGGCGAAACGCGTAGCCAAGGTAATGGTGGTGATGAAACGGTATTTCGCATTTTTCAGAGAATCGTCCGACAGATGGCCGTATAGTCCGGAATCCCACAGTTTCGCGCTTTCCGAAATGGCATTGATGTCGCCGGAGCGCATCATGTCATACTGCTTCATTTCCTCAACGTAGCGATGGTGGCGTACCCGATCCTCACGCGAAAGAAAGTCCAGATACCCCAGCTTCGCCTCATCGACAACCGCCATTGCTCCCCTGCCATTTTGTAACTACCTTCTTTCAAGGATATCTCCATTGCTCACAAAACCGATCTGTTTTGCCTAGAAGTAGGTGCTCCAGCCGAGTTTGACGGCTAGGATGATGCCGGTGAGCACGGCGGCGGCACGCATGATGTTTTCGGGAATATGCCGGGTTACGGGAGGTGCGATGGCACTGCCGATGATACATCCGATGCACATTATGATGGCGAACGGCCAATACACGGATCCACGAATGATGAACATGATCGCAGCGGAAATATTCGCGCCGAAACCGACCACCGTTTTCAACGCATTAATCTGATGGAACGGACCGATCTTACCCAAGTCGAGAATCGCCAAGGCAAGCGTGCCTGCTGCGGCACCGAAATAGCCGGAATAGACGCCGACGAAACTCACGCCGACCCACAGCCACCACGGATCGTTGCGCAACGTGCCGCTTGCGGTTTTGCTGGCGATCCGCGCGGCTCGTTCGCCTTGATGCGATTGCGGCAGCGCCTGCGCCACGGCGTCGCGCGCGGCCGCCTTCTTCCGTGGATTGAGTGCGATGATGATCGCGCTGAACAGGATCAGCGGCGGCACCGCGCATTCGAACACTTCTGCCGGCAGTTCCAGCAGCAACAGCCCGCCGATGATGCCACCGACCAATCCGATGCAGGCGTAGACGGCCACGCGCACGCCTTGGCCTCTAAGCTCCCTGCGGGCGGAAAGCAGTCCGCCGATGCCCGTACCGCACACGCCCACCGTGTTCGTGGTGTTCGAGAGCACTGGCGGAATGCCGAACGCCAACAGTGCCGGGTATGAGATCAATGACGAAGCGCCAACGGCATACCCTACGAATCCTGCGCCGATACCGGCAACGAGAACCAGTAGCAGCGTGGTGATGGACACTCCGGCAATCATGGCATTCCTTTCGTATCTCGGCTCACACTCGGCTCATATGCAACAAGAGCCAAGTCTATCGGCTTGGCTCTTGTGGTTCAGAAAGTGTTCAGAACGTGGTTCATCGCTTGGTGATCAACGATTCGATCCAGTATGCGGCAAGAGGGATCAGCGCCCACTGCAAAGCAAGACCGGGCAGTCCAGCGGCCAAGTCACTCGTCCAAGTGGCGGCGATGCTGTTGCCGGAACCGAATGCGAACACCGCCACTGCAGTGGCTACGGTCAGTACGACACGGCCGGCAAGTTGGGCGATAACCACCTTTACTAGGCTTGGCAGCTTGATCTCACGCAGCAGACCTGCAACCAAACCGTACGCGCACAATTCAATCATCATGAACGGCAGAACAGCCAGCATCGGCATGCCGGAAAGCAGGAAGCTCGCCAGTGGAGCAGCTGCACCTGCAATCGCACCAACCGCTGGACCTGCGATCAAACCGACGAAAATAATCGGCAAGTGCATAGGCAGAAAGGCAACGCCCAACGCAGTTCCTCGTCCGGAAACCGCTCCGATCACATGGAACAACTGCGGCAACGCCACTGCGGCGACAATGGCAAGCACGGTTGCGGCGGCTTTGACGCTCACGCTCAAGCGTGGCAGATCAGTGCGACGCAAGGAAACTGCTGTAGTGGAAGTCATGTTCATTCTCCTTTTTAAAAGCTTTCTTTTCACAAGCTTTCGTTCATTATGAAAAATTCGTTATGTATGATTCGTTATTCGTTTGATTTGGCAGTATCTACAACCATGTTGGCAATTGCGCGTGTTCCAGTTTGCTCGAAATACCGATTCTCCAAAGGAATCCACTCGTCGATGAATCGCTGCAGCATACGCGGATTACGTGCCTCGAGTCTGCGTAACTGCTCATTGGAATCAATCATCAGGCAGATCATCAAATCGTAGTATTCACGCAATGCGGGATGCATGCTATAACTGCCTTCGACAATCGTCAAACGAGCAGGTTCGACACTATGCGAAGCCGCAAAATCGCCGGTATGGCAATCCCAAGGACGATACTGCACGATATTTCCAGCAACGAGCGGAGCCAGCACCTCTTCTTCGAATCGTTCCCGATCGACATTGCCGCCCGGTTCGGCGAACGTTCCGGAGTGCGCTGTTCCGGACGAAGGAAAAAATCGTCCATATGCAGCACATTGCCGTCGAAACGACGCTGCAGCAAAGCCGCCAACGTGGTTTTGCCCGACGCGCATGGCCCGTCGATCGCCACAAACACATGCTCGCGTTCCGTAAACACACGTTCGATGCGTTCGATCACGGCCCGCGCGTCTTGAACCGCCTGCGCCTCCTCCACGTTTTCCATGGATTCCTTAGATTCCTTGGATTCCATCATCGCCGACTCCGTGCACACTACTCGAGCACGGTCAAACGGTATGCACGCGAACCAAGCCCAAGCCCTTCGGCGTATTCGAGCGTGTGCTCGCCATGCCTGGTGGCGATACGCTCAGTCACGGACGCGCCGTCCGGAGCCACATGAATCAAATCGACACACGCTTGGTCAAGCGCCACAGGGTCGAACGACGAAAGCACGCCAATGTCATGCATGTCCGGCTCGGACGGTGTGGCGAAGCAGTCGCAATCCACCGACAAACGGTTCATCACGTTCAAATACATCATGTTGCCGTTCATATGGCTGATCACAGCCTCATCCGCTTCGGCCATCGACTCGAGAAAGTCATCCTGCTCAGCTTCGACCCACTTGTCTTTAGCCACGCCTGCGGAATGAATCCAACGTTTGCCGTTCGACGATGCGATGCCGATGGACACGTTCTTCAACGCGCCTCCGAAACCGCCCATTGGATGCCCTTTGAAATGCGAAAGCACGAAGATGGAATCATAGTCGTCGATATGCCTGCCGACGATGTCATAGGCGATATGGCGGTGCTTGGCTACCGGAATCTCGATCTCGCCGCCCATGTCCATGATCTGGATCGGAGCGATGTCGTCGTATCCACGTTCCTTGAACACGGCAAGGCTTTTTTCGGGAGTCTCTCGATTGCCGTCGTATGCCGTTGCGCATTCCACTAATGTTCCGCCGATCTCCTGTACCAAATCCCTGACCAGCGCGGGATTCAGATTATTGGATTTTTCGGATTCTCCGGAATGGATTTTGATGGCGACCTTACCTTCCGGCCTAGCTCCCAACGCATGATATGCGGCAACCAGACTTTCTGGCGTAATCACGGGAGTGAAGAACACCTCGGGAGCGACGCATCTTCCGTACGATGTTCCAATTCCTGCACTTTCGCAATATCGAAATCAGTCATAATCCTCCTCGATTCCGCTCGCTTCAGCATAACCGATTACAGACTATCAATCTCAAGTCCGGTTGAACCAAACCGACACTCCCACCACCACAGCCATTCCACCGCACCAGCACAAGACCATGTCCACGTCTTAGCCCGAACTCATCGCGTTTACATAATGACTGCTACGCTTACCGAGTTCTTACGATTCGTCAAAAGAATGTCGAAGGCGTTGACGTACCGCGCGATAATCATCAAAGAAAGGAACATCATGGCGGAACTTGTTACGATGACGCTGTTCTGTGCGGCTTTGATTGCCTGCATCATAACCAACATATCCATCGTTCCCGCACTGCTGGCCGGCGTGGTCATGTTCCTCATCCATGGCAAAATCACCGGTCACAAATTCGCGACCATGCTTTCCAAAGGGTTCGCCACCATGCGTGCCGCAAGCATTGTGGTGGTGACGTTCGTGCTGATTGGCCTGCTGACCACGCTATGGCGCGCCGCCGGCACCGTGCCGTTCATTGTGGCGAACACTTCCAGCCTGGTGCGCCCGCATGTGGTGATTCTGCTCGCTTCCTGCTCAACTGCCTCATGTCACTGCTGACCGGATCATCGTTCGCTACGGCCGCCACCATGGGCGTCATCACCATGACGCTCGGCACGTCCATGCAGGTTTCGCCCGTATTCCTCGGCGGTGCGATTCTGTCGGGCGTCTATTTCGGCGACCGCTGCTCCCCTGTTTCCACCAGCGCGCAATTAGTCAAAACACTCACACATACGAATATTTTCGACAATATCGTACTGATGTTGAAAACATCTATTGTTCCGTTCATCATCACGTGTGCGATTTATGCTGTGTTGGCTTTGTGCACGCATCCTTCCGCAGGTTCCATTGATATCACGGGATTGTTCTCAAGCGCGTTCGATCTTCATTGGGTTACCGTTATTCCCGCGTTGGTGCTTGTGGTGCTTGCGATCGCCCGAATGGACGTGCGCATTACGATGGGCGCAAGTATTCTCACCGCATTGCCGGTTTGCGTGCTGGTGCAGCATATGGATTGGCTGGAGATTGGCCGTGCTTTGGTGTTCGGTTTTCATTGTTCGAACGCCCAAGTGGCGTCGTTGATTGACGGTGGCGGCATCGTTTCGATGATCAAGGTGATACTGATCGTCTGCATTTCCTCGTCGTATTCCGGTATTTTCCAGGAAACGGGGTTGTTGGATGGCACGCATCGGCTTATCGCTTCGATGGCGGAGCGCATCAGCGTGTTTGGTGCGACTTTGGTCACGTCTGTGGTTGCGAGCGCGGTTGCCTGTAATCAGACATTGTCGATTATGTTGACTGATCAGTTGTGCGGCAATTTGGAAAACGACGAGCAGCGCAAGGTTATTAATTTGGAGGATACCGCCGTTGTGGTGGCTCCATTGATTCCATGGTCGATTGCCGGCGCGGTGCCGCTTGCTTCGGTTGGGGCTCCTACGGAAAGTCTGTTGTTGAGCTGTTTTCTGTATTTGCTGCCGATTTGTTCGCTGGTTCGTACCTTGATTGCGGATCGTCGCAAAGTTTCGGATTAATACCAGATTACTTTTAATACAAATAAAAAAAAATGTGCCGTGCACTGATTATCCCAGCGCACGGCACAACGGTATTTGGAAGATATCTAAAAGATATGTAGAAGATTTTTAGAAGAACAGCGCTGCCACTCCCGCTGCGAAGCACATGAGCAGGATCGAAGTGATGAGGCTGGCAAGGAACGCCTTCTGCCCTTCTTGCGAGTGCCGAGAAGTTCACGGTGATGCCAATGCGGCCATGGCCATGCCAAGCACGATGTAGGCGAAATCGACCAGCTGCGGGGTGATGGTGGCGATGAACGGCACGAACGTGCCGATGATCGACGCTCCGATGAAGCCGAGCATGAACCACGGGAATGAGATCTTGCGCTTGCCGTCCGAAGGCATCTGCGAATGGTTCTTATCCCACCAGATGGCGATGATGATGGCTGCGAAAACGAGCATAAGCACTCGCGACAGCTTCATGATGGTGGCGATGTCGACCGCGCCGAACGCGTCACCAGCCGCCACCGCGTGTGCGATTTCGTGCAGGGATGCGCCGGCTGTGATGCCCAGCTGGGTGTTGGTCAGTCCGGTAAGCGGTCCAAATGCGATTTCCACGAGGGCGAAGATCGTGCCCATGATGGCGATGATGGCCACGGCCATCACTTCATTGTTGGCTTTCTCGTCTTCCTGTTCCGGTGGAACCTTGATGGATCCGGAAAGTCCCATGACGGCTGCGGCACCACAAATGCCGGTACCGCCAGCCACCAGAATGGCCAGTTGCGGGTCAACGCCGAGCTTACGGGCGATGTTGTAGCACACGACGATGGTGAGCGTCACCACAACAGCGGCAATCGGCAAGCATTTGATGCCTTGCGTGAACAGCACCTGCAGGTTGAGCTTGAATCCAAGCAGAATAATACCCAAGCGGAGCAGCTTGTTGGAAATCAGTCCTGCTGCGTCTTTCACACCGGCCTTATGCTCCGGTGAACGGCTGGAATACCATTTGCGAATCGGAAACTGCAGCACCATGCCGATCAGCAGTGCGATAATCAGCGCACCGAACAGGCTGAATCCAGGGAATTGCTTCAGCCATGAGGCGATAATGGACGCGGCCAGCGTCACAATGCCGATGAATACCATCTCTTTGGTGGCGATACGTTTCCACCACTTCTCACAAAACTCTTTCACAAGCATTCAAGAATAAAGCAGATACAGCGTGGAATCAACAGTCAAGTTCACATATTCGGCATTACGATTTGCTGCGATGTGGGAGTTGCACTTCGGAGAAGATGATTGCGGCGAAAATCAGCGCGAATCCGCATACTGACGGCACGGTAAGCGCAAACGAGATTTCGAATGCCACGCGGTACTTTGGAAAATGTTTTACTGCGCTTTGGCTGCTTGTTGATTCACCCAGTTGTCGGCCATTTCGATGGCTTCATCAAGCGTGGTTTTGGCGGCCTTGTAATACTTGGATTCTTTGACGCCGCTATTGTCGATCAGCTGCTGGCCCGCATCAACGGCTTTGGATAGCGCGCTCAACAGTTTGCGTCCAATAAGGGTGAGATCGCGTCATTGCCGAGTTTGTCGATAAGCGCGTTTGCCTTGTCAAGCGATTCCTGCAAAGCAAGTTTGGAGTCTTCCAACGATTCGGCATTGTCGTCTGACTTGTTCTGACTCGTCCCATCATTGGATTGCGTTGAATTCGACGTGCCATCGGAGGTATCGCCGCCGCTTTGCGACTGCTGGTTCTTTTCGATTGTCTTCAGACTGCCGTTCAGGGAGTCAGTTGCGCTGTCCAATGTTTTGGCGATGAGATTGAGCTGCGTGATGGTGGCGTCCGCCTTACAGCCTTCCGTATCGACCGTGTTCTCTGCGCTGGTGGCCGCGTCCGCGAACGCGTCGATGATGTCGTTCACGCCGAGCGCACCACGGATCAATTTCTGCAGCTCGCTACCGTTTTCGGATGTGTCGAGCACGGCCTTACGGGCCGAGCTGAATTCCGCAAGCGATTGCCGGCATGTGTCCAACGCCTCCTGCCGTTTGTTGTGGTAGACGTACACTCCTGCGCCGCATGCCACAGCGAGCGCCACGACCACGGAAAGGACAATCGGCCAGGTTTTGCGGGGATTGGAAGGCTGTTCAACGGCCTGATACTGATAATCCATATGCGTCCACCCCTTGCGAATCGACGGATGCCATCGTTCTTCGTCTTGTTAACCTCTCCTATTTTACGAGTCCGAAGATGGGAAAAACCTGAATGGACATCCCACGCACACCAACGAAGCGGGGTCGGGTCGGCATACCGTCTCTCCGCAGGCGTGCCGCAACCGCATATCCACCACGTCAAGCGATCCTCGTTCTCGCGCGCGTTCGATGGCCATGTCGACGAAATCGACCGGCAGATGTCGTTCGGCGGCGATCTGCCGCACCGTCAATCCTGCCGCAACATCGCCGACGATACGTGTAACGATATCGCCCCGACCATTGTCCTGCGGGCCGACCGTACGTGACGTGAGTCGCCAACCACGTGCAGGAATGTCGAACCGTCCTCTACCGTTCACCATATCAATCGCAATGATTGGAAGGCGATTACGGCGATGACGTAGCCACGGCCAGACTCAGCGGAACGGAACGCGCCGCGATTTTCGTGCCGAATTGCCGTCGCATTTCCGCGACCGTCGCGAGGCAGGGCGTGTAGGCGAGCGTGAACAGCAGGAAGGCGATGGCTGCGGCCCTGCCATGACCGTATGACGATTGGTCGAACGAGGCGCGCAGCTTCTGTCCCAACGTCCCCTCTCCGGCCTGTTGGGAAGCCGTATCATCCGCTCCGTCCGCGTGATAGGACTGCGACATCGAACCGACCACGACCTCCTTGGCCACGAATCCCGTGATCAACGCGGCCGAGGCATGCCAGTCGTCAAAACCGGCTGGCGCGAACACAGGAGCGGCCGCGTCGGCGAGCATACCATACGCGGAATCATGCACATCGTCGACGTGCGTGAATCCGCCTGTACCGGCGACCACGGGAATGCCTTGCAACAGCCACAGCGCCGTGATCGTCGAAATGATGATCACGCTGGCTCCACGGATGAAGCCCCACAGCCGCATCAAGGTCACCATCCGCATGACCTATGGCTTCCACCACGTCAGCAGCCTCATCGCGCTCGTCATGCTCCGCTGCGGCGGACTCGACATACACCTACCACAACCAAGAACCTAACCCACGAAAACAGCAGAAGCCTCAATTCTTCAATTCCACTACAAAGGTCACATCACGGCATACGCACGCCGACGCGCGTATGCGTGCACGACTCCAGCAACGAGCCGTACCCGCCGTTAGATGGCAGGCTTCAGTATCGTGACGCCATGCGTTAGCGTCACCATGCAACGATAGGAACACACTATTCAATAGTGCATCATGAAGTCGTGACGTTGCCCTTGCGCAGGTGCCGTAAGACTCCGCGGACAAAGCAATGAGGCTTCCCCCGCGAGAAGGGAAGCCTCATGTTCCATTCATTCTATTCAGCGATGATGGCGCCTAATCACCGATCATCCTTTGGGGAACAGCGCGTCGAAGGCATGTTCCATCACGGACTTACGGCGGATCACACCGACGAGTCTGCCATCGCCATCCACCACCGGCAGTTTCTTGAACTGCTTCTTGGCGAGGATTCGGGCCACCTCTCCAACATGCTGGTCGGGCGTGGCGGCAACGACCTTACGCGTGGCGATGTCCATCACCTTCTTGCCGGAGA